>JAABUS010004280.1_pt1 | contig 20907 bp, 33 predicted proteins | sample 5560161 | NCBI WGS metagenome assembly JAABUS01 (sample SAMN10711885, study PRJNA513376) | rock metagenome | isolation source: Antarctica rocks | place: Antarctica: Victoria Land, Trio Nunatak nord | collected 2016-01-04
ATTCCCCAAATCCGAACTATCCCCTCAAGAAACCCCTAACACGAAGGAAAAGAGAAGCCAGCTGGTAGGGATCCAGAATTCGGTTCGACGTGGTTGGTCAGGGCTGGTGAGATCTATAGGCTTGTTTTAGGATGGAGGTCAGGGGAGGGGGCCTTAGTGGTAAAGAAAGAAACGGAGGTGGTGAAGCTTGGTAGCTTGTGTGTTTTTCGGGAGAAGGGGGGGTTTCCTGGTCTCGGTGGGAAGGGAAGAAAAGGGGGAAGAGGAAGGGGGCTGTCCATGGAAGCGAAGAAGAGAGGGGGGGGTGGGTGCTGGCCAAAGCAGGTCATTCATTGCACAGCAAGCGAGGCGGATTGCGGAGAAGAAAGGATGAGAAAGACGAAGCCGGTAGGTAGGTAGGTACTGGATCCAGGTTTTATGAGTCCAGCTGGCGGAACGGAAGCTTCGGATATCGGAGGGAGAAGATAGAACAATGAAGAAGAAGAATAAGGGGGTATCCTATCGTAAGCGTTACATTCATGTCCTTCCGTAGCAAAATCCCAACGCCCGATCGATATATAACCGCCAACCGTGAGCCCAGGTTGACATCCACCTCCCAAACCTCCCGAGCCCGCATTGGCTACAACTTCCACCCCCCCGCCTCCTCCACCACCTCCTGACACCCCTCCAGCCACGCGCACCCCAGCACCCTCCCCACCGTCCACCGCTCCTCGCTGCCCATCTCCAAACACCCGCCCACCACCTCCTCGACTTCATCCTCCCTCCCCTCCCGCACCACCCCCTCCGCCCCCCTCAGCGCCTGCAGATCCCATTCCCCAGCCAAGATCATCATCTGCACCCGCGGCTGGAACATATGCTGGAACGGCAAATCCCCTACCATGAGCGCATAGATGACGACGCCGAAAGCCCAGATGTCGACGGCGGTGCTGAGCAGGCCGGCGGGGGACATGATGAGTTCCGGGGCGGCGTATTGCAGGGAGCCGGCGATGGAGGTGCTGGTTTCGGAGGGGCCGATGTGGTGCCGCATGCCTGCGCCAGGGCTGGGGGAGTGCGGGGGTGGTGTGCCGTAGGGGGTGGTGTCGGCAGAGGCGGAAGGGGTGCTGCGGCGAGGGGTGCGGGTGGTGAATTCCGCGAGGCCGAAGTCGCAAAGGAGGAGGTTGCCGCCTTCGGATTCGGCGGCGGGGGCGGAGAGGTCGAGCAGGCAGTTTTCGAGCTTGATGTCGCGGTGCACGATGCGCATGTCTTCGTGGAGGTAGCGTATTGCGGACGCGAGTTGGTAGGCGTAGCGGCGAGCGAGGTCTTGACGCAGGCCGTTGCGGTTGGAGCGCACGAGGTCGAAGAGCGTGCCGCCGGTATTCAATTTGGTGAAGCAGAAGGTCGCGACGGGGGTAACGTAGACGGCTATGAGGGGGAGGATGTGCCGGTGGCCGAGACATCTCCAGAGTGCGACTTCGCGCTCGAATTCGGCTTGGAATTGGTCGTTCTCTTGCTCGCTCTTGCCGGCCACGACGCGACGAACGATCTTCACGGCGCGTTGAACCCGTTCGTCGCCTTCGAGGGTATAGGCTTCGCGCACGATGCTGAAGCCACCGAAGCCGACTTGGCGGCCGAGGACGTAATCGCCTACTTCTTGGCCCTCGCTATCGAGTTCGGGTGGTGGCTCTTCTCGAGGAGCGAATTTGGAGAGGAAGGCTGTGGCGGGGGAGATGGATGAGGAGGTAGAGCGCCGAGAGCGGGTAGTGGAGCGCAGGCTGAGTTTGCGGTCGAAGGTGTAGGATTTTGCTCGAGAGCTCGAAGGTTGCCGGTGAGGCTTAGGCCATGCACTAGATTCTTCGAGGGAGACGGGGTGGTGGAAGGGAGAGTAGGTAGAGATGGGGGATACAAGGCAGTCCATGTTTCCGTCTGTCGGGGTTTGGACTTCCGAAAGCGATGTAGAAGCGGTAGAATTAGAGGTCAGAGACGACCCTGTTTCGAGCTCAAATGGATCCTTCTCGCTGGGCAGGCTGTTGACGGTAGAGTGAAGGAGAGGATATCGTGACCGATTTTGCGGTGGCCGTATTCTGGTGAGCGAGTGATTCTGCTTGGTCGGTGGTTTTGTTGGCTCTCCGGTGAGAGAGTCAAAAGCACCACCGTCTGCCTCACTGTACGTCCTTGACAGAGGTGACCTTCGCGTAGGCTTGGATAGCTCCTGGAGTATAGACTCTCTTCTCAGCCTTGTATTGATCGCTAGCTTCGGTAGTGGTGTTTCTAGGATATGTTCATGACCGGTCTCTAGCTTGACCTTCGGATCGAAGCTGATAGAGGGCCCTCGATTTCTCATAAACTCCTCCAGAGGCGACTCCTCCACATACCTGGACTCCAGGTAGCAGCCGTTATCAGCAGCCTCAGCCCCATGCTGACCAGCTGCAGGCGGGACGTCAATGGCTGGCGTGGAAGCATGGTTCTCAAAGTCGTCCTGAGCCGTCCACTCTGCATCTGCATGCACAGCTATCGGTGAGAGTATGTCCTGTAGATCATCGTGTCCGCTGATACCCGTATCTAAGCCTGCTGCCTGTCTGCCTGCATAGGTGTCGTTGTGTGCATTATCGCGGCTAGGATTTGGGGTATGTTCTCCGTGTGTGGGGGAAGTAGAGATAGCAATTTCTGAAGTTTGGGCTCGGGCCAGTGAATCATCGGCCATCGAGCGATCCAGTAGCCCCGCGTTGCTGACCCCAGGTTCGTTGAGAACGAGCAGGGTGTCCTGCTCTTGCGCGCCTCTCGGGGCGAGCGATGCGACAAAGCAAGATTGGAGGCGAGCTTGGAGACCAGGGCAGATATGCGCAGAGGAAAGTAGCGAACGGCTTCGCAGTAACTTATACCGAGTCCGCCTCGAGTGTCCCTAGAATGCCCGAAATCGAAGATTATGTGCAGGGCGTTGACGTTGTGCGACGGAGGTTTGGTGGGCTTGGATAGCGTTGCCAGTGGTCAATCTCTAGTGGCGCAGGGCACTGTTTGGATCTCGAACGGGGTAGTTGGGTTCGTGTTGGATTCTCGTCTTGAAGGATGTAGGTGTAGAGGCATGGAGCAGCAGGACTTTGGACTCTTTGAATCGTATGGGGTTGGTCATCTGATAAGGCCATTTCCCAGATCCCCACGTTTGCGGAGACTGCGAGGTGACGAACAAACGGGTTTGACAGTCCGCAGGCCGGCTGCGCCTCACGCACAGTGTTTCACACGAAAATGAGAACTAGGGTTTTATTCTTAGCTAGTGCTTCACCAGTGTCGCGTATTGACTAAGACGATCAATTCATGGCTTTTCTATGCTGTAATACATCCCACGTACTGTACGTCTAAGATGTCGAATTGTTCTTCATCTCCTCGGACAGCGTCGGATACTGCCACCTCCAGCTCAGATTGTTCGATCATCAGACGATCAGCTCAACAAGTGGAAGCGCATAGAACCAAGCTTTTTGTAACCTCGGACTTGAGGACCGGTGACTTGCGATGCCATGACCGAGCCAAGTTGCATCTCTCCCTATATGAGTCTTAGCCGCACGCATGGCAAAGGCTGTTTTACTCATTGCCAACAGCTAGGACAAACAGACTGTCCTTCGTTGGACCAATCAACCAATGGAAGCTCATTGCCTGAGCCTCGAAGCAATGACCTGAGCGGTGGATCTCTTTACCGGTTGCAATGGCTCACAAATTGCACAAGGATGAAGACGTCCGAGAATTTCCGAAAAACACGGTGGGGGAGACCCTACGGAGTATGCTCTGCCTCCTAGATGCAACGAGGACCGTGCTTCTCTAGGCCGTGAAAAGCTCGAGGTCAAAACGATATTGGTATCTGGGCCTCCAGAGGCTGTTCCACCCTGTCTCTCGCAACGAAGTGCTGCAAATGACCGAAATGTTCATTCACATTCCGAGTCGATAATCTCGGAGCCATAGCCTAGGCTTATGGGACGCAGGTACCTGACGTGGTTATGAAGAGCTTGAAGTCAGATCCTGTGTCGATGGACAGGACATAACTTTCTATCAAATTTTAATCAATGATTGCCGATAACGCCGTCGTTGTGGACTTGTACTGGGTCGAAAAGCAGGTTCAAAGCCGCGTTATAAATGCTAAGGCCATCCTGCTTGTAGTATCCCGTGTAACCGGTCTTTCGGCAGGCCTCGTCCTGGCCGGGTCAATTCGAGATTCCAGAAAGAAGGAGACATCGTGAAGCAACAGACTAGAAAGCCCAATACCCTGAGTCATGGAAGTATCAAAAGAGATTTGACTTGTCGATATTCGCAGATCAGATGCCACCAAGCTCCCCTTGAACCTAACTCACACTTTCTGGGAAGGCCACCAAATTGCTGTGTCGACAGAGGGCGTTGACCTTTCTTGAGTGGACTTACAGAGAGCTCCATAGTCACAGCGGATCCAATCTCGACTCAGCAACGACACGATTGACCGCACCACTGTGCTATCAAAGTCTAGAAGCCCCTCCAAGTAGTTTTCGAGATCAATATGTCCAACGCAAGTTGTCTTCCAAGGAGTAGTACCACGCATTACTTTATAAGACGGCAGTCCTCGTCCTTAGCGCCAGTATCGAGCGGACACCAATTCGTGTTTGGCTAGCGGGATCTCTCTGAATCCGATCCCTGCAGTTCAAGATCTGGGACTTTTCAAGATCATAAGATGTCAGCCAACAAAGTCTATCAGGATGCACTCATTCAGACCATCACTTCACATACTAAAAGAGAGATCAGAGATGCCATTGTCAGTGTACCACATGCAATTATAAGCTTCATGCGGTGAAGATGTCCATCTAAGGTAGAGCTCGACCTGAAATCACCCACGTCATGATCTGATGCGGTCATCAAACATGACCCCTAGAGAGAAATAGCGTATCAGATCTCTCATTTCGACCTGCTCTTGTGCCTCAAACTTTTTCCTCACTTACCATCACATAAACTCCCTCCCGACACTGTATGTCTACAGCAACCCGTTTCCTCCGTCTCAACTTGCGATTCACTTGCTCCAGAGTAAATCCCATTACACCGACCGCTTCCTCCTTCCGTCCCCTTACCCGTCTCACCCAGCTACAATCCCAATTCCATACCTCCCTTCCCAAGATGGCAGATACACAGAGCTACCGCGCCAACGGCGACAATGGCGACGACGGCAGCACCGAGGGCGAGCTCAACGAGTGGAAACTCCGTGCTCCCTACAAAGTCCAGAGCAACGATCCCAATTTCAAAGTCCGCTACGAGGGCAGCTGTCACTGCGGGAAGGTCCGGTACCAATTGAGCCGTGAGAAGCCACTGGACGCGAAGTACTGCCACTGCACCACTTGCCAGAAGATCCACGGTACGACTCCTCCCCCCATCACCCACTTTCTCGAGCATGGAATACTAATATGTATACACAACAGGCGCCCCCTTCCAATGGGCCGCCATCTTCCACAAAGAAGACATCAACTTCACGCACGGCCACCACGACCTGGGCTGGTACGAGTCTTCGGAGAAAACCTGCGTGCACAAGCTCCCCTGCAAGGTCTCCTGCGCCTACTGCCGCACGCCCATCATGGACGAGGGCCGCAACATGATCCTGCTCTTCCCCACGCTCATCGACTTCAAGGACCCGAGCGAGCGGAAGAACTTCGATCCCAGCTGCCATATGTTTTATGGGCGGCGCGTGCTGGATATCCCGGACGGGAAACCCAAGTGGACGGGGATTAATGACGGCCCGGAGAGTGAGTTGTGTGAGGACAGTCCGCCGGAGGCGATTAGGAAGAGGAAGAGGGATTTGGAGAAGCAGGAGGCGGAGAAGAGGGAGAAGAAGGAGAAGGGGGAAGAGGAGTAGAGGGAGGATGGCCCGATGGGGGTTTAGATTCTGAAAAGCGTGAGAGCTGATACTGGGGGAAAGGTCCTAAGCATCATCTTGCAAAACAGCATACATTCATATTGAGTAGCCACCAAGTATCGGCAATAGCACGACCATGTACCATTGCTGAACATGGTCGAAGTGTTTTCCTCGGCTCAACAAGCTATGAGTCTCGCGCCATTTCTATCCCAATGTGCTGATAGGGTGCTTAGCTTTAGAGCTGGCTGAACGGAAAAGCCGTTGCTCTGTACTCATGAAAAACGAATAGACAAGAATGGTGAAGGACTGAAAGACCGGTGATGGCCTGTTATCGAGGTTGTCGCCTGATGCCATCGAAGAACGCTAGGGAACCGCAGAAGGGCTCCTGTGAACAGCATTTCCGCACCCTCTACCAACCTCAAGCCCTCTCAGCCCCAGTATATATATACATCCTAAGGATGCCTCTCATTCCACGCCCTATACCACTCCAAGCACTCCGCATTCGCCACGCTCGCACCCGTCTTAACATCCATCCCACAAAGAATCTGCTTCACCGCCACCTCGACCTTCTTCCCATTCCCCGTCACCGGTATCGCCGGACACTCCTCCACCACCCCCGGCACATGCCTCGCACTCAGCTCCCTCCTCACCATCGCCTGAATCCTGCCCACCAACTCCTGCGTGAACGTCCCCTCCTCCTCCATCTTCACAAACAGCACGACCGTCTCATCGGCATCGCTCTCCCTACGGCGGCCAATGCACAACGCGTCCTCGACCGCTGGGAAGTGCGCTAGCAGCACGTTGTAGATCTCCGCGCTGCCGAAACGCACGCCGGAGGGCTTGAGCACCCCGTCGCTGCGGCCCAGCATGATCAGCCCCCCCGTGGAGGGGTTGAAGCGGACGAAATCGCCGTGATGCCAGACCCGCGGGCCGAACGTTGCGAAGTAGCTGCTTCGGTACTTCTCCGCTCCGTCCTGGCCCCAGAACATGACGGGCTGGCTGGGGAAGGGCTTCACGCAGACGAGGTCGCCCGGCTCGCCGGTGGCGGTGATGTTCTTGCCGGTGAAGTCCCAGGCTTCGATGGCCATGCCGAGGCCGGGGGCTTGGATCTCGCCGGCAAAGACGGGGGAGAGTTGGGAGGGGGCGCCGAAGAGGGAGATTATGTCTGTGCCGCCGGTGATGCTGGCGAGGTTGAGGTTGGGGCCGAAGGCGCGGTAGACGTAGTGGAAGGTTGAGGGGGCGAGGGGGGAGCCGGTGCTGTAGATTGCTTTGAGGGAGGAGAGCGAGATGTTGTGGTCTTTTGGGAGGGCGCGCCTTTGTTCGAGGACGGAGAGGTATTTGGCGGAAGTCCCGAAGTGGGTTGTTTGTAGCTCGTCGATGAGGCGGGGCATGGAGAGGTCGCTGGCGTTGGGAGAGTCATGGTAGCGGAAGGGAGAGCCGTCGTAGAGGATTAGGGTGGCGCCGGTGGCGAGGCCGGAGACGAGCCAGTGCCACATCATCCAGGTGCAAGTGGTGAAATAGAAAAGACGGTCCGCGGGCCGGAGGGAGCACTGGATATCGTGCTCTTTTTTGTGTTGGATAAGAGTGCCGATGGCGCCATGTACAATGCATTTGGGTTTACCGGTTGTGCCGGAGGAATATAGGATATATATTGGGTGATCTGCTGGGAGCTGAGCGAAGGACAACTTCGCATTAGCGGATGCGTTGTCCAAGAACGTGGAGTACATGCTCGCTTTTCCTGAGGGAACAACGATGTCACTCAAGTCGAAGGTGTGGTTCTTGATGGTCTCGAAGACGACCAAGGCTTGCAGCTGCGGGATATCTTTCGTGACACCCCCCAACTTTCCGTGGACGTCGTGAATCTTGCCGTTGTACATGACGGCGTTGTCCGCGAAGAGAAGAACAGGCTCAATCTGCTGGATCCTGTCAAGGACAGCATGGACACCCGTATCCGGAGAGACGGCAGTCCATAGAGCGCCAATCGAGGTCGCTGCCAGCATGGCAACCAGTGCATTGGTATGGTTGGCCACATAACCTGCAACACGGTCTCCCTCCTTGACGCCCATGCCCCTCATGGAAGCCGTACATCGACGCACCCTCTCACGGAGCTGACGCCAAGTGACATGCTCTCGCGAATTTTCAGTCGCCGCAATCACAGCAAAGGAGTCCTCGTCTGGGTTACACGCTGGAAAGAGTAGGTTTTCTGCGAAGTTCAATTTCGCATCCTGAAAGAACGGAGGACGTGGAAAGATGGGAGCATCTTCAAAGACGGCCTGTGCACTCTCAGCTCATGCTGACACGCAGATCCATCCATATAACAATAAAATGTGGACATTGGTAGATCCACTAAAAACTGCTGCAGCTCGTAGCCTCATTTGGCCCAAAGTTCTCATATCCGAAATTGACAGCGTCGCCCCGCACACCAGAGCTCACAAAAAATATATGCTTGACATTTCAAGGTAGACGCACGATGGACATTCGACTCGCTGAGTTCAGCAACAAGCAGAGGCCCTGATATCTACCCTGTCTTGACCGAGCCAATGTTCCTCACATGGCAGGTAAGAAAGGAATCGTTTGAACATCCAATTGGAACATAGAAAGACCCACAACAACGATCCAGACAGCACAGTGAGAGGAGATTGGAGGTTAAGCGCAGAGCCTACCTTGGAGAAGGGGGTTGATGCTTTGATGCCGGTAAAGTGCCAAACTTCGTCCCAGAAATTGTTGAGATTGTTATTGCTCCACTTTTGGAGGTCTTGGTAAGTGTGCAATTGCACGCTGTATTTTGTCTCAATGAGCGTCTTGAATTCAAACGTGCGTGTAGAAGCAGGCTCGGGGTGTTCCCAGAGCTTCGGACTGACGGCTTCAGCCATGACAATACAGCCGCCGTTTATCCTACAGTACGGAACTGCTTGTGAACCTGAGACGTGCAGCAGCCTTCTCGGAATGGCCCTTGGGCGACAGAATCATCCCATACATGATCTTGCTACCTCTACAACAGGGCTAATTCATGCTCGGCGCCGGCGGCATCGCCAGGGTTCCGCCGAAATTGAAGTTGGCCGGATTTAAGATATTTAGCCGGGGCCGAGCACCCGAGCGAGCCTCTTGGACCCTTGAACCGTTGGAACTTGGATGAGCTGGATATTGTAATCTCCCATAAGCACTCCCCGCTACTGCTTACATTATTAATCTCAGGCCATTCGCGACCCTACACTCCTTTTGCGTTGTTTTCTCTCCTGATTGTCTTGTTTATTCCCGCGCCGCGTGTTGAGTTGTGGGAAGGGAACCGCTGTCGAAGTAACCTCCTGCCTGCTGCCACCGAAGTCGCAAACCCGCCTTCGGAATTCATCTATCAATTTCGCTGCACGCAGCAACCGGCACTTCACGCATCAGCTACAGAAGCCACCCACCTTGGAAACGCATCTACTCAGACTCGAAACACACATTGTTGTATCTCGCTCTGCGGTCAACAAAGCATATCAACTCTGGTTCTGCAATTGTTCTGGCATAACAAGCGCAGAACATTAGCTCGGGACGCGTACTTCTGCTGCTCCGACCTGTTGTCGCCATCTGCTCTCTTGGGCCGCATAACTACAGTAGTTGCTGAGAGAGTTCAGAGCTGGTATAGCAGTGTCTCCCTCTTCGACAAAGCAGGATCGCACTTCGCATCCGTGACCAGCAATAATAGCACTTGCCCTGAAACCACAGCCGCTTCGCCCACCTACACCGCCTCGAGGTAAATGACACCTCGAGCTAAAACACACATCCACATATCCGTTTTCGGCTCGACAGATCCATAACGTTAAAAGTACGATCGGGCTTTACCCCTAATTCTACAACATTGGACCCGCAATGCCTCGAAGGTCGCTGAATCCCTTCGGCAGCAGTTCGCCTACGCCTGCCCCCCAACCATCCCAGTACTTCAGCGAAAAGCCAGAGATGACGCGAAAACCATCGGCAGCTCGCGCGAGCAAATTTGCCCAATTCTTCTCTACGTCTCCTAAGGCGAAGAGCGAGACGCGTACAGCAACAGCTTCCCTACTTGCAGCTGCTGCTGCGAAACAGCATACCTTTCTAAATTCGCCTTCGCAACGAGTGAGCTCTCCGACACTATCCTTACCTACTATCTCCTTATCCACAGCCCGAGCAGACAGTGCAAACACCGATGAGCCACCAACAACCCTTTTTCAGCCACCGTCCCCCGCAGAAGCCCGCAGGATAGCGAGACAGCATGCTCAGTTTGGTCCGTTGGGTCACCAGACCCACAGGTATACTAGCCGTCATCAAGGCGGAGACTTTGCCGATCCTATCATGGACGAGCCACCCTACTACTACCTCCTCACAACCTACATCAGCTATCTTATTCTTATCATATTTGGGCACATCAGGGACTTCTTCGGAAAACGGTTTCGGGAGGAGCACTATCGGCATTTGCAAGCACGCAACGGCTATGCTCCCTTGAATAGTGATTTCGACAACTTTTACGTCCGAAGGCTGAAAATGCGCATCAATGACTGCTTCGCCAGGCCAACGACTGGTGTGCCCGGGAGGTACATTGCCTTGATCGACCGCGAGTCTGACGACTTCAATCTCCATTTCAAACAGACAGGTACGACAACCGAGACCCTGAACATGAGCTCGTACAACTACCTGGGGTTTGCACAATCGGAAGGTCCTTGCGCAGATGCCGTCGAGGAAACGGTGAAGAAATATGGTATAAGCATGGCGAGTCCCCGCGCCGACGGTGGAACTTCCGATCTCCACCTGGAAGTCGAGGCTCTGGTAGCCAAGTTTGTAGGGAAGCAGTCATCTATGGTCTTCTCCATGGGCTTTGGCACAAATGCGTCTGCCTTTCCCGCTTTGGTCGGCAAAGGCTGTCTAGTCATCTCGGATGAGCTTAATCACGCATCCATTCGATTCGGCGCTCGTCTATCTGGTGCAATGATCGAGATGTTCAAGCACAATGATGTCAATGATCTAGAGAGGGTTCTACGAGAGGTAATTTCTCAAGGCCAACCGCGTACACACAGACCTTGGAAGAAGATCCTCGTCGTTGTGGAGGGTCTGTACTCTATGGAAGGTACCATGTGCAATTTGCCAGGTCTTGTACGGTTGAGAAAGAGATACAAGTTCCACCTCTTCGTGGATGAAGCCCACTCCATCGGTGCTCTAGGACCTACCGGCAAGGGCGTTTGCGATTACTTCGGTATTGACACTTCGGAGGTCGATATCCTGATGGGGACTCTTACCAAATCTTTTGGTGCGAATGGTGGTTACATTGCTGGAGACAAAGCCATCATTGATAAGCTACGAGTCACCAATGCTGGGACCCTGTACGGAGAAACACCGACGCCACTTGTTCTTTCCCAGATTTCGAGCGCCTTAAGGATTATCATAGGTGAGCTCGTACCTGGGCAGGGCGAAGAGCGACTTCAACGGCTGGCCTTCAATTCTCGCTATCTTCGACTCGGACTGAAACGGCTTGGATTCATTGTGTATGGGCATGATGACTCGCCCATCATTCCCGTCCTTCTCTACAACCCCGCCAAAATGCCCGCCTTCTCGCACGAAATGCTCAAGCGAAAGATCTCGGTGGTTGTCGTCGGATATCCAGCAACGCCACTCGTGTCTTCCAGAGCCAGATTCTGTGTGTCTGCAGCGCATACAAAAGATGATCTTGACCGGTTGTTGACAGCGTGTGACGAGATTGGCAATGTACTCCAGCTCAAATTCGCATCCGGCATTGCAGGCGGCGCCGAGCCTTTGCCCGAGGGGGTGACGGCCGAGTTGGAGAAGGCATGGAGACGGGGGGAGAGGAACGACGATCGAGGTGATATCGCCATTCAACCACCTCGCTGGCAGTTGAGCGAAGTCATTCGACGAGGTGTGGCAGACGTCAAGATGCCCTTGAGGTAACCATGGCAGATGCGGGCTTACTCGCACGCCTTTGTGCCTCGTCACCGCTTGGCCGGACCAGGCATATACAACCCTCCCAGACGAGCTGGGGACCTACGACTAATGCCTAATACCTTCACATTCCTCTTTTGCACATAGCTGGCCCTGGTGCGTCCAAGGAAATCAGACTTGTAATAGACTAGGGATCCTGCAGTGTACATAACCACCCTTACTATTCCACATCCTTCTTCTCTTCCACACTCTCCACCGCAAGCCTTGTCTGCATCCGCAAGCTTTGTCTGCATTCGCAAGCATGTGACGCAACAACTAGTCTACGTGATTACGCGGCTCTCATTGCTGGGGCGTACGTATAGTAGACGCCTTGATCGCCTGTTCGCCAAGTCTCGAGGCTCAACTCAATCGCCAAAGCACGCATCCTCCAGGTCCTACTGGCTGTCCTGCTCCGGAACACTGGCCTTGTGTTGCACAGGCCTACTGTGGAAATCTCGAGGCGACGGATGCGGTCCGTGTAGCTACACGGTCTGACAGATGACTAGCGCTGGAAAGTGGCAGTTTCGATGCCAATTGGGACGTCTCTCCAACCCACAGGACGAAGGATCAGTCCTTCCACGGCTGCTTCGCACTTGCAAGACCTAGTGATGCGTGAGTCCAAGGGCGCTGCAGGACTAGAATACATGCAAGTGATCGAGCATGAACAGGGGGGGAGGAGCTGCAGAGAATCGGCCGGTTCGTCTGCCTTATTGAGGCGCAGGCAGCCACATCGCGAAGCCTCATTGCGCCCCGCAGCGACTGTCTCTTCTCTCACGGCTCCTCACTTCCAGTGTCAGTGGACTCCGCCACACCGTCTTCTCGACATCGAATCGACACCCTACCGCTTTGGAGCTTGCCAGTCGACCGCTTACTAGTTCGGGATCGTGATGCAGGGCGATTAGCGAGACGGCCTTCTGCGCTGTCGGTGAGCATTGGCCAATCAGGCGGCCAAAGTGGTCATGAGACGTCCCTGTCGAGGCATCATCGCGCCCTGCCAGCGGTCTCGAAACTCGGGATACTTGGCATCGATAACAAATCTTAATTTGGACCGTCACTGCTGTCTCATGTCTCTTCCAGCGCGGAGGGCCGTCGCAGTGTCAATCAACGTGTAGACGCTCCGATGTTTGATGTCCACAATGGCCAATTGTGCTTCTTTAGGACCTGCGCGGCTGTGTGCGAGCAGAAGCGTTAATGCAATGCGTCCAGACGATCTCTTTGGAAAATCGGCGAAGCTTGGCTTCTGGTGGCTTGCAAGATGCCATGGTCTGCCCACTGCCCGTTTGTGATTCAGCTATCGTCCATCTTCATGCAGGCGCCCTGCAGCCTGTACAGAGACATCCTGCTGTCATTCGCCAACCCGGGAGATGGCCTGCTGTGGGCAAACGCAGCCCTCTTTGTTCCCCGCGTTATGGCAACAATGCAATTGACCTAGTCCTTCTAGCTCGCGGAGTCATGATGGATAAATTCCGATTTGGTTTCCATACTATTGGGGCGTCTGATCCTTCGAAGGCATCCATCCCACCATGTCTGAAAATAATGTAGTAGGAGCAGACTAAAAATCAGGCATCTCTCCCCATTCTTCTCTTCTCTTTTTACTACTTATACATCTCAGTGTCGCCTCACTTTCTCGCGGCTCCTATTCTCCAAATTTGACTCTTAGCTTCTTTACCCTACTTCATCGTATAGTCACGCGGTCCATTCTCCTCATATACAAGGCTTGCCCCATGACCTGACCGCCCCTCTACCACCACCTTGCATCACTTTTGCTCCTCTTTACCCTCGACCTTCCCTGGTCGTCACTCCTCATCGCGTTGAACCCTACTTTTACTAAGGCTTCTGTCGCCAGTATGATCCAGGTACCGGAAGCTCCGCTACCTCCTCCTCCCTTCGGCGCCCATCCCGGCCCCCAGCACCTTCCGGCCGAGATGGAGCGGTTGAACCTGGACCACGGGGTCCCACCTCATGGCATTCACAGTGGCTTGCACCACCCATCTGTTGAGGGACGCTTTGTTGGTCCCAGTCATCAATTCGATACGAGCCTCCCCTTCGACGGTGATGGCAAAGTACCTGTCACCTACGAGGGCTGGGGCTTCGCTAAGCAACCTGCTGTCCGCCCTGACCAGAAGGAAACATGGGCATTGGTCGTCAAAACACCCTTGTCCGTGTCTCAGAACGAGCTTCGGGATCAGGTCATAAAACAAAGAAAGAAGGGCAAGTCAGCTACAGATTTACTGGCCAGTCTCGACATGGCTGGCTTCAAGCGCAAGCAAGTCGATCGCCTTGTCGCTGACAGGACCGGGACCGACCCGGACCCCAGATTCGAGTATAAGCTAGGTGCGCTCAAGCTAGGGCAGAAGGAGAATAAACACTTGGGCAGGCAGACAGTCTCGATGCAGGTCATTCTGAAGCGACAGCTCCGCACTGGGCTGACGCAGCCATCTTCCGGGTATGGCCGGATCCAGGAGCTAGATGGCGAAATCGTGGATCTTACTGGAGCCGAAGATGCCAACTATAGTCAAGATAGCTACTCGACCGGTATCCCTAGTCACTATGCTCAGCCACCCGCCCACGATTACGCGCAACCATTCATGGAGCAACCAGGGGCGGCCTACGTTCATGACCCAAGGTTCATGACTGAAGCTGTCCCACCCCATGGTGGTCCTCCAGTGCAACCTGTACAAGAGCAATATTTTCCACAACACGGTGGCCATGGATTTCCACCCGAAGGCTTTCACACTCCAAGAGCGGATAAAGGAGAAAAGGACAAGAAGGACAAGCACCACAAGGACGACAAGAAGGACAAGGTCAAGATCCACCAGAAGAAAGAGAAGAAGCACAAGAGCTATTCAGACAATAGCTCGGACACATTCTCCGACGCAGACTCGTTCAATTCCAAGACCTACACCGACAGAACGCCGGATACCGTATATTCTGGCGCCAGTGGTCGCAGCTATCACCAAGGTAAAAATCATAGCTCTAACCATAAAGATGGCCGCCGCAACTCCCGCTCCCATGACCATTCACCAGTCCGAAAAGTGTACCGTGAGCGTCGCCGCAAATCCCCAACTAGCTCCTCTCGAAAAGGCTCAACAAGGTACGAGTATGAGGATTACGACGTCATTACATCCGAGCGCCATAACGACCGTGACAGGGCCTACAGGAACGACCGCAGGTCGAGTCAGGCCTACGAGCGCGAACGACCATCGTTCCATCCGCGAGCGCTCAGCTTCAACGATGATCGCCACCATCGACCTACATATACCCAGCCAAGGCGATTGCAGAGCTACGCCCACCCAGCAGATCTTCAAGCAGAAAAAGAAGAGCTTAAGTGGGAGATCGAGGAGAAGCTCCGAGAAAAGATGGAGCGCGAGAGGACTGAGCGGGATAGGCTTGAGTTGAAGAAGCTCGAAAGAGAAAGACTGCAGATGGAGCTTGATAGAGAACGACAAGAGCGGGACCGGGTAGAGAGGGACAGATTTGATCGTTTGGATAGGGAACGGTTCGAGAGGGAGCGCTTCGACAGGGAAAGGATGGAGAGGGAACGCCTCGATAGGGAGAGAATGGAGAGAGGACGCTTCGATGGGGCCAGGATGGACAGGGAACGCTTCGACAGAGACAGACTTGTCGACCGAATTCCGTATGCCGAAACACCACGGCACTACCCTACGGCCTACGACACGAGGCGAGATGATCGCTACTACAATTACTGATCCCAGAGCGGATCGACCAGGGCTGGCTTTCTGCTCCGACCATAGTTCTGCAACCAACAGGCTACAGGCGTCGTCGGTCTTTCTGAATTGCGTCTTCAGCTTTCTTATTCAGTTCGAACTCATGTTTCCCTAGACAGTGGGATTGGTCAGGATTCCCTTTCGGGTTTGTGTGGTTCTTTGGGTGGCTTCATGATAACGAAAAGCTTTACGGCCTGTATGATCACCTCAACTTGGCCTTTGTACTCAGTCGCATGTTCAAAGATATTTTTCATGCATTCATGTACCTCAGCCTCCAGACATAATACTATCAGAGGACTTCTGAGTGCCAGGTGATTAATTGCTGGGCAGCTCGTGCGCACCGTGGTATCCTCCTGATCTCAAGCAAACCCCACCAATGCTTGGCACGAATCTCAACAGCCCCACCAAACCATTGAGAAGCAATCTTCAAGCTCCGATACTTTATCTCACGTTCCACCACCCCAACTACGTACCTTGTGTATCGAAGCTTCAAACCTTCTCAAACCATTGTCTTCACCCAATTGACCCCATTGCTACCCGGTATTACCGCACTCATGGCGCGCAAGTTCTTCGTAGGAGGGAACTTTAAGATGTGTGTTGCTCAAGGTTCTCTCATCCTTTCTTCGGGATGAAAGCACTGATATCGCACCCGGGCAGGAACGGCTTCGAGGATAGCACCATGGACATAGTAAAGAACCTCCAGGAAGCCAAGTTACATAGCGAGACGGGTAGGTAAACCTTTCCCAAGAGAATGCCCGGTGCATCGTCCTAACTCCGGATGACTGGATCATTTACGTCCTCCTTTCTCGACGATGTCAGCTAATGACCCTCTAGAAATCGTCATCGCTCCTATATCTCCTTTCTGGATCCCAACCCTCAACCTTCTTCTTGGAGAAGAAGTACGAAAGCGGACGAAGAAAGATCGGAAGAGGAACCCTAATGCCATCGAAGTTGCAGCACAAAACGTGTTCGACCGACCCAACGGAGCGTTCACAGGCGAGCTGAGTGCCGAACAGCTCATGGACATTGGGTTGAGGTGGACGTTGGTCGGACACAGCGAACGAAGGGTTGTCTTGAGCGAGGATGATTCGGTGTGTGGACCTTACACTCTAGAATAGCGATTATGCGAATGGAGAAGCAGTACCGCGCTGGCGAAGTTCTGAACGCCTGATGTGATCAATCGCTGACTGTCCATCATAGTTCCTGGCTAGGAAAACCCAGACGGCGCTTGAGGCCGGTCTTGCGGTCATCTTCTGTTGTGGGGAGACTCTAGAGGTAACGACCCGCAGTAATACGCACTCTAGACTGTTAGCCTAACAGTTACTAGCAACGAGAGAGCAACAAGACCATCGAAGTCGTCACTAGCCAGCTACAAGCCGTGGCTGAGCGCACCAAGGACTGGTCGAACATTGTTATCGCTTATGAACCTGTCTGGTATGCCCGCTTGACCCCTTCCGCATGCTCCTCGAAATACTCACAGCTCCCAGGGCAATCGGTACCGGCAAGGTAGCAACGGAGCAGCAGGCGCAAGAGGTTCACGCTGAGATCCGCAAATGGCTCGCTTCGAAGATATCCGAAAATGCAGCCAAAGAAACGAGGATCATATATGGTGGTTCGGTCAGTGCAAAGAACTGCAAGCAGCTAGCGAAGGAGAAAGATATCGACGGGTTTTTGGTGGGTGGTGCAAGCATGAAACCTGAATGTAAGTCGAGCCTACAACGAATATCAGAGGGTCTTCTGCTGACACAGTTCGATCAGTCGTCGACATAGTCAATGCCCGCCAGTAGGTGAGGGCACTACCGAGAATCAGATTCGTATGCTAGCGTGGCAGTATTATCCGGGACAGCTGCAATTGCGTCTGCTATTTCGCACCAAGCTGTTGTTCTCTTCGAGGCTTGCACGGACAGTTTGAGGCTCATAAGCTGCGTGGTCCTTGGTGTCCCAAAAGCAGTTGTAGCCGTTTGAGAACCGTCCTCATAACCGAAGCAAGACCATATAAATGATTCTGCATCACGCGTGCGCTTCATCGAATTCAGACCACACAAACCACAAAACAGATGGAAACTCCTACCTATATACAGCCGCCCTCCCCTCCCTCCCTCCTTCTCTCCTCCAGCCCTCATCCCCCTCAAATAGCCGTTCGTTCCCTATTCACCCCATGCATGGGACTCCACATGCCCCTCACACTCTCGTTCAAACTCTCCACCACCCTCCCGCCCTTCACCTTCCGCAGCTTCTCCCCGCTCGCATCGCGCAGCAGCTCCGCCTTCTTCAGTATCTGCTTCATCTCCAGGTTCCGCACACAGATCGCCTTCTCCCGGCCGTTGATGTAGGAGCCTTTGATGACGGGGTGCGTGTGGGGGCGGGGCGAGACGGTGATTTCGATGGAGGGGTGGGCGGCGGCGAAGGTGGGGAGGAGGTGCGTTAGGAAGAGGCTGAGGGGGGGAGTTGGTGGGTGGATCATAGTGGGGTGGGGGAGAGGGAGTGGGAGATGGAGATGGAGAGGGAGATGGAGAGGGGGGTGGGGGGGGGAGGTGGGTACTTCATGCCCTTGGAGCTACCGGACCAGTCGCAGTAGTGGAAGTCGAGGCGTTTGCATTGGAGGATGAATGCGCCGACGCCATTCTGGGGAAGCTTAGCATGGTGAGAGGAGGGGAGAGAAGGGAAGACTGTACGCGGCCGATGGAGGTCGTGCGGAGGGCGCGGAGGGGCATGGTTATTGTGACATTGCTTGAGCGTTGAACGGCCTTTTGACGATGTCGATGTTGGAAATTGAGGTTGATCTAAGTGGTACTATACGCTAGCCTGATCTTAGATAGCAGCAAAGTGGGTGATCAAGGTTCAGTAAGATTACAAGCGCTCACTAGCGCCATGTGAATCAACCGCCTCTCCCTTTTTCAGGCCGAACGCAAACGCGACTTCACCCTCACCTCCTCCCATCATCCCCCAGCCTCGTCTTCATTCTCCTCATACCTCCTTCCTCACATTAGCAGCCTCCACTACCCGCGAACATGACCCACAAACTTCCTCCAAACCTCCTCGCCCTCTTCGCCGCCCGCCCCGCCCTCCGTTGGGCCCAGCCCAGCGACCATGCCCCCGAAGACCGCAAAACACACAATATTGGCGGCGTGGCACAATACCTACCCGCCATGGCCGACTACGAGGAGATCTCCTTCACGCCCACAGAGAGCTGGCTGGAGCGGAAGGACAGGGTGAAGCTGGCAAAGAAAGAGGGCCAGAAGAACATGCTGGAAAATGCGAAACCGCCGGATGAAGATCCTCAGGTGCGAGGGGATGCGTTCAAGACGCTCTTTGTGGCGAGGTTGAGCTATGATGTTACGGAGAAGGATTTGGAGAGGGAGTTTGGGCGGTTTGGCCCAATTGAGAGGGTAGGATTACTCCTGTTCCAGATTTCTCGAGGCTTTGCTAACAACTCTTTAATCTAGATACGAATCGTCACTGATAGCTCTGACCTCAAGTCTGAAGCAACACCTGAAAAGAAGCAGCCGAAGAAAAAGAAGGCCCACCGCGGCTATGCGTTCATCGTGTACGAGCGCGAAAAAGACATGAAAGGTATAACTACCCTGTCCCCCACTAAGGACTGACCCGAGAAAGAAAGAGCCATCGCAGTCTCCCTTCCAATCTTTCCACAAGAAGAAGTACATGACTGACACTCGAGCTCTCTTTCTCGCCTCCTGTAGCTGCCTACAAAGAAACCGACGGCATCCGCATCAAAGACCGCCGCGTCCTCGTAGACGTTGAACGCGGCCGCACGGTAAAAGGCTGGAAACCTCGCCGCTTGGGCGGTGGCTTAGGAGGCCGAGGATACACCAAGGGCCCGCCAGCGCGACCAGGGGGCTTCGCTGCTCCAGCCGGTCCCGGTGTCATCGCAGGTGGAGGCTTCCGTGGTGGGTTCCGCGGCGGAGACCGTGGTGGGTTTCGCGGCGGCGGCAGCTTCCGTGGCGATCGAGGTGGTTTTGGTGGCGGAAGAGGAGGTATCGGATACCAAGGTGGTGGAGGCTTTGGTGGAAGAGGTGGGTATGGTGGTGGCGGCGGCTTTGGTAATGGCGCCGCACCTCCCCCTAATGCACCTTCTGGACCCGGTGGAGCAGGCCGTGGAGGCTTCGGCGGCGGCGGTTATCAAGGCTCACCGGGTGGACCGATGAACGGCTCGGCTGGCATGAATGGCTCGCCAGGTGGTGGGTATGGCGACAGACGTGGTGGGGGCTCATTTGACGACAGATCCGCGCGGCCTGGTGGGTACGCTGATGCCCGCTCAGGAGGCTTTACTGGCAGTAATCGCGAGCCGGTAAGACCGAGGGATGGAGGTGGGTATGGGGACCGCGATCGCCATCCTGGCCACGGACGAGACGACGAGCCGAGCCGAAAGCGACCTCAGGAATTCGAGGGATATGACGACAGGCGCAACAGACAGCGATACTAGAGCACTTGAGCTCTGCTATTGGTTTGTTGGGTGGGTTCTTCCGATTTCAACTCTTTCTTTCCCCCTTGTCGCCTGGGTAAGAGAGCTCGCCTTCATCTACGTCAGTCGCCTGGGTAAGGGAATTCGCTCGCCTGCATCTACGTCCGTTCATCCAGCAAATCTTTCGACATTGGTAAGACCTTGCCGCCTTCATCTTCTTTCCGCTCTCCAGCAACTTTCGACACTGGTAAGATCTTGCGCGTATCAACTATCCATCCAGCAGGACTCGACAACTGGTAAGACCTCAAACGTAGAGCTCACGACCAGCATTCGACGCCTCAAGCTTTCGCCCTTGCTCCCTAAAATACGCATCTCACCAACGGAGAAGGTGGACACCATTCGGCCATGACGCAAACGGGGAGGTATCGTTGCATTTGCCCTTCTGTTTGCTCGTTGCTTGTTTCCTTTTATCGGGTAGGTAGGTAATACAGACAGCAGGGAGAGGGGAAGCTTGCATGCTTTGGTAAGCCGAGACATGGTCGTCTGGACAGCTGGACTTCCTGCCTGGCTGGAGACATGGTCGTCTAGACGGCTGGACATCCCGCCTGGCTGCCCTAGGTATCGGTCTGTATTTCTAGCGAAATCTCTAGTGGTGTGCAAAGGAAAAAGGGGGTGATTGCGGGCCTTGGCCACAAGTAGCTTTGCGATCATCATGCTCGAGGTGTTTCTCCACTAGCTATTGAATTCTCTGGAGATGAGGATGGAAAGATGACAGACTGCTTAGTGTTGAGTATATAGGAGTGGCTAAATCCCCAAACCCAGGTATATCCCTCGCGATGCTTTCCGGCCCCAAAACGCCGACGCTATGCTACTACAACCACCATTCCCCACCTTTCACTTGGTACGAAAGGTATATGCCTCCTCTCCAGATTACCCCCCCCCCTCCACCCCATCTTCGCTACACCCCCTCACGAAGAATAACT
>JAABUS010004281.1_pt1 | contig 20905 bp, 16 predicted proteins | sample 5560161 | NCBI WGS metagenome assembly JAABUS01 (sample SAMN10711885, study PRJNA513376) | rock metagenome | isolation source: Antarctica rocks | place: Antarctica: Victoria Land, Trio Nunatak nord | collected 2016-01-04
AGAGTCACGGATTCTCGGGATGGGCTCACTCCGACCCAAACCTACGATACCGGTCGGTAAATCTCCGGTCAACGACCGGTCGAGAGCCGGGACTCTCGAATGTCCTCCTCGTCACCGAACGGTTCTCCTCGATTCAGGGATTCCCTTCGATCCCGCGTGGCCCGTCGTGACGGGGGTTCCCCCGGTCGCGACGGCCCGCGAAGCGGAGCAATCGCGTACCTCGCGAGCAGATGGAACAGAGCCGCCCTTGTCATCGTGTTGACGATGACAAGGGCGGCAGGGAATCCGCATCAAGGGCGGCGAGGGAGGGTGATCGCTCGGGTGGAGTTCAGCCGGTCTGGGCGGCGGACCGCTTGCGGCGGGCGAGCCCAGACAGGCCCAAGATGGCAACACCGAGGCCCGCGAGGGCCAGGCTGCTCGGCTCGGGCACGGCGGAAATGGCGGTGATGTCGACGATCGTCGTGCCGCCGCCGATGGTCCCGCGGTTGATGATGCCGCCGCTCGTGGCCTCGAACAGTTGCGAAGTGGAGGCGCCCGTGGCGGTCGCGGAGAAGAAAATCCCCCCGAGCTGGGAGATGTCATAGCCGGTCAGGCCGTCGGTCGAGTTGAACGGCAGCGTGACGGCGGAGCCGACGGTCAACGTCCCATCGTTGGGCGAGGTGAAGGTGACCACGGTGTCCGTGTCGGTGCCGGTATCGACGCCGCGCAGCGTTGTCGTCGTCGCGCCGAAAAAATTGTTGGTGTAGGCGACGGCGGGGATCCGGGGGTCACGGGTGCTGTCGGTGTAGTCCAGGTTCGTGTCGGTGAAGACCTGGCCGTTGTTCACGTTGATGCGGTAGTTGAAGCCCGTCTCGCTGGTGACGCGGAGCGACCCGGTTGCCGCGTCGGTGGTGTCGGGGACGGGGTTGAAGTCGATCCCGAAGGCCGACCCCTGCAGGCTGGTGAACAGGTTCGTCGTGTCGGCTGCGTTCGCGGTCAGGCCCGCGACCCGGGTCGCCACCCCGGTGTTGGCGGCCAGGATGTAGATGCTGCCGGCACCCGTAGACGAGCGGCCGAGGCCGTAGACCGTCGCATTGCGCGGGCGGAGGTCGATCCCCACGAGGGTCTCGCCGGTCTGAAGGCCCGTGATTGTCGCCGTGTTGGTGATCGTGCCGGGGGTGAGACTGTCGAAGGTCAACAGACGATTGTTGGAGGTCAGGCCGACAATCGGTTCGGCATGCACCGCGGGAGCGAGCATGAGGATGAGGGCGAGTGGACTCGCCAGGAAGAAGGCTCTGCTGTTCATGATTCACCTTTGTGTTGTCAGGTTGCGACCCCGAGACCACATCCGATGTGGCCTGTGTAGCCCGTCTTAGATGATCTCTGCCGCGAACCGCCGTTATGATCCCCCGCGGGGTTCCGAGGGGGCTCTACCGTGATGGGACATCGGAGCTACAAAACCACCCCGTCCGGTCCCTAAGTAGAGGAGACATCAGACCGTCTTGGATGATGTAATCCAAGGTAAATCGAAGTGATCGAAGCAATTTCAGAAAACATTGAACAATACGGTGCAAAAAAACAACTCTCTTCGTCGTCTGTTGACCTCTCCGCGCTTGGCTCGCCGACGCTCGTGAGGGATAGGGCTCGTCCGGCAGGCTGTCAGGTGCGAGCAACCACGCATCGACGCATGCTCCGGGGCCCTACGAAACTCATTGGCGCCCGCCCTCCATGCATTCCGTTCCTGGACACCGGGAAGGACATTCGCGCGAGCCGTGCGGCCAGGCGATCATGTCGGTGCCACGTTGTGGTGCCCGCTCTCTTCCGGGCAGGAGTCGATTCGGTCCATGCTCGGGCGTTGTCCTCTCCGTCCCTGTGGGATACCCTGAGCGGCGGCGCTACGGGATGTTCGCTCCGCGGCCGCGGCCGCGGCCGGAGGGGCGGGGGACTTCCAGGAACGGGACCATCGGAGATTCGAGGATGGACTTCGGAGTGACGCCGGAGGGGACGCCGGTCGACCTGTACGAGTTGTCGAACGGGAGGATGACGGTCAAGGTCATCACCTACGGGGCGATCGTCACGGAGATCCACGTGCCGGACCGGCGCGGGGACCTCGCGGATGTCGTGCTCGGCTTCGACAACCTCGGCGATTACCAGGCCCGCAACCCGCATTTCGGGGCCATGACCGGTCGGTTCGCCAACCGGATCGCCGGGGGGAAATTCACGCTGGACGGGACGGCGTACACCCTGGCCGTCAACAGCGGCCCGAACTCGCTGCACGGGGGGCGGAAGGGGTTCGACAAGTACGTCTGGAAGGCGGAAGACGTCTCCGGGACGGAGGGCGCGGCGGTCAGGCTCACGCATCTCAGCCCGGACGGGGACGAGGGATATCCGGGGAACCTCGCGGTCCGCGTCACCTACACCGTGACGGCCGACGACGCCCTCAAGATTGACTACACGGCGACGACCGACAAGCCCACCCCGCTCAACCTCACCAACCACAGTTATTTCAACCTGGCCGGCCCCGCCTCGGGCACGATCCTCGGGCACGAGATGCAGATCGCCGCCGACAGGTACACGCCGGTCGATGCGACGTCCATCCCGACCGGGACGCTCGCGCCCGTCGCGGGGACCCCGATGGATTTCACGACCCCGACCGCGATCGGCGCCCAGATCGGCCGGATGACGGGCGACCCGGGGGGATACGACCACAACTACGTGCTCCGCGGCACGGGGCTGGAGACGCCGGACGTCCGGGTGCGTGATCCCCGGACCGGACGGGTCCTGGAGTTCTTCACCACCGAGCCGGGCGTGCAGTTCTATACCGGCAACTATCTGGACGGGACGCTCAAGGGCAAGGGGGGCGTCGTCTATGGGAAGCACCAGGGGTTCTGCCTCGAAGCCCAGCATTTCCCCGACTCCGTCAATCAACCGAGCTTCCCCTCGACAGTCCTGAGGCCCGGCGCGACGTACTCCCAGACGACGATCTACAAGTTCTCCGCGTCCTGAGCCCGGGCGGCTCGCCCCCGGGCCGTGCCTCACGGGGCTGACAGGTCCGGTCCGTAGCTCCCCGAGACCTCCCGCCCCGCCGAGAGGTGTGCCCGCGCGCCACGGGGTCAGCCGCGAGAATCGCCCGCGACCCACTTGACGAGGCCTCCCGACCTTGTATCATTGTGTTAGTACAAAACAGGCGCCGACGCGGAGGGCGATGCCCTGGGAGGTGGGGCCGTGCAGATCCACATCTCGCCCAACGATGGGGTCCCGATCTACCTGCAGATCGTCCACCAGGTGAAGTACCTGGTCGCGTCGGGCCGGCTGGCGTCCGGGGAGGAGTTGCCGCCGATCCGGGTGCTGGCCGAGCGGCTGATCGTCAACCCGAACACGGTGGCCCGCGCCTATCGCGAGCTCGAGGCGGCGGGCGTGGTGGAGAAGCGGAGGACGGCGGGGACGTTCGTCTCGGCCGCGGGCTCGCCGCTGGCGCGTCGGGAGCGCCTCAGGATCCTGACCGAGCGCGTCGACGCCTTGTTGGCCGAGGCGAGGCAGATGGACATCGGGGTCGATGAGGTCGTCGACCTGGTCCGCCGCAGGGATGACGCGATGAGACCCCCGGGGGGGGAGAAGACACCATGAACCAGCGCGGGGAGGGGACGGTCGTCGAGGTGGTGGGGCTCTCGCGGCGATTCGGCCGCAACGTCGCGCTGGACGGGGTGGACCTGGTCGTCCCCCGGGGGGTGGTCTTCGGGGTCGTCGGCGAGAATGGCGCGGGCAAGACGACGTTGATCAAGCACCTCCTGGGGCTCCTGAGGGCCGAGGCCGGGTCGGTGCGGGTCTTCGGGCTCGACCCGGTGCGCGACCCCGTGGGGGTCCTCTCGCGGCTCGGCTACCTGAGCGAAGATCGCGACCTCCCCGATTGGATGAGCGTGGGAGAGCTCCTCTGCTATCTGCGGGCGTTCTACCCGGCCTGGGACGTCGGCTACGCCGAGGCACTTCGGGAGCAGTTCGAGCTCGACCCGTCGGCACGCATCAAGGGGCTCTCGCAGGGGCAGAAGGCGCGGGTGGGGCTGCTCGCGGCCCTCGCGTATCGGCCCGAGCTGCTGGTGCTCGACGAGCCCTCGACCGGGCTCGACCCGGTCGTCCGCCGCGACATCCTCGCGGCGATCATCCGGACAATCGCCGAGGAGGGGAGGACGGTCCTCTTCTCGTCGCACCTGCTCGACGAGGTGGAGCGGGTGGCGGACATGGTGACCATGATCGACCGGGGCCGGGTCGTGCTCTGCGGCGAGCTCGACGCGATCAAGTCGTCTCACCGGCGGCTGACCCTGCGGTTCGACGAGCCCCAGTCAAGAGCCCCCGCGCTCAGGGGCTCGTTGACGTGCGAAGGATCGGGCCACGAGTGGACGGCGGTCTGCCGGGGGCCCGCCGGGGAGGTCGAGGGCCAGGTGGCCGGGCTCGGGGCCCGGATCGTCGAGGAGCACGTCCCGTCCCTGGACGAGATCTTCGTGGCACGCATCGGCTCGCGCCGGTCCGTCGCCGTGGAGGGTTGAGCCGATGACCATGCACACGCCCGCCGCGGCGATCGCCCGGCAACTTGCTACCAGGCACTGGCGGGGGGGCGTCGCCGCGATCGCGACGCTGCTCGGGACCGTCGCGGCGGCCCCGGCGATCGTGACGCTGCTCCCGCTCCATTACGCCCTGCTCGTCAGCTTCCTCCCGCTGATCGGCGTGTTCGGTTTCTTCATGAATGCGCTGCTCTTCGTCGACGACGTGGGGAGCCTCTCCTCGGGCTACCCGCGGAGGATGTTCTCCCTGCCGGTGCCGTCGCGGACGCTAGTGATCTGGCCGATGCTATATGGCTCGGCGGCCGTGGCGGTGCTCTGGGTGGCGGCGGCGTGGCTGGTCTATCGTCCCTGGGACTCGCGCGTCCCGGTGCTCCTGCCGGCGCTCGGGCTGGCCGCTCTGATGGCGTGGTTCCAGGCCATTTCGTGGTCGCCGCTGCATCCCTCCTGGTTGCGGATCCCGGCGGCCGTCGTCACGATCGGGGTCTGCGCGGGGATCGCGCCGGGCTTGCAATGGATGGGGAGCGTCTCGGACCGGACTATCGCGGCGCTGCTCTCGGTCGCCAGCCTGGCGGCCTACCCCGTCGCCCTTGCCGGTGTGGCGAGCGCCCGTCGGGGCGACTCCTGGCGAGCCTGGCCCGAGCGGCTCAAGTTGTGGCGGGCCGCGGCGAGGCCCGATCGCCGGCCGTTCCGATCGGCCTTCGAGGCGCAGCTCTGGTATGAGTGGCGGTGCCACGGGCTGGTGCTCCCCGTCGCCGTGGCCGGAATCCTGCTCATCCTCCTCCCGACGGTGAGCGTGTCGGAGCGAGCATTCCGGCAAGGCGCCGTGGCCCGCTTCCTGCTGATCGGCCTCTCCTTGTCGGTAATCGTTGCCACCACGGCCCCCGGAGCCGTCGTCGCGCGCCTGGCCCCGTTCTGGGCCTGGCGCCGTCGCGACATCCCGATCGTGGTCACCCGCCCCATGACCAGCGGCGGCGTGGTCGCCGCCAAGTTCGGGATGGCGGCGGCGAGCGTCCTGCTGGCCTGGGCCGTGACGCTCATCGGGTTGGCGACGCTGATCGTCGTCGAGGGTCGCGCAGAGGAAGTGGCGGAACTCTGGGGTGCCTGGCGTGTCCGATATCCCGGCTGGAGGGCCGTCCCGGTCGTGACCCTGGGGGCCGTGAGCGGGCTGGCGCTCACATGGAGGCAGCTCACCGATTTCGTCCCCAGCGCCCTCACGGGCCGCGCCTGGATCGGGAACCTGGCCGCAGCCCCGATGGTAATCTTCGGCCTGCTCATCGCCCCTGTCATGATCTGGTCCCTGACGCCCGCGGGGGACTTACCCCGCCTCCTCGCCGCGCTCCCCTTTGTGGTCGCGTTCGTCTCGCTCCTCAAGGTCCTCATCGCATCCTGGGCCTTCCGCGAGGCGATCCGACGCGGCCTGATCGGGGCACGCGCCCTATCCGGCATCATGGCCCTCTGGCTCGTCCTGGTCGCGTCCGCGGTTGGCCTCGCGGCGTTGACCCTGCCGGCGTGGCTCGCCGCGGAGACGAGGGTCGCCGCGATGGTCGGCATCGCCTCCTTCGTGCCCCTGGCCCGATTCGCCCTCGCCCCCCTGGCGCTCGATTGGAATCGGCACGGCTGAAGGACGACCGGCCCTGTCCGTGGCACGCGGGGCCGTCTTCGATTAGAATTCCGGAGTCGCGCGGCCTCCGAACGCACGAGCCCGCACCTTCATGGCCCCTCTTGGCGAGTCGACTCCTCGATGAAAGCCGTCGCCGTCCTCCCCGGCAAGCCGAATAGCGTCCACCTGCGGGACATCCCGGCCCCAAAGCTGACCGACCAGCCGCATCCGCACGTCTGTACCATCCCCGAAGGGCGCGCCGTCCTGGTAAAGGTGCTGCAAATCGGGGTCGACGCCACCGACCGCGAGATCAACGAAGCCCTCTACGGCAACGCCCCACCCGGGGGAGATCATCTCGTCATCGGGCACGAGAGCTTCGGGCAAGTTCTCGAGGTGGGCGATCAGGTCAATGAGGTGAAGCCGGGCGACTACATCTCGTGCACGGTCCGGCGGCCGGGCGGCTCGATCTTCGACCGGATCGGGCGGAACGACATCACCAGCGAGGAGGTCTACTACGAGCGGGGGATCAACCTCTGCCACGGCTACCTCACCGAGACCTTCGTCGACGACGCCGAGTACGTGGTGAAGGTCCCGCAGAACCTGAAGCACCTCGGCGTCCTCTCCGAGCCGGCCAGCGTCTGCGCCAAGGCGATCGAGCAGGCGTTCCTGGCCCAGCAGAGGCTCCAGGTCTGGCACCCGAAGCGGGCCTTCGTCCTCGGCTCGGGCCAGATCGGGCTGCTCGCCACGATGATGCTCAAGCTCCGCGGGATCGACGTCTACACCCTGGCCACCAAGCCGGGGCCGCACCGCAAGTCCGAGATCGTCGAGGCGTATGGCGCCACCTACGTGAGCACCAGCACGACGCCTCTGGCCGACCTCGCCCGCGAGGTGGGCAAGCCCGACCTCATCTTCGAGGCGACCGGCAATGCCGAGGTCTGCTTCCGCGCCATGGAGGTGCTCGCCCACAACGGGGCCCTCGTCTGGACGAGCATCACGGGGGGCTCGCACGACGTGACCGTCGACGGGGCGAGGATCAACCTCGAATGGGTCCTCGGCAACAAGCTGCTCGTCGCCAGCGTCAACGGCAACCGCCGCCACTTCGAGCTGGGGCTGCAGGCCCTCTCGCACGGCGAACTGACCTATCCGGGCGTCACCGGCCGGATACTGACGCATCCCGTCGCCGGCCTGGATCGGTACGGGGAGATGATGCGGCTGCTCGAGGATAAAGAGGCGCTGAAGGTCTTCGTCGAGGTCGCCGAGTGAACGGGGAAACTTCCCGTCGGGATTTTCTTGACATGGTGGCACCGGTCGTGCTGATTTGCTGGAGGCTCGCGAACCGACATTGACTCTTTCATGTCGTCCATACGACATCGGACCGCGAGCGAGATATGTTGGGAGCCTACGATGCGCACGACGCGAGATGTCCGCGGATTCACGCTGATCGAGTTGCTGGTGGTCATCGCGATCATCGCCGTCCTCATCGGCCTGCTCCTCCCGGCGGTCCAGGCGGCTCGCGAAGCCGCACGCCGAGCCCAATGCGTCAACAACATGAAGCAGATCGGCCTCGCGGTGCATAACTACATCGACTCCAACGGGACATTCCCGAGCCAGGTGGGGGCCGAGCCAATCCGGGCCAATGGCGTCCCTTCGTGGGGAGCCGCACAAGATTACCGCACAAGTTGGCTGGTCCAGAGCCTGCCCTACATGGAGCAGCAACCCCTCTTCAACACGTACAACTCGACGGCCGTGGCGCCGTTCGGCGCGGTCGGCGTCGGGCGAGGCATGTATTCGCCCACCAACTCCACGTTGATCTCGCTGGCGATCAATTCGTTCGTCTGCCCCAGTTATACAGGCCCGATGATCCACCTCCCCAACACTCAGGCCGATTGGAAGTTCTGGGCCGAGACGAGGACCTGGATGGTCGGCGTCACCAGCTACAAGGGCAACCTGGGCACGAACCGGACGAACGACTTCCCCGGTCCCGGTGCCCCGAATCACCTGGGCGACCCGATCCCGAACTCGACCTCGCCGACCGCGACGGGCATCTTCTGGCGCGGGAGCTTCCAGGTGACCTTGGCCGCGGTGACCGACGGCACCAGCAACACGTTCCTGTCGGGTGAGGCCCTGCCCAACCGCTGCACCTACAACGCCTGGTGCGAGAGCAACGGGTCGGTGGCCACGACCGCGATACCCCTGAACCAGAAAGTGAACCGCGGCCGTAACCTCTGGAGCTTCTGCTACGGGTTCCACAGCGAGCACCCCGGCGGGGCGAATTTCGGCCTCACCGACGGGTCGGTCAAGTTCATCAAGGACTCGATCGCGATGCCCGTCTTCAATGCCCTGAGCACCCGAGCCGGCGGGGAAATCATCAGCGCCGACGCCTACTGAATGCCCTCTCCTCGACCCGCGGGAGCCCGCATCGATGCGAACCCGTCCGACCGCGAGGCTCCTCGCCCTCGCGATACTCCTGTCGCCCGGCCTGGGGTGCGGCCCGTCCAACCCCGATCAGCCCGACACCCTCCCGGTCAGCGGCAAGGTGACCTACAAGGGCAAGCCCGTCCCCAAGGGGACGATCACCTTCCAGTCCGACCAGGGCCGGATGGCCACCGGCGAGATCCAGGAAGACGGCACCTACTCGTTGACCACCGCCCGGTCGGGCGACGGCGCGGTCGCGGGTCATCATCGCGTCAGCATCGTGGCCAACGAGGGTGACCCCACCCTCATGCCGAGCTCGCCCGGGTACGTCCGTCCCAAGAACCTGGTGCCCATGAAGTACAACCAGCCCGACCAATCGGGCCTCGAGGCCAACGTGACTAAAGACAGCAAGGAATTCCACTTCGACCTGAAATGAGACCCTGGCCACCGCAGCGACGCCTCGCGAGGGCCGCGAACTGCGCGTCCCTCGCGCCCGGTGCTCGCGTCGATCGGGCTCGTTGCGTCGGAACTCGAACTTCGCCTCTTCCGGACTCTGCGATTTTCCGATGCCGCTCGATGTCGGATAGCCTCTGTCTCTTCTCAGGGGGACGTCTTCGAACCCACCCGATCCTCAGCGATGGGGTAGGGTGGGTCGGAAGCACTCCCCGACGTTTGAGTTCCGCGTCGAGTCGTCTGGAGTGGATCGGGGGCGTTCATGAGCGGCCTGAATGTGCGTCAAGACGCGTGCGAACTGGATTTCCTCTCCCTGGGGGCGCTCATCCACCGCCTCGACCCCGGCGCGATCCCGTTCCGCAAGGCACGATCGGTCGAGGTTCACGTCTCCGGCGGGGAGTACAACGTCGCCGCCAACTTGTCGGATTGCTTCGGGCTCAAGACCGGCGGCGAACTGACCTATCCGGGCGTTACCGGTCGGATCCTGACGCATCCCGTCGTCGGCCTCGACCGCTACGCAGAGATGATGCGGCTGCTCGAGGACAAGGAGGCGCTGAAGGTCTTCGTCGAGGTCGCCGAGTGACTGTCAGACCTATCCGATTCGACCCCCTCTTTTGACCCGATTCGTCCGATACCCTATCGATCAGCGGCAAGGGAACCTACACGGCGATCGAGTCACAACGAATCCTGTCGGAGAATCCGTCACGGCCCTCAACAGCCGGGGAAACCCCTGCTGAGGGGAGCGCGTCCTGCCCATATTGTGCCCACTCGGCCGCCTTCAGGAATTCGCCAACAAGCCCAATGATTCCATCCCGCGGAATCTGGGGTAAATAGTTTGACTAAGCGGTTTGGGTGAGTAATAGTAGCGCTGAAATGCTCTCCTATTAGCGAACACACCACCCCGAACTCGCGGCCAGTCCCCTGCGTTGGGGCGAAGGCAAAGCGTGTTCCTCGTCGGATGAGCTGATCGGCCCTCGGGCGTGAGGCACCGTTTGTCCTCAGCCCGGCTTCCTTCGATGGCCTTCCCGAGGAGTCTCTTCCGATGTCCCTTCCGCTCTGGCGCCAGTGGCAGAAGTCGAATTCCAGGTTCTCACGCAGGGCGCGCCGCCGGGACCGGGATCGTCCTGCGCTGCGACCGCTGGAGCGGTGCGAGGACCGGATCCTGCTGGCGACCGTGGTCGGCCTGACCAACGCGAACGCACTGGCCCGTTTCGACTCCGCCACGCCGGGCACGATCGTATCCGGCCCGACGCCGATCACGAATTTGCAGGGGGGGGCGACCGAGACCGCTATTGGCATCGACTTCCGCCCGGCCGACGGTCAGCTCTATGCCATCACCAACGAAGCCGGCGTCGGTCGACTCTATACCATCGACACCGCCACCGGCGCCGCCAACTTCCGCGGCACGCTGACGGCAGACCCGGCTGACCTGGACAACCCATTCACGACGCTCGCCGGCACCAGCTTCGGCATCGACTTCAACCCGGTGCCCGACCGGCTCCGCGTCACGAGCGATGCCGACCAGAACCTGCGAATCAACGTCGGCACCGCGTTGGTCACCACCGACGCCGACCTCAACCCGGGCACCCCCAACGTCGTCGGCTCGGCCTACACCAACAGCTTCGCCGGCGCGACGGCGACGACGCTCTACGACATCGACTCCGTCGCGGACACGCTGGTGATCCAGGACCCGCCGAACGACGGGACGCTGGTCAGCGGTCCGGGCCTGGGCGTCGGCGACATTTCGGATGCCGTCGGCTTCGACATCCGCTTCTCCGGCGGGACGAACCAGGCGCTGGCCTCGTTGGTCGTCGGCGGCGTGCAGTCGCTGTATTCGATCGACCTGTCGGCCCAGACAGCCACGCTCATCGGTGCGATCGGTGGGGCTCCGCTCACCGGCCTGGCGATCGTGCCGGCGGGCTTCGCCAACACGACGCTGGTGGGCACCACGGCGACGTTCAACGGCAACCTCGACGACGACACGATCGTCTTCGACCAGTCCGGCGGCCTCCTGCGGCACAACCGCTTCAGCGCGGGCGACCCGGGCTTCAACAGCGACTTCGACTTCGCCCCCAACATCCCCGGCGATCAGACCCTCGGCGCCACGGACCCGGCAGTGACCATCATCGTCAACGGCGGGGGGGGGAACGACCAGGTCACCCTCGACTTCGCCGGGGGCAACCCGATCCCGGTCAACGGCTTCGCCTTCGACGGCGGTACGGGCAGCGACCTCCTGGTGCTGCAACGCTCCTCCGGGGATTTCATTGCCGACACGGAGACCTACGAGCCGACGCAGGGGTTCCCCGGCAGCGGGACAATTACCCTGGACGGCTCGGTCATCACCTTCTCGAACCTCGATCCGGTCGTGGACACGGTCCCGGCCGTCAATTTCACCTTCACCGCGCCGGCGGGCTCCACCGCGATCAACGTCTTGGACGGCCCCGTGGCCAACGGCTTCCCGACGACGCAGATCGACGATGCCGGCACCGGCACCTTCGAACTGATCGACATCGCCAACAAGACGAACGTCACAATCAACACCGGCACCGGTGTCCAGGCCATCGTCCTGAACAATCCGACGGCTGCGGCCGGCGTGGCCATCCTGACGATCAACGCCGGGGCCGCCAACGACCAGGTCACCGCGATCGCCACGTCGCCCGGCGTCACCACCACAGTCAACACCCTCGGCGGTGACGACAACGTCCGTGTCACCGGCGCCGGCCTGCCGGACGGGACGACCACCTTCCTCGACGGCGGCCCGGGCGTGGATGCGCTGGTCTATGACGGCGGGCCGGTGGTCATCACCCCCGGTCCTCTGCCCGGCCAGACGACCATCACCCGCGCCGGCTCCGGCACGGTCATCTTCCAGAACTTCGAGCAGTTCAACGTCTCCAACGTCGCCACGCCGGTCTTCATCACGGCGGCCCCGGCGCGGACCGTCTTCGAGGACCAGCCGCTGGTGGATGTGGTCGTCGCCCAGTTCACCGCCGACCCGGCCGGCTCGCCCGACCAGTACAGTACGACGATCTCCTGGGGCGATGGCACGCTCCCCTCCGCGGGCACCGTCGCCCAGGACCCCGTCAACCCGGCCCTCTATTACGTCACCGGGTCGCACACCTACGCGAGCCCCGGGGCCTTCACCATCACGGTGACGGTGCGAGACCGGGGCCGGACCTTCACGACCGTCGTCAACGGCGTTTCGACGACGACCACCACCCCGGCGGCCGCGCCGGTCACCGCCGCCGGGGCGACGATCACAGTCGCCGACGCCCCCCTCCAGGCCGAAGGGGCCACCGTCGCGGCCGTCGAGGGGCGTCCCACCGGCCCGGTCACCGTCGCCACCTTCCTCGATACGGGGGGCGCCGAGGCCCTGGTCAACTACACCGTCACGATCAACTGGGGTGACGGCGTCACCACCGTCGGCCCGGTTACGATCACGCCCATCGGCACGTCGCCGGCCGGCACGACCTTCGTGGTGCAGGCCAGCCACACGTACGCCGACACGGGGGTCTTCCCCATCACCGTGACGATCGCGTCGGCGGGGGGCAGCTCCGCAGTGGCCAGCGGCCAGGCCGTCGTCGCCGACGCGGCATTGACGGCCACCTGCGTCCCGTTCGCGGCCACCGAGGGCCGGCCACTGACCGAAGTCGTAGTCGCGACCTTCACCGACGCCGGCGGCCCCGAGCCGATCGGCGCCTACTCGGCCCTCATCTTCTGGGGCGACGGCACCCCGGCCACCGTGGGACTCATCACCTTTGACCCCGCGACCCAGACCTTCCGCGTCGCGGGCAGCCATACCTACGATGAGTCGGGGACCTTCACACTCAGCGTCCAGATCACCGAGGCCGGCGGTAGCACGGTGACCGTCGCGTGCCCGGTGACGGTGGCCGACGTGCCGATCGCCCTGGCCGGGCAACTCGACCCCGAGAGCGACACCGGCGTCTCCAACACCGACAACATCACCAACGATAACACCCCCAGCTTCGTCGGCACCTCCGAGCCCGGCTCCATCGTGACCCTGACCGAGAGGGGGGTCGTCCTCGGCCGGGGTGTCACCGACGGCAGCGGCGTCTGGCGGATCACCACGTCCCCGCTCGCCGACGGCACGCACACGCTCGTCGCGACGGCCGTCGATCGCAGCGGCGTGACGGGCGCAACGACCACTCTGACCCCCGTGGTCGTGGACACCATCGGCCCGAGGGTGACAGACCTCGTCTTCGATCCGCGCTCCGGCCGCGTGGTCCTCAACTTCCAGGACGACCGGAGCGGCCTCGATCAGTTCCGCCTCCGCGACGGCAGCAACTACCTCTTCAACGGCCGCAGCTTCATCCCCAATCAACCCCGCCGCTTCCGGAGCACCAGCCTCGCCGTGGCGGCCCCAGGCTCGCCGACCGCCGAGCAGGCGGTGACGCTGATCATCAACGGCGGCCGGTCGATCCGCGGTGGCACGTACACGATCACGGCCCGCGCGGGCGGGCTGCAGGACGTGGCCGGCAACGCGCTGGACGGCGAATTCTTCGGCTCCTTCCCCTCGGGGAACAACCGGCCGGGCGGCGACTTCGTGGCGATCGTCGACACCGTCCACAACATCGTCTTTTCGCCCAAGCCGGAGGCGTCGTTCGCCACCCCGCTGTCCACGCCCGGCCGCCGCGGAGAATCGTTCCTCATCCGACCCGGACAGGGGCTGACCCCGAGTGGTCGCCAGCAGGCCGCCACGAAGCTGAGGAAGGCCGGCGCCCGGCCCATCGCCCGGGTCGCGTCGTCCACCCAAAGCCTCCGGCGCCTCCAGGGTGCGAAGAAGGGCCTGGCCCTCGACTGAGCGAGTCGCACCGGCAGATCGAACCACCGAGGCGCCTGAGGTCGCCGGCTTGCCGGTGGACCCAGGCGCCCTGGCCGGCGTGGCCGAAGCCTTTCCGCAAGGCAGGTCGACGACGTGAGCCTCGGCCTTTGAGGTCCACGGAAGTCAAGGCCATACCGAAGGCAGTGCCGTCGCTCGCAGGGCCTCACTTCGGCCTCGTGAAGCCGAGTCATCGTGTCTCACGGAAGAGACCGCCGGAGTCTCCCCGCGGCTCGGCGGTGAGGAGAGTCGTCTCCAACTTCGCTTTTTCCGGGGCCCTTCCCGACGCTGCGATCTTCCGGCGCCGTTCGATCTCGGATAGCCTCTGTTTTCTCAGGGGACGTCTTTCGTAACCCACCCGACCGTCGGCGATGGGGTAGGGCGGGTGGGAAGCCCTCCCCGACGGTGGAGTTTCGCATCGGCACGTCCGCAGAGGATCGGGGGCGTTCATGAGCGGCCTGAATGTGCGTCAAGACGCGTGCGAGCTGGATTTCCTCTCCCTGGGGGCGCTCATCCACCGCCTCGACCCGGGTCCGATCCCGTTCCGCAAGGCGCGATCGGTCGAGATTCACGTCTCCGGGGGCGAGTACAACGTCGCGGCGGGGCTCTCGGATTGCTTCGGGCTCAGGACGGGCGTGGCCACGGCGATGGTCGACTACCCGATCGGCGAGCTGGTGCAAGGCCGGGTCCGCGAGACCGGCGTGACGCCCTTCTACAAGTGGTTCGAGCACGACGGCGTGCGCGGGCCGAACATCGCGACGGTCTTCAGCGACCGCGGCCACGGCGTCCGGGCGCCTGTCGTCTTCTACAACCGGTCGAACGAGGCCGGTGCGCTGCTCAAGCCGGGGGACTTCGACTGGTCGACGATCTTCGCCCGCGGCGTGAGGTGGTTCCACTCGGGGGGGATCTTCGCCTCACTCTCCGAGACGACGGCCCCCCTGATCGTCGAGGGGATGCAGGCCGCGAAGGCCGCCGGCGCGATCACGTCGTTCGACCTGAACTACCGCGCGAAACTCTGGGCCTCCGTCGGCGGCCCCGAGAAGGGCCAGCAGGTGATGCGGAAGATCGCCGGCGGGCTCGATGCCCTGGTCGGCAACGAAGAAGACCTCCAGATGGGGCTCGGGATCACCGGCCCCAAGGTCGAGGCGAAGTCGAAGCTCGACCCCGACACCTTCTTCGGCCTGATCGAGAAGGTGGTCGACCAGTTCCCCAACATCAAGCTGGTCGCGACCACCCTGCGCGAGGTCCACTCGACGAACCGACACGACTGGGCGGTCGTGCTCTGGCTCGACGGCAAGCGGTACGTGAGCCCCACGCTCCACCTGGACGTCGTCGATCGCATCGGCGGCGGCGACGGCTTCGCCGCGGGCCTCTTCTACGGCCTGCTCACCGGCAAGGATCCCGAGCAGGCCCTCCGCCTCGGCTGGGCCCACGGCGCGTTGCTGACCACGTTCCCCGGCGACGTCACGATGGCCCGGCTCCACGAGGTCGAGGCGCTCGCCAAGGGAGGATCGGCCCGCGTGCAGCGCTAGCGCCGAGGCCGGTTCGAGATTCGCGACCCATCGACGGAGGCCGAGAACGATGCTGACTGCCGGGGGATGTGCCTCGCGCCGGGGGCGGCTCTGGGAAGGCCTGGCCGCGACGTGCGACGTCCTGGTCGTGGGCGACCCGTCCCACCTGAACTACTTCGCCGGATACGCGCCCTCGCCGTTCGTCTTCCGGACGGTCGAGTCGGGGGCCTTGCTCCTGCTCGAGCCAGGTCGGGCGACGCTCGTGGCCGACAACCTCCTGCAACCCTTCCTCGACCGGGCGTTCGCCGACGAGGTGGTCGCCCCGGTCTGGTACGAGGCGAAAACCCATGCGCCCCACCGCGGGGCGATGCTCGTCGCGTCGGCGCTCGGTCGCCTCGCGACGATGCCGGGGCATCGCGTGGGCGTCGAGCTGGCCGGCGTCCCGGCGGGCCTCGTCGAGGGCCTGCGCGCGGCACGCCCGGGCGTCGAGGTCGTCGACATCGGCCCGACGATCCGGCCCATGCGGCGGTCGAAGGACCCCGACGAGGTCGAGGCCCTGAGGCGCTCGATCCGGGCCGGCGAGGCGGCCCACGCGGCGGCCCTGGCGCGGGTCGAGCCGGGGATGACCGAGCTCGACGCCTTCCTGGTCGTCCAGAAGACGGCGATCGAGTCGGCGGGCGAGCAGGTAGTCGTCTATGGCGACTTCGCCTCGGGCCCTCGGTGCGAGCTGGAGCGAGGAGGCCCGCCCACCTCGCGAACGATCGAGCGGGGCGACCTGCTGCTGCTCGACTTCTCGGTCGTCGTGGACGGGTACCGGGGCGATTTCACCAACACGTTCGCCGTCGGGGGCGGGCCGACCCCTCTCCAGCGCGAGTTGTTCGAGGCGTGCGTCGGGGCCATGCAAGCGGGCGAGTCCCGCCTGAAGGCCGGGGCCCGCGCCCGGGACGTCGACGCGGCCGTCCGCGGCCATTTCGCGTCCCTGGGCCTCGAGCCCCACTTCGGCTCCCACTCGGGCCACGGCCTGGGCCTCGGCCACCCCGAGCCCCCCTACCTGGTCCCCGGCAGCGACGAATCCCTCCTGGCCGGCGACGTGGTCGCCCTCGAGCCCGGCCTCTACATCAAGGGGGTCGGCGGCATGCGGTTCGAGCGGAATTACCTGATCACCGCCGACGGGTTCGAGACCCTCTCCCGCCATGAGATCCGGATCGCCCAGTAGCCCCTCAGCTCGACGGCCGCCTCCTGCCTCGTTGACCGACGCTCCCGGTGCGGTTAAGAAGGCACCGTAATCCGAGATTCCCCTCTCCCCCCGGGAGAGGGTGCCCGCAGGGCGGGTGAGGGGCTCCCGCTCCGACCGAGAAACAGCCCCGGATCGCAGGCCGAGGCGTTAGCCAAAGGGCAGGGGGGACCGAGCGATGCTCCCGCGGACTTTGATTCTCTGTGTAACCCTCACGGTCCTGGGGACGGAGTCCCGTGCGGAGGGCCCGGACACGCCGCCGCGAGAAGGCTCGGGATGGACTCCCCTCTTCAACGGTCGCGACCTGACGGGCTGGTACACGTTCCTCCAGAAGCACGGCAAGGACCGCGACCCCGACCGCGTGATCACCATCGAGGATGGCGCGATCCGGCTGTACAAGCACGCCGCCGAGGGGTCCGCGGTGGTAATGGGTTACATTGCCACCGAGACGGAATACGGCGATTACCACTTGCGGCTCCAGTATCGCTGGGGCGCCAAGAAGTTCCAGCCGCGCCTCGCCCTGAAGCGCGACGCCGGCCTCTACTACCACATCACCGGCCCCGACGCCGTCTGGCCCCGTTCGCTCCAGTACCAGGTCCAGCAGACCGACATCGGCGACCTGCTCGCCCTCTACGGGATGCAGCTCGACACCTGGATCGACCCCAAGACCCGCGACGACGACCTCCCCACGTACAAGGACCCCGACCGGGGAGGCCAACCCCGCGTGCTGGGCGGCAAGGGAATCGGCTATCAGAAGCGGCTCCCGGGAGGCTTCGAGGTCGACGGCTGGAACACGATCGAGATCCTCGTGAAGGGCGATACGACCACCCACGTCCTCAACGGCCACGTGGTCAATCGTGGGAAGAACATCCGTTTCACCGACCCCGCGGATCCGATCCCGGCCCTGCCGCTCACCCGCGGCCGGATCGCGCTCGAGATCGAGGCGGCCGAGATCGACTTCCGGAAGGTAGAGATCAAGAGCCTGGGTGATGAGTCCGTACCGGGGAAATGAGGAATCTTATGATGTCACGCCCGGAAAGTCCCGGTTCGCGGGCCCTCGTATCCCTCTTCGTCGCCGCGGCGGCGCTGGTGCTGGTGCTGGTCCCTCCCGGGCGTGCGGACGGTCCGCAGTCCCCCGCGTCCCGCTTACCTCGGGAAAACCTGCTCGTCTTCCGCGGCGAGGATGGCGCCCCACAATCCGTCAAGTCGACCGACGACTGGCAAAAGCGACGGGCCGAGATCCTCCGGGGGATGCGGGAGGTGATGGGCCCGCTCCCCGGGCCCGAGAAGCGGTGCCCGCTCGACGTCAAGGGTGAAGAGGAGGTGGACTGCGGCCCCTACGTCCGCCGCCTGATCACTTACGCCTCCGAGCCCGGCTCGCGCGTGCCGGCCTACCTCCTGATTCCCAAGGCGGCGCTCCGCGAGGGGGGGGCGAAGGCGCCCGCCGTCCTCTGCCTCCACGGCACCGACAACGTCGTCGGGCATGGGGTCGTCGTCGGCCTGGGAACGAGGCCCAACCGCGGGTACGCCAGCGAGCTCGCCGAGCGCGGATACGTGACGCTCGCGCCCAACTATCCGCTGCTCGCGAAATATCAGCCCGACATCAAGGCGCTCGGCTGGGAGAGCGGGACGCTTAAGGCCGTCTGGGACAACATCCGAGGGCTCGACCTGCTGGAGTCGCTCCCCTTCGTGAAGCCCGGCGGGTTCGGGGCGATCGGCCACTCGCTCGGCGGCCACAACTCGGTCTACACCGCCGCCTTCGACGACCGCATCCAGGCCGTCGCGACGAGCTGCGGGCTCGACTCGTTCCTCGACTATTACAAGGGGATCGACAAGGTCTGGCAGCCCGAGCAAGGCTGGACCCAAACCCGCTACATGCCCCGGCTGGCCGGCTATCGCGGCCGGCTCGCGGAGATCCCCTTCGACTTCCACGAATTGATCGGAGCCCTCGCCCCGCGTCACGTGCTGATCATCGCCCCGCTCCGCGACAGCAACTTCCACGCGGAGAGCGTCGACCGCATCGCCGCCGCCGCCCGACCGATCTTCTCCCTCCACGGCCACCCCGATCGGCTGCGCGTCCTCCACCCCGACTGCGAGCACGACTTCCCGAAGGAGATGCGCGAGACGGCCTACGCCCTCTTCGACTCCGTCCTGCGGTGAAGCCTACCCCCGTCTGACCTTCAATCCTCGCACCGTGGGAGTCGCCGTTCCGGACCTCGGCGCCTCCCGTGAACGACCGTCGGAATCCGCAGAGCGAAGTCTCCGCGCCCGAGGCCGATCCGGGTATCCTGGCATGAACGCCTGTGAGGCGACAGGTCCACCCTTCGGTCGAGTAGACGAGACGTCTTCCGGGCGCCCCTGATCGTTGAGGATTCGGTCGCACCTCCCTGCCCTGAGAGACGTCTCTGACATAAGCAATACGGGCTCTTTTGACGACTGTAAAACTGTAACGGGTCGTTATGCCGGTCGGAATGGCGGTTTTTGATCCATCCCTTCAGGACTTACGTCGACGGCAAAGTGGTACGGATGAAGTAGAGAACACATTTTACGAGGAACGTCTCATGCTTTGTCGGCCTCGTTTGCTGGCTTCGTTGCTCGGGCTCCTCCTGGCCGTTGACTCGTCCGTGGCGCAGGAGGCCGACGTCTCTCGGACTCCCCAGGAACTGGCCAAGGCGCGCCTCGACCTGGCTCAACGGGTTTACCGCCTGACCGCGGGACAAGTCACCGCTCCTCCGACTGCTCCCGACGCGACTCACTCGATGTCCAACACCCTCGAGCAAGTCGCCCTGTGGTCGCGCCGGTGGATGAAGGCGGAACGCGACCTAGCCCGCGACAAGGCAGGCCGGAGCGCCGCGCTGACCGCGCACATCCAGCGGCTGAAGGAGCACGAGAAGGTGTGCGAGGAGCTCATCCGTGGCGAGTCATTCGGGCTTACGCAACTGTTCCTGGAGTCCTTCAGGTACCACCGCCTGGAGGCCGAGTTTAGGCTGGCGAAGGAGAAGGCCGAGGGCAATCCGAACCGGAATCAGTGAACTATAGGAACTCTTTACAGCGACTCTTTGCGGATCAAGACCCACTGATCCCATCGTTAATTCGGACCCTCTCCAACCGCCTTCCGATCGGTCGAACGTCATGGAATCCTTCGAAGAGTTCCTGTCGTCGCTCCTCCGCGAGGGTAGAATTGTGTTCCGACGGAGTCCGGACCGGGGACCGGGCGCGTCGGAGGGGGCCGTCGGCCTGCTCAAGAGGGCGTATGACGACGATCGGCGGAACGTCGCCGGGCCGGCGATCCCGTTCGACGCTGCGGTGGCGTGCGAGGCGGGGCAATTGGTCTGGTTCGCCTGCTGGGCGCTCGTCAATCGAGGGGACAGGGTGGAAGAGCTCGCACACCGGCTGACGATGCGACGGTCGCCGTCAAGGGCCTCGGATCACGCATCGGCCGACCTGCTGTTCCGATATCTGCCCCAGGTCCATCGCCGGGCCAGGGCGATCGACCCGTCGGACCCGCTCGCGGCGATGCTCGGCGGGGTCCTGCGGCAATGGCCGCTGTCGGGCGTGCTCTCGGACCTAGACGACGGGCCGGCGACGCCCCCCGACCTGGCGGGACACCCGGGGCTCATGTTGCTGTATGCGGAACGCTTCGCCGGGCGTCCGCGGCCGGCCTGGCAGCCCAGGGGGCGGGCGCGGGAGATGGTCGAGCTGGTGCTACAGGAGACGGGCCGCGGGCGGGCGGGAGCCCCGGACATGGAGGGGAGGAGTGGGGAAGATGGTTGAAGAGACGGTCGGCCGGCTCCGCCGCGAGGTGATCGACGTGCTCAAGCGGCGGTTCGTCGGCCGCGACGAGGTGGTGGACCTGATCGCGCTGGCGGTCGTCGCGGGCGAGCACCTGTTCCTGTTCGGGCCGCCGGGCACGGCCAAGTCGGCCTTGATCCGGCGGTTCGCGACGGCGGTCCGGGGCCGCTACTTCGAGTATCTCCTGACGCGGTTCTCCGAGCCGAACGAGGTCTTCGGACCGATCGACCTGGTCCGGCTCCGCGAGGGGACGGTGGCCACGGTCACCACGGGGATGCTCCCCGAGGCCGAATTCGTCTTCCTCGACGAGCTCTTCAACGCCAACAGCGCGATCCTGAACAACCTGCTCTCGGTCCTCAACGAGCGGGTCTACCGGCGCGGGGCGCAGGTCCACCATCTGCCGGTGCTCTCGGTATTCTCGGCCTCGAACCATTTGCCCGAAGAGGATGCCCTGCGGGCCCTGTTCGACCGCTTCCTGCTCCGCTGCCACGTCGACAACCTCGGGCGCGAGGCGATGCCCCGGCTGCT
>JAABUS010004282.1_pt1 | contig 20900 bp, 18 predicted proteins | sample 5560161 | NCBI WGS metagenome assembly JAABUS01 (sample SAMN10711885, study PRJNA513376) | rock metagenome | isolation source: Antarctica rocks | place: Antarctica: Victoria Land, Trio Nunatak nord | collected 2016-01-04
TATTCAATATTTGCATGTATTCGTTTTGACTATTGATGAATGACATTTCTCAATTGAGAGATGAATGAGAGATGATCTCATATCTTGCATGATGTGCGCGAGTGTCTTGAGAAGAATTTTCAATCTGCGCGTGTGTTGAAAGATTTTAAGAAGATATCTTAAGCATACCACTTTATTAAAGATTGTTAATTTAGGATGCGATGTCAGCTTGCTCGTTCATCAGCAATGTAAAGAACATTGATACACCTAATTATACACTACTGATCGACTATGATATAGAGTATCTGACCATAGACAACGAAGACCTAGAACAGACGATTCTCACTGTGTGCGTCAACGTTCCCTTGGCTATTGCGGGAAGAAACATCTTGAGTGGTGATGTTGCTAGTTAAATCGTTGACAACTGAATCATGATCATCTCTGCTTGAACTATCTCTGTCAAACGTAGCATCAACCAATATGCTGGTGCTGTCCTCAACAACTTTGTGCACAGGGTTAGTTGAATCACTGTCACGATGCGGTTCGAAGACGTTACGAGTGTTTCGTGCCGGCCTTCTCATGAATGCTTCACAGAGCAGCCCAGCAGCCACGCTAACGTTCAAACTATCCACGCCTCCCTGACCAGCTCGTTGACCTTCTATACCGATAACATAATCTGCCTTCTTCTGAATGTTCCAGCGGAGCCCCTCGCCTTCGCCGCCCAGGATTAAGACACAAGGATGATCTCTGGCAGGGCATCCTAGTGTCGAAGTGGAGAAGTAAGGTTTTCGGACAGGCGCACTTGCAGACAGGGTGCTTCCGGGAGCGACTGCGGCGTAGAATTTCCAGCCGTTGTCCTGGCACTCATCGATAAAATTACCAGGCTGGCTGATGGACATGAGGGGCAGACTTTCCGAAGCTCCTGCGGAAGCTTTCAGCGTGACAGGGGTGAAAGGGGCGCTGTTGCGGTTTGATATTGCAACCGCATCGATCCCAAGAAAATAAGCAGTACGCATGATCGCTCCAAGGTTTCCAGGATCGAGAATTCCATCCAGCAGCAACACGAATGGAAACCTGGAGAATCCGACCTGATATTTGACCTTGGGCTCTATTCCGTTAATTGCTTCTTCCTCACGTGATTGATGGTCCACAACAATGTGGAATGGCGCTTGCTGCTTCGATACCGGCTTAAAGGCCACAACTGGTAGTTTTGGCAATGGGGAAGCTTCGAGTATATAGCCGTTATGCGGCCTGCCCGCACTCATCTTGTCCATCAATCGTAACCAGTCTCCTTGAACTCTAGAGACCTCGACACCCCGAGAGAGCGCCAGTTTCCTGATGGTCATATCCTGTGCCGCATTCTCCCTGTTTTCCCCATCGTAAAGATACAATTTGTACATCTTTCTGCGGTCGGACTTCAGAGCAGCAGTGATGACAGATGTACCATACAGGAACTCTGATGCTGGCGTGGTGTACGGTATACTCAAGGGGGCCCTCACCTTCCACCCGGGCCGCTCTCTATCCTTGTTAGATTGGACTGGATCTATGCTAAAATCCCTGGGAGGTCCGCGCGCAGCGGCGTAAGACGGTCTGCTATCAGAAGAACGCAGAGAATCTCTTACAAGGTCTTGATGTTCTTCGCGTTCTCCCCTATACGACCGATCCTCTCGTTCTGCTGACTGTGGGCGATAGCTTCTCGAAGCCGAATCCCCTGCGTTATAAAATGAACTTTTTCGTCCGCTAAATCTTGAGGAATCGTTTTGAACATCAGTAGCGCGGCTTTCTATATCATTTGGTACGTGGATGCCCAGCCGTGAAAGGGGGTCGTCCGTATCAGCAGATCGCTGCGGTGCAAAAGAAGTCCGAGACCTCGGAGGCCCCACAGAAGCTCTATCATCTTTATTTCCACGATGCCTGGGGGGTTTGTAGTCAGGAGGTGGATTTTCATCATGACCATAGATGGAGGCACGCCGAGCTGCTCGGTTAGGCAAGCCAGACGGACGATGGGCATTAGATGATGATCCGAGAGCTCCATACCGACTACCAAAGCGTGGTCGTTCTGCTTGATAGCCTACAGCACGTGTAGGATCTCCATAAGATGATCTATCTCGCCCGCTCACATTTGTAGGTAGTGTGGAGTTTTGGTATGCGCCTCCCCTCTTGAACTGTTCGCTTGAGAACCGAGGCCGTGGGTTCTGCCTGAGCGGTGGTGCCGGTTCCTCTCTCCCTCCTCGCAAATATTTCTGCTGTCGTGGCGTCAACCTTCCTTCCCTACTGCTTTCCGACTCCCTCATATCATCAACATCCTGTTGCTGCTGATGATTGGGCCTACGAGGTCTAGCGCTAAGAAAGCCCTGCTCTCCCGACGGCGCCGTCTCCCTAGCCCCGTCATATCGAGATCGAGGACCATCTCTTCCCACAGCACGAGTTGACTTCCGGATACCTCTATGGATAGCTGAATTCGTGGAGACTGGCCGCAAAGCAAATCGAAGTCTCGTACTATGCAAGTGAGAGAGGTAGTTGCCACAGAAGAATGCTTGGCCCGCAAGTCTGGGAGTTCTCAGCATCACATTCAGTACAATTGTTGATACTTAAGAAATCAGAGCGTTTGAAACTTCAACTTTCTGAATATGCAGGGGTTACGCGTTTAGCACTGACCGCTAGTGACACCCCTACAAGCTACGCGTCAACCTCTCTTTACCGCGTTTCGTAAGACATTCTGGAGTTGAGCTTGCCAAAGCACCATTACAGAGCCTAAAGTGCTTCTATCTACTCAAACACGGGCCGAATCTCGAGGTTGCTGAGAGTGCGTATTTATGTACAACATTTTAACTTGATTCCTATCTTGGTTACAAGGGCTGATTAAGAATTACTCTGTAGCGTTGAATATAGAACCAACGGGTCACCCCAAATTCTCAATTTCCCTGTGCGCGGTAGTTGCTCAATACTTAACTCCAGTCCAGTGAAGTTAGCTTCACACATTGGATGTTCTCTTCCGGCTACCAAGACATTTCACGATAAAAATATTGAATCCGGCATAGCATGGCACGGAAAGCAAGTTAACCAAGGCAAGCGGCGCCAATGCAAGAGCCAGAATTTGAGATAGACGTTATGAATATGCCAACAGCTTCAAAGACAAGTGCTACCCCTATTGGAGGAAATGGCGGGCAGGATGACACAAGTGATAAGGGGAATCTTGAAGCACCTTACTCTCCATTGTTCGTGTCTGAGGGGAGTCCCGTGGCGCCTATCACAGTTACAGAAGAAACTGCCATCAACGAACGCGGTGGAAATGCCGGCATAGCCATCAGTGTACCTCCTGTTGAACGACGATGGGAGTATCAATCCTACAACGAAGCTCCTGTCGTGAAAGTTCTAGAGGAATATGATGACGGGGAAGACCTTCAGTATCTTGTGAAGCTACAGGATGGCTGTAAGCTAAAAGTGAGTGAAGTGCTTCCTGGACACAACCCTATGTCAAAGCCTGAATTGATCTTACCTTATCCAATTTTACTCTTTCACCTTACCTCATAGTATCATTCTGGCAAATGCACGTAACCTTAACAATTGACTAAGTACAGCATCATATCTAGGTGACATACAACAGCCTCGTCAAGCTTCGGAATGGTGCTTGCTCTTTAGAGCGGTTTGATAACCCTTCACGCAACGGATCAAATGGGTCGGGTTCAGTCAACTTTTCAATCATGTCCACGGGTAACGAGCTCAGACGGTCAAAAAGACTGGTCGACCTCATCAAGATGGACTCCTCATCTGATGACGAACTGGCCGCCACAAAACCCTCAATCGGTCGTAGAAGAGGTTTGTTGAGTGCCCCCAAGCGCGGCCGTCTGCACAAGTCGAGCTCACTTTCGTCTCGGTCACGTGCAACTTCCCAAGAGTCAAGTAGTGATACCTCAGGAGCACCCCAGCATCGGCGGCCAGCTGGACGGTCTCGGGGCACCCGAGCGACACGTCAAGCCGGCAATAAGAGCATAAACTACAGGGAGGCTGCTCCCATCGACGAGTCCGACATTGAGGAAAGTGATGACAGTCGATCGTATCTTGGTAAACGCAAACGAGCTTTATCTCGAAACGCGGGCTCACGGAAGACTCGGATTTTAATTCGGAGACCTCAAAAGCACGATGTACCACGTGTTGAAGGCACACGACGGTCTGAAAGGTCAAAGAAAGCACCATTGGACATGCGAGAGCTGGGCGAGGACGACATCCCGGACAACATCTCCATCACAGAATTTCCCAAGGCTGTTGGCGCCAGAGAAATCTACAAGGGAATCCCTAAGGACAACGAATTCCGCCTTCGGCACAACCAATCATGCGAGGCCTGTGAGAAATTTGGGGACCATATGGAGAAGGGTGACCTGGTATTTTGTCAAGGCTGTACACTATCGTATCATCAAAAGTGCCTCGGGCCGAGAAATGGCAGAGATCATCTTGTGACCAAAGTAGGCGACAGCGACTTCGTTCTTCAATGCAGGCGTTGTATTGAAGCGGTAAAGAGAAAGGATCCCATGGCCCCTAACCAAGGTGCGTGTTCGATGTGCGGAGAGATTGGCAACTCCACGCAGCCTTTCCGCGACCGCAAGAGTACTATACAAGAACAGAAAGATAGGGAGGACAATGATGGCGAGGACCCTACTACTAAAGTGTCTCCTCAGTTGATCAATAACGCCCACAATCTTCTCTTTCGCTGTATCGTCTGCTATCGTGCCTTCCATATGCACCACCTGCCACCGAAAGAGAACGATGCTCCTCTGGAAGGTGCAGACGACGAGCAGCTGGCGAGTGAACGTTTCCGTGAGTATTGTGAGTACTGGTCATGTCACGAGTGCGTAATGGCGCCTGCAACAGTAGAAGCCTTGATTGCTTGGCGGCCTATCAACGAAGAAACCTATGTGCCTGGCACCACCACGGAGCTGAACGGGGAAAACTCAAAGGAATATTTGATCAAGTGGAAGCAGATGTCATACTTCAGGTCTACGTGGATGCCAGGTCCCTGGGTCTGGGGAGTTACATCTGGCTCAATGAGGAAGGCCTTTACCAGGCGTGGCAATCAGAACAATCTGCCAAAAATGAGAACCGAAGACGCCATACCCGAGGAGTATTTACGTGTCGATATTGTTTTCGATGTCAAGTATACAAACCTCGTCAAGGTGCAAGCTGAGAAAGTCGACCTAGCTCGCATTCGGGAGGTCAAGCAGGCCTTGATGAAGTTCAAAGGCCTTGGGTATGAAGATGTGGTATGGGAAGAGCCACCAGATCCAGAAGACACCGATCGATGGGGTGACTTTAAGTCGGCCTACGAAGACTGGGTCCGTGGAAAATATATCCATCTGCCCATACAACAAAGTTTGAATGCACACCTGAAGAAGACCAGAACCCAAAACTTTGAGCAGAAGATTATGATGAAGCAGCAGCCTGAGGCTTTGACAGGCGGCAAGCTCATGGAGTATCAACTTGATGGCTTGAATTGGCTCTACTATCAATGGCACAAGCGCCAAAATGCTCTTCTCGCTGACGAAATGGGGCTTGGTAAAACAATTCAGGTCATTGCGTTCCTCGTTTCTCTCAAACATTTACACGGTTGCTGGCCCTTTCTCATCGTTGTTCCAAATTCAACCTGCCCGAATTGGAGGCGCGAGATCAAACAATGGGCGCCTTCGTTGCGAGTCGTGATGTACTATGGGTCTTCGGAAGCACGCAAGTTGGCTCTGAAACATGAGCTCTTTCCAGGAGGCGCCAAGGACCTGAGATGTCACGTTGTCGTTACTTCCTACGATGCAGCCCAGGACGACGAGTTCCGGAAGGTCTTTCGTGGTATATCCTGGGCCGGGCTTGTGGTTGATGAAGGTCAGAGGCTTAAGAATGACAAGAACATACTCTATGGGGCACTCAGCGCACTTCAAGCTCCGTTCATAGTACTGCTGACTGGAACACCATTACAAAACAACCCGCGAGAACTCTTCAATCTTCTACAATTCCTTGACAATTCGATTAACGCGCAAGCTATGGAAGACGAGTATACAACACTGACGAAGGACAACGTGTCAAAGCTTCACGATCTTCTGCGACCATTCTTCTTGCGTCGAACCAAAGCTCAAGTACTTACATTTCTACCTCCCATGGCACAAATTATCGTCCCAGTAACAATGACTGTTATTCAAAAGAAGCTGTACAAGTCGATACTTGCAAAAAGCCCAGAGCTGATTAAGTCAATATTCGGAGGTAGTCAGAGGGCGCTCAAAGCAAACGAGCGCGCCAGTCTTAACAACATTCTTATGCAGCTTCGAAAATGCCTTTGTCACCCTTTCGTGTACAGTAGAGCAATCGAAGAGAGAAGCTCAAATGCTGCAGTTTCTCATCGTAACCTTGTGGAAGCGTCATCAAAGCTACAGCTACTTGAGATCATGCTACCAAAACTTCAAGAACGTGGCCATCGTGTTCTCATCTTCAGTCAGTTCTTGGACATGCTCGATATGATCGAAGATTTCCTTGATGGACTTGGGCTATATTACCAGCGTCTCGATGGGAACGTGAGTTCTCTACAGAAGCAAAAGCGTATTGACGAGTTCAACGCACCGGAGTCGAACCTTTTCGCTTTCCTGTTATCTACTCGTGCAGGTGGCGTTGGAATCAATCTTGCCACTGCTGATACGGTAATTATCTTGGATCCAGATTTCAATCCGCATCAAGACATTCAGGCTTTGTCTCGCGCTCATCGGATTGGCCAGAAGAAGAAGGTGCTTGTATTTCAACTAACCACGCGTGCCACGGTAGAAGAGAAGATCATGCAGATCGGAAAGAAGAAGATGGCTCTCGACCATGTTTTAATCGAACAGATGGATGCGGAAGATGATGCTGGCATGGATCTCGAGTCTATCCTACGTCATGGTACTGCAGCCTTGTTTAAGGACGACGATACTCAGAACATTCGGTACGACTCTACATCTGTCGACAAACTTCTGGATAGAAGTCAGATCGAGGATACTCAGACAGGTCAAGACAATTCTGCGGAATCGCAATTCAGTTTTGCGCGTGTGTGGGCCAACGACAAGGGCCTGATGGAGGATTCGCTAGAGACTATTTCAGAAAACGACGGATCAATACCTGATCTTTCTGTTTGGGAAAAGATTCTCATGGAACGTGAGCACGAAGTGGCAGTAGAGGCTGCTGCAAAAATGGAAGCGCTGGGTAGAGGGAAGCGTGCACGCCAAGTGGGTTTGATCCTGTCATGCAAGCGGGACGTTCTAACGCTCTATAGACTGTCGATTACACAAAGCAGACGTTACGCGGTCTTCCTAACGACTCCCCTCAGAAGAATGGCTCACGCCGATATGCATCTGACAGCGACACAGACTTTCAAGCACGCGGCGGCGAGACCGATGGCGATGACAGTGGCGCAGAAGCGATCGAGGAACAGGTTGATGTAGAAGAGTTACATCCCTCTCACACACAGCGTCCTTCGCGTGGCGTTCTTGGGTCAGAGGATTCTCCTTCAAATGACAAAGGTACGAAGTGTCGGCGTAAACTCGTCGTTCACTTATCCCCTTGATCAATCCAGTTGACTAAGTTTTATCTTGACAGTGCCAGGATTCAAACGTGCGCAAGTCCAGGTGGAACAACCCAGTGGACTTGACGGAAGTGCGTCCCCTCCAGGGAATACTATGCCTGCCGATGGATACAGTCTTCACAGATTCATTCAAGAGCCCTGCGTGGCATGCAGCAAGGTTCATGCAAAGGGATTTTGCCCGCTCAAGCTTGCTGGGAACGAGCATTGCGCACTATGTGGCTTAGCGCATTTCGCATCCCGATACCAGAGAATCTGCCCACATCTAAGTTCAGTAACGCAATGCCGAGTGCTCCTGGAAACAATAAAGCAAAGTAACGAGCCGCACGAACTCAAAGACCGAGCGAAGAGATACATTGTGGGAATCATAGGGGATCTGAACAACAGAAAGAAGAAGAAGGCGGCACAAGCGCTTCAGGTCCAGCAGCAGCAAGAGCAAGCGCTTCAACCATATGATCAGGCCTTGGCCTCGAAGGGAGAGAATGGTTACAGCACCCCACATCAGCAGATGAACAGCGCTAGCCCAGAGAAGGAGAACAAGTTCGGTGGGGTTGGTAGTACGTCGCTCGCGTCTAGGAGTAAACCTAGGCGTCAAGCGGGAAATAAAGAAGCGATTACGGGCGAGGGTTGAGGAATCCCGAAACGCAAGTCTTGGGCATTGAAGGGCGTCGTCGGTTGAGCTAGATTTTACCGTTGAGGTTGGAGATATCTGATTTAATTCTCTTGCACCTCGAAAATGTAGCACTTCAATCCCAATTATTCGTGAAATAACCGGTCTTTTAACTTGATTCTGACAACATTAAATATAGCCCCCCACATCAATCACCAACCACCAACCAAATTACCCAACAACGACCTTCCTCAATACACTACCTACGTCTAACCACAACCCTTGTTCCACCACCCTCTGCTAGCATCCTTCCCAAGAAGTTAACAGAAATGCAGTCCTGCTCAGAAAAGGAGGAAGATGTGGCCATAACCACCAACAGCCCCACACATGTCACTTCTCAAGCCCCATATGCTACCCCAAGAAACATCACACACTAACCAACTAACCCCCCCCTAGGAAAAGAAACCGGATCATTACTACACACGCCCATTCAACCCCAGCATACACGGCTTATCTTGGAGAAGGCATTGTGAGCGGGAACCATGGGCACGATAGCAAATCCGCCCTTCTGATATGTTCGAAACCGCGCCCTTCTCAACGGAAAGAAAAGATCTTGAGGGCTTGGCAGGCAACCCCTCTCCCAGCAATTCGTGCCAAAGGCGCTGGGTTTTATGTTGGTGTGTTCTTGGTTACAACAGGGGGACTGGTGGAGTCGGGTTCGTTGGGGAGGACGGTTGTAAGGGGTATTTGGGAAGAGAGTGTGATATTTGGATGGGGAGGGTGTTGGGTGCGAGAATGGGGAGGATCAATGAGAGCGGGGTGGAGTGGATGTCCTGAGGGTGGAAGGCGGAAAAGGTGTGAAGGGGTGGGGAAAGGGGAATTGCTTATGGTGTCTGGATGTGATCATTATGATCTTTGGAGCCGGTGAGTTATGAGCGAAAATTCCAGCCTCTACTATAACATGTGAATCTGTTCTGAAGGAGAGGTTGAGAGGTGGTGGAGCAGAGGGGATGGTGGTAGGGGGTTGATTCGTTGGGAGGTGGGTATGAAGATTTTGCATCGGGTTGGGAATAGATTTTGGTAGGTCAAGGGGAGAATGGAAGATAGGTAGCACTGCACATGATGATATCGCGCGACGGGGAATCAATGAAGTAGTTGTTGAAGATTGCATTCAAGCAGTCTACTGGTCTGTAGGGCGGAGCGTGGAGAAGCCAGTGGAACGTAAAAGAAAAGAAATCATTGAGGATGAGCTTGTGATGCTGCTCACCAAAGTCCGTACAAACAACAGATGGCAGGAGCTCTTCACGCTCGGCACTGTCTACTTCCGTCTGAGCTATCACTCCGATGCTTCACACAAGTTTTCAGCTATTCGCAACGAAGACTAAAGGTTCAGAATAGGAGAGACTCTAAGAACTTATTTCTTTAGATGGTCGCACCAGGACCAGCCACCTTATGAAATGTCATTCCTTGAAGGAATGCCTCCCAGTGATGGTAGATTTTGCTCAAATGGCCGACAACCATACACATTTTCCTCTTGTGCGTTAGCTGCTTGCGGTGACTCATTGCGTTTCATGCCTGATGAAGTCTATAGTTTCTTACCTAGTTGTAGAAAGGACCCTGTAATTAGCACGCTTGAGAACTAAATCTTGGCCACTAAACCTAATTAGTCGGGATATCACGAAGTTCGCATCCCCGTTCGACTGGTAGCGTGAGCAATTATTCTAACACATCCTTTATGAGGTGGATAGCCACGCTCCCTCTGAAACGTAGATAAAGATCAATGAATATAGAACACATATTCCTGATTATAGGATCCAACAGTATAAGATAACGACGTCTCTCTGACCACAAGCTTCAAAGCGTGTTAGAATTAACTTGCCCATCGCTCTACATCACTATAATCCATATTGTACCTTTACAACAACGAGCAACCACATCGAGCTTTGACGGGCAAGTTTTCTGCTTACAGAGTTCCTGAAGCAGATTGACCGTCGCAATGGAGCATGATTCCAAAGAGCTCTATGACCTCCCAAAGAACAAAGCAGACATGATGAGGATGGAGGAAGACCCACATATCATAGAGTCTTCTGACGAGGACAGATCGGAGTCTGACCCAGTTTGCTATCTCTCGGGACAGGAGGCTTTCATGGATGAGTCGGACGAAAATATATCAGACGAGACATCGGATGATTCAGAGCCAGAGCTAGACGTTCGGGACATGTTTTTGGTTACGCCTAAGCGAAAGGCGCAGCTCCGACGGCTGCAGGCAATCAAAGTCGAGTTTATGTACTACGAGCAATTGCCTCCCGACGTTATTATCCAGGTGATGCGCCATACCAAGCCGGACGATCTCCGAAGCTTAATCCAAAGCGACCCGGTAGCAGCATATGTATGGAGCAGAAACAAACAGGCCATTCTAAGAGGGATACAGGAGGAGCAATTTTCCGATTTCACCGGGTTATTCGACAAGGTTGGAAGGGTGGGGTCAGAAAAACCCTCGGAGCTTGACCGAAATCTCCTCAATGCAGAACAATCGCTTAGAAACCTGGAACTAGCTAAGGGCCAAGGCGTACAGAAAATAAATGAGCGGATAGAAAAGTATGGGAAAGAAAGCGTGTGGAGACAGATTGCCCTTCTCGAATTGTTGAACGAGCATCTAGATGATGAGGTACATGCCATGTACGGGACATTCGCCATTCCTGCGTCGATGGCCAAGAACGAACGGCAAGGACTGCTTACTTTGTGGCAAATGAGATGGGAGGCCAGCGCACTTTTCCGAGAGGGAGTCCCGCAACAGATGCCCATAAGCAATGTTGTGAGAAAGCTACTCGGAATTTTCCAAGGTCAGCCCGCCAATATCAGGTCTGTGACTACCAAGATTATGTCCTTTGTAATCGACAGAATTGCAAGGAGCGTCGATTTCGAAACACTTGCAATGGAATGGATACCAATGTATACCCAAGTTGTCACCCATCATCCTCTCCAGAGTGATGATCTGGATCAATGGATCGATGGAACGATTGTCGCCTTCATCGTCAAGTTTCTGCTGGAATTCGGGGTGGCAGAAAGCCTCCGCTTGGACGATGCCTCGCACCCAGAACGCATCATTGGCTCTTCCAATCTGTTGCTGAACGATTTTGATTATACGCTGGCAGCGAGGATGTATCAAGACCTGCAAGGCACCACGGATGATGGCCTTGAAATTGTGCAACTAGGATTGGGAGTTGCTCAAGGCATGGGGTTGGAAATCCCCTGGGCTAACCTTTCGTGAAGGTTTCTGGACTGAGCTTTGCTTCGTTGAGTAAGTGACGTTAGTCAAATTATGGTTATCAGTGATTTTTAGAACAAAGGCAATAGCGAGAGTATAGGCCTTTCGCCATGAGCTCTCGCCAGGAGCTCATCATATCTTTCTTTCGTTGAAACTAAGCTTCGATGAGTGCAGAAGGGTTGGTATGCAATGCGTTCCCAGAATGTCGGTCAAGGTGCATATGTACATACTATTGTGAGAAAGTTGGCAAAAGGATTTGAAATCATGAAGAGTAAGTGAGATTTCTCAAAGCGAAGTTAACGGTTAGAAGTAAGATGGTGAGAGATGTGAAAAGTTTGAAAAGGTTGAATGGTACGGTACTCTAATGTAAGGTAAAGTAAGTATTTTACGGTGGCGTGATTACGGCCCGAGGGCCGCAACCTGAGCCGGTAAGAGTTCACGCCCACGACGCCTTGCCAGGCTGATACCCCTGTCGTCTGCACATGATTGGCCTTCTGCAATCCCCACCTGGATGTGATGGACAACCGCTCGTCGTCAGCCCACGGTATCAGTGCTTACTGCTAGAACCAGATCTCAGCCCTTACATTTCACATACAAAGGGGCGGACACCTCAAAACCCTTGCCGCGCCTCCTCAGAGACTGGATAAAATCCATTGAACTGGAAGACAAATTTCGCTTGTCCTTTGTGTGACAATTTGCGCGGGTAAGAACCCTTCTGGTTGTTGGTTTGCTCCGGCCTTCTGGAAAGTCTTACGTCGCCCATCTTCCAAACCTCCATATCGAACTGGCACAACATGGCAGATCTCCAGGGCCGTAAAGTCTTCAAGGTGTTCAATCAAGACTTCATCGTTGACGAGCGTTACAATGTCACAAAAGAGCTAGGCCAGGGGGCTTATGGGATCGTTTGGTGAGTTCCTTGCTTTGTTACGGGAAGGCTCGCTCGCATTCTAGGCTACTGGACAACCGCCATGAGTTGAGAGCACCGGCTAATCTGTGCATTTGCAGTGCGGCTACGAATAACCAGACTGGCGAAGGGGTTGCGATTAAGAAGGTCACCAATGTCTTTAGTAAGAAGATCTTAGCCAAGAGGGCCCTGCGGGAGATCAAGCTCCTGCAGCACTTCCGAGGTCACCGCAACGTATGCACCATTCTTTCATTGCCACGGCGACAGGCCGGGCGATGCAGGTCTACACCATGCTGATGACTGTGATAGATCACGTGCCTCTACGACATGGATATTCCGAGACCAGATAACTTTAACGAGACGTATTTATATGAAGGTGTGGCGAGCTCCAGGTTGGGTGAAATGTCATAATGCTAATTCGAGCTAGAGCTTATGGAATGCGACCTGGCAGCCATAATTAGGTCTGGCCAGCCTCTTACTGACGCACACTTTCAATCCTTCATCTACCAAATTTTGTGTGGGCTCAAATACATACACTCTGCCAATGTCTTGCATCGGGATCTCAAACCAGGAAATCTCTTGGTTAACGCCGACTGTGAGCTTAAAATATGTGATTTCGGCCTAGCACGAGGATTCTCAATGGATCCCGAGGAGAACGCGGGATACATGACCGAGTATGTTGCAACCAGATGGTACCGTGCGCCAGAGATTATGTTGAGCTTTCAAAGTTATACCAAAGCAAGTGAGTGGCCCTTGGTGCCTAGCTCAGCATAGCTCACATTTTTAGTTGATGTGTGGTCTATTGGTTGCATTCTCGCCGAGTTGCTTGGCGGAAGACCATTCTTCAAAGGTCGTGACTATGTCGACCAGCTCAATCAAATTCTTCACTACCTTGGAACGCCAAACGAGGAGACTCTGTCACGCATAGGGTCCCCTCGAGCCCAAGAATACGTGCGGAACCTACAGTTTATGCCGAAAGTCCCGTTCCAGAAGCTCTTCTCCAACGCGAACCCGGATGCTCTTGATCTCCTGGACAAAATGCTTGCATTCGATCCATCCTCCCGAATCTCTGTCGAGCAGGCGCTCGAACACAATTATCTGCACATCTGGCATGATGCATCCGACGAACCTGATTGCCCCACGACGTTCGATTTCCACTTCGAAGTGGTCGAAGATGTTCCTAAAATGAGGGAGATGATCCTTGCCGAGGTGCGACGCTTCAGACAACATGTCCGTGTGCAACAACCACAGGCGCACATGGGTAGCCAACCAGGCCAGAGTCAAGGCAACGTACCAATACCTGATAACGCCGCCCAGTGGTCCCATGAGGACCCAAGACCTCAAGAGGCTGCTCCACCACAGCATTTCCAGAATATGGGTTTGGAACAGGAACTGCAGGGGGGTTTGGACGCAATGCCCTAGGCTACGTGCAGGTACCTTAGGCAGTCCACTGAGGAGTCATGAGACGCAAGGATGCGCTGGAAACACGCAATTCTCCTCTTTACTCGGAACATCAAACTCTATCTCGATAAGCACGGTATTTCAGCACTTAAAGCATTTTGACATTTCATCGTAAATAGATCGACTCCCAACAGTGGTGATGGTGAAAGTGATATGCTCATGATGTGATGCTGAAGACCTGGCACATGTGATTGGTGGATCAAGACTTATCGATGATTAGATAAGCGGATCATGGAGGGGTAAGGTAGAGTAGCTTAAACTGGAGTGACCTTTGCCTGGCTGTGCTGCCTTCTGAGCCCAGGCTCTGGACCCATCACTTCCATCTTCACCTCCTACCTTATCTGACTGTCTACAAACATCAACAGTTTCTCGTTGGCGAATGTACCTGTCCAATACCGTCGTTGCAGCCTATGGTCTGTAGATATTAGAAGCCCGTCTTCTACCCTCTTTTCCTGTCATTCGCCAAATAGACTGTCGGTCCTGTCATATCGCTTGGCTGACCGAGTCAAATCGAGGCTGAGGGTTGCCCACCTGATCACTCAACATCATTCCCTATCACTCGACAAGCAAAGCACGGCGACGTCCAACAACAGCCTTTTCTCTTCTGAACATCCTAGAGGTAATAATGGATCCTGCCGGTGTCGAAGGTAAGCTCAGTCAATTTCGGGCACATAGGTTGCACGGGATAAAAAGTCACGATCTAGAATCGTCCCATGGTGCCTCAGCCCGAGAATGCAAAAGCTTTTACTAACGATCTCACGCATAGCTGTGGTTACATTGACTCCTGTTGGAGCCCCTTATGAATTCGAGAGGGTCTTCTCCCTTAACCTTGACACAAAACAAGTCGACACAGGCAGAGCTTCGCGTAACGCAGCGAAAGGTTTGACTGCGGCAGAAGATAATGCTTGGTTTGACAGCCCTATCATGTCCAGACGACATGCGAAGTTCAGCCTACCATCTCTCTGGGGTAACGTGAGTATACGGAGTGGATAGCCCCAACTTAAAGCCTCTATTCTAACATCTTTTGAAGGGCATATACCTTCAAGATTACGGGTCTACCCATGGGACGTTCATTGGGACTCGCCGTCTCCAACCTAAGGTGGAATACACAATCAACAACGGAGAGGTCATTACATTTGGGGTTAAGATTACGACTGGACCAGGTGAGTGACAGCGTCCATATCTGAGAAATCGAGCGTTCATTACTTCGACCTTGTTTAGCACCACTGACCCCTCCACGTAGTCAGCTATCCTGCTCGGGAATTCCGTGTCAAACTCTTATGGCAGCCCTGGAGGTGAGTTAGCCAATCTTCTGGGCCTAAAATGAAGTCCCTCGGCGTGAAACAAACTAACGATTGATTTTCAGTTCTTCCTCACAACTGCAATTCTTGAGCCCATTCAAGCAAGACAGCCGTGGGTTCCATGTCCCCGAGGAAGAGGCTGATTCTGCTTCGGATCAGTCAAGGGAGGCTTCCTTGCAAATCATCGATTCACATCCTCGTCCATATTCTGTACCGTCTTCAGATGACGATTCGGACTCAGACGATGATGGGGAAATAAACGAGGGTTCCGCCGTCACCACTCCCGAACACGTAGCCGAGAAACAACAGGGCTCGTCCGATCTTGGATCGGATTCTTCCGACGATGACGAATCGATCGATTACTCAAGGCAGTGTGCCAAGGTCTCTGATCCAACAATTCAAAATGAGGAGACACTTGGAACATCTCAGTCCAATCCCATAGATCTTGAAGGCCCTTCAAAGCACGTGGCTAATTTCCTTGAGATCGACAGCGACGATGAGGGTCCGGAGATTCTACCCATCAGCCAGTCATACCTGCAAGCTGTTGGGAATGTTTCTGCTACTGGATCATTCGCGGACCCGACACCAAATTATCGCACAACCATAGATTCATCCATGCCCACTAAGAATTATGATGAGCTACCTCCTCTCACCAATGGAGTTGCTAACAATGACGTGAAAGGACAAGACATGACTGGAACTGGGATCAGCTACCCTCGGTTAAGGTCACCAAAACATATTTCTCAAGGGTCGATTGAAGACACGACAGACGACTTTGACAGTAATGATGAAGATGATTATGAAAACGACGATGACTTCCTTATGGAGCGCCACAATTATCCAGAACAGATGCTCACTAACGGGGCGTTCCAGCGCAGTGGTCTTCTGAGTTTCGCTGCCCCGAAGCTTCGCGCTACGTTCAACGTCACTTCTGATGAGAACATCGCACCTCCCCCCGGTGCCAGCTATTGTGGCGACGCCAATGGCAGCCAAGAAATTGCCCAGAGTTGCCTGGCACCGTCGCAGCGGCCTCCCAGTCCATCTGACGCAGCACTCGCTAAGAAAGCAGACACTTCCGACTCAAGGCCAAAGTGGTCATCTGGCAATGACCAATCCAATGTCTCAACTGTACCAGCTGTGGAAAACACTAGAAAACAGCAAGACACTCCACAACCGAAACTTTTCCAAGAACGGCTGAATAACTCCATGTCCGCAGAACCTGCCTGGCAGTATACGTTTGATGATCCCGAGTCGGAGTTGATACGGTACGAAGATGGACCCTTTGCTTCCAAGTCTAAAGTCAATCTTTCTCCGCTATGCCTACCGCATCTCTCGCAGCAGCCGTGGCGCTCATGTACAGTGCCAAGTCCAGTGCAGCCTCAGGGTCCTTCTGTTGGTGGCTCCCAATCGTTCAAAATGCCAGCTGTTGGCGGATCGAAGCTTAGATCCAGCACGACCATGCCCGAGATTACCAATGATTTATCAGATGGACTCCCTGGGGATTGTGGAGATCTGAAGGCCCTGCATAAAATCAACCAAGTGCAATCGTCTAAAGTTAACATCTCCGACCTCGTAAACTCCTATGCTGATATTGCACGAAACTTAAAGAGAAAGGCAGATGATATAAGCACAGACAGCGAGATTCAGGAGGCTGTTTCAACTCAATCGCAAGCTTCGCTTTTGGATGATACGAAGATTCAAGACGTTAGGCTTGCTGACGCACAGGCTCGAGATGTTCCAGATCTCGAAGTGTCCTTCTCTCAAGAGTCGTTCGTCACGTCAATCCCCGACGTAGGCCTTCCTTCGGCTATCACTCAAACTTCGGATGTTGATCAACCAACCCGGAAGAAGATGAGGACTTCTGGACCCAGTATAGGTGGCTTTGGAAAGTTCGCTTCTGGCATTTGTGTAGGTGTGGCCGGGGCCTTGGCTGCATTCCTTGCCACGATCCCCTTGAGTGTGCGTGAAGAGGCTTTACGCGAGTTTCAGAATGCTGCTTAGCCCTCTGAGGCCTGGCATCCGGCCGGTCTGTGAATCATCTTCCCTTGATATCTTTTTCATGAATCTATGTGTTTGGAGTCGGACGGGAACGAGGAATATGGCGCTAAGGTTGGGCTTCATTCTCTCAATATTTCCACAATGTCAATCGGAAGCACATCGGCGACTGGCGCACGAGCGTGCAGCATAGGAACTAGGGTACGGACAACAGGTGCTTCTTTCATTGATCGTTATGGCTGTTCCCTGAGCAAGACCGCGTTCAAACTACCACGGTCGCTATCCTTTGGCTTTTCCATCAATCCATATATGGTTAGAAATGGATGATCGTTACTGGCAGATTGATTTAACTCTCCTTGTACCCCAACTCAACGACAATCAGGGGCCGTCTAGACCCATACAGATCTTTCGCGTCGCTAACGCTCATCAGTACTAAAAGACATTGATTAATCGATGAAAATATGATATTGTACTCCATCAAAGGCAGATTCACGGAGGGTTAGCCAAAGACATCAAGAAGAAACGAGGCTGACACTGGCTGCGGAATACAGGGGATCCTCAATGTTTGCCTATAAGCTCTGTAACCTGCACATCGACATGCTGTAACCCAAACAACCAGTACTCTTCGAGTCACTCCCTATGCACCGTTGTGTAATGGTATCGGGACAGGGCCTTGCGTTATCTCGAAGCAACCACACGCATGCGTACCCGGTGACTCGAAAACACCAACGTCTCTGAAGTAGTTGACTAGGCCAACTACGGGCACCCTATCCCTGAAAGAACACTGAGCGAGCATATAATCTCCTTCTTCTCGTCAATCATTCATCCTCTCCTAGCGCAGCACCGCCCATGCAAGCAGCCGGTTGTTTCTAGACCATGAGAATGCATTCTGGAACAGAATCATCTTAGTTGGACAGTGTTAGCTAGTTGTACAAGTGCGTCGGCGTTACTCCGAGCTTAGCGTATTGTTCTATTTCTATGTACTCCCTTCAAGTCCTTTCGTCCTGTCCCTCCATGTACGCCGGCTGGACCCTGTCATCTCGCCCAATGGTGTTAGTATGTTAAACCCCTATGGTGCACCAGCACTTCCCAAAAGTGTTTAAAGCATAAGCGGTCACCGGAAGTGCGGGAATACCGGTTATGCTTCAAACACTTTTTTGAAGTACTGGTGGTGCGTTGTATGACGGTCACCTCCTTTCCATGCACTACATGTCCGATGCTGTACTCAGCTGACACCAATAGATATTGAAGACTTGTGCCCCACTCTCGTTCAAGTACGAAGTCCCAATACCATTGTTCATTGCTGTCCTCAAATGCAGACATCGGCATCCAAATAAGATAAGTTTGTTCGTCTTATCGACGCATCAGACTTGATTGACAAGCCTATCTAGGCTCTAAGCAGACCGTTCGTCGTAAACACGCGGATGGTGCATGTTCTGACAGACCCCAAACTCCCTTTGTGTCGCCATAGCGATGATGAAGTGCTGCGATAAGGAAAGACTGTATCATTCTCTGAAGGAACCTTCATCCCAGCACATGTTGGCCTTCAAGCCCTTCGCCTTATCATTAGGCTGTGCCGATCCACGTGTTGTCTGGCCCTGACATCAAACCGCTGTGGCTTTCAGGCATTTGTGTTTCACCGAATCTTCGTTACACAAAATCCAAATTGGAGTAGCATCATGTCAGGGCTGACGCTTACAATGCAGGCGGCATGAAATTCACAGATCCCATGAAAATCTCCGTTGAGGGTCTGTCAGCTTTCAGACCATGCCATCGTCGATGTCAAGACGTAATTCACACGGCAATACTCGGGAGGTCTTCCTATAGGGTATGGAGATTGCAACGACTTGAGAGGCGAAAACCACCTAAAACTCGCTCGTCGGCCGTATGGCTTGTGTCTTGAAAAACAAAGGTGCTTGGGGTTCACTTCAAATCACAGAAACGGGTCATGCTCGAACGCTCTATAACTATTCTTAAGCATTCTGTTCATACGAAACATCGAACGAGTCAAGCTTGATCAACCCAAACAGGACCTGCACGTCAAACCCTTTCGCCCTCATTAAAGCATTTCATACCTCAACAATGGCCATTCCATCTGCTCCTCCAACTCTCGACCCTAACCACCAGCACTGTGTTGGCGGTCGAACCATCATCGCCTGCACTACCTGCGCCGGAAACCCTGTCCGGTAGGTACCGCAACATCCCCTGGCTTACTAGCTAGCAAATGTTCGTCCTCATTCTTACATCATATAGCGGCGCTCCGTGCCAAACTTGCAGTGGTAAAGGCGTCAACCTCTTCTGGTGTGCTCACTGCAACACCGGATCTGCTCAGGCCGGGCAAGCTCCCCAAGGCTCGGCGCCAGCAACTTCTGATAAACCTGCTTACTTGCGGCGACCGAGTCATGGTGGCAGTGGTGGCGTTGGCGGTCTGGGATTGGGAGCAAGGTAGTTTCTACGGGTGATGATTTTCAAGATCGGTGCGCTGGCGGATCGATGACGGTTTGACGGTTGAAGATTGAAGATTGATGTCACGAGTTTGGCGTTACTTGCGGTGTATTTCACGGCTACCCATGAACTTCCCGACAGCTACCAATCTCGAAACCTTACGGCCTTTTCCATTTGCGAGCCATGTCATCTCCTTGTCGTTCTTTCCTTGTTACACAGCGACATGACGCGCCAGATTCCGTATTCTCGACAACTCTTCCTTTCATCCATCTCCTGCAGTCATGCCAGAACACGAGCCACATGCTCTCGTACTACAGACATATCAAAATCCGGTTTCTCGGTAGCTCACTTCATCACCATTGCTCCGGTAACTCCTACATCATCACCAAGCAGCGCCCAAGCATAGCGGTATGTACCCGCTACAACACGAGTTTCACGAAATCACGAGGCCATGGCGTTACATAGGTAATACAACGAGCAGTGCCTCGTCATCAAGCGGCGTTATCAGATGTTGTATTCCAGCCACTTCAACACGCGAGTTTCACAGCGCACGGGAGCTAGGGCAGTTCTGAAACAGGATCCGAAAATAGCAACACCCACGTGACACCCTAAAGCAACCAAATATCATCTCGCAACATCGACGACCGCTTTAACTGTAACTCGGCAGAAATTCATGGGCAGATACCATCTTCAAAATGCGGCCTCTCGTACGCTTTGGAATTATGGGGCCAACACACTCGGAAAGGATGGTTGCTATGATGATGTGAAGAGCCGAGCTACATGATTTATTCATTTATTCGAGCCGCAGCCGTTTCAGCGAATCACCTATGTCTATTCCTTCCAACATCCAAATCTCAAATGCTGTTCGATTTCCCTCCTTCCCGTCTCCGCCTCCGCGCACCCCAAGCAAACGCTGTCGTGATTAACCTCTAACGCCATTTCTCCGACTCGAACAGCCGCAACATCCGTCCATACTCACCACCCTATCCCGCCCTTCTACTTGCCCTCACCTCCTTCCCATCTCACTCGCCCTAACCCCCGCTCCCTTATCCCCCCTCCCCCCCAGCTCATAAAGAAAAATCCCCGTCTCCCTCCGCCTCCTGATTCCCACCCCCCTATCCCTCCTCATCCCCATCTCCTACGCATTCCCGTCCCCTCCCGCTTCTTCCACTCCACCGCATCTCGTATCCATCAGCACAACCTGCACCATCCGCTCTACATCCAGTACTCGTATGCACGGGGTTCCCGCGCAAACGGGGTTTCCGCGCACGCTAACTAAAACTATTTATATTAGTGCCATTTTTAGCACGCTAAACCCGATACTATCTGTTGCTAACCTTTCTAGGTTAGAG
>JAABUS010004283.1_pt1 | contig 20897 bp, 33 predicted proteins | sample 5560161 | NCBI WGS metagenome assembly JAABUS01 (sample SAMN10711885, study PRJNA513376) | rock metagenome | isolation source: Antarctica rocks | place: Antarctica: Victoria Land, Trio Nunatak nord | collected 2016-01-04
ACCTTGAGGTGCTCGCCGAACCGGACGACGATGTCGCGGTGATCGCGTGAGAGTGACCGTGCTCGGCGGCTCAGCCGCTGGCGCCAACAGCGGCCAGGGCTGTTCCGGCTACCTGGTGGAGAGCGGTAACACCAGGCTGGTCCTTGATCTCGGACCGGGAACCTTCATCGAGCTTCGCAACCATACCGACTACCGGACCCTGTCAGCGGTGATCCTGTCTCATTTCCACGCGGACCATGTCCTGGACGTCGTCGCGCTGCGCTTTGCCCTCGCCTATAACCCCGTGGCTGCCTCCCGGCTGCTCCCCCTCTGGATACCTCCAGGCGGCTCCGCACGGCTCGCGGGCCTGGCGATGGCTTTTGGCGAAACGGGAAAGGAGAACGAGTTCTTCCCGAGCGTCTTTGCCGTTCGAGAATTTGACCCCGACGTGCCGCTGGTCATCGGCGGGATGGAGGTTCGCTTTGCGCCGACCGTTCACTATGTGCCCTGCTGGGCAATGCGACTGACCGCCGGGAAGTCGGTGCTCGGGTACACCGCGGACACGGGGCCAGCCGCGCCGCTTGATGGCCTGCTCAATGGAGTCGACGTGCTGATCGCCGAGGGCACCCACGTCGAGCCAACCGCCGAGGACACGGCCACACGCGGGCATCTGACCGCCGGGGAAGCCGGCGACCTGGCAACCCGGGTCGGGGCATCGTCGCTCCTACTGACCCATTTGTGGCAGGAGAAGGGCTTCGACGCATACCGCGCTCAGGCTGGAGGGACATTTAACGGTGACCTTCAGCTGGCGACCCGTGGACATTCGCTCAACTGGTAAATGTCACCTCGCCGCTGCGCGCAGCTGGCTGACCTGAACCCATCCCGAACGCACCGCTATGCCTGCAACTCATTCCAGCCTCGTTCCATCCGGCCACGATCCGGGGTGGTGTTGACCACGGTCGGCGCGACCGTGCCATTTGATAGGCGATAGCCTCGGTGCTAGACTGCCGGAACGACTCACCTTGGGCGTAAATCCGTTGAACCATTGGCCCATTCACGAGGTCGAACGACCTCGGGTCGGGCAGCCGGCGTCAGTGCCGGCAGGTGCTCCCGCCATGATGGTACACCCCGCGCTCCCCGAGATAACCCTCTCCTCAACGGCGGTCCGCTGGCGGCGGCCGTCGACCATTTTTCGCGTGTCGGAGCGGTCCGGCATATCTGGCGTTGACCTCGATCTCAGCGACCCCATGGTGATCGGGCGGACCAACGACATGGCCGACGCTCTGTCACGGTTCAACGGCGCGATTCACACGGTCTGGATGCCACGCTCGACCAATCCGGCTGTCTGGACCGGATCGAACGTCTACCACGAGGCGTTGGATGCCCACCGACGGACCGGTGCGCGGATCGTGCTCCGCATGCCGGTCGCGCCGCATCCAGAGATCAACCGCGCGGTGATTACGAGCCTGACCGAAACGATGCGCACCCGCGTCGACGGCGACGCGCGGATCATGGTGGCACTCGATAGGAGGTGGACAACCGGCGGCCGAGCGCCGCTCGTCCAGATGACGACGCTACGCCGTCTCGCCGAGGAATGGGACTTCGAAATCGGCCTGGACCTCACCGGTCGGCTCGATCCGACCTGGGAAACCGAGGCCGCCATCCTTCGCCTTGGCCGACGGCTCATCTACCTTCGCATCGCTGCCCTCCCGACGCCGGGTCGAGCCAGCGACGCCCGCGATCGGATCACTGCTCGAGCGCTGGCGGCGTCTCTGGAAAGCGGCTCACTTCAGACGGTTGCTCTCGCACCAGCGGTCCGTCCCTGGCACCGCCTGGCAATCGGCTCGACGGCCAACGCCTGCCAGGACCTATCCCAAAGGGTTCACGTCCGACAAAAATCCTGGCTGGAAAGTCGCATCGTCGATCAGTCGGCCAATGACCGCGCCCCCTGGCGAAGCTGACGACCGCGGACACCATGAAGGCCGGAGCCCACCGTTGTATGGCACTCGGGCGGGTCGGCCCTCCAAGTTCCCCAATGACCACCGCCAGATGTCGGCCGCGTCGCCTCGTTAGAAGTCAGCAGAGATGTCAGGCACAGCGCCGCGATGTGAGGAAAACCAGCGACGTCACGACGGATTGGCACACACCAGAGGGCTGGCGTCGCACGAACACAAGGTATGAGCTCCAGCGACGATGTGACAAGTCGTGAACGAAGCGCTGTTCGGCAGTTGGATGCCTAGAATGATCGCCACGTTCGTAGCAACACCGAACGCACGAGATCGGCGGCTGAGATCGTCAACGGGGCTCGGCGTAGCCGCCGAGCCCCGGATTGGTCATGTCGCGGCCCAACACCCGGTTGGATGGAGCCGCGGATGTGGTTTACCGCTTGGTGTACTGAGGCGCCTTACGGGCTCGCTTGAGGCCGACCTTCTTACGCTCTTTGACGCGAGCGTCCCGGGTCAACAACTTTGCCTGTTTGAGGACCGGCCGGAGCTCTTCATCGAACCGTAACAACGCCCGAGAAATGCCGTGCCGGATGGCACCAGCCTGCCCGGAGACGCCGCCCCCGACGACCCGCACTGTGACGTTGAATCGAGGCAACGTCCCGGTCAGCTGCAAGGGCTGCTGAATGGTCGTCTGCAGGAGGTCACGGCCACCGAAGTACTCCCGCGAGGTCTTCCCATTAACAATGATCTGCCCATCACCCGGCAGGAGTCGTATTCGCGCGATCGCGTTCTTTCGACGCCCTGTCGCGTAGATGTACCCTGGATTCGCGTCACTCATAGATCGGTCCTTCCTGCGGCTAATCGAGAGACGGCTGAGCGGCGTGTCGCATGGCACCCGCGTTCTCGACGTTTAACGGTCGTGGCGTTTGACTCGCATGGGGATGATTCGGTCCGGCGTAGATCTTCAGTTTGCGGAGCATCTGCTCTCCGAGCACCGTGCGCGGCAGCATGCCCTTCACCGCAAACTCAATGATCCGCTCGGGGTGCGACGCGCGCATCTCTTTGACGGTGGTTCGGCGCAGGCCGCCCGGATAGTTCGAATGCCGATAGTAGGTCTTTTGAACCTCTTTTTTACCCGTAACGACGACCTTATCGGCGTTGATGACGATCACGTAGTCGCCCATGTCCATGTGGGGCGCGTACGTCGCCTTGGTTTTGCCGCGAATGGTCTGGGCAATCACCGATGCCAACCGGCCCAGTGTTTTACCCTCAGCGTCGACAATGAACCACTGTCGAGACGCATAGGTTTCATGTTGCTTCGGTGAATATGTTCGTCGTTCCACGATCTGTTCCCCTATCGCTCAGCAGGCGCCCAAAACGCCTGCGGAATCTTCCCAACCATCGCGCCAGCCGCGGTCGTCCGGCTCATCTCCGCCATAGCCAACGCCCCAAAAAGTGAGGCCATGTGCCGGGGCAGTCATCGGGCCGCCACGACGATCCTTTGATCCGAGAAGCTCTGCAATCCATGATGCATCGCGCCGGCCACGACCCACCTCGACCAGCGCTCCGACGATGTTTCGCACCATGTGCGGCAAAAAGCCGTCGGCCACCGCTCGAATTACGAGCAGTGCCCCGCGTGATCCGCCCCGCGTCGGTTGTAGCGCCTGACAATCGCATCGGAGCATGTTGCGAGTCGTTCCCCGGTCGCCGATGGGATGTCTCGACCAGGGGACACCGCGGCCACCCCCTGCCATCGCCGCGAAGTCATGCTCGCCAATCATCAGTCGCGCGCCTTCAGCCATTCGGGCAACATCGAGTCGCTCAACCCGTGACCAGACCCGATCGCGCAGCATCGGATTCGGTGGCCCGACCAAGACAGCGTAACGATATTCTCGCCATCGAGCATCGAACCGGGCATGAAAACCCTCTGAACGCCGCTCCGTTGCCACGACCACGATATCGTCCGCCAGACGCGCATTGACCGCACCCGTAATCACCTCGACGGCCAGGTCCGACCGGTGATCCATGCAACTTCCAACCTGTCCCACCGCATGTACTCCGCGATCGGTTCGTCCCGCGAGAACCAGTCCCGTCGGGCGCCGGAAGAGTTCAGCCAGCGAAGACTCGACCTCACCCTGCACCGTTCGCTGCCCTGACTGACTTTGAGAGCCCGCCAGTCGCCCGCCGTGATATGCCAGCGTCATCGCCAGTACTGGCATCTCATCCGTGCTCGCTACCGGGTATTAGGCAACCGTCATCGTCTCTTAATCAAGAAACTCGATCAGCGCCATTGGGGCCGCGTCTCCGTGCCGCGGACCAAGCTTCGCGATTCGGGTATAGCCGCCCTGCCCACCGGCGAACCGGGGAGCAATCACGTCGAAGAGCTTTGCGGTGGCCAGCGGGTGATTGATCTTCGACATCACCAACCGACGGTGATGATCCGAATCCTCCCGGGCGATCGTGATCAGCTTTTCCACCACAGGACGAATCGTTTTCGCCTTCGCTTCCGTGGTCGTAATCCGCTCATGCAAGATCATCGAGATCGCGAGCTGACGAAGCAATGCCGTGCGTTGGGCAGGGTTCCGACCGAGTTTTCGACCTGCTTTTTGATGCCTCATCCCCCGTCTTCCTCTCCACCCGCGGCATTAATCATCACCGCGTCGTCTCCACGGAGGGCCGCGATCGCTTCCGCAACCTCATCGTCTGCACCACCAACCCCGGTGCCGTAGCCTGCCACGCCCTCGCTGTCGTCGTGTAGCCCGTCCCCAAAAGCGTCGCTCATGATCGGCGCCGATCCTTCAGGGAGATAGCCGAACTCGGCCAGCTTCTCGCGGAGTTCCGTCAGCGAGCGAGGACCGAAGTTGCGAATCGACAACAACTGGTCGGGGTCCATCGTGAGAACTTGTCCAACCCGATCGATCTGGCGACTCCGGAGGGCGTTGAGCACCCGCGGCGAGAGCCCAAGATCCGCCAGAGCCTTGTTCTGGACTTCTTCTGAGATGTACGGGCTGACGTCGGTCGCGAGCTCCCCTTCCTTCCGATTGAACTCCGCGAACACCGTCGCGTGCTCCATCAAGATTTGGGCGGCGCGTGCCAGCGCATCATCCGGCTCGATCGTCCCGTCGGTCAGAATCTCAAGGATCAGCCGGTCGTAGTCGGTCATCGGACCGACCCTGGTGTGCTCGACGACGAAATTCACCTTTTGGATCGGCGTGAAGATGGCGTCGATCGGAATCTCACCGAGCGAATACGTCTCCTGGAGCTCGGCCGGCCGGTATCCGCGGTCCCGCGTCACCCAGATGTCCATGTCGAGGACGCCTTCAGGCGCGTCGATCGTGGCAAGCACAAGCTCCGGGTTGATGACATCGACCTCCGATGGCCAGGTCACATCGCCCGCAGTAACCTGCCGCTCGCCGCTATCGTCACCACGGACGTAGAGATGGGCGCGCGCTTCACCGTTGATCTCAATCATTGGCTTCAACCGCACGCGCTTCAGGTTGAGCACGATCTCGGTGACATCTTCGCGGACATGATTAACCGTCGAGAACTCATGCCAGACGTTGTCGATCCGGACACGAGAAACAGCGACCCCCTCCAGCGAGCGCAGAAGAATCCGCCGCAGCGCATTCCCCAACGTGGTGCCATAGCCCGGCTCGAGGGGCTCGGCCGAGTACCGACCGTAATTGAGTCCGGTTTCGATAGATTGAATTTGGAACTGTGGTCGCTCGAACAAGCGGACTCGCCTCCTCTGCGTGAGGGCTAAAGGCGTGAAACCGACGGTTTCTCCCCTGACTTAGCCGATGCGTGCTGTCTCGCGGTTAACGGCTAACCTGGGCCTCGGTCCGGCGGTCCAAACCGCCGGACTAACGGCCTAGTGCATGCTGTAGTGTTCGACGATCAGTGCTTCGTTGAACTGCGGCACCTCAATCTGCTCGCGTATCGGCAGGCTCAATACCTTACCTGACAGGTTGCCAGCGTCGACGCTGAGCCACTCCGGCGCCTGCCGCGTATTGAGCACCTCTCCGTAATCAGAGAAATATTCGCGGCGACGGCTTTCGGCGCGGACGGCGATCACATCACTCGACTTCACGCCGTACGATGGAATGTTGGTCTTCCGCTCGTTCACCGTGAAGTGACCATGTCGGACCAGTTGCCGGGCCTGCTTGCGGGAATCGGCGAATCCGAGCCGGTAGACGACATTGTCGAGACGGGTCTCGAGAATCTGCAGCAGGTTGTCGCCGGTCACGCCGCCGCGACGGACAGCCTCATTGAAGTGATTTCGGAACTGGGTTTCCATCACGCCGTAAAAGCGCCGCACCTTCTGCTTCTCACGAAGCTGAAGACCAAACTCCGACGGCCGACGGGTCCGGCGCTGACCGTGCTGACCCGGTGGGAAGTTTTTAGCTGGCTGCCGTTGGACGATCGGACACTTCGGTCCATCGCAGCGGGCACCCTTCAAATAGAGCTTCATCCCCTCTCGACGACACAACCGGCAAACCGGCCCGGTATATCTAGCCATTCGCGCTTGTTTCCTCCTAAGGCGTCCCGGTCAGCCCCGCCGATCCGCGAACGCATTGCCAGATTAGACGCGCCGTCGCTTCGGTGGACGGCAGCCATTGTGTGGAATAGGCGTCGTGTCGGTGATCGAGATCACCTGCACGCCACTGGTCTGCAGCGACCGAATGGCCATCTCCCGGCCGGATCCCGGTCCCCGGACATATACGTCCACCTGCCGGAGCCCGTGCTCCATCGCCTTCCGGGCAGCCTGCTCCGCCGTCACCTGAGCAGCGTACGGGGTGCTCTTACGGCTGCCCTTAAATCCATTCGATCCTGAGCTCGACCAGGAGATAACGTTGCCTGTCGGATCTGTCAGAGTAATGATCGTGTTGTTGAACGTCGCCTGGATATAGGCTCGCCCTCGAGGGATATTCTTCCGGTCGCGCCGCCGGACTCGGGTTTTCCCTTTACCGGGGCCAGCTCCTCGTCGCCGCTCAGTCATTCAATCCTCCGGTACCGGACAGCCTTCTAGCCGTCAGTGTATGTATCGTGCGTCGGACACATCAGACTCTTCGACGTCCTACCGCCTACGTCTTCTTACGGCCGCCGACGGCTCGTCGAGGCCCGCGTCGGGTCCGGGCGTTAGTTCGTGTGCGCTGACCTCGAAGCGGCATGCCGCGCCGGTGCCGGAGACCTCGATATGATCCAATGTCAATCAAGCGCTTAATGTTCATGGCGACCTCACGACGGAGATCGCCCTCCACCCGAATCTCTTTATCGATGATCTCGCGCAGCCGGTTGACTTCTTCGTCGGTGAGATCGCGAACCCGGGTGTCCGGGCTGATCTGGGTTCGCCCAAGCAGAGCCTGGCTCGTATGCAGGCCGATACCAAAGATGTATGTCAGACCAACTTCAACTCGTTTCTCACGAGGCAGGTCGATGCCAGAAATTCTTGCCATCAGCTATCCCCTACTCCTACGCCGAGCAGCCACCACACTATCCCTGTCGTTGTTTATGCTTTGGATTGGTGCAGATCACCCGCACGACGCCATGCCGGCGGATCACCTTACAACGCTCGCAGCGCGGTGTCACAGAAGCTGCGACCTTCATACGTCCTGTCCTCTCGTCAATGACGATGATCGCACCCCGACTGAAAACCAGAGGCACGCGATAACCGCGCGAACCAACCGGTCCGTGCGGAAGCATCTATTGTAGCACCCTCGCAAGTCGTTCCGTCAAGATTTGGCCACCATCGGCGTCAACGGCCACCGTGTGCTCGAAGTGCGCCGCGAGTGATCCATCGGCGGTCACGACGGTCCAGTGATCGCCAAGGACAACCGTCTCTTCGCCGCCGGTCGTCAGCATCGGTTCGATGGCCAACGTCATCCCGCTCCGGAGCCGCGGTCCATGAGACGGCTGACCGTGATTTGGCACATGCGGATCCTCGTGCATCTGCTGACCAATCCCATGACCCCCATACTCGCGAATCACGCCGAGGCCCCGCTCAACAGCATACGTCTCGACGGCATGACCGACGGCGCCAAGCCGGTGACCGGACCGAGCAGCCTCGATGGCGAGGCTCAGCGATTGCTCGGTATCGGCCAGGAGCCGCGCGGCGTCGGCTGAGACGTGTCCAACGGGATACGTCCAGGCAGAATCGCCATGGTAGCCCCGGACAATCGCCCCGACATCGATCGAAATGATGTCACCGTCCTGGAGCACCCGCTTCCCGGGGATGCCATGAACGATCTCGTCATTGATCGACGCGCAGATATGACCGGGGAACCCGTGGTAGCCCAGGAATGACGATGTCGCGCCAAGCTCCGCGAGCGTCTCGCGCGCGATATCGTCTAACGCCGCGGTGGTGACGCCGGGCCGTATCGCTTCTTCGATCCGCGCATGAATCAAGGCCACAACGCGTCCGGCATCACGCATCAATTCGATCGCGTTAGCGTCCTTCACCGTAATCGGCGGTCTCGCCATCAGCGTGACTCCTTCACGATCGGTGCGTCACTCAACGTGGCAACCATCGCCACGATCGCTTCAGTCACGACATCGATCGACTCATTCCCATCGACCGTGTGCAGCAGACCCTGATCCCGGTAGTAGGACAGGAGCGGTGCTGTTTGCTCGAAATAGAGGCTAAGCCTCCGCTGGATGGGCTCCGGCCGATCATCCTCCCGCTGAATGACGACCCCGCCACAACGGTCGCAGGTGCCGGCAATGGTGGGCGGCTCGTAGTTCACGTGATAAACGGCGCCGCAATGCTGGCAGACCCGCCGACCGGCCAGCCGGGTGATCAGCACGTCCATGGGGACCGCGATCTCAATCGCCGCTCGAATCCGCTCCTGCCGGCGGCGAAGCGCCGTATCGAGCCCTTCAGCCTGAGGCCGGGTCCGTGGAAATCCATCAAGGAGTGCCCCGGTTACCGTCGCGCCCAGCAGCCGCTCGGCGGCAATCAGGTCCAGCACCTCTTCGACCAGCCCGATCGTCACGCCGTCAGGCACCAGATCGCCGCGGTCGTAGATCGCCTTGATCTGTTGTCCGAGGAGTGATTCGGAGGCGATCGCTGCTCGGAAGAGATCGCCGGTCGAGAGATGCCTGAGACCCAGCCGAGGAGCCACCCGAAGGGCCTGCGTTCCCTTTCCGGCACCCTGGGCACCCATCAGCAAGACGTGCATCGGATCCTCGACTGAACCTCTCTCCACCGGTGCTCGAACGTCATCAGGGGGGTACCGCCCGATCGCCGCGGCGGTTTGGCTCCCTGACGAGCCGCGTAACGACGGCGCCCGAACGACTAACGAATGAAACCTTCGTAATTCCGCATCATGAGCTGGGCTTCCAGCTGACGCATCGTGTCGATTGCCACCCCGACGACGATCAGCAATGATGTCGCGCTCAGGAGAAGCGTCTGGACGCCGGTCAATTGCGAGGCGATGAACGGCAGAATCGCGACCAATCCCAGGAAGAGTGCCCCGACCAGCGTAATCCTGTTTAACACCCGTTGCAGGTAGTTCTGCGTATTGCGACCAGGACGAACGCCGGGGATAAACGCCCCCTGGCGCTGCAGATTTTCTGGGATCTTCTGCTGCTGAAAAATCACCATGGTGTAAAAGTAAGTGAACCCGACCACCATGAAGAAGTAGATGAGGTTGTACTGGACGGTGTTCGGACTGAGGAATCGAGCGATATCCCCGGCGACGTTTCTCACGCTCGCACTGTTCGAGCTCGCCAGGAACTGGGCGATCATGCCGGGAAAGACCATGATGCTGACCGCGAAGATCAGCGGGATCATTCCCGCGGAGTTGACCTTCAGCGGGATATGCGTGGTATTGCCACCATATGACCGGTTGCCGCGCACCCGCTTCGCATGATGTACCGGGATTCGGCGTTGCCCCTCATTGATCAGGACTACACCGACGACCGTGATCAAGCCGATCAACGCGAACATGATCGTGCCCATCACGTTGTTGGTGATCGAGCTCCCTGAGACGAGCGTTCCGATAGCGCCAGGCAACGAGGCCACGATACCGCCGAAGATGATGATCGAGACACCGTTGCCGATCCCGTTCTCAGTGATTAACTCACCGATCCAGACAAGCAACATCGTACCCGCGGTCATCGAGAGGAGAATCGCCATCGTCGACAGGACCGTTTCGCGGTTGAAGAGTCCAAAGCCCTCCAGCAGCGCACCCCCGTTGGGGCTGGCCTGTCTCGAGAAGAGGACGGCCTGGCCGTAGCCCTGGAGCAGGGCCAGGGGCACGGTCAGCCAGTGGGTGTACTGGTTAATCTTGTTCCGGCCACCCTGGCCCTCGGCCGCCAGCTCGGTCAGACGCGGGATAATCGGCGTCATCAGTTGCATGATGATCGAGGCGGTGATGTAAGGATAGACGCCAAGTGCCGCGATCGAGAAGTGCCGCAGACCACTCCCGGAGAAGAGGTTGAGCATCCCGAGGAGCTGATTGTTCTCAACGAAATCCTTGAGCCCGTTCCGATCGACGCCGGGAACTGGAATCGACGCGATGAACCGGAAAATAACGAGCATCGCCAGCGTAAAGAGGATGCGACGCCGGAGATCGGGAATTTTGAAGGCGTTAACGACGGCCTGCAGCATGACTGGTCTCTCCTAGGAACCCCGCGTCGCGTCGATCGCTTCGCGACGGGTCGGGCCGCCGACCTTCCCCACCCTCGCGCGTTTCATCTCGGCGTTGAGCGGCAACCGGCGGCTGCGTGGCTTGGCCGAGGTCCACTCGTCCGTGCGGTCGCGTTGATGCAGCGTGCCGCCAGCAGCCTCAATGCTCGCCTTCGCGGACGCCGAGAAGGCGTGGGCCTCGATCTCGATCGCCCGGGTAATGTCACCGTGACCGAGCACTTTGACCGGGAATTCCAGACCGCGCGTCACACCGAGCCGGTGCAGCACCTCGGGCGTGATTGGCCCATCGATCACCAGTTCATCAAGCCGGCTCAGGTTGACCACTTCCCAGGGCGTCTTATGAATGTTCGTGAAGCCGCGCTTATAGGGAAGCGCCTTCTGGATCGGGAGCTGGCCACCCTCGAATCCAATTCGCGGACCGGGCCCCGAACGGGACTTCTGTCCCTTGGTGCCTCGGCCAGCCGTCTTGCCCTTACCGCTTCCGTGTCCCCGACCAAGACGCTTCCGATCCGGGTTCGACCCCGGATTCGGTCGCAGGTCGTCCAGTGTCATAGGCATCGCTGCCGTCTCCTAGCTGTGTTTCAGGCGTCGCCAGCGAGCGACGTCTCATCATGGCGTCGTGTCGTGCCTATACCAACTCTACGGAGAGCAGGTGTTGAATCTTCGCGACCATACCACGGATGGATGGATTGTTCGGCCGCTCGACGGTGTGATTGATCCGTCGCAGCCCGAGCGATCGAACCGTTAACTCCTGATCCTTTGGTCGTCCAATCGTGCTCTTCACCAGCGTAATGCGGATGGTCCCGTCGGTCGTGTTTGCCTCGCTCATCCCTGGTCACCCCTACGCCCACCGCGTGCGCCACCGCGACCCTGGGCATTGACCGGCGCATCAGCGGCGAGCGCCACGTGCGCCGGCGCCACCCGGGGCCGTCGCGTCAGACGCCGGCGGCGTCGTTCAGCCACCGCATCAGACGACTCAAGCTCCTTCAATGCCTCGATCGTGGCTCGCACGACATTAACCGGGTTGTTGCTCCCCAAAGACTTCGTCAGGATGTCCTTGATCCCGGCCGCCTCGACGACCGCGCGAACGCCGCCGCCGGCAATGACGCCCGTGCCCGGCGCGGCCGGCTTGAGCAGTACGCGCGACGCGCCAAAGTCTGTCTCGACTTCATGAGGGATTGTCGTCCCATCAAGAGGCACCGTAATCATCAGCTTTTTCGCCGCCTCGACACCCTTGCGGATAGAATCGGGCACCTCGCCCGCCTTACCAATCCCGGCGCCAACGCGACCCTTGCCATCACCGACCACGATCAAGCTGCCGAAGCTAAAGCGCCGGCCGCCCTTCACAACTTTGGATACGCGGTTGATCTGCACGACGCGCTCTTCAAACTCCGGTGACCTGTCGTCGTCCGAGCGCCGACGCGGCCCGCGCTCTCCTCGATTTCGATCCATCGTGCTTCTCCATGACGCTTCAATCGGCGTAGCGACCCCTAGAACAGTAGACCCGCCTCGCGGGCACCCTCGGCAACTGCCCGCACCCGACCGTGGTAGAGAAAACCACCGCGGTCGAAGACGACGGAGCTGATTCCCGCGGCTTTAGCGCGCTCCGCCACGAGTTGCCCGACGAGCTTCGCCCGATCGACCTTGGTCGCGTCGCCTGCGGCTCGCTCCTTGATCGCCGCTTCAAGGTCGGACGCCGCCACCAGGGTGTGACCCTGCGTGTCGTCGATGACCTGAGCGTAGATATGCGCCGACGACCGAAAAACGTTCAGCCGCGGTCGCTGACCAGTACCGCTGACCTTCGCCCGAACCCGAACGTGGCGCCGCTGCCGTTGGGTCAGCGCCCTCCGAAACTTAATTCGCATAATCCTGCCCCCATATCTGTGGCCAGCGGAGAACCGTTCCGACGACCTGCTCTTACCATGCTCTCCGCATGACGCCGCACACCGTGGTGCATTGACGTGACTACTTCGCCTTACCCGTCTTGCCAGCCTTGCGGCGGACATACTCCCCGGTGTACCGGATGCCCTTCCCCTTGTAGGGCTCGGGCGGCCGCACGCGTCGAATCCGAGCGGCTTCTTCACCGACGAGTTGCTTATCAATGCCCGCCACCGAGACGCGGGTCTGCCCATCCAGGGTATAGGCGATTCCATCGGGCGGAATCATCCGCACAGGGTGCGAGTAGCCAACCGCCAGGACCAGCGTCTTCCCGTCAAGGGCCGCCCGGTAACCAACTCCCTGAATCTCAAGGTCCTTGCGGTAGCCCGTCGTAACGCCAACGACCATGTTGTTGATCAGCGTCCGGGTCAGACCATGGAGCGCCCGGTGGTCCCGATCATTGTCGGGTCGCTCAACCAGCAGGCTTCCGTTCTCTCGTTTCAGTTCCAGATCATCGCTGAAACGAGCGCTGAGCTCCCCTTTTGGCCCCTTAACCGTGACGCTGTTGCGCCCGCTGACCTGCAGGTCGACTCCGCTCGGGATCTCGATCGGTCGTCGTCCAATTCTCGACATCGTCCGTTCTCCTTGCTCGCCCAGCCGTTCAAGCAGGCGCCGATCACGGCGTCTCCTAGAAGATCGTGCAGAGCACCTCGCCGCCGATGCCCCGGCGCCGCGCTTCGTATCCAGTCAGCACCCCCTGCGGTGTGCTGACGATCGCGATCCCGAGACCACTCCGGACCCGGGGGATCTCATCCTTACCCGCGTAGACACGGAGCCCGGGCTTGCTGACTCGCTTGATCTCACGAATCGTGTGTCGCTTGTCGTTGCCGTACCGGAGCGACACCGTCAGCTGATTCTGGGGTCGCTTCTCGATGACTTGAAAATCAGCGACGTAGCCTTCCTCTTTCAAGATTTTGGCGATCGCGACCAGAATCTTGGTGGACGGCATCGATGTCTCGGTCTGCCGTGCCATTCCCGCATTCCGGATGCGCGTCAGCATGTCACTAATGGGATCATTCACGCTCATTCGTCATTCCTTTGTTGGAGCGTTGTCGACGAGATTCCGGCGACCTACCAGCTCGACTTGGTCACACCTGGCAGCCGCCCAAACGAGGCAAGCTCCCGAAAACAGATCCGACATACGCCGAACTTCCGCATGTAGGCCCGGCCCCGACCACACTGCCGGCAGCGGTTGACGGCCCGTGTCTCAAACTTTGGTGTTCGCTGCGACCTGACGATCAACGATTTCTTTGCCATCTGAGAACTCTCCCTCGTGCTAGCCTCGGCGCTCGGTGCGCGCGAACGGCATACCCAACAATGTGAGGAGGCGCCGCCCCTCTTCGTCGGTGCGGGCGGTCGTCACGAAGCTCATCTCCAGACCGCGTGTCTTGTCGATCTTGTCGTATTCGATCTCGGGAAACGCCAGTTGCTCGTGCAGCCCAAGCGTGTAGTTGCCGCGGCCGTCGAAGGAGTTTGGCGAGACGCCGCGAAAGTCGCGGATACGCGGCATCGTGATGCTCGTCAGGCGATCGAGAAACTCGTACATCCGCGGTCCACGCAGCGTCACCATCGCCCCGATCGGCATGCCCTCGCGCAGCTTGAAGGCGGCGATCGACCGCTTGGCACGCGTCACGACCGGCTTCTGACCGGTAACCGCGGTGAGATCGCCCACCGCCGCGTCGATCGCGCGCGCGTTTTGCACCGCTTCCCCGAGACCGATATTAATGACGATCTTCTGGAGCTTCGGCACCTGCATCACGTTCTTGTAACCGAACTCTTGCATCAACGCTGGCACGACATCCGTCCGGAACTGATCGAGCACTCGTGGCATCGCCCTACCCTCTCGTTCATCATCGACTGGCGGTTAAGCGCCTGGTCCGCCCGTTGTTAGGACGCTCAGGCCCGCCGGCTGCTTAGTGATCGTTATCCGCTCGACATCGTTGACGTCCCCGGTCTAGGCTTCTGGCCGGGGAATCAACTGGTCGCACTTCTTACAATATCGCTCGTTCTTCCCGGCCGCGTTGCCGCGCACGCCGATCCGGGTCGGTTCCTTGCACGACGGGCAGACCAGTTTCACATTTGACACATGCAGCGCAGCTTCCACCTCGACAATGCCCGCCTGCCGCGCCCGGCCCCGCTTGATGTGCTTCTTAACAATGTTGACGCCTTCGACCACCACGCGATCGCGATCGATCAGGTTGACGCGGACCTGGCCACGCTGTCCCTTGTTTCGACCGCTGGTGACCACGACCTCATCGCCACGTCGTATCTTCTGCATCGTTATCGCCCTCTATCTTCGCCGCCGTGAGCTGGCCTACAAAACCTCGGGAGCCAGCGAGACGATACGCATGAACTGCCGTTCACGCAGCTCCCGGCCCACCGGTCCGAAGATGCGCGTTCCCCGCGGGTTCCCCTGGACATTGATCAAGACCGCCGCATTGTCGTCAAACTTAATGTGGCTACCGTCCGGGCGGCCATATTCCTGGGCCGTGCGGACGATCACCGCGCGCACGACCTCGCCCTTCTTCACCCCGGCGTTCGGCTGCGCCTGCTTGACCGCGGCAATGATGGTATCTCCGACACCGCCATACTTCCGTGAGGAGCCGCCGAGCACCCGGATACACAGGATTTCCCGTGCTCCGCTATTGTCCGCAACTCGCAGTCGCGTCTCCGCCTGAATCACCGTTCTACCCTCGATCCTTCGTGCCGGCGTTTGCCGCTACAGCTGTATACCGCGCTCGACAACCTCTCGCACCACCCACCGTTTACGCTTCGACAGCGGCCGGCTCTCCTCGATGCGAACCACGTCCCCTGGCTTACACGAATTCGATTCGTCGTGGGCCAGGAATTTACTCGTTCGCGTCATCCGCTTGTGGTAAAGCGGGTGCCGCCGCACCGAGTCGACCGCGACGACGATGGTCTTATCCATCTTGTCGCTGACGACGCGCCCGACTTTCTGGACTCGTACATGCTGATCCCGCTCCACCTTTGCCAGGTCCACGGTGCCGGTTGATTGATCACTCATCTGATGGACCACTCCTTAAGCCGCCGGTCAGGCGGTCGTTTGCCCGGTAGCAGCGAGATACGACCGCGTCTGCGCCTCAATGACTCGCTCTGTCCGAATGGTGTGGATCCGCGCGATCGTCTTGCGAATCTCCCGCGTGCGAGCGGTAGCGGTCAACTGACCGACCGCCTCCTGGAACCGCAGCGTTCGCCACTCGTCGTGCAGCTCGCCGAGCTGCTCCTCCAGTTGTCCGTCGTTTAACGCGCGTAGCTCGGGAGCTTTCACGCGACCTCCTCCTCCGTGTCAGCCGCGGGGACGCCGACATGCTCCCGCAGAATGACGCGCACATCCATCGGCATCTTCATGCCCGCCCGCTTCAGTGCCTCCTCCGCCCGGTCCTGCGGCACCCCGGCAATCTCAAACAGAATGCGACCGGGTTTGACCACGGCGACCCAGAACTCCGGGCTGCCCTTTCCGGATCCCATCCGGGTCTCAGCCGGCTTCTGCGTCACCGGCTTATCGGGGAAAATCCGGATCCAGACCTTGCCGCCACGCTTCAAGTAGTTTGTAATGGAACGGCGTGCCGCCTCGATTTGCCGGCTGGTGACCCAAGCCGGTTCAAGCGCCTGCAGTCCGTATTCACCAAATGCGATTGTCGCCCCCCGGCCAGCCTGGCCCTTGCGGCGTCCACGCATCATCTTTCGGTATTTCGTTCGTTTCGGCATCAACATATCGGTGACTCCAAGCGCCTCGTCATGCGGGCGACTGCTCTAAGCCCAGCTGTCGGCGGACGGCAATCCTCAATCGGCCGGCAATGCCGCCAGATCCGCGGTCAGCGTCGCCTCTGTCACGGGCCTGCGCTCCGGGATCACGTCACCCTTGTAGACCCAGACCTTGACGCCGATCCGGCCATAGGTCGTGTGGGCATGGACGACCCCGAAGTCGATATTGGCGCGCAACGTTTGGCGCGGCACCCGGCCATCCATTTCGGTGACGGTCCGGCTCATCTCCGCGCCGCCAAGTCGGCCGGAGAGTGTGATTTTGACGCCCTTGGCGCCCCGCCGCATCGCCTGCTGCACCGAGTGCTTCATCGCCCGCCGGTACGACACACGCCGGGCAATTTGTTCGGCGATGCTCTCGCCAATCAGGCGGGCGTCGATCTCAGGCACTTTGATCTCTTCGATCTTCAGGTGGACTTTCTTGCCGACTTCCTTCTCCAGCATCTGGCGAAGGCGCTCGACGTTCGCTCCCTGCTTACCGATGACGATGCCAGGTTTCGATGTAAAGAGACTGACGTCCACCTTATTGAGCGCCCGCTCCAGCTCGATCCGCGAGATACCAGCCCGAGACAGCTCGGCCATGATCAGGCGGCGGATCTTCAGGTCTTCATGGAGCAGGTCGGTGTAGTTGCGCTCCGCATACCACTTCGATTCCCATTCGCTGACCAACCCAAGTCGAAAACCGATTGGATTAACTTTTCGACCCATTATTGTACCTCCCGATCCTCGGCGATCACCGTGATGTGGCACGTTCGTCGCTGAATGCGGCCCACCCGTCCTCGGGCCTTCGCCTTGAATCGCCGAAAGGTCGGCCCTTCGTTGGCATAGATCTCCTTGATCCAGAGGTCTTCCGGATCAAGGTCGTAGTTGTTCTCGGCGTTCGCCGCGACCGACTTCAAGAGCCGCTCGACGTCATCCGCCGTCTTCTGCGGCAAGAACCGGCTGATGGCGATCGCATCCATCACGCGCTTGCCCCGCACCGCGTCAACGACCAGGCGCGCCTTTCGAGGCGATACTCGAATATTGGTCAAACTCGCTCGAACTTCCATTCTGGACCAATCCTCTCGTCCGACCGGCCGCCGGTCGCGATCTCCCTAGCGGCGCGCTCGCCGATCAGCGTCCTTGCCATGTCCACGGTAGTTGCGCGTCGGCGCGAACTCGCCGAGCCGGTGCCCAACCATCTGCTCGCTGATGAAGATCGGGATGTGCGTCTTGCCGTTGTGGATGCCGACCGTGTGGCCGACCATCCCCGGAAAGATCATCGACGCGCGAGCCCATGTCCGGACAACACGGCGGTCGCCACTTCGATCCATGGTCTCGATTTTTTGACGCAGATTCGCGTCGATGTATGGTCCCTTTTTTGACGACCTCGACACTGGTTACCTCCTCGATCTTCCGCGGCGCTTAGCGACGCTTGGCTGGGCGACGTCTCACGATCATGCCATCCGTGCGCTTGTTGTTGCGCGTCCGCTTTCCCTGGGCTGGCTTGCCCCACTTGGTCTTGGGCTGACCGCCGATCGGCGCCTTCCCTTCACCACCGCCGTGCGGGTGGTCCCGTGGGTTCATCACCGAGCCGCGGACCGTCGGCCGTCGACCCATATGACGGCTTCGACCAGCCTTGCCAATCTCGATGTTCTCGTGATCGACATTGCCGACCTGACCAAGCGTCGCCATGCACTCCAGCAGGACAAGCCGGACTTCCCCGGACGGCATCCGGACCTGAGCGTAGTCGTCCGCCTTAGCCATCAGCTGGGCCGATGTTCCTGCCGAGCGCACCATCTGTCCACCGCGTCGCGGCGACAGCTCGATGTTATGAATCTGCGTGCCGGTTGGAATATTGCGCAGGGGAAGTGCGTTCCCTACGCGGATCGGCGAGTCAGGACCACTGATGACGGTGTCGCCGACGCGGAGCCCCACAGGAGCGAGCATGTAGCGCTTCTCGCCATCGACGTAGAAGAGCAAGGCGATCCGTGCCGACCGGTTAGGATCGTATTCAATCGCGGCGATCCGCGCAGGAATGCCCAGCTTATTGCGGTTGAAATCGATAATGCGATAGGCGCGCTTCGCGCCGCCGCCGCGGTGACGCGTCGTGATGCGGCCGCGGTTGTTACGACCGGCGTGGCGCTTCATCGGCTCCAGCAGGCTCTTCTCTGGTCGCTTCTTCGTGATCTCCTCAAATGTGCTGACACTCATCGAGCGCCGACCTGGAGACGTTGGTTTGTATTTGCGAATCGGCATGGCGATAACTCCTCCTGGCCCTGTCCCTAGACCTGCTCGAAGATGTCGATCGATTGGTCAGGACCGAGGGTGACGATCGCTTTCTTCCAGGCCGGGGAGTGGCCCTCGATCCGACCGCGGCCACGACGCACCGCTCGCGACCGCTCTTTTGGCTTCACCGTCAGCGTGTTGACCGCGGTCACGGTCACATTGAAGAGTTTTTCCACCGCCTGCCGGATCTGAACCTTGTTCGCGGTTGGAGCCACCTCAAACGAATACTTGCCATGCTCCATCAGCATGGTGTTCTTCTCGGTAATGAGCGGGCGACGAAGCACATCCTCGGTTCGTAAAATCGCCATGCTACGCCTCCACTCCAGCCGTACGGCCGACGACGACCGCGCGGGCCGCGATGCGCGCTTGCTTCCAGCGGCTCGGCTCGCGCCGATCTGCTGGAAGCGACCAGAGCTGTTCAACAGTCTGCAGCGCTTCAACAGTGATGATCATCCGGTCGTACTTGAGCACATCTCGGACGTTGAGGTATGGCGCCTGAATCGTCTCAACCCGCTGCAGATTCCCTGCCGCGCGGTCAATCGCCTCAACGCCGCCCCCGGTAACGATCAGATACGACCGTGCTTCACCGAGCCCTGCCAGAATCGCCTGCATCACTTTGGTGCGAGGCTCAATCTCACCCAAACCCTGGACGACGGTCAGCCGGCCATCGCGCAGTTTCGCGGAAAGCGCGGAGCGAATCGCCAGGCGTCGCATCTTCCTGGGCATCGCCTGCACATACGAGCGAGGATGCGGTCCCCAGACAACGCCGCCTCCGGCCCATTGTGGCGCCCGGATCGATCCCTGCCGGGCCCGGCCGGTCCCCTTCTGACGCCATGGCTTCTTTCCGCCACCGCGAACCTCGCCCCGCGTCTGTGTATCGTGGGTTCCCTTCCGGGCATTCGCTTGCTGCCGCACCATCGCCTGGTGCATCACGGCGATGTTCGGCTCGATTCCCCAGATGCTCTCATCAAGGGCGGCTTGTCCGACCACCGCACCCGACGTGTCCACAATGTCAATCTGCATCGTCATACTCCCCAGCTTTCAGCGCCCTGTCGTTTCTCTGCATTGGCAACTGACATCTGGCTACTTTTTCGCCTTCACCGCTCGGCGGATCACCACGACACCCTTATTCGCGCCCGGAACCGACCCCTCAATCATCAAGAGGTTGCGCTCGGTATCAACACGTATCACCCGGAGATTCTGAATCGTGACACGGTCGTCGCCCATGTGGCCGGCCATCCGCATCCCTTTGAAGACGCGCCCTGGCGTCGCGCTCGACCCGATCGAGCCTGGGGCCCGGTGCCGGTCTGACTGACCGTGAGTCTTTGGACCGCCGTGGAAACCGTGACGCTTCACACCGCCCTGGAAGCCCCGGCCCTTAGAGGTCCCTGTCACGTCGATGAGGTCGCCCGCCGCAAAAAGATCGGCTTTGAGGACCTGTCCAACAGTGAACTCGGAGACGTCGTCCGCCTTCACCTCGCGCAAGGTACGGGACATGAACCCGCTTGGCTGACGATGACCTTGCTCCGGCTTCGTCAACCGCTTGTCAAGACCGAACCCGAGCTGAATGGCGCTATAGCCATCTTTCTCCTGCGTCTTAACCTGCGTCACGACGCACGGTCCGGCCTCAACCACGGTTACGGGGTGGACCACCCCGGTCTCATCGAATATCTGTGTCATGCCGAGCTTTCGCCCAAGCAACCCCTGAATCATTGGCTCTCCCCTGTTTCCTCAGGACGCGGCACCAGCACCAAGGCCGCTACCGCCTACAGAGCGTGACCGCTATCGAGCGGATGGGCCGCCGGTGGTGACCCGTGGCCTGTCCGCATCGCCCTTACAACTTGATCTCAATGTCAACACCGGCCGGCAGATTCAGGCGCATGAGCGCCCGAATCGTGTTGCCGCTTGGCTCCAGAACGTCGATCAGCCGCTTATGCGTCCGGATCTCGAAGTGCTCCTGCGAGTCCTTATCCACAAATGGCGACCGCATCACGCAGAACTTCTCAATGCGCGTCGGCAGCGGTACCGGCCCCGCCACCTTGGCCCCCGTCGATTCGGCGGTCTCGACGATTTTGCCAGCGGACTGATCGAGAACCTTATGGTCGAACGCCTTGAGGCGGATCCGGATTTTTTGACTGGGTTTGCGTGCGACCATGGCGTGTTCCCCTTCGCTTCGAGACGCTGTGAATCGAGAATCGTCGACGATCAGATGGAGGCGACGATCGCCCTAGGAGACGATCGAGGTGACGACGCCAGCGCCGACGGTGCGCCCCCCTTCGCGAATCGCGAAGCGCAGCCCCTCCTCGATCGCGACGGGGGTGATCAGCTCTACC
>JAABUS010004285.1_pt1 | contig 20889 bp, 20 predicted proteins | sample 5560161 | NCBI WGS metagenome assembly JAABUS01 (sample SAMN10711885, study PRJNA513376) | rock metagenome | isolation source: Antarctica rocks | place: Antarctica: Victoria Land, Trio Nunatak nord | collected 2016-01-04
ACGAGTGGCGCGAGGTCGGCCTTCTCGAGGGCGAGCTGCCCATCTTCAACGGCGCCCAGGCGCTGGGCTGCTCGCCGGTGGCCGAGGCGTGGGAGCAGGGGCGTGACTTCTGCAAGCCCCAGCGCCCGGACACGATCGCCAAGTCGCTGGCCATCGGCAACCCCGCCGACGGCCCCTACGCGCTGGATCTGGCCAAGCGCTCGGGCGGCGCCATCGACTCGGTCACCGATGACGAGATCCGCGCCGGCATCAAGCTGCTGGCCCACACCACCGGCGTCTTCACCGAGACCGCCGGCGGCGTGACCACGGCGGTGCTCAAGAAGCTGGCCGACCGCGGCGACATCGGCCCCGACGAGCGCGTGGTGCTGGTGATCACCGGCGAGGGGCTGAAGACCCTCGACGCGGTCCGCGGCACGTTCGAGATGACCGAGATCGCGGCCAGCACGGACGAGTTCGACGCGGCCTTCGGCCTGACGACCGCCGCGTCGTAGGTGATGACGTCCCGCGCGCTTCTGACGGTAGGCTCACGCGCCGTATGAGCGTCACGGTGAAGATCCCCACTCAGCTGCGCAGCGTCACGGGCGGTGAGGCGGAGGCCCAGATCGAAGAGGCGGGGTCCGTCGGCGAGGTGCTCGACGGGCTGTATGACCGCTACGACGGGCTGCGCGACCGGATCGCCGAGGACGGCGACCTGCGCCGGTTCGTGAACGTGTACGTGGGCGGCGAGGACATCCGCTTCCTCGACGGGCTGGAGACCTCGGTGGACGACGGCGACGAGGTCACGATCCTGCCTGCCGTCGCCGGCGGCTGAGCCAGCGCTTCGCACCATGCTGACGGAGAGCCTCGAGCGGCTCCTTGGCAGCCTGCCCGAGAAAGCCCGTGTGGTGGACATCGGCGGCTGGGCGGCTCCGCTGAACCGAGCCGATTGGGTCTTGGACCTGATGCCGTACGAGACGCGGGGCAAGCTGCCACCGGGCTCTTTCGGCCCGCCGCCTGAGCGCTTCAGGGCCGAGACGTGGGTGCAGCGCGACCTCTGCGACCACGTGCCCTACCCGTTCGAAGATGGCCACTTCGACTTCGCCGTGTGCACGTACACGCTGGAGGACATCCGCGACCCGGTGTGGGTCTGTCGTGAGATGTCGCGCATAGCGAAGGCGGGGCTGATCGAGGTGCCGTCACTGCTGGACGAGCTCAGCTGGCGGGTCCCGCAGTACTCCGGAGGTGACTGGGTCGGCCACGACCATCACCGCTGGCTGTGCTTCACCGGGGAGAATGAGATCGAGTTCATGCACAAGCCGCATTCGCTGCACGCCGACCGGCGGGTACGCGTGCCCTCGCGCCACGCCGCCCGCCTAGCCCACCGCCAACGCGCCCAGGTGCTGTGGTGGGAGGGGGAGCTGCGGGCGAGCGAGCGAATCGTGATCGGCGCATTCCCGATGGGCGAGCTGGCGGAGCGGGTGAGCGCCAGCCTGGGGCTGTCGCCGGGGGAGCGCCGCCTGCGAACGTTGTGGCACTCGCTCCCGTCGCGGCTGCGCCGGGCTTTGCGGCGGTAGGCCGTGGACGAGCGTGTCTATCGCGACATGTATGAGCAGGAGGACCGGCACTGGTGGTTCCGAGGTCGCCGGGCTGTGATCTGGGCACTGCTGGATCGGGCCGGGGTGCGTGGCCCACTGCGCTTGTTGGACGCCGGCTGTGGCACCGGCCGCAACCTGGTCGAGTACGGGGTACTGGGCGAGGCTCACGGGTTGGACCCGTCCGGGACGGCAGTGGCCGCCTGCCACGAGCGCGGTCTGGCCCAGGTCGAGCGGGGGGAGATCGAGCACCTGCCCCACGCAGATCGCAGCTTCGACCTGATCCTGGCCACCGACGTACTCGAGCATCTGGATGACGACGCCGTGGCCCTCGCCGAGCTGCGACGGGTGGCGGCGCCGGGCGCCACGCTGCTGGTCACGGTGCCGGCGCTGAGATGGCTTTGGAGCGATGAGGACGTGCGGCTGCATCACCGCCGCCGCTACCGCCGGGCGCAGCTGGTCGCGGCGGTGCGCGCCGCGGGCTTCGAGCCGGTGGTGGCCACCTACTGCAACACCGTGCTGCTGCCGCCGATCGCGGTGGCCCGGAGGCTGAGGCCCCGCGATCCCGGCGCACCCGGGCCGTCGGAGATCGACCGAAGCTCGGGCCGGCTCTCGCGGTGGCTGGAGCTGCCGCTGCGGGGCGAGGCGGCGCTGATCGCTCGCGGCGGGACCCTGCCTATCGGTGTCTCGGTCGGCTTGGCGGCCCGAGTGCGCTGATCAGGCGCGCGAGGTCCAGCACCATGCGGGCGCCCGCTCGCAGGGCATTGATCTTCGAGTCCTCGCCATGCACGTAGTAGACCGGCGCTTCGGCGATCTCGAGTCCGGAGCGGTGGGCCCGCAACAGCAGCTCTACGTCGAAGGCCCAGCGGCGCACGATCTGGTCGCGGGTGAGCTCGCGGGCGGTGGCGGTGCGCAGCAGCTTGAAGCCGCACTGGGTGTCGCGCAGCTGAAGGCCGGTGACCGCACGCACCAGCTTATGGAAGGTGCGCCCGAGCAGGTAGCGGTGGCGCGGCGCGCCGGTGACCACCGAGCCCGGCAGGTCGCGCGAGGCGATGACCACCTCGTAGCCCTGGTCCAGAAACGGAGTGAGAGCGGAGAGCTGGTCCAGCGGGGTGGCCAGATCGGCATCGGTGAGCAGCACCCACTCGGCCCGTGCCTGGGCGATTCCCCGGGCCAGCGCGGCGCCCTTGCCGGCGTTGGGACTGCCGTCGCTTTCCGCGCGCAGCACCCCCAGCTCGGCCGCGGCGACCCGCAGCAGCTCGGACGTACGGTCGGTCGAGCCGTCGTCGACGGCGATCACCTCGACCAACCGCATTCCGGCGGCGGCCACATCGCTCTCGGCGTAGCGGGCGATGTGCTCGATGAGACGGCCCAGGCGCCGCTCCTCGTTGTAGAGCGGCACGACCATTGACAACGGCCGGCCCGTCATGCCCGCGCCACGTAGTACTGCGTCCACAGGAGCCCGCTCAACCGGCTCGCACGCAGCCGGGCCTCCAGGCGGCGTTCCACGGCCAGCGCGCGCTGACCCCCGGCCTCGGCCAGAATCGGCAAGTAGAAGCCGCTCAGGTGGTGCTCGACGATCATGAAGCCGGCGTCTCTCAGCTGGCCGCGCGCCCGTCGGTCGGTGAGCAGGTTGACGTGGCCCAGCGGTAGGATCGCCTCGCGGTAGACGAGGCGCGCCACCTGCACGATCCCCGGCAGGGTGGCCACGCGCGCCGCGAGCTCCAGCGGGCTCCAGCGCTGGGGCGTGGACAGAACGAGGGTTCCTCCCGGACGCAGCAGCCGGTGCATCGACCGGATGGCCGCCGGGGAGTCGTGGATGTGCTCCACCACCTCCGAGCACAGGATCAGGTCGAACGATCCGGGATCCAGCGCGGTGGCGGTGATGTCGTCGGCGACCAGCGAGAGGTTGGGGTGCTTGGCGCGCAGCGACTCGGCGTGGTGGAGGAAGGCGGGCTCCACATCGCTGGCCACCACCTGCCGCGCGAGGTCAGCCAGCACCGGGAGGTAGACGCCCGAGCCGGGGCCGATCTCCAGCGCGCGGTCGGGCGGGCTGACCGAAGACGTTCGCCGCAGTGCATCGATGATCCAGGCGCGGCGGCTGGTGTGCAGCCAGCGCCGGGTGGGGTTGCGCGAGCTGTAGAGCGTGTTCTGGAGCTCGATCAGCTCCGCAGCGCCGGCGGCGGCGCTCAGCTGCAGGCCTTTGCGGAGACAGGCTGGGCCAGCCGGAACACGGTGACGCCGTCTTGGGCAGACACGGGGCTCGCGCCACGAGCACCACGGGTCCAGACCGCCTCCGGTGCTGGACCACCGGCCAGTATCCGCCACGGGTCCAGGCGCGGGGTGGTCACCACGTAGTCGTATCTCCCGCGCGCGAGCGCCCGGCGCCAGGAGCGACAGTCCTCGATGGCCGAGAATGCGCCGTTGGGGCCAGGTGACCCCACGTAGCGAACGGTGTTGCGGAGCCCGTCACGGGAGAGCGGATACTGCCAGAAGGCGCCGGCCATGCCGGACACGCCGATGCGCTTTCCCGACAGGTGCCTGGCCAGCAGGTAGGCGGAATCCAGGCCGAAGCCGTTGTAGGCGCTGAACGGGGGGATGACTCTGGTGTAGGCCCGCTCGGCGTGGCGCTGCTGGCCCGGCCAGCCAACCACGGCCAGGGCGATGGCGGCCAGCCCGGCGCACGTCCAGCCGATCGCCGGGCGGTAGCCGTGCGCGGCCACTTTGGCCATCGCCCCCACGCCGGCCACCGTCAATACGGCGACCGCGATGGCGGGAGCGCGATAGCCGGGACTAAAGATCGGCTCCTCGGCAAGGATGGCGCTGGCGAACACCACGCCGAAGGCAAGCACCGGCAGCCAGCGCGTCCGGCGCCCTCGGAGCGCCGGCAGCAGCGGGAGGACCAGGAACGCGATGAGCAGCGCGGGAGTGAGGTAGCGAAGGTTGAGGCCTGCGGCGAAGGGCGAGCCCTCGGGCCCGGCAGCCGTCTGGGGGGTGACCAGGTAGGCCAGCGCGGCGCCCGCGCCGGCCAGCGCCAGTCCGCGCTCGGTGTCGCCACCGCGTGCGACCCCGGCGACCAGCGCCGCGACCGCCAGCGAGAGGATCAGCCACCACAGCGGGCCGAAGGCGTACTCCAGCCCCGGCAGGAAGAACTCGTTCCACACTCCCCCACGGCCCAGGTAGTGGGCCACCGCGAACCCCGTGTCGGCCTGGGCCACGGGTGGCGGCCCGGGCAGCGCGACCGGACCGAGATGGCGCACATAGGGGAGCGGGTTGCCGGTGGCCGCGAGATTGCGCGCGAACCAGACGACCGCGGGCAGCGCGGTGGCGGCGATCCAGACGGCCGCCGCGCTCGCTCGTCGTCCCCGCGGCGCGGAAGCCAGCACCGGCAGGAGCAGCAGCCCGGCGGGCAGCGCGAAGCTGAGCTTGGTGCCGACGGCGATCCCCGCCGCCAGCCCAGTCAGCGCGACCGCAGTGCGGCGGCCCTGGCCGTTGAGCAGGAACGCCACGGCGGCGGCGATGCAGGCCAGCGCGAATGCGTCGTTCTTCGCATCTCCGGGCTGCGTAGTGGCCAGCGTGGGCAGCACCACGAGCGCGGCCGCGCCCAGGCAGGTCACGGGCGCCACTCCGCCCGGCCGTCCTACGCACCAGCCAGCCAACAGGAGCAGCGCCAGGAAGGCAACGTTGAGCAGCGGCGAGATGATGTCGGAGCCAAACAGGACCATGCCGGTGGCGTGCAGCAGCTCCGAGTTGGCCGGGTAGAAGGCGTTGGCGAACTCCGTGTCGGTGTGCAGCAGCGGCGTGATCGATCCCGACTGGGCGAACGCTGACGCAAACGGCATATGAAACCACAGCGTGTCGGTGCCGCCCATGCCCACGTCGAAGCCCAGAAAGCCGCGCCGCAGCCACACCGCGACCACCACGGCACAGCCCAGCGCGCATGACATGGTCGCCCACGGCTCCGAGCGCGACGCCGGGATTCGCGAACCTCCCAGCCACGGTCGCTGCGCGGCCCCGGCCGCGCCCACCGCCACCATCAGCGCCACCAGTCCAGGCCGGTCGAGCAGCCCAGCGAGTCCCAGCAGCTGCGCCCCCAGCAGCAGCGACACGAGGGCGATGATGGAGGTGGCCAGCGCTGCGGGGGCCCCCGACCAATCCGGCAGCAGCCGGTGGCGAAGCCCCCAGCCCGCTAAACCCGCCCCGCCCAGGGTGAGCGTGGTCAGGCCCAGAGCGGTTGCGTACCCGAAGGCGCTCATGCCGCCGGGTTGCGTCGCGCGACCGCCTGGAGGTGAACGCGCCCCCAGTCGAGCGCGTCCGCGAGCTGCGTGCGGCGGTTGGGCCGCACCAGCGCCAGCGGCGCCAGCCACGCGGCCCAGACCAGGCACCCGGCCAGGTTGGCGAGCCCGTAGGCAGTGGCGGCCGTCGCGCCCCGCCGCCGGCGCAGCCACGCGTAGCTGGCCGCCATATGCCGCGCGCGAATCTGACTGCCGAAGGCCTCGGTCGTCGCGGCGCTCTCGTGGTGGCGCACATGCGCACCGGGCACGTACCGCGTCGACGACCCGGCCCGGCGCATGCGCCAGGCCAGGTCGAGATCCTCGGCGTACATCCACTGGCGCTCGTCGAAGCCGCCCACCCGGTCGAACAGCGGGCGCCGGGCCAGCAGGAACGCCCCGACCGCCCACGGCACCGAGCGATCCCTGTCGGGATCCCATGCCCCCTCAAGGCACAGGCGGTCGGCCAGCACCGGGCTCCAGCGCCACAACTGGGAGCCGAGCAACAGCGAGACGCGCACGCTGGGAAAGGGGAACACCGAGTGCTGGGTGGAGCCGTCGGGGAGCAGCAGGCGGGGAGCCAGAATGCCGGCCTCGGGGTGTCGCTCGCCGCTCTCGAGCAGTCGCTGCACGGCGCCGGGGGTCACAGCCACGTCGGCGTTGGCAGGCGCTATCCAATCGCCGCCGGTACGCGCGGCCACCAGACTCACCGCGCCTCCGAACCCGAGGTTGGATTCGGGGCATTCGAGCGTGGCCCAGCCGAACTCCTCACGGACGGCCTCCCGGGAACCGTCCGAGGACCCGTTGTCCACTACCCACACGTCCACTAGCCCCGCGTCCGCATCCGGCTTCAGAGAGCGCAGGCAGGCGACCAGCAGCTCGCGGGTATTCCACGAGACCACTGCCACGGTGACGGGCGGACTCGCCGTGCTACCACCTTCTCCAGGGGATCTCGCAGCCGCCGAGGTGGGAAGGCGGGCACGTGTTCCCGACGGTGAGGATGCGCACCGGTGCGTGACGATATCCGCCTCAGGGCCTGGCGCCCCGCCAGCCGCCGTAATACGCGGGGGCCAGGGCCTGGCCGTAGTAGAGGTCTGCGCTCGTCCACGCCCGTTCGCCCAGTATGGGGAACGAGCGGGGCAGCCAGCGGATCAGGCGCGCACTGTATCCGCGTGCCGGCGGGCCGGCCATCGCGGCGGCGAAGCGCTCGTGGAAGTAGGGCCGGACCTCCGGGTGCCTCGCCACGAACGCCCGCTCGGCCACGCCGATCATCTCCATCCGCCGCTGCCAGCCCTCGATGGTGGGCTCGTGCAGGTGCTCGCCGACAGCGCCGCGGTGGTAGAGGAGCCGAAACCCGTGATCGTGCATCCGCCGGGCCAGGTCCAGATCCTCGTAGAGAAACGGAAGCCCCTCATCGAAGCCCTCGACGCGCTCCAGCAGGGCGCGCTTGACCGAAGCGTTGGCGCTGTTGAAGCGTCCCCAGCCAGCCTCGGTGCCAACGATGGAGGGATAGTCGAACTGAATGCCGTGGTCGAGCCAGGCCATGAAGGCGGTACGGCCCAGCTCAGGCGCCCACTCCACGTGGCCGAGTACTGCCGTTTCCTCCTCGCGCTCGCGCTCGTGCCAGGCCAGGTGGCCGGCCAGCAGCCCGGGGCGGGGGAGGATGTCGTCACCCAGGAACAGCACGAGATCGGATCCGGTCGCCCTCCACCCGGCGTTGCGGGCCGCCGAGGCGCCCTCGCGCTCGCTGTGGGCCAGGACCGCGGGCCACGGCCGGCCCCGCACCAGCTCGCGCAGCGGGCCGGTGTCGCCCATCCGGGCGTCGGCGGCCACCACGACCTCCAGCCCGGGCGCCTCGGAAGCCGAGGCCGTCAGCAGATCCAGGACGCGACCCAGCGTGCCGTCGCGTCCGAGCGTCGGGATCACGACGGCCAGGGAGGGCACGACCTATGCCGCGCGTGGGCGGGCCAGGACTGCCGCATGCGGGGCGCCGGCGACCGCGCTGAACAGCTGCTCGCGTCCGATCCGGGTGGTGAAGGCCTTGGCCGTCAGGCGCGGGAAGGGCTGGCCGCCCCCTCTGGGCATCAGCAGCGGCTGGGGCCGCCGCTCGAGCGTGAACCCGGCCGCGGCGACCATCCGGGCCAGGCCGCGCAGATTCACCCGCCACCACCACGGGCGCCCCACGCCGTCGAGCGTGGCGGCGGGCTGGCGGGGCCTGGTGACGCTCAACGGCAGGTGGATCTGATCCACCACCAGCAGCTGCCCCGTGCATACCGAGCGCACTCGTTCCAGGGCCCCGACCGGGTCGCGCAGGTGCAGCAGCAGGCTGCCCAGGTAGACGAAGTCGAAGGTGCCGTGCACGGCGGGGTCGAGCTCGTAGACGCTGCCCTCCAGGCGCGTGGCGGACATGCCGAGTGCCTCTCGGGCGATGTCGAAGCCGCGGCCCGCATCCTTGCGTTCCTCCAGGGCTTCGACCACCGCATCGTCGCTGCCCCACGGCCAGTCCCAGGCGCGGGGGTCCAGGATGTCCAGGCCGATCACCTCCTGCGCTCCGCGCCTCTCCATCTCGAAGGCCCAGAAGCCGTCGAAGGTGCCGATGTCCAGGCAGCGCATACCTGCCATCGACCCGGGAAACGCCAGCTTGCGGGTCAGGTCGCGCAGGTCGAACCAACCCGGGGTGAGGATGCCCGGGGCGAGCTCGATCGTGTGGTACCACTGGCGCGAGGCGCACAGGCGGCGCAGCTCCGTGGGCGACGACGCCGACGCTGTGCTCACGCGTCCTGCTCCCGCACGAAGACGAAGGAGCGGTTGTGGAATCGCTCGAGGCCCTGCCACGGGCCCGCGTCCTCGTAGTGGGCCAGGCCGAAGCCGAGCCGCCCGAGCGTGCCCTGAAGCGCGGCGTCGGTGAGGCCCCACTGCCACACGTCGTGCACGTCGCGCCACGGCCGTCCGCGTTCGGGGTTGATCTCGTCGAGGCGATCGAAGAGCCCCTCGTGGAGCTCGCCCATGGGCGGTACGGAGGACAGGTACTCCTCGCGACCCAGGTCGAGCAGGCGCACGGCGCCGGCGCCCTCCGTCCATTGCGGGTTCACGATCACGAAGGACCGGGTGAGTGGCGCGTACAGCTCCAGGACGGCGTCCCAGTCGGGGGCCACCTGGTGCAGGAGCACGTCGAAGAGGATCACGGTGTCGAGGGCGCCCACGCTCTCGGCGGCCTCGGCTGCGCCGAAGTTGGCGGTAATCAGCTCCAGCTGGGCAAAGGCGCGGGCGCGTTCGCGCACGGCGTCGGTGTGCTGCTCGTCCACCAGCACGGCCCGCTCGATCGCGAACCGCTCCAGCGCGAAGAAGGTATAGCCGCCGTCGACGGCCCACACGCCGCCGAGATCGGCAAAGGAGCGGGTGCCGCAGGCCGCAAAGCCGCGCTCGATCGCCCGCTTCTTGATCGGTTGCAGCAAGTCGGGCGGTGGTGGGGTCCGGCGGGCGCGGGCGAGCAGTCTGGAAGGGAGTGAGGTGGGAATCGATGGCCTCCGTGAGCCCGGCGACACCCAGGTAGTCTGCCGCGGTGATGACCGCTCCCGCCGCCATCCGGGTGGACGAGGCACGCGAGGTCGCCGAGTTGAGAGCATACCTCGGAGACTCGTATGACCACCGCCGTCTGGAGGCCTGGGAAGCACAGCTGGACGAGGAGCTCGCGCTGATCGGCGACGAGCAGGCCTTCTATCGCCGCTCCGAGGGCTACCTCTACAACCTCACCGCCTTCGCGATCACCGGCACCAAGACGCCATACCTGAACGACCTGACCCGTCTCGCGGCGCCGGGCGCCCGGGTGCTGGACTTCGGCTGCGGTATAGGCAGCGACGGTCTGGCGCTGGCCGAGGCGGGCTACGAGGTCACCTTCACCGACTTCGACAACCCAAGCACGCGCTACCTGCGCTGGCGGCTCGAGCAGCGCGGCGTGCGGGCGGCCTTCCACGACCTCGACGTCGGAGACCCTCCCGGCGGACACGATCTGGCCTTCGCCTTCGACGTGATCGAGCACGTGGCCGAGCCCCTGGCGACGCTGGGGCGGATGGAGCGCGCCGCTGCGACCGTCCTGGTGAACCTCCTGGAGCCCGAGCCGGGCGAGACCCCGCTTCACCACACACTCGACGTGCCCGCCCTGCTGGCCTACGCCGCCCGCCGCCGCCCTTCGCACTACCGGCGCTACTGGGGCCGCTCCCACCTCGTGGCGTGGGGCGCGGGCGGCACTCTGCGCTCGGCGGGAGCGCGTGTCCGGCTGTCCCTTGCCGGGCGGCGGGTTCCCGCGCCGGCGCGATGACCCCCACCCGGCGCGGCGCGCTTCTTGCCGCGCTGGTGCTGGTGGTCGCGGCAGGCGTGCTGCTGGGTCCCGCGCTCTTCTCCGGCAAGGTGCTGTCGGCCGGCGACAAGCAGTACTTCCAGGCGCCGTTCGTGGCCGAGAAGCCCGCGGGCCTGGCGCGGCCCGGCAACGGGGACCTGGCCGACGCCGTGGATGTGTTCCATCCGCACCTGCTGGAGGCCCGGGAGGCCATCCGCGCCGGCGAGCTCCCGGCCTGGAACGAGCACATCGAGGCCGGGCGGCCGATCGGGGCGCAGAACGGCGGGCCGTTCTTCCCGCTGAACTGGCTGGCCTACGTGCTCCCGTTCTGGCAGTCGCTGGAGTGGATCGCGCTGCTCAAGCTGCTGGTGGCCGCGTCGGGTACCTTCGTGCTGGCGCGCCGCCTGGGCCTGGGGGCGGGAGGCTCGCTGTTCGCTGCCGTCTCCTTTGCCTTCGGGGTCCCTTTCGTGGTGTCGCTGGAGCACCCGCAGGCTGTTGTCTACGGCCTGCTTCCGTGGCTGCTGGCGGCCGCGGACTGGATGGTCCGGGGCGGGGGAGGGGCGCGCGCCGTGCTCGCCTGCGGCAGCGTGGCCGGTCTGGCCGAGCTGTCGGGCCACCCCGAGAGCATGCTCGTCCTGGCGGTCGCCTTCCTGGCCTTCTCCGCCTACACGGCGTTTGCCGCGACCGACGGTCCGGTAGGCGCCCGCGCCAGGCGCCTCGCCGGGCAGGTCGTCGCCGTGGGCGCCGTCGCGTTCGCGGTGGGGGCCGTCACCCTGATCCCGACCCTGCTGATCCTGCGCGACTCGGTCGACTCGGCCCGCGAGGCTCCGCCATTGGCGCTGAGGAGCCTGCTGGCCGCCTTCTACCCCGAGGCCTGGGGGCGGCCGGACAAGCTCTCCCTGCCCGGTCCGGCGGGCACCAGCTACGCGTACCGGGCGATGTACATCGGCGCCGCTCCGCTGGTGCTGGCCCTCGGCGGCCTGGTGGCGCGGCGCAGCCGGATTCAGATCTTCTTCGCCGGCACGGCGGTGGCATGCGGGCTGCTGTTGCTCAACCTGCCGGTGATCCCGGACGTCGTCAACGCGCTGCCGGTGCTCTCGCTGGTCAACGAGTGGCACTTCATCTTCCTGGCCGTCTTCTGCGGGTCGGTGCTGGCGGGCATAGGCCTGGACATAGCCCTGCGGGGCACCCGCGCGGAGCGCCGGCGCCTGGTGCTCGGCGCCGCCGCGGCGGCTGCCCTCCCGGTGCCGGCCGTGGTGTGGGCCACCGGTGCGCTGGGCGCGTTCGGCAGGCTCGGGGGCAGCTTCCCGGTGCTCGGACAGTCGGTCGAATCGCCCGACGCGGCGCGCCTGGCCGCCGGTGTGCACTGGGTCGCGTTCGCCGCCCTCGCCGTCCTGTTGACCGCGGCAGCGTGGCGGCGCCCGCGGTTCGCCACCGCAGGCGCTCTGGCCGCGGCGGCCGCGGTGCTGGCCCTGGCCGACCTGGTGCCGCTCGGCGCCGGCTACCACCCGGCGGTCGACCAGGCTCGGGCCGATCCGCCCCCCTCTCGGGCGATCCGGTTCCTGCAGGCGCATGCCGGGTCCTCGCGCGTGGCGGGCTTTGGGCCCGCGCTGTACCCCAACGCAGTGGAGCGCTATGGACTGGAGGATGCGCGCGGTGAGGATCTGCCAGAGCGCAACCGCTTCGGCTCCATCTGGACCGGACTCGGCGGCGACTTCTTCCAGGACTTCGGGTTGAAGGTGATCACCGAGCCGGGAGCGGGGCGCACGGACGAGCTCTTGGACCTGATGGCCGTGCGCTACGTCGTGGACGGTGGTCCGCCGGGGCCCGTTCCCGCCGGGCTGAGGCGCACGGCGATCGACGAGCCCGGCCAGCGCGTGCTGGAGAACCGCGACCCCTTCCCGCGCGCGTGGGTGGCATATGACGTTCGGCCGGCGCGCGACGAGGACGCCGCGCTCGCGCGTACGTTGCGCTCGGGCCGGCGCGGGCTGCTGCGCAGCCCGGTGGTCGAGCCCGGTGACGAAGACGGGCTCCCTGCGGGGCCGCCCCGGGGAGTCACCCCCGCGCGGGTGGTGCAGGCGCGACGGGGGAGGATGGAGGTCCAGGTGGCCGCGCGCCGGGCGGGCGTCCTGGTGCTGGCCGACTCGTGGGACCCGGGGTGGCGTGCCACGGTCGACGGGAGGTCCGCCGCCGTACGGCCCGCGAACGGGGCCTTCCGTGCCGTGCCCGTCCCTGCCGGCCGCCACAAGGTGGAGCTCGCCTACCGGCCCATGCCGCTGCTGGCCGGGGCCGTGACGTCGCTGCTCGCGTTGCTGACAGTGGTGGGGGGCATCGCGGTGCTTACCTTGCGCAGGTAGCCCACCATCTCGCGCAGCAGAGCCTTCTCGGACGCCCATGTGGCGGCTGCGGTGACGAGCAGGAACAGCGCCAGCTCGGCCAGCGCCAGCAGCGGCGTTCGGCCACCGGTCTCCAGCAGGCGCACGGCCGCCACGGCGCCGACCGCGGGAATGGAGGGCACCAGCGCTCTTAGCGAGTGGCGCACCATCGAGAAGGCGCCGAAGAGCCGCTTGAGGTAGTAGGTGCGGACGACAAGCTGTGCCGCGGTGATGGCGCAGACGCCCACGGCGTAACCGGTGACACCCCAGGCAAGCATGGCGGGCACGCCCACCACCCCAAAGGCCACCAACGCGACCAGGCTGTATACGGCCAGCGGCCGGGTATCGCCCACGGCGCGCTGGAAGGCCGGCCAGCTGAAGCCGATCTGCTTCACGGCGGTGGTGACCCCGAAGACCTGCAACAGGCCGGTCACGACCCGCCACTTGTCCCCCAGCACGAAGTGCACGAGGTCCGAAGCGAAGAGCGCCAGCCCGAGACCGAAGGGGATGCCCCAGATCAGCACCAGCCGGTTGGACTTGGTGAAGGACTCGACCAGCAGGTCGGTGCGCTCGCGCATGGCACAGATGGCCGGGTACATGGTGGACGTGATGATCTGGTCCACCCGGTCGCCGAAGGCCGCGATGGTGCCGGCCAGGCCGATGGCGCCTACGCCGGCCAGCCCGGCCACCTCCTGGCCGACGATCACGGCGATCTGGATGGTCACCACGCCGGTGCCGGCCGACACCAGCACCGGCCAGGAGAAGCCCACGTAGTCCTTCAACGTGGAGCGGTCGAATCGCAGCCGCAACGGGTACGGGCAGGCGATCACCGCGGCTATGGCCGAGCTCCAGATGCCGGCGAACACGCCCATCACCAGGCTCCAGTAGCCGGCGCCCGCGATCCCCAAGCCGATCGTCACCACTAGGCCGACCAACGGGTCGATCGCCTCCAGTGTGCGCTGGCGCACGAACCGCATGCGCCGGTAGAAGATCCAGATCGGGCTCTGGAAGACGCTGCCCATCACGGCCGCGGCCATCACGCAGCCAGGGGCGATGATCTCGGGGCGGCCGTAGAGCAGGGCGAAGAGCGGCATCACGACCACCGCCAGCGCGCAGAATAGACCGGTCCAGAGCAGGTTCAGGGTGAAGGCCTTCTGGAAGGCGGCCTCCTGGTCAGCTTCCTCCTGCTGCACGTACTTCTCGCTGACCCCGACTTCCTTCAGCCACAGGACCGTGGCCACCGAGACATAGATCAGGCCCCACAGCCCGTAATCCGCGGCGGTCAGAAAGATCGCAACCAGGAAGTGACGGGTCGCGCCCAGCGCGGCCAGCCCGGCCATGAAGGCGGAGTTGATGATCGTGCCGCGTGCCAGGTGGGCCCGCAGCGAGTTGCCGGATCGGGTCAGCTCCGACAGGCGCTCCACGGTCAGACGGCTCGATTACGCTGTCGAGACCGCGGCATCCCAGGTAGCTTAGGGCGCTCCCGACGTGCCCGGCGAGGAGGTCATCCAGTCAACGCGGCCGATACACCAGCGCCTGTCCCGGCACGCCCGCCACGGCCGGGTCGGGGTAGCGACAGCGCTCGAGCGGCCCGAGGGGCAGCTTCAGCTCCCTCACGCCGTTCAGCGCGCCGCTGGAGTTGGTGAGCACGAGCCAGCCGCGCCGGTAGGCCGCGCACGGCAAGTCGTCTTCCAGCAGGCGCTGGGGGCGACGCAGCCGATCACCCGCCACGCGCGCGTCCGGGGTGGTGGAGTACAGCACCGGGGTGGTCGGCCCGGGTGCTTTCGCCGAGCTGAAGAACCGGGGCACGGCCACCAGCGGCGCCGCGTCCATGGCCGCGGCGCGCTTCACGTAGCCCCGAGCCGGCAGCGCGGCCAGGAGGGCCACCAGCAGCACACCGGCCACCGCGGCCGGCCGCGCCAGCGTGCGCGGGACCCGGCGCACGGCGGCCCCCATCGCGAGCGCGAGCCCGCCCCCCATGATCGCGGCGGGCCACAGCGTGCCCACCGGGGGGCCGATAGGGAAGTCCAACTCGAGCGAGTCGATTGCGCTCCACAGGGCCGATGCGGCGAGCACGACGAAGGCCCCTCGGGCCACGCGCCGATCGCCGCGGGTGGCGGCGACGGCGATTGCGGCGGCGCACACGCCAAGCGCCGGCAGCAGGTAGCGAAGCGATAGGAGGGGAAAGCCCACAAGGCCCGCGTCGCCCAGTCCGGTGACCGGTGCGGCGGCGTAGGCGAGCAGCGCCACGCCCGCCGCGGCCGAGAGCCCCAGCACGGCTCGCGACCGGTTCAGGAGCGGCGCGGCCAGCGCCCCGGCCATCAGCACCAGGGCCCCTGACAGCTCGTCCACGTACAGGTCGGTCCGTCCCCGCAGCGTGACCCGGGGGCGTTCCAGCAGGCTGTGGTCCAGGGCCTCGATCAGCGGGGGCGAGGGATCGCCCCAGGGCGCGGCGCGAAAGGGCCACAGCGGTGACCCGTGCAGGACAAGGTTGCGCGCATACCAGAACCCGCCCAGCACGACGGCCGCCGCGCCCCCGGCCAGCAGGACCCCGCGGACCGGGCGCAGCGAGCCCCGGGCCGAGTAGAGCCCGGCGGCGAGCGCGACCGCCACGGGGACGAGCGCGGTCGTCTTGGCGCCCATGGCCAGAGCGGCGGCCAGGGCCGCCGGGGCCAGCAGGCCGGGGCGTCTGGCCGCGCCGGTGCACAGGGCGGCGCAGCAGGCCGCCCAGGCCAGGGCGGGCAGGTCGGCGCCGGGCTCGTTTATGTGGCCGATGTTCAGCGGAGTGAGCAGCACGGCCGCGATCGCGGCCCCCGCCACGGGACCGGGAGCACGGAGGCGCCGCAGGAGGTGCCAGCCGGCCGCGGCGGTCAACACCACCGCCAGCGGACTCCACACCGAGGCGGCCACGAAGCTGCGGGCGATCGCCATCGGCCAGGCCAGCAGCAGCTCGTTGCCCAGCGGGTAGGCGTCGGTGGCGTAGTCGGCGCTCGCGGCGTACAGCGATCCCGGAGAGCCGTTGCCGATCCACTCGATCACCGTCGGCAGCCGGTAGCGCACTCCGTCCTCGCCCAGGAACGGGTGCTGAAGCATCCAGCCCGCCCAGGCCGCGGCCACCGCCGTCAGGGCGCCCAGGACCGCTCGCTGGAAGGCTGAGCGGGCCGACCACCAGCGGCCCAGCTCCGCGGCCAGGCCCAGCGCCGGCGCGGGAAGCGCGGCCCGCGCCGCCGCGAAGGTGAGCACCGCGGCCGCCGTCAGCAGGTAGGGGTCGGCGCCCAGGCCGATCAGGCCCAGGCCCAGCCCTTGAAGGCATGCGGCGGCGACGGCCAGGACGATCGCGGCGAGCAGTCGATCGAGGCCTGCGGGAGCAAGCACCGACGCCACGCGCACCCCGGCGGCCGCGAGTGCCCACCCGGCCACCGCCAGCAGGAGCGCCCCGAGCAGCGGATCGGCGCCGGCGACGCTCACGCCCAGCGCCCCCGGATGTCGCTGGGATTGCCTGGCCGACGTGCCAACGGCGCCAGGCTAGCCGTTAGCCTCCCGGCCCGTGGCCGGTCCGGCGCAGACCGCGGAAGGCCAGACCGTGGTCTGCGCCTGGTGTGAGACCCCGCTGGGGGAGGACCGCACGCGCCTGGGCGGGCGCAGCGTGTGCCCGGTGTGCGGGGTGGCCACGACCGATCCCTGGCCCACCGACGCCGAACTGGATGCCGCCTACGCGCCCTACCGGCCCGACTCTGGCCGCTTCTCGGGCCCGGGCGACTGGATCCTGAAGGCCACCCGCGGGCGGCTGGCGCGTCGGATCGCCGCAGAGGCGCCGCCCGGCCCGGTGCTGGACGTGGGCGCCGGCGACGGCACGCTGCTGGCCGCGCTCGCGGCCGCGGGGCGCGAAGCGGTGGGCCTGGAGCGCGACGGAGATCGCGCCGGGGAAGCGAGCGATCGTGCCGACGTGCGCGCCGAGGACTTGACCGAGCACGAGGGCCGCTACGCCGCCGTGGTCCTGTGGCACTCGCTCGAGCACCTGCCCCGCCCCGGTGCCGCCATCGACCACGCCGCCGGGCTGCTCGTCCCGGGAGGCCTGCTGCTGGTGGCCGTGCCCAACGCCGAGAGCCTGCAGGCGCGGGCCTTCGGCGACAGCTGGCTGCACCTGGACCTGCCCCGGCATCTGGTGCACGTGGGCGCCCACCCGCTGCTGGGGCGGATGAAGGAGCTGGGCCTGGAGGTGGAGCGCGTGAGCTACGCCCGCGGCGGCCAGATCCTGTTCGGCTGGCTGCACGGGCTGGTGGGGCGGGTGACCGGCGTGAGCCTGTACGACGCGATCCGCCGGCCCGAGGCGCGCTTCGAGCGGCTCGGCGGGCGCGACCGCGCCGTGGCGCTGGCCGCCGCGGTCGCGCTGCTGCCGCTGGCCGCGGTGGCGTCGGTGGCCGAGATCGCGCTGCGTCGCGGCGGCACGGTGTACGCGGAGGCTCGCCGTGGCTGACCCGCGCGAGGCGAAGGTGTTCGTGGTCATGCCCGCCCGCAACGCCGCGATGACGCTGGAGCGCACCTTTCAGGCCATTCCCACCGACTGGGTCGACGAGGTGATCCTGGTCGACGACCGCTCCACCGACGACACCGTCGAGGTGGCGCGGCGGCTGAACATCCACACGATCTGGCATCCCCACAACGTCGGCTACGGCGGCAATCAGAAGACCTGTTACCTAGAGGCCCTGCAGCGGGGCGCCGACGTGGTGGTGATGCTGCACCCCGACGGCCAGTACGAGCCCAGCCTGATCCCCAAGCTCGTGACCCCGATCATCGAGGGCGAGGCCGACCTGGTGCTGGGGTCGCGGTTCGCGGTGAAGGGGCAGGCCCGCGCCGGCGGAATGCCGCTGTACAAGGTGATCGCCAACCGGGCGCTGACCACGGTCGAGAACCGGATCCTGGGCACCGACCTCAGCGAGATGCACACCGGCTACCGGGCCTACTCGCGCGAGCTGCTGGTCAACGTGCCCTTCCTGCGCAACGCCCTGGACTTCAGCTTCGACTCGGAGATGCTGATGCAGGTGTCGCACTTCGGCTACCGGATCGCCGAGGTGCCCACCAAGTCGCTGTACTTCGACGACGCGTCGTCGATCTCGCTCAAGCCCTCCACGATCTACGGTCTCAAGACGCTGGGCGCCGCGGCGTGCCTGATCCTGCACCGGCGGGGGATCTGGCGGTCACGAAAGTACATGCGATGACGGTGACCGGGGAGCGGGTGACCACGCCCGAGCGGGGCTTCAGCCCCACCTGGCAGCGCCACGTGGCCGCCTACCGGCTGGCCGGGACGATGCTGGGCCCGGGCAACGTGCTCGACCTGGGCTGCGGGGTGGGCCACAGCTACCGGCTGCTGGAGCCGCGGGAGACCGTGGGGGTCGATCTGTCGGCCGAGGCGCTGGAGGGCCAGGGCCGCGAGACGGTGATGGCCGACATGCGGGCGCTGCCCTTCGCCGCCGGCTCGTTCGCCTCGGTGCTGTCCGTGCACTCGCTGGAGCACGTGCCCGACGCCGAGCGGGCGCTGGCCGAAGCGGCGCGCGTGCTGGCCGGGGACGGCAAGGCGGTCTTCGTCACTCCCAACCGCCTCACCTTCGGGCGCGCGGACGAGATCATCGATCCCTACCACTACGTCGAGTACGACCCGCTCCAGCTGGAGGCGGTGTGCGCGCCGTGCTTCGAGGAGGTCCGGGTGGGTGGGATCTTCGGCTCCGAGCGCTACCAGGCGCTGCTCGACGAGCAGCGGGCCAAGCTCGACCGGCTGCTGGCCAAGGACCCGCTGCGGCTGCGCCGGCTGGCGCCCCGCCGGATGCTCCAGCTGCTCTACGACCGGCGTCTGACCGCCGAGCGCAGCCACGCCGACGTCCGCGCCGACGCCATCGCGGTGGAGGACTTCAGCTTCGCGCGCAGCGGTCTCGACGGCTGCCTGGACCTGGTGGCCGAGTGCACCAGCCCCCGGTTGGCCGCTACGAAGCCGGCCAGGTAGGAGTCCAGCTCCCCGGGCTCCACGATCACCCGCTCGCGGGCGGCAAACGACTCTTCCCACCACAGCGTCTGCACCCGCTGCTCGGGCGCCAGGCCGGCGTGGAAGCCCGCCTCGAAGCGGTCACTGGCGCGGCCGTTGAGCACGTGGTGCTTGAAGACGAACTCGATCGCGGCCCCCTCGACGTCGATCAGCCAGTGGTGGTGGCCCCAGCCCGTCCAGGGCCCCTGGAAGCCGTAGCTCTGCTCCTCCAGGCGCGAGGGCACCTCGATGTAGCCGGCCCGGGCCACGCGCTGGAGCTCCGAGCAGACCCACACCGGGTCGCGCACGTCCTCCAGCGTGTGGGAGCACACGGCGAAGTCGAACCGGTCGTCGGGGAAGGGCCACGGCTCGCGGGCACAGATGTCCATCCGGTGCCAGGTGGAGGCGTCGAAGCGATCGTCCCCGCTGCCGTCGCGGCCGTACAGGCCGCGGGTCTCATAGGGCATCAGGTCGAGCACCTCGTCGGCGCGGGCGAACGGCCGTCCCCAGCCGCCGACATCGAGCACGCGATCGCCGGGCCCGAGCGCGGCCTCGATCCGGTCGACGCTGGCCCCGAGCACGGACCCGAGGCTAGTACGGTGGGGCCGATGCCGATCGCCGAGCGCGCCCGCGACTTGTCGTGGTACCACACGCTTGAGCTCGAGCCGGGCGTCGAGACGGAGGGCATGTTCGACCTCCGTCCGGTGGTGAACCGCTACGGGCTGCCCGAGCGGATGGACGGCCTGCGGGCGCTCGACGTAGGCACGTGGGACGGCTTCTGGGCCTTCGAGATGGAGCGCCGCGGAGCCGAGGTGGTGGCCATCGACCTCGACGACGAGAGCCGGCTGGACTATCCGGCCAACCGGCGGCCGGCGTCGTTTCCCAGCGAGCCGCGGGGCGCGGGCTTCCGGCTGGCCCACGAGGCCCTGGGCTCGTCGGTGGAGCGCGTCGACTGCTCGGTCTACGACGCCCGCCCCGAGCAGCTGGGCACCTTCGACGTGGTGTTCTGCGGCTCCGTGCTGATCCATCTGCGCGACCAGGTGCTCGCGCTGGAGCGGATCGCCGGGCTGTGCCGAGACACCTTCCTCTCGATCGAGTCCTATGACCGGCTGATCGACCTGCTGCCTTTCCCGGTGTCGCGCTACCGGGCCCACCGCGACGCCGACATCGTGTTCTGGGAGCCCAACAGGCGGGCCTGGAAGGCGATGATGGCCAGCGCCGGCTTCACCAGCATCGAGCAGCTCGGGCGCTTCCAGCTAGAGGCCCGGGCCGGATGGTCGGTCCGCCACGTGGCGGTTCGGGCCCGCCTGTGAGCCCCGCCGCGGCCTCTGAGGCAGAGGCCCGCGAGGTCGTGGCCGCCGCCCCCTTCTGGTACCACACGATCGAGGTCGCACCCGGCGTCAGCACGCCCGGCTGGTTCGACCTTCGACCGATAGCCGACAAGCTTCCCTGGCCCGACGTGCGCGGCAAGCGCTGCCTGGACCTGGGCACTTACGACGGCTTTTTGGCCTTCGAGATGGAGCGCCGCGGGGCCCGCGAGGTCGTGGCCGCCGACGTGGCCGACCACGAGCGGTGGGACTGGCCCGTGCGCCTGCGGACCCGTGGGGTCGAGTACCTGCGCACGGTCGCCGGGGCCGAGAAGGGGGTGGGGCTGCGGGTGGCCATCGAGGCCCTGGGCTCATCCGTCCAGGCGTCCAGGCGGTCGAGGCCAGCGCCTACGACCTGAGCCCCGAGACCGTGGGCGCCTTCGACGTGGTGGTCTGCGGCAGCCTGCTGCTGCACCTGCGCGAGCCGCTGCGAGCGCTGGGGGCGATCCGGTCGGTGTGCACGGGCCAGTTTCTGAGCACCAATCAGGTCGACCCGTGGCTGACCGCGCTGGGGGGCAGGGCGGCGCTGGCCCGGCTGGAGGGCATGACCGACCTGTGCCAGTGGTAGGTGCCCAACCCCGCGGGGCACCGGCAGATGCTGACCTCGATGGGCTTTACTCTGGAGCGCGAGAGCGGGGTGTACGCGATCCCGTTCGGACCGGCCCACCCGCCGCGCGGGCGCGGTCCGCGGGCCACGGCCCACAAGCTGCTGCGCCGGGTCCTGGGGGGAAACGACGGCGTGCTCCGCCACGCGGCGCTGGTGCGCCCCGAGCGGGGATGAGGCCCCGACTCAGGGCTCAGCAGATGCGGGCGAGCTTCAGCGCACGGCCGCGCGCTCGAGCGCCGCGGCGATCTGGTCGTTGTAGGCGGCCTCGGTGAAGCGGGCGGAGGTCTCGGCGCCTCCGGCCCGCAGCCGTTCGCGCAGGGCGCCATCGCCGGCCAACCGCCGGATC
>JAABUS010004287.1_pt1 | contig 20882 bp, 24 predicted proteins | sample 5560161 | NCBI WGS metagenome assembly JAABUS01 (sample SAMN10711885, study PRJNA513376) | rock metagenome | isolation source: Antarctica rocks | place: Antarctica: Victoria Land, Trio Nunatak nord | collected 2016-01-04
CTGGTCTTGTAGGCCGGTGGTGGCGCCGCCGCCGGTGGAGGCAGCGCCGCCGGGCATGGCCGACATCTGGGAGGCGGTGAGTGCGCCGCACAGGGTGGGTGAGGTCGCGGCCAGGGGCAGGGCGGGGGCGAGGTCGCTCTTCTCGCCCTGGGCCTTGGTGGACAGGGTGGCGGGGTCCAGGCCGTGGACGACGATGACGGCGGTGCCGGCCTTGACCGAGGCCAGGGTCTTGGAGTCCAGGCTGATGGTGCGGGAGTAGTCGAAGCCGGCACCGGAGGGGGCGGTGGTCAGGGTCAGCCCGGCGGCGGCGCTGCTGTCACCGGAGGTCGACAGGGTGGTGCCGATGGCGCCGTAGCTGGGTTGGCCTTCGGTGGTGCTGATCACACCGTCGTTGTTGGTGTCGGCGGCGGTGGTGGGGCAGTCGCCCTTGGCGCCGATGTGGATGTGCTGCACGTGCGGGTAGGGCTTGCCACCGAAGGTCGCGGCCAGTCCGCTGACGTGCTCGGTGATGGTGGCCTGGGAGCCGTTGAGCTGCAGCATGAACGAACCCGAGCCCGAGGAATGGTTCAGGGCGCCCAGCTGGGCCTGATAGGAGCTGCCATCAGCTGCGGAGGCGACACCGGGCATGGCCAGGGCCATCGCGCCGATCGCCAACGCCGGTGCGGCCAAGAGCAGAGACTTCTTCATGCTTTTCCTCCAAGACAGTGCCGGCACATCCACCGGCGGCGGGTGAAACACACCCGTCATTCGCCACCACCCACCCAACGGATTGGACACACGTTGGGCACACGCACGCGAGTTTCGTGGAGGTCTCGCGCTACTGTCGAAGCAGCGGTTGAAGGATCAGCCTCGCTACGAGTGCCTCACCACTCGCCGGGAACAGTTCCCGGACGACGAGGCAAGGAGCCTTTATGACATCACCACGCACAGTCCGAAGCCGACTCCGACAGCACTCCGGGGCGGCGCCCTTCCGGGTGCTCGCCGCGGTCCTGTCCCTCTTCCTGGTGGCGTTCGTGGCCACCGGGTGCGGCGGCAAGAACAGCACGACCAGCAGTGCGGCGTCCGCCGTGAGCTCGGGGGTCACCGCCGGCTCGAACCCGTCCGCGCCGTCCGGTTCGGACGGTGCCTCCACGGCGGCTGCGGGCTGCCCGACCTCGAACACCACCAACTTCGCGAAGTCGAAGTTCGTGCTGCACACGGGCCTGGCGTTCGGCGCGTTTCACCGTTATCTCTACAAGCCGTTCCAGGCCGGAACCTTCAAGTCGGGCGCGCACGGCAGGATCACCGCGTTCGTGAAGGCCGGTGCCGCGGCGCTGTTCATCAAGCGCGAAGTCCGGCTGGCCGCTGAGGACGTGCAGGCCAATCCCACCCTGTGCAAGACGATCGGCCGGCCGCTGCAAGCCATCGGTGACCAGGTCTCCTCCGTGGTGGACAAGCTCAAGAGCGGCGACACGTCAGGCATCGGCGTCCTGGAGGGGCTCGTCCAGACGGTGAAGTCCAAGGCCTCCTCGGCGGGAACGACGATTCAGGAAGACTCAAACGCCTCGCTCGGAGGATGACCGCGGCTCACCGTCACTCGGCCCGCCATTGGGCTGGTCGAACTGGACATTGACGTCCTCGAAGCCCTTGCTCTGTTGGGCAGTCGCCTGACCGGCATAGGCCTCGCGGTCCGCGGCGGTCAGCACCACGTTGTCGGTGAAGGGTGTGAGAAGCGAGCGTGGGTACAGCTTCTCCACCCGCACCACATTGATCTCCGCGCACAGCACGACGGATATCGATGTGACGTAAAGGAACGCCAGCAGCCCGAGCACGACAGCAAAGACACTGTTCGTGGCGCTGGCGTTCCGTACGACATGGCCGACATAGAGAACACCGAAGTTCTGTAGCAATTGCCAGATGATCGCCGCGATCACGGCGCCGGGTGCCACGTCCCGTATCGACAGTGAGCGGGTCGTGGCGATCCGGAACACGAACAGGAACATGGCGGCGTTGACGAGCAGCGAACCGACCAGCGAGGCGGTCCGCAGGATCGGGCCCAGGGAGCCGGCGGAGCTGCCGCCGAAAGTCGACAACACGGTGGTGCCGACGACGGAGATCCCGACGCCGAGCAGCAGCAGCAGGCTTCGGCCGCGGGCCTTGATCGGGTTCGGCCGGCTGTTACGGGGCACCCGCCAGACGGTGTTCATGGCGTACTGCATGGCCTGAGCGATGCCGAGGCCGCCGTACAGCGAGCCCAGGATGCCGATCACCAGGCCGGCCGGACCGCCACCCAACCGCTTGGGATCGCCCAGATCCTTGCCCACCACGGGGAATTGCTGCAACGCCGAGCCCAGGATCTGCTGCTGCAGCGCGTGGTGGCCGACCAGCACCAATCCCAGGACGGTCGCCAGCAGCAGCAGCAACGGGAACAGCGAGACGAACCCGAAGTAGGCGATCAATGCAGCGAGATAGCCGCCGGAATCGTCGATGTACTTGTAGAGAACCGCCAGCGGAAAGCCGGACGCCGGATGCCTGCGCTGGAACCGATCCAACCGGTCCGTAAACCCCATCGATCAACCTTTCGTAGGCTGCTGGTCCGTGACCAGCCAGCAGCGCCGGTGTCTGTGCCTCCCACTATCGTGCAGGAACGCCCCGTCTGACCAAACCGACAGCGACTGAACCGAACAGCGACTGAACGGAACAGCGATCCACCACTGAGAGAAGGCAGCCATGAAGACTCCGCCCCAGCAGAAGGTCGTCGTCGTCACCGGTGCCAGCGGTGGCATCGGGCGTGCCACCGCCCAGGCCTTCGGCTCGCGCGGCGCCAAGGTCGTGCTGCTGGCACGGGGCGAGACCGGGCTCGCCGCGGCAGCGCTCGATGTCGAGCGGGCCGGCGGCAAGGCCCTGGTCATCCCGACGGATGTTGCCGATCCGGAGCAGGTCGAAGCGGCCGCCGCGCGCTGAGGACGAGTTCGGGCCGATCGATGTATTACCTCGGCTACGTCTACGCGACCATGGCAGCCCTGAAGCGGATGCGCCCGCGCGACCGCGGGGTGATCGTCCACGTCGGCTCGGCCCTGGCGTACCGGGGCATTCCGTTGCAGACGGCGTACTGCGGCTCCAAACACGCCATCCAGGGCTTTCACGAGGCGCTGCGCTGCGAGCTGCTGCACGACAGGTGAATCTTTGGGACCCTGCCGACGGGTCCGGCGGCCGCGACTACACCGCGCACGGCAGCTTCGATGACCGGTCCAAGCAGCGCAGCGCGCAGCTGTGGGCCTCGCACCATCATGGTGTGCTGGCGGGTCTGGCCGGTGCGGTGGCATCGGCCGGTGCTGCACTGGCGATCAGGCGCCGCTGACCGCGGCTCGCCAGGGTGCGATGACGTCGCGTCCGAACCGGGCCATCTCTTCGTGCTGGGGCGAGAACTGCAGCAGCATCAGGTCCACTCCGGCGTCGGAATACTCCCGCAGCCGCTCGGTGATCTGCGCCGGCGTGCCGATCAGGCCCGCGCGCAGGCCCCGGTTGGACACGCTGTACTCCTCCAGCGACACCTGGGATTCCAGCTGTGAACCGGCGACGAAGTCCTCGTACGAGGCGTAAGCCTCTTTGCTGGAGCGCACGTCCAGGATCCGGTCCAGCTCCGCCTGCGCCTCCGCTTCGGTGTCCCGGCAGATCACGAAGCCGGACACGCCGAAGGTCATCGGCGGACGGCCCTGCTCGGCGCGGCGGACGTTGAGGTCGGCGATCTTGGCCGAGATCACCTCCGGCGGGTCGCCGTGCATCACGTAGGCGTCGCCCAGCGCGGTGATCACCTGCTTGGCGCGGGGGGATTCGCCGCCCATGTAGACGGTCGGCACGGTGGCGGGCTTGGGCTCCAGGATGGTTGCGGCCAGCTCATACAGGTCACCCGAATGGGTGACGGTGTCTTCGGTGAGCAGTCGCCGGAGCACGGTGAGCCACTCCTCGGTGCGGGCATACCGTGCGTCGTGCACGTCGAACGGCGCTCCGTACTGGGTGGCCTCGTCCTTCCACCAGGACGACACGACGTTCAGCGAGAGCCGGCCGGGCGCGATCAGATCAAGGGTGGACAGCGCCTTGGCCGTGGCCGTGGGGGAGTGGTAGTTGGGCCGTACCGCGAGCATCAGCTCCAGCCGCTCGGTGACCGCGGCGATGGCCGGCGCGAGCGTCCAGGCGTCCAGGGCCGGCGCACGGTGACCCTTGATGTCGTTCAGGTTGAGCTCGGCGATGAGACTGAGGTCGAAGCCGTTCTCTTCGCTCGCCACTGCCAAATCCCGGACGAAGGGCCACTGTACGGGCATCCGCTCGTCGGCGACATTGCGCAGCCAGCCGCCGAAGATGGGCATCCAGTATCCGAAGCGCATCAGCGTGCCGTCCCGTCGGTCGTTGCTGTAGCAGTGTCTGCCGTTGCAGTGTCTGTTCTGGCGGTGTCTGTCTGGTTGAGGAGCCGGGACAGGAATCTCGCCGCCGCCTTCGGGCCGCTGCGCGGAGCCGCCGCCTCGACGTCCGGGTTGTAGTTGGTGTTGGTATTGATGTCGTAGGTGACCTTGCGGCCGTCGGACGTTTCGAGGAACTCGATGCCGGCCACCTCGATACCCGCCGTGCCCGCGAAGTCCAGGTACCGGCCGACAATCGGGTCATCGAAGTTCTCTCGCTGGGCGAACAGGCTCGCGTCGTCGCTGCCGTCCACCGCGCAGGCGTCCGCCGGGCACAGCTGGAAGCCGCCCCGCACCACATCGGCCGTCAGCGCGTACAGGAACTCTCCGCCGACGATCTCGACGCGGGTGATCACCCCGCCGGCCGGTGGCAGGTACTCCTGCAGCAGTGTGATGCCGTCCACCGGCACGTCCAGGTACGGGTCCTTCAACGCGACGGCGAGCTCGTCCACCGAGTCGTAGCGCGCCACGCCCAAGCCCTTGCCGCCGCGATTGTGCTTGGTGAGAAAGGGAGTCGGGAAGTCGGCCGCCGCGGCGAGCAGCGCCTCGTCGCCGCTGACGGCGACGGTGCGGGGCACGTCGATCCCAGCCGCCTGCAGCGCCACGAGTTGGTCGACCTTGCTCAGTTCAAGCTCCAGCACGCGGCGGCCGTTGACCACCCGTCGGCCGTGCGCCTCGAGCCAGCTGAGCACACCGCGCGCCTGCTCGACCGCCGCGGTGTGCCCGCGGGTGTGGGCCGAGGCGCTCATCCGCGACCAGAAGACGCCGGGCGGCGGGGCGGCAGTCAGGTCGATCCCGCCGCCGTCCAGCAGCCAGGGCGACCAGGGCACCCCTTCGGCGTCGAGAGCGGCGGCGATCGGCGGTAGCCACTCGCTGTTCTCGTGGATGACGTACACCTGCGGCTCGGGCAAGAGAGGGCTCTCCATCGTCGACGTGTTCGTTACCCCAACCGTAGGCGATCAGGCCCCGGTCTCGCCCTCGAGCACGACCTGCTCGCGCCGCGCCGTGGCAGTGACCGGATGCTCGCGAGACGTCCGGGTGATGTCGGCGGACACCAGCTCGTACGGCTGGATCTGCACGCTGACCTGCGGAACCTCTTCACGCAGCACCAGCACGATCGGGTCGGGCACCGGCCCGGGCGTTACGACGGCCGGATTGTCGGTGGCCACGCCGATGAACACACCGTCGTCGCCGACGGTGTCCTCGGTGTCGACCACGAGGACCTCGCGCCGAAGGGTTACCTGGATGGTCTCGATGCGGGTCTCGATCTGGCGACGCAGCCGCACCCGGCCACTGACGGTCCACTCGGTGTCGACGTACACCTGCTCTGCGGACACCGTCATCGCAGCGTCGGACTGCTCGATACGCTCGTCGCCGGTCAGTCGCTCGTCCGGGACCCGGGGTGTGTTCATTGCTGACTGGCTCCTTCGGTACGACTTCGGCGAGCGACTGTCCCCGGCGAGCGGAGAGGTCAGGAGGACTCCGGGTTGACGACGGATCCCTCGTCCTGCGCCTGCTCATCGGTGGTGAGTGGGAAGTTCTCATCTAACCCGATCTTCTTGACGTCGGACAGGGTCCGGGTCGTGTGGGGCGTCGCTGCCGGCTCGTCGGCAGGCACCTCGACGTCCGCGCCGGCCCGCACCGCGGCGGCGTCGCCCTCGGCCGCGTCCTGCTGGTCGCCGGCCGAGTTGGCTGTGCTGTCAGAGCTGTCAGAGCTGGCTGCGTCGTGAGCGCTGTTCGAGCTGTTCATGCGGCGTCCTCGCGGTGATGGGGTGAAGTAGTCGGCCCCGAGCCTATTAGGAGCGCGCCACCGGCAGCAGGTCGGCTGCCATCGGGTGGATCGATCGCGCCATCTGCGTGTCGAGTTGCCTACCGAGCGTATTCACTGGAAACTACGGCCCACACGTTCCATGTACATCTATGCCAGCGAGCTGGCAGTGGGAAGGTCTCTGTGAAAGTCCAGGTCTTGCACCGATGGGGTGCGGCAGCCACGGTGGGCGCCCTGCTTGCCGCCGGGATGGTCGTTGCGGCCAGCCCCGCGTCCGCCGCCCCCGTCCAAGCCAGCGGTACCGCCCTGCGAGTGGCGCTGAACGGCCAGGCCGGCAACCCGCCGGGAGTGGTGGCAAACGCGAACGCCACCGTCGCCGCCGTCACCGCGCCGCCTGACTCCGCCGTGTCGGCCGTGAACGTGGCCGCTGCCCTCACCGGCGCGGTAGGCGTCACCGCGACGAACGGCACGGCGTCGGCGTCGGCGACCTCGTCCGCGGCTCGCAACCAGGGAACCTCGCGCGTCGACGGGCTCGCCGCGGCCGTGCTGGGATCACCCATCACGGCGACCGCGCTGTCCGGCCAGGCGACCTGCCCCGCCGGCGGGCCACCCGTCGCGACCACCGTCGTCACCGGCCTGAACGTGCTCGGCCAACTGGTCACCGCGACGGTGAACGGCCCGGCCGTCACCGTGACCTCCGCTGTCACCGTGAACAACGTCACCAACGCCACGCTGACCGCGGTCGTCCGGACCCGTATCGAGCAGACCACCGCCACCACGGCCACCGCGACCGCGCTGCAGATCAGCTTCACCCTGAACGGCACCGTCAACGGCGCACCGATCAGCGTGCCGCTGGGCACCATCACGGCAGGCAACGCCACCTGTGTGCAGCCGTCCGTCACGCCGACAGCGACCGGCCTGACGCCGCCGTCCGGTCCGACCGCGGGTGGCACGACCGTCACGGTCACCGGCACCGGCTTCGTTCCCGGGCAGACGACGGTCACCATCGGCGGAGTGACGATCCCCGCCGGTGCCGTCACGGTCACCAGCCCGACGACCCTGACGTTCAGCACGCCTCCGCACGCTGCCGGCCCGGTCGGGGTCACGGTCACCACTCCGGGCGGCACCACCGGCCCGCAGAACTTCACGTACGTGCCGCCGCCCACCTCCATCGGCCTCACGCCGCCGTCCGGCCCGACCGCGGGTGGCACGACCGTCACGGTCACCGGCACCGGCTTCGTTCCCGGGCAGACGACGGTCACCATCGGCGGAGTTACGATCCCCGCCGGTGCCGTCACGGTCACCAGCCCGACGACCCTGACGTTCGGCACGCCTCCGCACGCTGCCGGCCCGGTCGGGGTCACGGTCATCACTCCGGGCGGCACCACCGGCCCGCAGGGCTACACCTACGTGGCCGCTCCCACCGCAATCGGCCTGAACCCGACGTCGGGTCCGACCACCGGCGGCACCACCGTCACGGTCACCGGCACCGGGTTCGTCCCCGGCGCGACGACGGTCACCATCGGCGGGATCACCGTTCCCGCCAGTGACGTCACCGTCACCAGCCCCACCACGTTGACGTTCGACACGCCGGTGCACGCTGCCGGACCGGTCAAGGTCACCGTCACCACGCCGGCCGGCACCAGCGCACCGCAGGGCTTCACCTACGTCCCAGTGCCGCCGACGGCGACGGGTCTGACCCCCGGTTCGGGTTCGACCGGTGGCGGCATGACCGTCACGGTGAGCGGTAGCGGGTTCGTCCCGGGCAAGACCACGGTCACCATCGGCGGGGTCACCATCCCGGCCAGTGGCGTCACGGTGACCAGCCCGACCACGCTGACCTTCACCACGCCTGCGCACGCCGCGGGACCGGTCGACGTCACCGTGACCACCCCGGCCGGCACCAGCGCACCCCTGGGCTTCACCTACACCGATGACAGCGGGACGGGAGCCGAGTCCGGTTCTGGTGCCGGCACCGGTGGGACGGCGGGCACCGGGTCCGGCTCGGGCACCGGGTCCGGCTCGGGCACTGGGTCCGGCTCCGATCTCGCGGCCACCGGCGCGAGCGTCATGCCGACGGCAGTCGGCGGCCTGCTCACCGTGCTGGCCGGGCTGTTCCTCACGCTGCTGGCCCGTCGTCGCGGACCGAAGGGTGAGATCGCCTGAGCTGACCGGAGGCGGTAGCGACCGCCGCCCGGTGCAAGCACGAATCCGGCAGCACCCGCACCTCGCCGTTCGAGGTACGGGTGCTGCCGGCGTCTTCGCGGGTAATCGTCCCCACCCGACTAGGGGTCGTGCCGACTCCCCCGCACCGTGACACCACGAGTGCCTGCCATAGTCAGCGCATTGTTGTGAAACATGTTGCACACAATGTTTGTAGCAACGATGCATGCACACCGAAGGCACCATTACTCGCATTACTATGCGACACGCCGCGCCACTGCGGTGCCATCGGTTGTCCCACCCTTCAGACATACTGGAACCCTGAGTGCACCACAGTGCCCGTAGCGGTGGCATTACCTTGCGTGCACTGTGACGCCAAGATGGACGGCCCGACCCGACGAGCGAGATGAGGGCAACTGATGCGACGAGTCGTAGCGATCGCGAACGGCAAGGGGGGCGTCGGCAAGACGTCGCTGACCGCCGGACTCGGCGGGCTGATCGCCGCCGCGGGATATCGGGTCCTCACCGTCGACGCTGACCCGCAGGGCAACTTGCGTCGCGACTTCGGCTACGCCAGCTCCGACGGGCAAGGTCTAGCCAGCGCTATCCAGATGGGATCGGCGTTAGAGCCGATCCGTGACGTCAGGAAAAACTTGGACTGCATCGGCGGGGGAGCAGCCCTCTATGATGTGCCCGCTGCACACATCTCACGCATGTCGCGCGGCCAGTCGCTACCCGGACTAGGCAAGGCCCTCACGGAGGTGCGCCCCAACGCGCCGGCCCACGCCGATTACGACCTGGTGCTGATCGACACTCCGCCCGGTGAACCCGTGCTGCAGGACCTCGTCTTCGGCGCCGCCGACTACCTCATCATCCCGACCCGCTCCGACGACGCATCCCTCGACGGCCTGGTCGCCGTCGCTGGCCGGTTCACCAACGCCCGCACCACCAACCCGAACCTATCCTTGCTTGGAGTCCTGCTGTTCGGGGTCAGGGCCAACAGCAGACGCCTCCGCGAAACCGTCCGTGACGCCCTCGAAGACACCCTCGATGGCGCAGCCCCGGTCTTCGACTCCAGCATCCGCTACCTGGAGAGCGCCGCCGTGGACATGCGCCGCCACGGGCTGCTCCCGCACGAGCTGGAGCAGCATCAGCTCCGCGAGCGCACCAGGCGGTTGACTCGCCTGCGCAGTGGCTCCAAGGCCAACGCCGGCAACGACCTCCTCAGCCGCGACGCCTCGGGCCTAGCCGGGGATTACGCCGCCCTCGCCCGCGAGGTCTTGGCTGCCATCACCGTCGCCGAGGGGCGCCGGAGCGAACCGATCGGGGCCGAGCAGTGAGCAGCGACCGCCCCAAAGTCGGCGACGCCTTCCGTGCGTCTGCAGTCGCGCCCGACCGCACCGCCGGCCTGGCGGGCCTGCTGCCTCCCGCGCCAGCCCGGGCCGCCGACGACCGGCCGCCGAACACCGACAGCCCGACACCGTCAGCGCTAAACCACGAACCACAACTAGCGCCAACGGTGGCGGGGGAGTCTCCACAGCCTGGGAAGTCGGCCCGCGGTGGTCGTCGCCGGACGCTGGATCGAACCGGCGCTCCCGCGGCCGACGACACACCGGCTACCGATCCCTCGGGCGCAAAACCGGAGACCCGGATCGTGTCGGTAGCGCTCGACGCCTCCGTGCTCACCGACCTGCGGACCTTCGCCGCGCGCACGGAGCAGACCCACGGCGCAGTCACGCTGCGGGCCATCGAGGCGCACGCCGAACACCTCGCCCGACACTGGAGCCGCCCCGAGCCAGCCGACCCTGCAGCGGGACGGCTGTTCGCCGGTTCGCCCGCGGTCCGCCGCCGCACCGAACCGGTCGTGCAGACCCAGCTCCGATTCGTTGCCGCTGACACCGACACCCTCGACCGGCTCGTACAGGACTGGGCCGCCCCGTCGCGATCCGCAGTGGTCAACGAAGCCCTAAGCCGCTACGTCCGCCCCAGCAAGGAGGGCCCGTCATGAAGCTCTGGCAGCACGATGGCGTGGACGGCACCTTCGATGCGCCCGTCGCGCGGCTCGTCGCCCAGTTCCGAGGGTCAACATGGGCCACCCGCGACCTAGACATCGCCGCCGCCGTGCGCTCGTTCCTGACCGACACCGACGGCCCGATCAGCGCGCTGTGGATCAGCGACGCCGAACTTGACGACTTGTGCAACCGATGCGCAACTGCGGCTTCGGGGGCAGCCTCATGAGATCGCCCGCCATCGCTCCCGATCTGATCGCCGCCCTGTGCCAACAAGCGACGGCCGCAATCGGCTCGGACACTGTCTTGCAAGTCGACCACGACGCTCTCGACGGCAGCGTCTGGGTACGCATGTCCTCCTGGCCACGAGCCCAAGAGGCACTCAAAGCGCTGACCGCGCACGGAATCGGCGCAACCGATGCAGGGGAGTGCATCGTGCATGCGATCGGTTGGGATCGTCGGCTACTGCGCTGGCGTCTGGGCGCCACCCTCGCCGGCGTCGATGACCTCACCTCAGAGTGGGACGCCACCGCCGAACTCACTCGGTACCACTACGACCGCCGCTTCACCAGCGTCGTCGAGCCCGACCCCAGCGACGTACTCCACGACGTCGAGGCAGCCATGCGCAGCTGCAGCCCACTGCCACACCGTGCACCACGGGTCGACGACATCGCCGGACTGCTGGACCTCATCGCCGACGCCGAACACGCCTACCAGCGCCTCATCGCCGAGCACATCACCTACGCCGAGCAAGTCCTGACCGAGCACATGCACCGCCAACACCACGGCGCCGCATGAGCAGAGCAAGCTCCGGTGCCGCTGTGACACGCCCTCGTGGTCTCCCTGCTCAGCCGGCTCACCGACTCGGCCGAGAAGCTGCACGAACCTGACCTCGTCGCCTTCACTCGAGAGCTCACCATCGAACTGTTCGCCGTGGCCAGCGGCTCATACCCCGCCCATGGAGCAAGACGCAACGACGCCCTCAAACCGGGGTCAGTCATTCGACGGAATAATTCCATTTCCATTTTTTGAATCAATAGCGTCATATGCTCCGTTATGACGTTGCCACCACCAGCACCCGGATCTGTAAGTTCCCTGGCTGCCGTCGCACGGTGTAGCAGGCCACGGGCGCGCCGGGTCGCCCGGCCGAATACTTCGAGGACGCCGGGCACACCGCGGTGCGTGCCTGGCGGGCCCGGCGAGTCGGCACCAGTGCGGGCAGGGGGGAGTCTGAGGACATGGGCCGGCCGGTTGCGATGGCCACGGCAAGGGCCGGGATGCTGCGCGATGAGCTGGTCAAGACCGCCGAGCAGCTGGGCGGGCAGCTGGCCCGCGCCGTCGAGGAGATGCGCATCCTGACCGATCCGGATGCTGCGGCCGCGCAGGTGGAGACCGTCGCGGCCGAGGCTGCCCAGCAGGTTGCGGCGGCCGAGGTCGCACGCAACCGGGCCGAGGCGACCGCGCGGCACGCGAAGTCGAACTGGGCGAGGCCAACGAGGCGGCGCAGGAGCTGGAGGATCAGCTGCAGCAGGCTAATGCCGCCTGGATCGAGGCCGATCGAGCACGGCAGGACGCCGTCGATGAGCTCGCGGCCGTGAGCGCCGCGGTGCAGTCCTTGACCGGCGAGCTGAGCACCAGAACGGGGGAGCGGGACCAGCTCCAGGCGCGCGAGGCCGAGCTGGCCCGGGAGCTGGCCTCGACTCGGGAGCAGCTGCGCGCCGAGACCCGCCGCGCCCCCGCAACAGTCACTGGCCTGGGCCTTACCCCAACTCCCCGCCGCCTGACCCCACCGGGCAGCACTCGGCCGCGCCCCACACTGGCGGGCTCGTCACGCCGGGTGTCGTGCCGGTTTCCGGCAGCACCGGCTACTCACCTCGCCCAGAACCCTGGCGCGCTCGCCCCACAGCCGTCCTACTTCCTTGGACCCAGCGGGAGCCAGCTCACGTGACGGTGCGAGGAGCAGCGCCCGGGGCGTGGCGACAAGCACTGAAAGCCGCCGGCGGCGACGCTGGACGCCTCACCGTCGACGGCGACACCGAGCAGAGCGGCGGAGCGCCCTCCAGCGCGTTGCCGGCGAGCGAGCTCGATGCAGACGACGGCCAATACCGCTCCTCCGAGGCCGGCGAGCACCGCGGGTAAACGGTCTGCGGTCTCGTGCGAGGCCGCTGGTTTCCCGGTCGCGGCGAGCAGCAGGAAGCCCGCCAGCGCAGCAGTTAGTAGGACCCCCCAAGTGATCTGAGCGGCGGTGATGTGCTGCGGCCCGTAGTGTTGGCGCAGCATTAACGCGAACAGCAGCCCGCTGATGAGCAGTGGCTGCACGACCGCGAGTGCGCCTAGGTGCAGGGCGAGGATCTGCAGCACCAGGCCGACGAGGTCGCAGCCGATACCGCCGAGCCACAGCGGGTGAGACAGCGTGGCGCGAATGAAACCGGCGACCTTGCCCGGATGCAGATTTTGCGCGTCAGGGGCGTGCCCTGCGCTGGCATGCTTGAGCGAACTCGACAGGGCGAACGCGAACGCCGCGGCCACGCTGAGCGGCACGACCAGCCACTCATTGGGCATTGGGGTACTCCCGACCAGAACCGGCCGAGGTGACGTGCGTTCGGTCGTTGCTCAGCCCGGTGGTGGGGCCGGTGGGCCGGCGGAGCAGGCGTTTGAGGATGGGTGGTCGGGTGAGGAATGCTTCGGCTTCGAGGGCGGCGAGCAGGATCCGTGGCAGATCTCGGCCGGCTTCGTAGGACAGGAAGCGGGGTTGCCAGCTGGGGCGGAACTTGACGTTGAAGCGGTATAGCGTGTCGATCTGCCACCAGCGGGAGGCGATGATGAGCAGGCGACGCCAGGCCCGCAGGAAGGGTCCGGCACCGATGCGGGCTCCGCGGTCGATCGCGTCACGGAACACGGCGAAGTTCAGCGAGATTCGGGCAATCCCCAGGGCGGGAGCGGCTTCGATGAGTTTGACGATGAGATATTCGTTGAGCCCGTTGTCGGAGGCGTGGTCGCGGCGCATCAGGTCGAGGGAGAGCCCGTCGTCGCCCCAGGGAACGAGATGCAGCAGTCCGCGCAGTGCGCCGTTGTGTTTGGCGGTGACGATGACGCAGTCGCCGTCGGCCGGGTCGCCAAGGCGGGATAGGGCCATCGAAAAGCCTCGTTCGACGGTGTCGCCGCGCCACGCGTCGGCGGCGCGGGCGAGGTCGTCGAGTTCGCTCGGGTTGATCATCGACGCGTAGCGGGTTTGCACGTCGTAGCCGGCGCGGGTGATGCGGGTGCAGGCTTGCCGGACGCCGCGCATCGGTCGCCCCTCGAGGGTGAAACCGCTGGTCGTGATGATCGCCTCGTCGCCGAGCTGGATCGCTCGCAGCCCGCATTCGCGTTGGTAGATGGTGGCGGCGAGTTCGCTGCAGCCGATGACGGCCCGGACCCAGCCGTACTGCTCGGCGAGTTCCCGGTAGGCGGCGATGGCGCCGGGCCACGCTTCGGGATCCCCGAGCGGGTCGCCGCTGGCCAGGATCACGCCATGTAGGACCCGGTAGGTGACGGCCGCTTTGCCGCTGGCCGACCAGATCACGGACTTGTCGCGGCGCAGCGCGAAGTAGCCGAGCGAGTCGCGGTGTCCGTGGCGGTGCAAGACCGCGCGCAGTTGGTCCTCGTCAGGGCGGCTGAGGCGGGCCAGCGGCTCGGACGGACGCAGAATGAGGACGACGAGGATGGCGGCGGTGAGCAACCCGATCGCCAGCAGAGAGCCGGTGAACCCGTCGCGGAATCGTTCGCCGTGCAGCCGCAGCGGGCCGGTCGCTCCGACCAGGGCCGCCAGCGCCTGGGTTAGCCGGGTCCAGAATGTGGCATGACCCTCGACGTTCTCGGGGTTGAGGTACAAGGTGAGGACCCCGAGCGTCAGTCCGGCGGCGGTGAACTGGAACGCGATCCGCAGCGCGAACCAGCGTGAGGCGGGGTCAGACCGGGCGGTGAACCGCGCGTGGGCCGTGATCAGCATCGCCAGCAATGCCAGCGTCGTCGCGAGCACGGCGGCGCCACCATCCTCGTCGCGGTGGGCTTTGAGCAGGTGCGCCAGCCCGATCAGGATCGTGGCCGCGACCGCGATCCGCCAGGCCCGCCGCTTGCGGCGACGCAGCCCGGCTGCCACGCGCAGCAGCAGTAGGCCCAGCGCGACTGTGGCAGCGGTGGCCGCATCGGTGGCCGGTATCGGCAGCAGCGGCACCAACTGGTGGGCGCGGGCACGCTCGTGCGCCGGCAAGACCGTGTCCAGCATTGTGAGCAGCCCCGCTAGTCGGGCCAATCCGGCGATGAGCGTGGGCGCGTGGTGCAGGTAGGCCCGGTGCGCAACCCTCGCACGGTGCAACCGCGCCGTGGCGGGCGTCGTCGTGCGCCTGGTGGTAGTCGGCATGTCGAGCTTCCTCGAGCTCCGGCGGCGCTGGCGATCGCGCCGCCTGCGGTGAGTGGGTCAGGTCGCGATGTCAGCGCGGCGGAATTTCAGCCAGGCCGCGGCGCTGAAAACGAGGAAATAGATCAGGGATATGAGTACCGCTCTGACTGGGTCTTCGAGCGACTGCCCGGAGTGAAACAGGTTGCCGAAGCCGTCCCAATAGGTGGTGGGCAGCGCGGGTTGGACGGCCTTGAGGAATGTGGCCGATTTCGTAGCGATCGCGGCGCCGAGCACACCGCCAGCCGCGATGGTCGCGGCGAGCGGGATGCGGGTCAGCGTGGACAGGAAGACTCCGAGCGCGGCGAACCCGAACAACTGCACGCCGCACACCAGCGCGGCGAGGAGTAATCGAGCGAGCGCGGCGACCACCGACAGCGCCGGACCGGTCAGCTGCGCATCCGGCGCCGGAGCCTCGGCGCCGAGAGCGGTGGGCACGGGCCCGAGATGGAACAGCACCCCGCCGGCGAGCAGTCCGGCGGCCGCGACGACCAGCGCAGCGACCACGGCAAACACACACACCGTGGTGAGCTTGATGAGCAGGAGCCTGCCGCGGCTGATCGGGGCAGTCAGCAGCGAGCGGAGCGTGCCGAAGTCCGCCTCACCGGCGATCGCATCGCCGGCCACCACGGCAAGCAGCAGCGGCAGCACGACCGGTGCGGTGGTGGCAAGGCCGGCGACGCCGCCGTACACGCCGTTTTGCGGGATCTGTCCGACGAAGGGTGGCGCGTCGTGCGTGGCGTGCCCGGACAGGTGCACCCCGACGGCGTAGCCGACCGGGACAGCGGCCAGCGCCAGCAGCAGCACGCGTATGCGAAGGCGGCCGAACATCAGGCCGAGTTCATCACGCAACATCGAAGGCCTCCCCGGTCAGCGCCACGAACAGGTCTTCCAGCGACGGCGGTGGTGTGCGAGTTCGGCGACGTCGACGCCGCCCTCGACAAGGGCTCGGTTGCACTGCTCGGCGGTGACATCGCCTAGTTCCACGATCAAGGTGGCGCCGTCGGCGGTGACGCTGCCGATGCCGCCCAGGCGGCGCAGCAACGCCGACCCTGCTGCCGGATCGGACACGGTGATCCGTGCGGTAGGGCTGCGGGCGCCCATCAACGTGTCGAGGCTGCCTTGGGCGAGGATCCGGCCGCGGGAGAGCACCGCGGCGTGGGTGCACACCTGTTCTACTTCGTGGAGCAGGTGACTGGACAGGAAGATCGTCGTGCCCTCTGCGGCCAGGGTGCGGATCAAGTCGCGAACCTCGCGTGTTCCTTGCGGGTCCAGTCCGTTGGTGGGCTCGTCGAGCACGATCAGCTCACGGGGGCGCAGCAGCGCGGCCGCCAGGGCCAGGCGCTGCTTCATGCCCAGCGAATACTGCCGGTAGCGCTTGGCGCCGGCTGCGGTGAGCCTCACCCGCTCCAGCGCGGCAGCCACACGCTGGTGTCGCGTGCCGCGCTCACCGCCCTCTGCGGCGTCCAACCGGACCAGATTCCGGGCTCCTGACACGAAGGGGTAGAACGCCGGGCCTTCCACCAGCGCACCGACGCGCGGCAGCACGGTCTGGCCGTGCTCGGGCATGCGCATCCCGAGAACCTCGACCGCACCGCTGGTCGGGGCCATCAATCCCAACAGCATGCGTGTGGTCGTCGTTTTTCCTGAGCCGTTGGGGCCGAGGAAGCCGAAGACGCTGCCATGCGGAACCTGCAGGTCGATGCCGTCCACCGCGGGCAGGCCATTGAAGGTTTTGCGCAGGCCCGCGGTGACGATCGCGTTCTCCACACCGTGACCGACCTGCACCTCTTGTGTCCGCGTCGCCGCGCGGTGCGTCACGCGTCGGGCCCGGGACGACCGGAGTCGGGGCCGTGCTCCCAGTCCTGTTCGATGGGTGTGCGCTGTTGCGGCGCGCGTTCTCGCGCGGTCTCGGCGCGGTGGGCTCGGATCCGCCATAGCGCCAGTGCGGCGAGCACGACGGCGGCGACGATGATGGCGGCGACCCGGCCGACCGACTTCTCCACGGCCTTGTAGGAGTTGCCGGTGACGAACCCGAGAACGACGAACCCGACGCCCCACACGAGACCGCCGGCGGCGTTGAACGCCAGGAACCGCGGGTAGCGCATTCGGGCGGTACCGGCGAGCGCGGGCATGACCGCGCGGAAGAAGGCGACGAACCGGCCGAGAAACACCGCCCAGCCGCCGCGGCGGCGCAGGAAGGCCTGCGCGTCATCCAGGCGGCGGCGGCGCTTGTCCAGGATCGGCAGGTTCAGGATGCGGGGCCCGACATGACGGCCGATCTCATAGCCCACGGTGTCCCCTACGACAGCTGCCGCCACGACCAGCACGATCATCAACCACAACTGCACCCGGCCCTGGCTGGCGATGACGCCACCGACGACGGCGGCTGTCTCACCGGGCAGCACGAACCCCACGAACAGCGCGTCCTCGGCGAACACCAACGCCGCGACCACCACGTACACCAGCACCGGGCTGAGCGTGAACAGGTGATTGAGCAAGCCTGTCATCGCCGCGCCTACCCGGCCGCGTCGCGTGGACCCGGCGCCGTAGCCGGGTCCACGGAGCCGGTCGCGGCGTGCCCGCGCTCAGGCGCGCTTGCTCGACTGGCCGTGGCCAGCGGCTGGGCCCCAGGTCCGGCAGTGAGCAACGGCCGCAAGGGCGTGCTGGACAACCGCCGGATCACGGGTGTCAGCAACGACCGGGCGGCGTAGTGGCCGGCCACGATGACGACCCCGCCCAACAGCAGCCCGGCGGCGACGTCATGGGGATAGTGCGCGCCCACGTAAACGCGAGCGAAGGCCAGCAGCGCCGCCACGACCCAGGCGGTGATGCCGAGGCGACGGTTGACGTAGCACAACCCGGCCGCGACCGCGCCGGCCATGGTCGCGTGGTCGGAGGGGAACCCGTAGTCGCTGGAGCGGCTGACCAGCAGCAGCACATGCGGGATGCTCTGATAGGGGCGTCGTTCGGCGACCGCGTTGACGATCGGCTGGTTGACCCCGACTGCGACCAGCGTGCCGACACCGGCCCACACCAGGCTCGCCATCACCCGCGGCTCACGCCGCCGGCGGGCGAGCCACCATCCCGCGGCGAGCAGGAGCACCAGCAGCGTGATCCCGAGTGTTGCCGCGTAGAAGGTCATGAATCCGTGCAGCCAGCCGGTGCGGCGGGCGAAGCGGTTGAACAGCAGGAAGTCACCGGCGTCACCCAGATACTGCCCGGGCATCGACAGCGCCATCGACGGTGTCATGCGCCGTGCTCCGAATCTGTCGTTTGATCACGGGCCGCCGTGGTCGCCGACGCGACGGTGCGGTGTCGGCGTGAGCGGAGCACCTCGGTGAGCAGGGGCAGCAGGGAGACCACGATGACCACCGCGATGATGGGCAGTAGGTAGTGATCGACGTTGTGAATGCTCGAGCCGAGCCAGTACGCGCCCAGCGTCACCCCCAGCGACCAGAGCAGCCCGCCGACGATCTGCCAGAGGGTGAACACGCGCGCCGGCACTTCGACAATGCCGGCCAGCGGATTCAGCACCGTGCGCACAACCGGGACGAAGCGGGCTAGCACGATCGCCCGGGCGTAGCCGTAGCGTTTGAGGTAGGCCTCGGCTCGGTCGCGGCCGTCGCGCAGCCGCGGCCTGCCGGCGGAACCGAAGAGCGGCGGCCCGGCTCGCCGTCCGATGAGGTAGCCGGTCTGCGCGCCCACACACGCCCCGAGGGCGGCCGCGATCAGCACGCCTGCCAGCGGCAGATGCAGTGTCGCCGACGCTGGGGCGGCGGCCAACACGCCCGCGGTGAACAGCAGCGAGTCTCCGGGCAGAAAGAAGCCGATCAGCAGCCCCGTCTCGGCAAACAGCACCACCGCGACACCGACCGAGCCGAATGAGGACAGCAACGAATGCGGGTCCAGCACATTCAGCGCAACAGGACCCAGGGCGCCGCTCACGTGCGGGCCGCCGCGGCCGGATCGCCGTAGTAGGCCACGAAGGCCTCACGACACACCCCGGCACGCCGCGCCCGCCAGGACAGCGACGGAGAACCCCACACCAGCTCTCGCCCGAGGTCCAGCACTACGACGGCGCGGATGCCGCTGCTCGCCGATGCCCACCGGGTGGCCGTGGCGGGCACCGCCCGGAACCGGCCGCGGCTGCCCGTGAGACGAAGCAGATACCAAGCCTCAGAGTGTCCGGTGGCGGCATAGTCCACCGCGACGATGCGACCCACCCGGCGCCCAGCGTGATCGCGCACCAGGTGACCCACTACCAGCGCGTGGTCGTGAATGTTCATGCTGCCAACCTCCACCTTCTCCTACGTTCGAGTAGGAGACTACGCCTACTATCATGTAGGAGCCGCTGTGCTCCCAGCGACTCCTCACCGGATGTCACATGGGCGTGGCATGGGAGCGGTGGCATGGGAGCGGCCCGGTCGAATCGGAAGTTGGTGAGCATGCGACGCGCGAACGGCACCCTGGAGTCTGAGGTCCTCGCCGCCCTGTGGGCCGCCGGGCGGCCGCTCACGCCAGGCGAGGTCGTCGAGGCGGTCGGCGGGGAGCTGGCCTACACCACCATCCAGACCATCCTCACCCGGCTGCACGGCAAGGGCGCCGTGTGCCGGGAACTCACCGGCCGCGCACACACCTACACCCCGGTGCTGGACGACGCCGGCCTTGCCGCCGAGCGGATGCGGGCCATCCTCGACAAGGGCGGCGACCACGCCGCAGTCCTCAGCCGCTTTCTGCGCACCCTGACACCCACCGACGAGGCGATCCTGGCCGACCTGCTGAACCAGCACCGAGACGACACCGAGGCGTGATGTCCGTCTCGGTGTATCTGCCACTGCTGTTGACCGCCGCCTTCGGCCTGGCCGCGCCGGTGCTCGCACGCCGACTACCCCCCGGCGCCGGGACGTGGTTGCTGTCCGTCGGCGGCCTCCTGGCTGCGGCCGGATCCTCCGCGTCGATCGCGTTGCTCGCGTTCCCCCTCCTGGCGCAGGCACCGTTCGTGGCGGCACGCGGCCGGTGGTCGGATGCCGTGCTGCGCCACCACGACCCGGTCGCCACCCCGATCGGCGCGCTCGCCATCGTCGCGGTCGTGCTGCTCGCCGCTCGGTTCCTCGCCACGGCCACCCGCCGCGGCGCCGCGGTGCGCGCCGCCTACCAGCTCGCCAGTTCGCTGCCCGCGTCCGGCAGCGAACTCACCGTGCTCGATACCGGCGAGCGCCAGGCGTTCGCCGTGCCGGGCCGGCCCGGCCGGATCGTGGTCACCACCGGTCTGCTGCGCAGTCTCGACCCGGCCCAGCGGCGGGCGCTGCTCGCCCACGAGCGGGCGCATCTGCGCCACCGCCACCACGTCCACCAGAGCGCGGCGCACCTGGCTGCGGCCGTGAATCCGCTGCTGTACCGACTGCCCGCGGCCCTCGCCCTATCCTGTGAACGGTGGGCCGACGAAGACGCCGCCAGCGTATGCCGTCGAGACACCGTCGCCGAGGCCCTCACCCACGCAGCCATCGGTCCCCGTCTCCCCGGACCCGCCGTGGTTCTCGCCGCCGCCGTCACCGACGTCACCGACCGGGTCGGCGCCCTCCGTGCCCCGGCACCCCGGCTCGCCCTGTGGCGCGTCGCACTGCTGCTCGGCCTGCTCGCAGCGACTGCCCTAGCGGTCGCAGAAGCGATGCACGACACCGAACGCCTCTTCGAACTCGCCCAATCCGCCTACCGCACCGGACAACACCGAACCCCGTGACCAGCAAGCCGAAACCACCTACCGCACCCGCCGCACGCGGCTCTGCCAGCCTGACCGAGGCGGCCGGCGGCCTGTTCCACGTCGGGTCCAGCGCGATCACCTGCCGCGCCCGATGAGTAGCCGCGCCCACGGCACGACCCAAGACCCACGCTGTCACACCAAGATCGTTCTCACCGCTAACCGCTGTTCGGTTGCGCATTGTGCCGCCAATTGCATCAGATGCGAACTGGCGATGGTGTGCGCATGGTCGCGCAGAGGGGCGGGAATCCCCAGGCTGGCAAGGGATCCGGCCGTCTGTGGTGATGGTGACGATAGCGGTCGGTGG
>JAABUS010004288.1_pt1 | contig 20879 bp, 13 predicted proteins | sample 5560161 | NCBI WGS metagenome assembly JAABUS01 (sample SAMN10711885, study PRJNA513376) | rock metagenome | isolation source: Antarctica rocks | place: Antarctica: Victoria Land, Trio Nunatak nord | collected 2016-01-04
AAAGGCCACATCGAATTTTTTCGTCCCCACCCTAATAAACTTTGTACAGAAGTAAGCATAATGCTTTTGCTTACGGCTTCTTCCATGCTGCCTGTACCGGTAGTTTTACCGGCTGTATCATTTGCTTTACTTAACCACCAATTCATAAGCGGTATTTAATAGAAATAAATACAATAACTGCTTTTTCTATAGGGTAAAAAGATTATTGCATTATTTCTGTTGTCTTATTTCTTATTTATAGAAAAATTGCATCCTATAGATTCACTCTTTTATAATGCTTTTGCGTTTTTTATATGCTTTTAAAATACCGTTGACATCGGGTCCTATATCTAATGCGCCAATACCCCATTCATAAATTAAAACAACTACTAATTGCCCTATAAAAAAGGCTGCTCCGACATATCCCGGCCATCCCAATTCATAAAATGCTAATGCCCACAGCATAAGAAAGACTGCTTCAACATCAAAAATTACAAAAAGCATAGCAACCAGGTAAAATTGGGCGGAAAAGCGAAGGCGTGCAGAACCTGTTTGTTGTATACCACCTTCGTAAGGAAGGTTTGTAGCTCTATCTTTATGATGTTGGCCTAAAAAATAAGATAAAGTGAGAATGGCGGTGAGTAAAAAAGCAACAATTGCTGCATACAACAACAAGGGCCAATGGTTAGTAAACGTTTCATTTCCTGGCATGTTTGCTCCGTTTTATGATTCAGATGGACTTTACCTTATCTATACTTCAATATTTCCCAGCAAATATAACGGTATTTACTTTGTAAGATCAGCTTACTATATAATGCTCCAGATTTTCAATAATAAAGTTTTTTTCTTCAATTACGTATTTAACCAAATCTCCAATAGATATAACACCCAGGAGTTTACCATTATCAAGTACAGGCAAATGACGTATTGATTTATCAGTCATTATTTGCATGCAATCGTCAATGGTGTTTTGAGGAGTCACAAAAATGGGACGATCAGTCATGATATCTTTGATACAGGTTTCCTTTGAGGAACGGCCTTTCAATACTACTTTTCTTGCATAGTCCCGTTCTGTAAATATGCCAATAAGAGTTTCATCCTCTACCACTACTAAAGCGCCTAATTTTTTATCTTCAAGCACTTCGAGTGCATCATATACACAAGTGGAAGGAGATACAGAGTGTACTACATTGCCTTTTTTTTGTAAGAGGTTTTTTACAGTTCCCATAACAAGCAGGTTAAGAGTGAAATCGCGGATTAAGGTAATTCATTTTTTTTAAAACCAAAATAAATGTTAAGAAAATTATTTTAAATATTTTTCGACCCATTTATAAAATTGATTTTTACAAGGCAAAAAGAACAATGTTTTAATATGACTTTTAGAAATTGGTGAGCAAGCTGAGTTTGTGCTTCAGCAGTTGGTTTCATAAATACTTAGGCATACTTCATAAATACAATTTACTTCTATCAATACACTTTCTATTTACAAATTTCCTTTCTTCAATTCATCAACTGCATGGTTTGCTGCTCTCGCGGTCAGAGCCATAAAAGTTAATGAAGGGTTTTGTGTAGCGGTAGAGGTCATGCAGGCACCATCTGTTACAAATACATTGTTGCAGGCATGTAGTTGATTCCACTTGTTCAGCAAAGAAGTCTTCGGGTCTTTACCCATTCTTACTCCGCCAACTTCATGAATATCTAATCCGGGAGCTTGTTTACTGTCGCTGCTTTTAATGTCTTTACACCCTGCCTTATGAAGCATTTCTTCGCCCTGCGTCAAAAAATCTTTTAATGATTTTTCATCATTTTCATCATAATCAACAGAAGTAATCAGCAAGGGTATTCCCCAATTGTCTTTTTTATCGCTGCTTAAGCGAACATGGTTACTTTCTTTTGGGATGGTCTCACCCTGCATCATCATAGACACAAACCAGCCACCGGGTTCTGTAAGTGCGTCTTTAAAGTTTGCACCGAGCGTTTCTCCCTGTGCGGCTTCACTTCCACCGGAACGGCCCGCGCCGAAATGAACGGTATAACCTCTTAAAAAATCCATTTCCTGTTTGTGTACATTTCTAAAGTTAGGCATCATGGCCTGGGTAGGTCTTCGTCCGTAATAATACTTATCCTCATAGCCATCAAAGCCTGCAGAAAGAGTTCCCCTGTAATTATGAAATGCTATGTACTTTCCCATCAATCCATTATCATTACCCAATCCATCAGGAAAGCGGCCTGATGTTGAGTTAAGCAAAATAAGATTAGAATTTAAGCAGGCAGCATTCACAAAAATGACCTTTGCAAAATATTCTGTCGCTTTTTTTATTTGAGTGTCTATAACTCTTACTCCAGTTGCTTTGCCTTTATTTTCATCATAAATAACAGAATGCACTACTGCATTAGTCTTGAGAGTAAGATTACCTGTTTTTTGTGCCCAGGGAATAGTGGATGAATTAGAGCTGAAATATCCGCCAAAGGGACAACCTCGTTCGCATAAACTTCTTGCCTGGCATTGATTACGGCCTTGCTGTATATGTATTTCTTTTGGCTGGGTTAAGTGAGCACACCTTCCTACTATTACGTGCCTGTCTTTATAACCTGCCATTATTTTTTGCTGAAGTTCTTTTTCGACGCAATTCAACTCCCATGGTGGCAGAAACTCGCCATCGGGTAATGTATCTAATCCGTCTTTATTGCCCGAGATGCCTGCAAATTTTTCTACATAACTATACCAGGGCGCAATGTCATCATATCTTATGGGCCAGTCAACTGCAAAACCATCTCTTGCAGGCCCTTCAAAATCATATTTGCTCCATCGCTGTGTTTGCCTTGCCCATAGCAACGATTTTCCTCCAACCTGGTATCCGCGTATCCAGTCAAAAGGTTTTTCCTGTATGTAAGGATGCTCATTATCTTTTACAAAAAAGTGTTGAGATGTATCATTAAAAGCATAACACCTGCCTGCAATAGGATTGTCCTTAACAGTCTGTGCAGGCAGCCTGCCGCGATGAGTAAAGTCCCAGGGATTTTTGGTTGCTGTAGGATAATCTTTTAAATGCACGACATCTCTTCCTCTTTCCAATACGAGAGTTTTCAAACCCTTTTCGCAAAATTCTTTAGCAGCCCATCCTCCACTAATACCGGAACCGATAACTATGGCATCAAACGTATTTTGTGCTATCCCTTTTGTGTTGAGATTTACTTTCGAAGAATCTCCAGGCATATTTTCGTTTTTAATTTAAAGGTTCTTACAATCAGTAAATATAAGAAATACATTTTTGTTACCGGCGGAATAACTTTCTTCAAAATCGTTCCCTTAAGCGGGACGAGTTGTTCATTCCTATGTACGGATAGATTATTTATTCAATTTTTTTCACCAGGTTTTAATAAAGCAATTACTTAAATTAAGCACCCGATCCTGTTTAAATATACAAAAAGCTCATTGAAAATATAAGGACGGAAATTACATAATTTTACCTAATCGTTAAACAAAGTTTCAAAAATGAAAGCAAGACGCGCAAGAGTCGGAAGCAGATCAAAAACGTTCAGGTTAACCCTATGTTTACACCACTATCTTGTGTATTCTTCTTTTCCAAATCATTATACCAACGAAGGAGCCAAAGCGACAAAGGAACCCGCACCAATTTAACTAAGCATGTAATAGATACTTTCGTCGAAGTTTTAAAGATGAGTAAAGATGAATAAAGCTGATTAAAGATGATACCAAAATGCTGTCATTGCACAATAAATTTTATGATAAAGTGGATAATTTGCAAGAATGATTTTTTTAAATAAATTGTAATTCAGCTTCTATTACCGGGAAAACAGAATAAAGAATATCGATAAAACTGAAAGGATTTTTTGAAAGACTTGCTGTTATTTATAATCGTTTGAAACTATCATCTCCGACCTGAAGTTGACTGGCAAAGTATGGAAATTGATTAAAGTTATCCTCATAATCAATTAAAGTTGTTTTTGGTACAGAATATGACATTAAAGTGATATTAGCTGATTAAATAATGTCATGTCAGTTATAATAACAGTGAAATAGATTGTTTTAGAATCTATGATATTTAGTATGCCTGAATAAACCAAACAGAATACATTTGTATAAATCAGTATTAATTTTTCAAACTTTTTAAATATTTAATTATGCAAGACAGGCATTATCAAACAAAAAATAATACCTCACTGAAAGATGGCAAAAGCGAAACTATAAGTGAATTAGCCCGTCGTCATTTGCTTAATGAAAATCATACAACTACAGACGAAGAGCTAAAAAATGCACGAATCGAATTCAATGATATTTTTGATGCTTCTTCCGTATATTTGTCTCCTATACCTAATGAAAATAATAACATAGTCTTACCTTAGCAAAAAAAGTAATAATATAGATAATAAAACTACAAATTTTAATATTGCGGTAAAATTTGCACCTTATAACATTTTGAAATGGGTATAATTTTCCTTAAGCCACTGTAAAATCAATTTTATTACAATACGTGAGCAAATTGATTATCTTAATCCACCAATTTATCTTTATAATAATTAATTAGAAAGGCTTTTTCTTCAACTTCTTGTATTTGCTGCAACTACCTCGGGCAACAGCAGGATCAAGATATGATTTTTGAATATTATGATTTGCGTAGTAATGTTTATTTAAATTATATTTATATTTAAATATAACCTGTACATCTTGCAGAGTTTCCTCCCTCTTACGGTAATGTAATATAAGTACCATCGCATACAACAGTTACTCCTGTTGGGGCACTGAAGAAAGAAGATAAAGACTTATCCTTGTGGAAGGCCAGAAAAACGAGCATCATTAACCCAATAAATCCTAATACTTTCAACAGCGTTGATTTCATTTTCATAAGGGTTTAGTTTTAAAAATTAGTCAAATTCAGGTAATTAGTTTTTTACCAATTCTATTTGGTTGCAATTATTATTCAAAAGGAATAATAAAATCCCTTTCGTCTTTAACTAAAATATTGAAATAAAAGTCTTGCTTTTACCTGTTTTCTATAAGTAAAGTCAATAAACACCTATAAAAAAATAAGAATTTTTATTACAGGCAATTGGAATAAAATCAGCGTAATAAAGCAGCAATAAAACGTAATCACCAAAAACAAAAACTTTGGGGGAAAGCTTTTAATAAGAGGATTTGGATAATTTTTTTAAAGGACACCGGTAATATTAAAACTGGATAATTCTTACTTCTTCTCAAATAAAAGTATGCTCTTCTTATTTAATCAACTTGATAAAAGATTACCTGCATTTTTTATAAGAACATAAGAATGAACCTGATTTTAAGTTACATAGAGTTAGATTAAAGAAATTACCCATAAATATAAATCCATTTTTTTAAAAGTGCAAACAAATGATAAAGTATTTTTTGAATTTCAATTAGAACAGCTAAAAAAATTTTAAGCTGTTTAGAATATTTAATAAGATGTATTACTCTTTATTTATTTAATACAATCCTTGTTTATATTAGATTTTAAAATTCTTCTTCAATAAGAATATTTATTATTACCTGCAGAAGATACAATGAGTTATATTTATCTTTTGCAAACCAGCATTTCGGAGGATATTACTTGTCAGCTTTATTTATACATTTACAACATTTTTTAATTTGATGTTATATTGATTCTTAATCGAGTAATTATGCCTTCTGCAAAAAAAATTAATATCTTTTCTAAAGCCAACCCCGATACAGGTTTTGGGGTACAGGCTAATCAGATAGGTGGGCGGTTTGTAAATAAAGATGGTTCTTTTAATTTGAGGAAAGAAGGTTTACCCTTGCTGGAGCGTATAAGTTTTTATTCAAACCTTTTGGAAATATCATGGACAAAGTTTTTTGCATTTATTCTTCTTTTTTATCTCGGCGCTAATATTGTTTTTACACTCTTGTATTTATGGGCTGGTCATGATCAACTGCAGGGATTAATTTCCGCTACTGTATGGGGAAGAGTCAAAGAAATATTTTTCTTCAGTACAGAAACTTTTACTACAGTAGGTTATGGAAGAATAAATCCGGTAGGTGATGGCGCTCATATAATTGCATCCCTTGAGTCACTCACGGGTTTCCTGTCGTTTGCATTTTTAACCGGTCTGTTGTATGGAAGGTTTAGCCGTCCGCGGGCCTATATTGCCTTTAGTGAAAACGCATTGATAAGTCCCTATAAAAACGGAATTGCACTTATGTTTCGCATGGCGCCTTACAAGGTAAATCATGATTTAACTGACGCCCGTGTAACTGTAAACGTTGGCTTCACCGAATTGGAAGAAGATAAACCCATATATAAATTTTACAAGTTAAATCTGGAGCGTGAAAGAATTGATACCTTCAGTATGAACTGGACTGTGGTTCATCCGATAGATGAAGAAAGCCCGCTGCTTAATTTCAATAAAGAAGATATGCAGGGCTCTGACCTCGAACTGTATATTCAGATCAATGGCTTCGATAATATCTTCTCGAATATGGTTCTTCACCGCAGTTCTTATACTTTCAAAGAAATTATATGGGGCGCTAAATTTAAGACTATGTATCATGAATCTCCGGATGGCAATACCACCGTTCTTGAACTGGATAAATTGAATGAATTTGAGAAAGTGAACCTGCCGGAATTGAAGGAAGAAAGTTAGCTTTTTGAGCAGACATAGGTAATATCAGAGTTTGATAAAAACTAAGGACAAGCAGCTTCTTCAAAAAAATAAGGATTGAAGAACGCTCCACTAATTTTTTCTCAATTTCAATTTTGATAGCGCAAAAAGAGAAATAATAATAAAGCCTATGCCTAAAACTGTTTCTCCCTGCAGCATTTTTGTTGTATTATAAGCATCATGTATCCAGCCATCAAAAGCTATGATATAAACCGGAGCTATATTGCCAATAGAAGTAAATAAAGCATATTTGGTCGAGGCTAAGCCACGGCCTATGGCATGAAGAACAATTGCAGAAAAAGCGGCATAACATAATCCTATAATAAATGCATAAAACAAAACACCGGTTACATAGTTAGCAGGTCTATAAGCGGAAATACTCATCACTAAAGTAACTATTGCCATTAGCGTCCCGGAACCAAAAAATGCCCACCATCTGCCTATTTTATCTGCAATCCACCCGCCACAAACACATCCTGTTGCACTAACGACTTCACTTAATGTTCCCGTCACTAAAGCAACCGTATCTGCTTTTACCTGCCAATCTGTTGCAATAGATGACCACACATAGGCAGCACCGCCCACACCAATGGGTGTCATAATTAAAAAAAATGTAAAAATGGCAATTGGTAAGCGGAACGTCTCACGAATATCAAGTGCAATAGTTTTAAATCCTTGTTTAAGGGTTTTATTTTGACCGGGCCAACTTGTGGAACAAAATATAATGCGGAAGCGAACGCTATCATAGCAAGGGATAAAATAACTCCTGCTATATGATATGAAAAATGGCTCGAAAGCCATAAGCCAGCTCCACCACCTAAACCCATGCCACCTAAATTTCCGGCTTGATACCAACCGCCTGCCCGGCCTTTTTTTTCTTCTGCCACTGTATGTGCCATAAACCCTCCGACAGGTAATATTACAAAAGTAGCAGCCACCTGAGAGAGAAAAACAATAGCAGTTAAAATCCCTGTTGCCCTGGTGTTAAGAGCAATTAAACTAAGCAATAATAGAAATGATGAACAAACACTAACGCCAATCAGATACCATTTATGCAAATTGAGTGTTAAGTCTGCAAATGGGCCAAATAGAAAAGTGTACATGTTGGCTGACAGTTCGAAGGCAACGATGAATGCTGCGGCTGACACAGTGAACCCATGATTCGTTAAGAGGAATGGCAGGGTTACAGATACAAAGCCTATACTTATGCCATAAGGTAATATAAGGAAAAGGATTGTAACAGGCGCCGTAGTTGTTCGCTTAGAGATCAAGTTAAAACATTGAATGGTTCGATGACAACTTTCGAAGTGCTTCTTTTTAATTAGGCATAAAGTAAAGCATTTTGAAGGAATGGGAGAATTTATACAGCTTCACTTTTGCTATTCTGTCACATCCAACAGCATCAGGTCAGCTTGTTTGCCATTTCCTTATTCCTGCTGCGGTTAGAAAGAATACATTGTTGACAACCTCCTCTAAAATTATCAAAATATGGCGACAAATTTCTAATTGCATCACAACAAACTTTCCCGAAGTATTATTCATTAACCTCCGGGAAAGTTTCTGTTCAATCTTCTTACAATTTTACAAATTGCTTGTACATCACCTTATCTCCGCTTATAACTTTTATTATATATACCCCGCTAACCATAGATGAAACATCTAGTTGCACAGCTTGATTTGAACTGTTTGATTGTATAGTTTTTAGTACAGCTCCTGAAGCAGAAATGACTGATATTGCAGAAGGCTTGTTAAGCTGGAGACCCTTTGTAAAAATCTGCAAAGTACTTCTGACAGGATTAGGGCTTAGTCTTAAACTTAAAGCGCCATTTATACCTGCTTTGTTTTGCAGAAGAAGGCCTGCTTACAATTGAAGCATTTGTCACTGTTACTGTTACAGGAGCAGATGTATTTGATAGTCCTTTTTCGTCTGCAGCTACTGCAGTAATGGTGTAAGTATAGCTGTCAGTAAAAGCTTTTCCGCAGAAACTAATTATTCATAACCGCGGAAAAGCTTTCTATATCTTCTTACTGTTTCACAAACTTCTTCACTGTGTTTTCTTTACCATCTGCAGAGAATATTTTTAAGAAATACGTACCTGATGATAATTGTGCGACATTAAGCTGCACGATGCTTTCACCATTACTTATATTGGTAATCTTATTAAGTAATGATTTTCCGTTTAAATCGGTAATCATCAGTGTTATTGCATGGTTACTTTGTGAAGCAATCTTTACATTTAATGTATTTTTCGCAGGGTTTGGATAAACAGCAGACAGGCCTGATGCAGGGGCATTATTATCTTTCAACACGACAATATTAGAGTAAGAAAACTTGCCGTCTTTGTCAATTTGTTTTAGCCTGTAATAATTGGTACTTGCCAAATAATCTGCATCGGTAAAATCATACGTTATCTTGTTATTACTATTACCATTGATTGCTTTGGTATTAGCAAAACCAATTTTATTAAAGTTGTTTCCATCGCTGCTGCGTTGTATTTCAAAGCCCGTATTGTTTTGTTCAGTGGCAGTTGTCCAGTGGAGAAAGTTTTGTTTGCCTTGAACTTCGCCGGAAAAGTTGATAAGAGTGACAGGTAAAGCACGAAGATTTCCAGTATACAATTCAGTTCCGAATTGATAAGTAGTCGCGGTAAAGAATAATTGGGTACCAACAGCAGTTACATTACTTACGGAGGTAACGCCGTTAAGGTTATCATCCTGAACAGGATGGGTGCCTGCTTCAGTACCATTAGACTGCCATAGGATTATGTTGGTATATGTTTCATTAAAAATTGTGAAAAATAAAGTTCCGTTGCCGTTAACTAAAGCACGGCCAGTGTAGGAGGAAAAATTGGTACTGCCTAAACCTGGCGTGATATCTTTCACCAAATATGTACCTGCCTCTGTTCCATCTGATCTATACAATTCTCGACCATGCCCAGTATCATTTGCACTGTAGTCGTTAGCATTAGCAGTGAAATATAAGATGCCATTTACATCGGTCAGGTCTTCTGGAGAAGAACCATATGGTCCGATTTTCTTTACCAGTTTTGTTCCCTCTGTTGTTCCGTCTGTTTTCCAAAGATGTCTGCCGCTATTATCATCTGCATCAAAGAAAAGCGTTCCATTTGATATGGTGTAGCCATAAATACCGGGACGCCATATTTGTTTTAAAAGAACAGTACCTGCTTCAGTTCCGTCTGATTTCCAAAAGCTTAGTCCCTCTCCACCGTCAGCCCCGAAAAATACTTCCCTATTAAATGCTTGTAAATTATCAATTTCATAAAAAGGACCGCCGGGATGAAAACTTCTTACTAACACTGTACCTGCAACAGTTCCGTCGCTTTTCCATAAAGCTGCACTGGTATCTGTAACATCTGCAACAAATATGTTATTGCCAACAACAGCGGCAGGAGCAGAGGAAGAGTAATGAAAATGACTTTTTAATAAATATGTTCCCTGTTCTGTTCCATCACTGCGCCATACTGCATTTTGTCCTGTTTTAAAATCTGAGATTGAAAAATAAATCTGGTCATCAGCAGCTAATATTCCAAAGGAATAAGAGATGCCAAGGTTGCTGCCTGAAAAAGTTTTTACCAAAGTAATTGTTCCATCATTGCCATTTGTTTTCCATAATTTTAAGGTATCTGCGTTAGTAAAAAAGTAAAGATTATCTTTTTGGGGTGTTATATTAGAAGGAGAGCTTCCGATATCACCTGGTATTATATCCTTATATAAAGAAGTACCTGCTTCTGTACCATCAGATTTCCATAATTCTTTTCCATGAGCTTTTTCAAATGCAGTAAAAAAAAGGTTATTGTTGAATCCTGTTAAATTTGAAGGTTCGGAAGCTGAAGTGGAGGTTTGATTAATATCTTTTAACAATGAAGTTCCTGTTGCAGAGCCGTTCGATTTCCATAATTCAATTCCCGTTGAACCATTATTTGCAGAAAATAACACCTGGTTATTTACAAAAGTAAAATTGCGGGGGTTTGAACTGCTTACCCCTGGATAAATATCTTTTAGTATTTGCGTGCCGGCGTCTGTTCCATTCGATTTCCATAACTCACTGCCATATGATTTGTTCTGATAAGTAAAATATAATTCACCATTTGCATTAAACAAATTACTAAACGAATTTCCTGAACCCTTATCTATATTTTTTATTAATGCAGTACCTGCAGATGTACCATCCGATTTCCAGAGACCTGTATTACCATCAGTGCCAGTAGCAGAAAAAAACAAAGAGCCGTTTACATTAGTAAGATTAGCAGGGTTTGAGCTATCTGAGCCTGCTGCGATATCTTTAACCAGAACTATACCAGGTGTCTTAGTATCGTATTTATATAATTCTTCACCTCTTGTACTGGCATTGGCACTAAAATATAATGTACTGTTTATCGCAACCATAGAGCCTCTGTTATAATAGTCTCTTGGGAAAACCACCGCTTTATCATTTGTTACTATAGTTGTACCCTCTGAGGTACCGTCAGATTTCCATAATTTACTATTAGTACCATCATAAGCTGAGAAATAGAGAGTAGTGTCTATAACAGTGAATTGATAGGGATCACTGTCACCTGAAGTGTTAATGTCTTTCAATATATAAGTACCCTCTATGGTTCCATCGGTTCTCCATAATTCCCTGCCAAGATTAAAACTATAGAAATTAAAAAGTACATGCCCATTAGTGAGAATTATGGAATTGTCTCCGAAGCCTGAAAAAGAAGTAAGATCCACATATTGTACAGTCCCTGTTTCTGTGCCGTCCGATTTCCAAATACTATTATTAAAATTACCATTAGCAGCAGCAAAAAAATAAACCTCACCTTTTATGTCAGATAACCTCCAGACACCATTAGGTCCTGATAACATAATAGTGCCATTATCTGAACCATCAGATACCCATAATTTACTGTTAGCAGTAAAAAATAATTGATTATTTGAAACGATTATTTCATATATGTTTGAAGATGCTTCACCAGGAGTAACATCTTTAACCAGGTAAGTGCCTTCTGCTGTTCCATCGCTTCTCCATAATTCCTGGCCATGAATACCATCATCAGCAGAGAAATACTTTACCCCTTGCAGCTCAGCATAACCAAACGGGTTTGCATCTTTTGAATTATTAATGTCTTTTACGATATGAAAATTCTGCGCCTGCAAAACAGCACTTATGCTTACACTTAATAATAGTGCAAACAAATATTTAAAATATATCTTTTTCATTTTAAAATTATTAGATGATTTATTAATAAGTAGTTATTTGCATTAATTCTTCTTTTGTTAATTCGGCAGGTATTCCCTTTTTTATTTTTTCAATTGCCATTAATGCTGCTTTATTTGCCTTTTCTCTTTCAATCAATTCTCCCTTAGGGTGACCTGTTGGCATTGCAAATACAGTTTGATGAAACATGATACGTCCGTTGCGAAAAATAACATATCCAAACATTTTATTTGGAGCAACAAAAAGCTTGTAAGTATAATTGCCATCAGAAGGTCTATTTGCGGTTTGTTCGGATAGACGATTTGCAGGCCTGGAATTTTTGGTTTGTTGAGCAATTGTCTGCGAAAAAATCAGAAGGCTTAACACAAGCATGGAGCCGAACAGAGTGATTGTTTTTGTTTTCATGATTTTTGTTTTTGAGATTTAAGAAATAAATTTTCAGTATTTGTGCTTAGAGCATAACATCAGGCATTACATAACTATTAGTAAAAACTTTCCCGAAGAATTATCTATTCGTTACTCCGGGAAAGTTTACGTTTGAATCACTTACTGTTTCACAAATTGTTTGTACATCACCTTATCTCCGCTTACAACCTTTATTATATACACCCCGCTTACAAGAGATGAAACATCCAGTTGCACTGCTTTATTTGAACTGTTTGATTGCATAGTTTTCAGTACAGCGCCTGCAGCAGAAATGACTGATATTGTTGAAGGCTTGTTAAGCTGAAGACCCTTTGTAAAAATCTGCAAAGTGCTTCTGGCAGGATTAGGACTTAGTCTTAAACTTAAAGCGCCATTTATATCAGCTTTGTTATTTGCAGAAGAAGGCCTGCTGCTTACAATTGGTAAACTTGATGCTGTCACAGTTACAGTAACAGGAGCAGATGTAGCTGAAAGACCTTTATCGTCATAAGCTTTTGCAGTGATGGTGTAAGTACCCGGCTCTGCATTAGTCCATGTATAAGTATATGGATAGTAATATTCTGTTCTTAATAAAGCAGTTCCATTGAACAACTCTACTTTACTTATTTTATCATTTGGATCTTTTGCATTGGCAATTATACGAATGGTTGCAGGGCCGGTATAAGTTGTATCATTTACAGGACTTACAATACTTACAACAGGTGGTACATTTTCGGCTACTACTGATACGTTGATGCTGTTAGATGTTGTAACATTGCCGCAGTCGTCGAAAGCTTTTGCGGTAAGTGTATAATTACCGACAGGAACATCTATCCATAAGAAACCAAAAGGAGCTTCAGTTTCGGTGTGTAATCTTGTTGTACCATTAAAAAACTGAACTTTAGTTATTTTACCGTCTTCATCGGTTGCAGTTGCATTGAGCTTAATTCTTGCAGGTGCGGTATATTTGACAATATTGTAAGGAATGGTAAGGCTTACAGTTGGAACTTTGTTAGCAGTACTTCCTGCATACAATTCAGTTCCGAATTGATAAGTAGTACCTGTAAAAAATAGCTGGGTACCAACAGCAGTTACATTACTTACGTAAGTAACACCGGCAAGGTTATCATCTTGTACAGCGTGAGTGCCTGCTTCAGTACCATCCGATTGCCATAGGCTTATGTTTGTATATGTTTCATTTAAAGGATGTAAAATATAAAGTTCCGTTGCCGTTAACTAAGGTATTAAAATTAGTACTTCCGCCACCGGGTGTAATATCTTTGACTAAATATGTACCTTCCTCGGTTCCATCCGATCTATACAGTTCTTCGCCATGCCCGCTGTCATTTGGGGTATAATCATTAGCATTAGCAGTGAAATACAGGATGCCATTGACATCTGTCAGATTTCTGGGGGAAGAACCATAAAGTCCGATCTTCTTTACCAATTTTGTCCCCTCTGTAGTGCCATCAGTTTTCCAGAGGTCTCGCCCAGTGCCATCATCAGCATCAAAAAAAAGTGTTCCATTTGAAATGGCATGGCCATAAATACCCGGACGGAAAAGTTCTTTTACGATAACAGTGCCTTTCTCAGTTCCATCTGATTTCCATAAGCGTGTACCCCCCTCAGTTGATGCACTAAAAAAAACATTTCCTTTAAAACCATACAAATAGCTGATTTCGTAAAAACCTCCTGCTTGAAAATTTTTCACCAACACAGTACCTGCAACGGTACCGTCACTTTTCCATAATGCTGCACTGGTGTCCGTCAGGTTTGCAATGAAGATAATGTTGCCCACTGTAACCTCCGTGGCCCCACCCATAGAAATGGGACTAAAATTATTTTTTAATACAAAAGTACCTTGGGAAGTTCCATCAGTTCTCCAAAGTTCTTTTGCTAACGTTGTATTATTGAAAAGGGTAAAATAAACAAGATTATCAGTGGAATATATATTGTAGCTGCCAAGATTACTTCCTAAAAAATCTTTAACCAAATCGGTAGCACCATTTCCATCCGTCTTCCAAAGTTGAAATGGATTTCTGGTAAAAAAATAAGCATCTTTATTATTATGGGCAGTTATAACAAGAGGGTAACTGCCTGCTGAACCAGGAAGAATATCTTTAACTATCGAAGTTCCTGCATCTGTACCATCTGATTTCCACAATTCTCCCCCATGTTCTGATTCAGTTGCCTGAAACAGTAATTTGTTATTAAAGTTAGCTAAATAATAAGGATTCGAACTTGAAGTGGTAGTTTTGTTTATATCCTTTATTAATGCCGTACCTTCAGTTGTTCCGTTTGACCTCCATAATTCTATCCCCGATGAACCATCATTTGCAGAAAATATAACCGAACCATCTAAAGAAGTAAGGTAACCTGGGGTTGAACTATTTTGTCCAGGGTTTATATCTTTTACCAGTACAGTACCTGCATTTGTTCCATCTGATTTCCATAATTCACTGCCAAATTCTTTCTTAGAATAAGTAAAATATAATTCACCGTTTGCATTGAAAAAATTACTAAATGAATTTCCCGGACCAGTGTCTATATTTTTTACCAATACAGTACCTATAGATGTGCCATCTGATTTCCAGACACCAGTGTTGCCATCAGTGCCTGCAGCAGAAAAAAATAAAGAGCCGTTTACATTTGTAAGATTAGCAGGGTTTGAACTATCTGCGCCTGTTGCGATATCTTTTACCAGAACTATACCTGGTGTCTTAGTAACGTATTTATATAATTCCTGGCCTGTTGTACTGGTATAGCCACTAAAATATATTGTATTATTAATAGCAGCCAAACTGGCTGTATTATAAGGATCCTTTGAAATAATAACATCTTTGTCATTTGCTGCTAAAGTTGTACCTTCCTGTGTGCCGTCAGTTTTCCATAATTTACGATTGGTACCATCGTAAGCAGTGAAGTAAAGAGTATTGTCTATAACATTTAATTGAGATGGATTACTTCCGTTCCCCGGGTTAATGTCTTTTAACTTAAAAGTACCTTCTACTGTACCATCTGTTCTCCACAGGTCATTTCCATAAGTATAAAAACCAAAAAATATTTGTCCATTCATACCAATTAGGGGGCCTACTCCAAATCCTCCTGAAAAAGCAGCAAGATCAGCATATTGTACAGTGCCCGCTTGTGTACCATCAGATTTCCAAATACTATAGCCATAACCAGCAAAAAAATACAGCTCTCCATTTATGTCTGATAATACGTTAACTCCATTAGGTCCTGATAGCATAATAGTGCCGTCGGCTGAACCATCAGATACCCATAACTGATTGTTAGAAGTAAAAAATAATTTATTATTTGAAACAATGATTTCATAAATGTTTGAAGATGTTTCACCCGCAGTCATATCTTTAATCATATAAGTGCCCGCGGCGGTTCCATCGCTTCTCCATAATTCCCGCCCATGAATACCATCATCAGCAGTGAAATAGCTTACGCCTTTAAGAGTAGCATAAGTTGTACTATTATAATAACCATTAATGGGGTTTGCATCTTTTGAATTATTAATGTCTTTTACAAGATGAAAATTCTGTGCATGCAAAGTGCTTATGTTTACACTTAATAGTAGTGCAAACAAATATTTAAAATATATCTTTTTCATTTTAAAATTATTAGATGATTTATTAATAAGCAGTTATTTGCATTAATTCTTCTCTTGTTAATTCGGCAGGGATTCCCCTTTTTATTTTTTCAATAGCCATTAATGCTGCTTTATCTGCCCTTTCTCTTTCAGTCAATGCTCCCTTAGTGTAAACTGTCGGCATTGCCAATACAGTTTGATGAAATATGATACGTCCATTGCGAAAAATAACATATCCATACATTTTATTTAGCGCAACAAAAAGCTTGTAAGTATAATTGCCGTCAGAAGGTCTATTTGCGGTTTGTTCGGATAGACGATTTGCAGGCCTGGAATTTTTGGTTTGTTGAGCAATTGTCTGCCAAGAAATCAGAAGGCTTAACACAAGCATGGAGCCGAACAGAGTGATTGTTTTTGTTTTCATGATTTTTGTTTTTGTTTGAGTGCAGTTTATTTTAACCGTTGTTCGTCTACAGAAGTAGAAGAGTCAATAGTTTTTGGGGGAAGGAAATTTTATATCTGAATGAATGATTAGTTATGTGAGATGTAACTTAAATTTTTAATTGAGCGTAGTCAATTAAACTTCCTGCAGAATGCTATAACTACAGGAAGTTTATTATTTATCTCCTTACTGTTTCTCAAACTTCTTTACAGCACTTTCACATCCGCTGCCGCAAATGGCTTTAAGAAAGTAAGTACCTGCGGAAAGATGCCGAACGTTCATTTGTATAACACGTTCTCCGCCGCCTGCATTGGTCGCTTTATTTATTATTGTTCTTCCGGTAATATCGGTTACCAATAGTGTTACCTTATCATTAGGTGATGATGCAATCTTTACATTAAGCACGTTCTTTACAGGGTTAGGATAGAGGTTTAAACTTACTGCATCCTTTACACCTGCCTTGCTATTTACAGAAGATGGCCTGCTGCTTACAATTGGTAAACTTGATGCTGTCACAGTTACAGTAACAGGATCAGATGTTGCTGAAAGACCTTTATCGTCATAAGCTTTTGCAGTGATGGTATAAGTTCCTGCCTGTACATTAGTCCACGTATAAGTATATGGATAGTAATGCTCGGTTCTTATTAAGGTAGTTCCGCTATAAAACTCCACTTTGCTTATTTTATCATTTGGATCTTTTGCTTCAGCAATTAAACGAATGGTTGCAGGGCCGGTATAAGTTGTATCATTTACAGGACTTACAATGCTTACAACAGGTGGTACATTTTCAGCTACTACTGATACATTGATACTGTTAGATGTTGTAACATTGCCGCAGTCGTCGAAAGCTTTTGCGGTAAGTGTGTAATTACCTGTGGGGACATCTATCCATAAGAAGCCATAGGGAGCTGCATCTTCTGTATGTAATCTTGTTGTACCATTAAAAAACTGAACTTTAGTTATTTTACCATCTTCATCAGCGGCTGCAGCATTGAGTTTTATTCTTGCGGGTGCACTGTATTTTACAATATTGTAAGGAATGGTAAGGCTTATAGCAGGAGCCTTATTGGCAATGGCGCTTCCCACATATAATTCCAAGCCATAATTATAAGTAACGCCGGTTAAAAACAACTTATTATCAGAAGCAAAAATGGCTCCATTTGCAATCTTAACATTTAGGATGCCCGGATCTTGAACTTCATGTGTGCCTTCAGGTGTACCATCGGAAGTCCAGAGATAATACCAACCATCATGGGCGTTTTGAAAAAATAACTTTCCTCCAAAACTTGTAAGTCCATTCAAATTGCTTCCGTCAATGCCTGGAGTAATATCTTGCACAAGTTTGGTACCTTCTTTGGTGCCATCTGTTTTCCAAAGTTCTGCCCCATGCACACCATCATCGCCAACAAAAAATACAGTGCCATTTACATCTGTAAAATAACTCGGATTAGGATAATTTGATGTGGCTGTTGGGTTAATATCTTTTACCACTTGTGTGCCTGCAGTAGTGCCATCAGTTTTCCAAATTTGGGCGCCTTTTAAATTAGAAGTATCTATTGCAGCAAAGTATAATATGTTGTTTGAAATTTCAAAATTGTACCGTGCTGTAGAAGTAACAGTGTAATTCCAATAGGGATCAATTTCTTTGACTTTAATAGTTCCGCTCTTTGTTCCATTTGATTTCCAGAAGCTGTTACGCACACCATCATAGGCGGCAAAGTAAACCTCGTTTTTATATATAAACATTCCCTTAGGCATAGAATTACCGATACCCGGATTAATATCCTTTACTATTTTAGTTCCCGCAAGGCTGCCATCGCTCTTCCATAATTCGTAACCATGCACAGAATCGCTTGCAACAAATAAAGCTGTGTTACCAATAACATTAAGATAATTCGAATTGGAGAGCGTTGATGACAGTAAAAATGTTTGTGTGGCGGTGCTATCGGTGCGCCAGAGCTCGTATGCGGAAGTGTTATCGGAAGGGTTATACTTATACGACACATAAAATACAACTCCATTATCTGCTACACTAAAACTTTGTATAAAGTTGTAATCAGGTGTGATTTTGCGAAGGCTGTTCTTTGTACCCTTTGTTTTATAAATGGAATATCTATTATTTGAATTATAAAGCGAATTATTACTGCTGCTTACAGCAAGGAAATAAACAGCATCATTTTTTGATAAAAAATCATGGATGAAAACCCCTGCCTCACCAGGTACAACGTCGTTCAGCAATTCCGTTCCTGCAGCCGTTCCGTCAGATTTATATAATTCATAACCATGAACCCTATCATACGCATTGAACAGCACATCCTTTCCTAAAGCTGTCATACCGCCATATGCGGTATAAGAATTAAATCCGGCCCTAGAACTTGTTGTAGCAACGGTATTAATATCTTTTACAAGGGTAGTATTAAAAAAATCACCATCGGTTATAAAAAGCTCATTTCCTTTTTGTTTATCGGCCGCACTAAATATCAATTTTCCATTAAAAGCCGTAAGATAAGAGGGATAAGAACCTGTTGGTCCTTTAAAAATATCGCTTACGGGTATTGGAAATGAGCCAAAAGGAGTTTCAAAAGTTCTCCACAATTCGGCACCCAAAAGTTTATCATATTTTACAAAATAAAAAGTGCCGCTTCCGTTAAATAAATTCTTAATTGTTTCGCCCGGCAGCAATTTATATACAAGCCTTGTAGATGACTTTGTTCCTTTTGAGCTCCATAATTCATCATGAATACCCCCGGTATAATTTATTACTTTAAAATAAAGGGTTTTATTTACCACCTGCATTTCAAAAGGCACAATAAAAGCAGTATCACCATCTGGAGCAAGGTCTTTAATCTTTACCAGCCCGGCAGCATCTGATGCATCATATTTATATAGCCCGTTGCCTTTGGATGCTTCTTCTCCTGGTATATATAAAACATTATTAATAATTGGAAAAGTTGTTCCCAATTTATCGGCGCCTACCAGTACATCATGATTGCCAGGTGCAGGTTTAGTGCCTGCATCACTTCCGTCAGATACCCACAGCTTGCGACCGGTGCCGTCGCTGGCAGAGAAGTAAAGTTTATTATTGTAGTTTGTAAATTGTGCGGGTATATTATTATAATTATGAAAAGAAGCTATACTATATGTGCCTGCTTCGGTGCCGTCGCTTCTCCAAAGATTCCAGCCGTCAGTTTCGTAAGTGTACATCGTAAAAAAGAAGAGACCATTTACCACTGTTGGCTCAGAAATCCACGCCCCTGTTTTCTCAAGAGTAATTAGCCGTTTTGTACCAGCAGTTGTTCCATCAGTTTCCCAGATCACTGACCACTGATTACCAATGTCATCGTCTGTTATAAAATAAACCTTATTACCCATAGAAAAATATTTTACTGGCTCTCCCACGTTTATAAGTAGTTGCGTACCGCTTTCTGTTCCATCTGATATCCATGCCCCATAGCCTGGACCCTTACCGGAAGCTATATAATCATAATCAGTGAAATATATTTTTCCGTTTACGGCGGTAATATCAAATATTCTACTGGAATTAACACCTGGTGCAATATCTTTTACCATATAAGTGCCTGCTGCAGTACCATCGCTGCGCCAAAGTTCGTCTCCATGTATGCCATCATCAGCAACAAAATAAACCACGCTATCGAGAACAGCATAAGAGGTAGAATCATTATAAATGTCAAAATGAATATCTGTAAGAAGAGAAGGATTATTGCGGGGGTTACTTTCAGCGAGTGCGTTAATATCTTTTGTAAGATGAAAACCTGAAACAGTGGTACAAGAGTTTGAACGATTTGAACGAGCAGCAATGGCATTTTCACTTGCGTGAAAAGTTTGTTCATTTCGGCTTTTTTCGTTTATGTTTTGAAAAAACTGCTGCCTATACTCATTAATGTTTTTGTTTATTGAATTTATACGTTGGTGATTAGAGTTCAGCTTTAAAACGTTATTTATATTAGGCGACATTATTGGTGCCAAGGATTCTCCCCGCTCGTTACTCACATCAGGTGGAGGTAATTTTTTTCCGAAGGGTATGTCACTCTTTGCTGAATAGGGCTTTGTAGCAGCATCCTGTGCAATAGCTGAAGGAGCTGTAAGCAATAGCATTACAGACCCCAGAAGTAAATGTTTCGTTTTCATTTTGATTGTTTTGTTTAGTGATTAATTTTTATGGGTACACTATTTTTCAATGTGTTTAACTCTTCTAAAACCTCATAATCTTTAAGACCTTCATCAAACCTTCCATATCTTCTGCATTCAGCTTCTCCATCATATTGCGTATTGCGTGCAGCAATGAGTTTTTTGCTTAACCTCGTTTTTTCCGAAACCAGTTTTAACTAAAAAATGATGAAGCAGGTAAAGGCTATTTCTATTTTACCTTGCAGGAGTTCTTCCTGTCTGAATTACATAAGATATTGAATAAATATGCTGAGGAGGAAACATCTTTAAAAACTGCAACACAAAGATTGAAAACATAAAAGAGAGGTACAATACACCTTTAAGTGTATTTTTCGTGTACACCTTTTGGTGTAGGAGTAAGGTAAAAAAAGCCGTTCGTG
>JAABUS010004291.1_pt1 | contig 20870 bp, 26 predicted proteins | sample 5560161 | NCBI WGS metagenome assembly JAABUS01 (sample SAMN10711885, study PRJNA513376) | rock metagenome | isolation source: Antarctica rocks | place: Antarctica: Victoria Land, Trio Nunatak nord | collected 2016-01-04
GTGCCTGCCTCTCCGCCGTTGCCCGTTTAGTCGCAAGCATAAAGACAACCACCACTAAAGATTCCTCATACGAGATTATGAACCTAGCTTTGTGGTCGTATGTAATTCCAGATTATCTTCGACTCTCCCTCTGCGCATTGAGACTGAGTTTTTGACCAGAGATGCTGAGATTGGCTGTGGTATCGTTTGCGGCTGTTTGCCGATTTTGCCTGCCTTTTTCCGTCAGTTCAAAATGGGCAGTACCAAAGCTGCCTCCCATATGAACACACATCTTCGAAACAGGATACACGGTACATCAAGCAAAGATTCCACCAACTCTACGTATGATGGAAGCGTAACGGTTGTGGGGGATGCGTTTGGTCCACGTATGCTCAAGGGTCGGTACCTCGAATTGGAAGAGCTTCCGGCGGAGCCAAGGGGCCTCCAACACTGCTGAAGGTGGCGTATTCACGTTTGCGATTCGATAAAAGGGCTTATACAAAGGGGTTGCTCTAGGTGAGTACAATTTCACGAAGATAATCATACAACATGCGTTTTTGAGGGAGACGTTAGAGAGCATGAGATATGATTCGTGGTATTTTTATGAGGTTTAGGACTTGCGGTAATCAATAATGCGTCCCGCTGCCAACATGATATTTGTTCAGAGGATATTGGGATACACTAATAGTAGGAAAACGATTAGTATTGTTTATTTTGAAGGGTCGAGGGGGTGCTTGCCCCTCTAATGGTGTTCATACCACTAGCTTACTTACATAATGCCGACCTTAACCATCCTTGCAGACCGCTCTGGTAGCTCCATCAATTCATCTTTCCTGTTGAAAACGACATTAACTTGACGGAGTGAGCAAACAGACAGCTTGCCAATTGCATCCGTGGTCAGCGTTCGCTCAAACAGTTGACTACTTCTATTGAAACTTGACGATGAAAGTCAATCATTGAATCAATCAACGAGTCATCATACTGTCAGCGACCGTATGCTCTTTCACAACGCGTGAATGTAACCTTTTTGAATTTACAGCCAGCGAAGTGTGTGGTCAAACCAGAGGCGGCGTGAAGCTCACGATCTGTGAAAATCGCTCATTTGGTATCGTGATGAGCTTGTGGTTGTTCGAGTTCTTGAGTCACGACGTTGCTTGCACATCATATCTGAATACATTATCTCGGCTATTCGTGCCCCTCACTAAGCTCATTCTTCGCTTAGTGCTCGGCAGCCATGCAACAGTTTCAGCCATGCAACAGCAAAATTCAACTACTCATTATATACATGATGATATTTAACCAATTTCTTCAAAATAACCCGTCATTTCTTCTGATAAGCCTGAATGAACTTAATGCGAGCAGTTCTATGAGACTTAGTAGCTCTGTAGCACTTCTTTAGTGCATTTAAATAACGCTTTTCCCAGATCACTTCGCGCTTCTTCTGTCTCTGATTCTTCAATTTCTGTCTATCTTGAGTCATACTTTAAGCATCTTTAATGTACAAGATGTCTTCGATTTTGAGAATCTTATCAGACTGCTTTTTGCATACTTTGCGAGCATTTTCAGCGACTTCTATTTGACTTAATTGATTCTGCATAGACTGACCGCGTCGGGTCGGGTACCCGACCCGAAAAGTGTCAGGTCGAGTTGGAATTTTTTTGGAAAAGTGTCGGGTCGGGTTGAGAAGTTGAACCCGAGCACTCGGGTCGGGTTGAGAAGCTTGACCCGACAACCCGACCCGAAAACCCGACCCGACCCGACAAGATATTAGATAGGTGTAAATAGCTTGGTCGAACAGCCTACATGGTTCCCCTTCATGGCTTTCTACCATGTTTTCCCGTCATGACTCCCTACCAAAGTCAAACGGCCTTCATGTTTCCTCTTCATGTTCCCCTTCATGTTTTCCTTTATGTTTCCCTTTATGTTTCTCTTCATGTTTCCCTTCATGTTCCTCTTTATGTTCCCCTTTAGTTTCCCCGTCATGACCCTCTACCAAACGGCCTTCATGTTTCCCCGTCATGGTCCCCTACCAAACGGCCTTCATGTTTCCCCGTCATGACCTTCTATCAAACGGCCTTCATGTTCCCCTTCATGGCTCTCTATCAAAAGATAATGCAAAAAGGTAATGCAAAAGTCAAAAACCGGAAAATTTTCTATATTTAGCCCTCTTGGCGCCAAGCTCAAGTTCTTGGCGGGTCGGGTCGAGTTGACCCAATTCCCAGTCGGGTCGAGTTGCGTCGAGTTGAAAATATGAGCAAGTCGACTCGAATCGGGTTGAAAATGTGAGCAACTCGACTCGATCTCGATTCGAGTTCAAAATGTCAACTCAAAACTCGACTCGACGATCAGTTTAATTCTGCAGCAACTTCATTTTACGAGTCATTGCATTAACATCTTTTCAGAATGTACAAAGCTTTGTAGTAAATTCTTCTGATGTCGATTCATCAGTTAGCTCAAGCAGCTAATTTTCAAGTGCTGCTCAACTAGTAAAAGTGATTCAAATGACTGAATCATTTATAATAAATAATGATGTAATAAATTAATTTGAACATTTAATAATTTAAACTTTATTTAGTACTATCTTTGAATCAAAAGAAATTAAGTCAGTATGCTTTTATGCAGATTGAATGATACATTTTTTGAAGATTTTGATTCAAAACTCGTTGAACATTGACAGATTCTTGAGTGCTAATTAGTTAATCACACGCAGCTAATCATCATGTTAACATCGTTGACAGCTGATTAGATTAAAGATTCAATCAAATATCACTTAATTACGTCATTAATCTTGCAGTTAAATCTAATAACTGATGAATTGCATCATTTATCATTGCGCATAGATAATTAAATGATTAACAGTCAGATTGACAAAATCTTTGTTCTTTGCATTCTACATGCTCATCGCTTTACTCATCATTCTACATGCTCATCATTCTACTCATCACTTTACATGCTCATCACTCTACTCGTCATTCTACATGCTCATCACTCTAATTATCACTTTACATGCTTATCATTCTACTCATCATTCTACATGCTCATCACTCTACTCATTACTTTACATGCTCATTATTTTACTTGTCATTCTACATGCTCATCATTTTACTCATCATTCTACATGCTCATCATTCTATCTACTCATTAGTCTACTTGTTAATCTACTCATCAGCTTGCTCACTTTAAAACATGCTTCATGCAACGTGTTTAAACACACGTCATTCACTTCATGATTTACTTCATGATTTACTTTATAGTATGCTTCATACATGCTTCATACATGCTTCATAGCACATGCTAATTAGCTCAATAGAACGCGCTCTTCATGACTCAATATCAAACTTTCTATCAAACTCTTTATTAAATTCTCTATCAAACTTTCAATCAAACTTTCTATCAAACTTTCTACATGCTTCAAATTATGAATGCATAACATGAGTTAAACAGTGCTTCAAACAATGCTTTCTACATGACTTGAGAACAGTACTGTTATCTTTGTGATTAGTAATCTTCGCTCTCAGTCAAAGATTGACGCTAGAAAATTCAGAACATTCAAAGTATTTACTTCTTCTCACTTCTTTCTTTCTTTATAGTTTTACTTTCTAAAACAACAACAATCATATTTCAATAATGCTAACTAGCTCAATAAAATACATTCTTCATGACTCAATATTAAACTTTCTATCAAATTTTCTAAAATTACTGAGCTTTTTATTGATCTTTCTACTGATTTTTTGATTGAACTTTCTACTGATTTTTCTACTGATCTTTTGATTGAGCTTTCTACTGATCTTTCTACTGATCTTTCTACTAATCTTTCTACTGAGCTTTTTATCAAGCTTTTTACTGATCTTTCTACTGATTTTGATCTTTCTAGTGAGCTTTCTAGTGAGCTTTCAATCAAGTTTTCAATCAAGTTTTTTATCAAACACTCTGTCAAACTTTCTACATGCTTCAAATTACTCATTGATTGAACGCATAACATGAGTTGAACAGTGCTTTCTACATGACTTCTTTCATAATTTTCTATCAAACAGTCTTCATGATTTTCTATTGAGTACTCTTCATGTTTTTCTATCAAGCACTCTTCATGTTTTTTTATCAAGCATTCTTTATGACTTTCTATCAAGTGTTACAATTCTAGCTACGCATCTTCGTTGATAGCTATGTTGATGATTATATTAATGATTATGTTGATGACTATTCTGAGAGTTATCGTTGATCGCTCGTCGCTAGAGCATAGACTTGTTTCAAAGTCAACTTTATTCAGAGTTAGCTTATGTTCTTCTGAGTCATATAAATAGTTGACTTTTTTCTTCTAGATACTTTTCTTTCTTAGCATTTATATACTCATTACATTACACTCATATGACTCGCTTTATGCTAATTTCTAACATTATATAAATGCTTCTTCATTACAGATGAAGTGAAATAATCTGCATTGATTTCTTCAAGTGCTTCTGCTAGTAATTCTTCAATTCTCTATTGACTTTGATCTAGTGACTTGTGTTTATGCAGCAGCACTCATCTTTCTTCTCTCATGAGCTGATTCAGCGAGAATAAACAAAAGATTCAAACTCATGCGCTGATCAGCGAGTATAAACAAACAATTGAAATCATTCAACTAGATCAAAGATCAGCGAATTAATCGTTCATTCAAATTCGCAAGAAATTCTTTGAATTTGTTGAATAATCAAATGAAGTCAGTCATAAAACTGCATGAAGTCTTTATCTTGAGAAGCAAACTCTCAGTGAGTCTGCTTCAATGACATCGTCAATGCAATGATCTTTTTATCACTTTATCTATCAGTGAATTGATTCGTCTATCAGTTCACATGCAACTAGTGAGTTTGCTACAATGACATCTTTCGTCAATGCAATAATCTATCTACTCACATTACTTTATCTATCAGTGAATTGATCTGTCGACTCGTTCACATGCAACTAGTGAGTCTGCTTCAATGATACTTCTATCTTGCATAGTGAGTCTGTTACAATAAACATTTCGATTCTACACAAGACTAAGAAAATACATTTATGTGAACATGAATTGTTGAAGAAAAAAGATAATGTTACGATTCTAGCTACGCATCTTTGTTGATAGTTATGTTGATAACTATGTTAATGACTATTCTGAGAGCTATCGTCAATCGCTCGTCGCTAAAGCATAAACTTGTTTCAAAGTCAATTTTATTCAGAGTTAGTTTATGTTTTTCTGAGTCATATAAATAGTCAACTCTTTTCTTCTAGATACTTTTCTTTCTTAGCATTTATATACTCATTACATTATATTCATATGACTCGCTTTATGCTGATCTCTAACATCAAGCACTCTTCATGTTTTTCTATCAAGCACTCTTTATGTTTTTCTATTGAGCACTCTTCATGACTTTCTTCATGATTCTCTATCAAATACTCTACATAGTTAACAATTTGTTTAAATAAATAATTAAATAACTAGTTAAATAATAAATTCATTGATTTAATATCTTGCTTTTGCATGCACTTGAGCATATAGAATTGAGCATATAGAATCAGAATAATCAGTGTCAGCAGTATTATTTTGATGATTCATGTCATTTTAATAATTTGTGCTATTTTAATGATTCATGTCATTTTGATAATTGATGTCATTTAAGTTATTAAACATGCATTTGCAGCTAATTACGTCAAATTGATCTTATAAAAAGAAAAATCAATCAAAATGATAAATCATTAGTTGCTACAATAATAGACTTTAAGAATTGAGAAAATCATGAAAATGAATTACTTAAACTATTTAGAGACAAAGCACATCATTAACATGATGCGTGCGCTTCATTCTGATTATTAGAGACAGATGAGAAGCATCATCAACGTGATGTCAATGAATGAACGAGAAGTGATTATCACTATCTCGCAGAAGAATTCAGTTAAGACAAAAGATATACAGAAGAAATTACACAAGCTATAAATACTCTATAAGTTCAATAAACATAGAAACAATGAGTTGATGCTCTGAAAGAAGATGAAAAGTTTGACAGAGATGATAGAAAAGCTGACGCGTTAATGCGTCACTGCATTGACTGTCAATCAGCGCATGAAGAATCAGCTGAAGAGACTGAAAAAAATAATGAGCAGACTTGAAAAAGAGTTCATGAAGAAGAAAGAACATGTAAACAGCTGAGTGAAGAAAATGAGCGTGAAGTCAACGATACTATTTGAAAGTCATCTTGTGTTCAACATTGACATATTGTCGTTAGTGCAAAATCATTATGAGAAATTTGAAGTAAAGATCTTCATCAAAGAGAAAGAAGAAGTAAAGAGAATTATGATAACAACAATGAAGAACATAGTGAGATGAGCGAGAGAAATTGACCTCAACGAGACACTGTCAACGCGCAAGAACATAAAGACAATGAAGAGATAATCAAGACTGCTGATATTTTGAGTCAAGACAAAAAGCAATAAGAAAACATTGAAGAAAAATGATTTTTGAATCAAAGAGATATTGTTGAATGCATGTCTGTGCAAGATCAGTTTTGAAGTAGTGATACATAAGATTAAAATTGAAGAAATGTCTAAAAACATAAAGAAGAAAGAAGTGAGAATGCTCATCAAGATCAACAAAGACATATATTCAGAAATGATGATTGAAAAGATTGAGTGACTCACAAAGAAGAGTGAGCAGAAGAGATACATCTTTTTGATAATACATGTAGTCAACGCTGAGATGATGAACAAGCTGATCAATGAAAGAATATGTCATGAAATCGACATAAAGATCACACAGTTCTACGATTCAAGCTGCAGAGTGCATCAGTGTTTAAGATGTCAAGAATACAATCACAAGATATACAAATGTAAAAATAAGCAAAGATGCATTTACTGCACGTTGAATCATCGCTTGAAGCACTGTTCTTACAAACAGACTTAAGACATATAAAAATGTAAAGCATGTCGAGACACATACAGAGTCTTTGACTCTTAATGTCATAAATGACAAGCTGAAAAAGAAAGAATAAAGAGAGTCACAAAGCACAGATCTCTATATCATGTCATACAAGAACAGAAAGAACTCAAGATAGTGATGTCAAAGACATTCACAGAAACATTTATCAATCTGAAATTGCTGATGAACAATGACTTGAAGAGAAAGCAGAAATGCTCAATAAATGAAAGTCATCTGCTCAGCATAATCATCACATCAGAAAACATTATACTGAATCACTTGATTAAGAAGTCAAGATCAAATGAATTGAAGTTAACATCAGTTACATTGTTGTCAATGTCATCTTTTGTTAAAAATTTTACAAATGAAGTAAGTGCTTTGCAGACACTCAAGAGAACACTAAATAGTCTGAAATGTAAACTTTAATGTTTCAGCAAAAGAAGCTTCAAATACTACAGTATAACGTTCACAAGTTCAGAAACAAAATGATGATAGCATTACTACATGAGAAAAAAATAAAGAATTATGACATTTTGATTCTTCAAGAATTCTGATGATTTGATGACATTTTCAGAGCATACTGCTCAGTAACTGTCAACTTTATGCTGAAGAATAATGAAGATAAAATCTGTTTCTACATAAACAAGAGAATTGACAGCAACATTTAATATTCAACATGACACTTCAAAGATGTAAACACAATTATGCTATAAACATTAACAGATGATGCACAGATGACTCAGAAAGTTATATACATTCATGAAGCATACAATTTGTCACTCAGAGATCATAAGATCATTCATGAAAAAGAAAATCTTTCAAACATTAAAAAGATGTTGCACATGTCAAAAGAAAGCATTCTTGTAAAGAACTTTAATCTGCATCACTTTACATGAGAAGAATCATTCTATTCAAGACAACATTTATTGTTGAATGAGTTAATTAAAATGATCACAAACATCGATGCATTGCTAGCATTATCTCAAGACATAATTATGAGAAATTATCAAGAATCTCAAATAACAATAAATCTGATCTTCACGACAGACAACATTATGAATCAATTAATATGATGTGAAATCAACAAAGAAATGAAAAACTTCTCAGATCATCTGTCAATACAGACAATTATAGATTTCAGAATCTGCAAAAAGTCAGCGTGAAAATCATGTTGCAACTGAAAGACAATGAATGAAGAGAAATTCATCAATATTCTGAAAGAACAAATGTCAAAATCACTGTTAAATCATAAAATGAAGCGTCAATGTATAAATGAGTACATCAAGCAACTGCTGAATGCATTGAAGAAGATCATCAAGATTTTCACTTTCTGAGCGAGATCACATGAAATGATCAAAGCAAAATGAACGAAGAAATGTATGAAGATCATCAAAAGCATGCAACAAATGAGAAAAAGCTGTTGAATCATTGATGACTGAACAGAGTACATTCAAGCATGTAACAAGAAGAGCAAGATCATCAGAAAACAGAAATGCAGTGAATATCAAGAGATCATGCAGAATGTTAAACAATTTTCAAGAGAATTATTCAAAACTGCAAAATGAACAAGAAATGCAATTGCAAACACATTGACTTAAGCAACAATTCTCTCTCTGATCAAGTTAAAATGCTTTGACATCATCATAACAGCGCAAAATAAAGTGAAAATGATGTTTTAAACTCACTTTTTATCATCTTCAGAGATTTTCATGCTGAACACAATAAACTTCAAGTTAAACTGATCATGTTGAGTCGAGTCATCAAGATCGAGTTGAGCTTTCAACTCGTCAAGACTCAATTCAAGTCAGAATTCTTGATTCAAGTATTTTAGTTGAGTTGAGATGTTCAACTTAAGTAATTAAGTTGAGTTAAAGAGTTGAAATCAAGTATCGACTCAAAATTTTCAACTCGACTCGTCAAAACATGAAGATAAATAGATAAATATTCTATTTTAACTTTCTATTATGACTTTCTATCATGACTTTCTATCAAATAGTCTTCATGTTTTTCTATCATAGCTTTTCTTTATGACTCTTCTTCATGACTTTCTATCAAACAGTCTTCATAGTTTTTCGTCATGACTTTCTATCATAGCTTTCTATCATAGTTTTCTATCATAGCTTTCTATCATAGTCTTCTATCAAAGCTCTCTATTAAATAATCTTCATGTTTTTCTTCATCTTTCTCTTCATGTTTCTCTTTATGACTTTCTATCAAAAAGATAATGCAAAAAGGTAATGCAAAGACGAAAAATCGAAAAAATTTCTATATTTAGTTCTCTTGATGTCATATTCGATTGCTTAACGAGTTAAGTCAAGAACTCAAATCAAACTCTGACTTGAAGTCAATATCAAGTTGAGTTAGAAGATTCAATTCAAGTATTTAAGTTAAGTCAGAAGATTCAACTTAAGTAATTGAGTTGAGTCAAAATGTAGATATGAAAACTCGACTTGATGATCAGTTTACTTCAAGTACTCGCTCTTAATTGAAGATGATGCTTTGCTGATGCATCATGAAATTAAAAGAATCATCTACAAAGCGACATCTGACAAGACATTGAAACACACAAGATACATAAATAAAATAATGCGCAGACTCATCAAAGACATGTCAGAATAAATATGCTTTCTCTTTGAAAGATGTTTACAGAAGAAAATACAGTCAACTCAGTTCAAGAGTGCAGTCACAATAGTGATGTAAAAGTCAGACAAGAAAGATTACTTCAATGCAAAAATATATAAATCAATTGTGTTATTTAACACATTAAGCAAAATACTGAAGTTCATTGTATTTGAACATTTGCAAAATGTCGTAGAAGCTTGCAACTTAATATCAAACACTCAGATGAAAGCTTGCAAGCACAGATCAATAGATACGACTTTGCAACTAATTATAAAAAAGATGCATATTATGTGAAGTGACATGAGAAAAAGAGTAGTCTCACTGCTGAGTCTGAATGAGAAGAATGCATTTGATAATGTGATGCACAGCAGACTTTTACATAACATGAAGAAGAGAAAAGTTTCTAGACTGCTTCTTGAATTTGTGAAGAACTTTCTAAAAAATCAACGCATCATGATCATAATTGATGATTACATGACGATGAAATGCAGCATGAACATTGACATATCACAAGATTCTTTGCTATCATCAATATTATATCTGTTTTACAATGCAAACTTGTTAAAAGCATGTGATGACATCAAGCTGAAAACTAGCTTTACAAATTTCGTGAATGACATCAATATCTTGACATATAAAGAATTTATAAAACACAACTGCAGAGTTCTTAACAAGATTTATGATAGATGCAAACAGTGATCAAAAACGCATGACATCAAATTCTTGATAACAAAGCATAAGTTGATTCACTTTACAAAAACTTCTAAATGATTCAATATAAAAGTTAATGTAAAGCTGACAAAACATCAGATCAACTTGAAATCAGATATCAGAATCTTAAGAATTCAACTGAACTTCAAGTTGAGATGAGCGACTCACATGCATCATGTCAAAGCAAAACTAGTGATTAGACAAAAAATCATGCAAACAATCATTGAGTCTACTTGAAATTCATCAATGATGACAAGTAAGCAAATATACTTCGCAATGACGCGTTCTCTGCTTAGTCATGAAGTCATCATATGATATACATCACAGAGAGTGAAAGATCATTGAAAGAGTCTGAACGTTAAGCTGAAATCAATGCAAGAAAAAGCATTGTGACAGATCATTGATGTTTATCATGTGATATTAACAAAGATTCTACAAATAAAAATAAACATGACATCAATAAATATTTATTTACAAAAGCTGATACAAAGATCAATAATAAACATGAACTCTTGAAAATCAGATGAGATTATTGAGATGACAATGCATCGAATTTGCAACAACTTAACACTCAAAAAAGATTGAAAATCAAAGCTGTGCAAAACATCTTTACAGCTGAAGCGAAAGTGAATGAAAGAAACACTCAAATAAACAAAGATGAATTGAAATCATCTTTACACAGCGATTTTCTGATCAAAATCATTGAAGATAGTTATAGTTGCAAACAAGAAAATATTAATAAGACAACACAATCTTAACACATTTGCATTAAAGCAAAGAATTTACTCAAATGATAATAACAGCAAAAATGATGTTACAATGATCATGATGAGAATGAATTAAAAGTTAAATAAAAGATTGAAAAAATCGACTTTAGTCATCACTCATCATGATAAGCTGAAAGAATTAGTCGCAAGAATGAAACATCTTGCAGACGTAGCAATAGCAAATCAAGAGTATCATGAAAAGATATACAAAGTATACAGTGATAGTCAGACTTCTCTGAAAACAGTGAAAGCTATGATATCAACAAAAGATCAGACACGTCTGCAACGAGTTCAGATTGCACATGAGAGCATTTAATTTTAAAAAGTTACGCTGAAGTTACATTAAATGACAAAACATGCAAAAATACTTGAAAATGAAGCAATGAACAAGATGATTGATGATATACACAATTTGTCTTTATTGCTGACTGAACATCAATACACTGAAGTAATGATAAGATTGACACTCATACAGAAATAAATCAGATAAACATGAAGAATAGTCTGAAAAGAGAAATTCAACGCAGCTCATTTTCAATATTTAACATCAAAGATAATACATCGACATCTGCAACTGCACAAGAGTCATGCAAAGTCTCATAGTGCATTATTGATGCAGCTATGCATAAGAAAGATTGACTTCAATTAATTTCTACATGAGAAATGAGTACTTGATGTTGCTATGATGATGTGCAAGTGCAACAGAGATTGAATGTTGATCAAGCACATTTTATTAACATGTTCTAAATGAAAGATAGAATGAAAGATGATGCAATGCAAAAAAAACATCACGAACTTAAAAAAGCTTTTAGAAATCATGAGTATAATAACAGCAATCATTTAAATGATACTTTTAACAAGCATATTGAATCAATTTCAGACTGTGACATCATTAAAGAATTAAATGAAAGAAAGAAAGAGTAAAGAAGAAACAAGCTCATAAAGTTCTTGCATTGAAAACAGTTACAGTATAAAGCGCAGAGAAAAGCGATAGTAAATATGAAAAGAACATTATGCTAACACAGCGCTCGCTACAATATATAAAATCTTGCATAGATTCATAATAAGTGTTGAATTAAGTAAGAATCAAAAAAAAAACGATAAATCATTTAATTTATCAACTAATTATGTAATTAAATACTTGACAAGATTTCTTGATGAATGCAGTCAAAAATTCAACTTTTGAAAAGATTTTATCACTCATTTAAACAACTCAATTAATCATTTTAAATGTTAATGTTATGAATTTGCATAAAGTGAATTATATGAATATATTCTAACTAGAAGTTCAAAGCTAAAGAAGAAAGAAGATGAAATACATCAAGAGTCTTATACTTATGAAGACGCGTTAAATCATTAACGTGTCAACATCAATTTTATACTAGTTTATAATAGTTTAACATGATTTATGTTAAACTAACTTAAGATGCATGCTTGCAACATTACTCTTTTTCTTCATTTAGTAATGTTCTCATTGCTGCAGTTCAGTCAATCTTTCTTGAGTTAATTTCTATCTTGATTTATTTAAATAACATTCATGAAAATCATTAATGATTTTCAAGCAATCTTTGAATTCACTTTCATTAACGTTATATTAATGTAAATCAACGTTGTATTCTTTTTAATTGACACAATATTGTAATTATTTATGTTATTTATAATGTTTGAAATTCAATATGTTCTTCACTTTTCATTCATCTTTGTCTTCAATCACTATAAAATTAAACAATTCATTTCATTGTTTTTTTAAAGTGTTTTTTGAATTTAGTTGCAGCAGATTTGATGCAAACTTCAAATGAATCTTCATAGTTAATGACAGTTTCAGTTAATATGCATGTTTAATCTCAATCAGAATCTTGAAGAGTTTTAGCATTTTATCGTTTAACTTCTTTAATGATTATAAGATCATTATATTTCTAGAATTTAGAAACATCATGTCATTTATCTTGTAAATCATTTTCTTTCAATGTTTATTAATTTATTTCTTCATTGTGACTCTGACTTTTGCTAAAACTTGCTTAATCAATGTTAGTGATCATTTCATGTGTTCAAATATATTCTTTGCTTTGTTTACTTCAATTCTAGCTTAAGTAATTTTATATTCAATTGAGTTCAAATTAAAGCTTATATTGTTAGAAATCTGTTTAAAGTGAGTCAGATAAAAGTATCATTTAACTAGAAAATAAATGTTAAGAAAGAAAGATAATTACAGAAAAGAAGCTAATTACATATGTGTATTTCTCAGTCAACGCTAGACTCAATAGAAACTAGTCAAGATGACAAAGTGAGAATAAGTTTGATAAGATTAAAAGATTGAGTCTGACAAAACTATGATCATGACATTATTTTTCTTCTTCAACAATTCATGTTTGCATGAATGTATTTTCTGCTTGACTTGATTAATTGTTCAATCATGATTTTACAGACTCAGATTTGTTAAATCATGATTGATTGAATTGTTAATTAGCGTGATTTGTTTGAGTATTAAATATGAAAATCATCAATGATTTTCTGAGTGTTTATAAATTCATTATCATCAGCGTTGTATCAATTGAAATCATTGTCATAGTCATTTCATTTGACTTTATACTGAAGTCGTCTTTGATATCAATGAAAATTCAATATATTATCAATTTCTCACTCGTCTTTATTGTTTATTACTATTGAATTTGAGAGTTCATTCTTTTGATCAGACAAGAAGTCGTTGACAACAGAGCAAAGCAGATCAGAATGAAATACATTATGAACATGCATAAACTTTGATAATTTCAGTTTATATGAAGAGTCAATGAAACTTAAATTAATGAAAAAATCGAGCATTTTATCATTTAGCTTCTTGAAAAATCTCGCTGTAACTATGTTTCTTTCATTCAGAAACATCTTTGATTCAATCTTATAATCAATTTGTTTTTTATGCTTATTGATTTATTTTATCATTTGTTCTTATGTTTTGACTAGCGACTTATGAGCAAACTTCAGTGTTTTGTTCATATATTCAGATATACTCTCAACTTTAGTCATCTGCAAGCGTTCATAAGAACTTTTATATTCAATGACATCAAGTTCAAAGCTCATACAAGAATGAAAGTCTTTGTTTAAAAAGAAAGAAATCAAGAAAATGATTGAGAACAAAGCATTATTGTCAATGAATTTAATCATGAGTAGTAACTTAGTTCAGTCATTCTGCATGTACAAACAAAAGAATTAAAGGTATCTTTCAATGTTTTGATTGACTCATTCACTTTGATCATTGATCTGAGAATGATAAACTGTAAAAAGTTGAAGATTAATGTTTAGTCTTTTGCAAAGCGACTTTCATAGAATGAAGATAAATTGAGAGTTTTGATTCAAAACAATGAAATTAAGTAAATCATGTATTTGATATATTTACTGAAGCATTAGCTCAGCTGTTTTTTCTGCTGTGATTCTTTCATCATCAATGAAGCAAGAAATATAATGTCATTTCTTTAACAGTTTACATATCATTGTTAGTATAATGTTTTTGTCTTTTAAAGAAAATAAGTTAATGATGAAATTCATGACTATGTTCTTTCATTGCTGTTTGAGTATGAATAAAGAATGTAGTAGTTCATTGAATTTATCTTGAAAAGTCTTTGATTGCTGATAAATGTAGCAGTTTCAAATATATCAATCTATTGTCTTTTGCATTGAAGATCAATAGTAGTATCTTTTTATGATTTTCATCATTTTGAGAATTTCAAAATAATCAATAAAAGATTGATCATAAACTTCTTGAATTAACTTCATTTGAAGATGCTCATTGAAGAAAACTCATAGAAGATCATCTCAATATAATATTTTGTTCTGAACTCAACAATTTCTTAATTTAATATCTTTGTATTGAGCTTCATTTTTTAATACAACTTCATGAAGTAAAATATAATTTTTGTTGATTCTGTCAACTTTTAAAATCAATCAATAAATTGATTCATCATTCTTTTTCTCTTCTAGATCAGCAATTTTCATTCAATTCAACATGAGAATTGTAATTCACTGATAGCAACATCATTCATTCTCGAAGCTTTTAAAAACTGAATTGACTTAATGAGTCAATGCATCGACTTTGATGTTTTATTTATCTGAGTGATACATGATTTTAAAGTTGAAATCAACAAGCTTTTGTACTCAGCGCATTTAATGTTTACTTAACTCTTTATCTTTCATTAATGACGTTAAAGCTTGATGATCAATGAACATCTTAATGAGTAGCTCAGTTAATTTCAGCTCAGATCATCAATGCTTGAAGACACAAATGATTGCTAGTAGTTTCTTGTCATAAATCTCATAATTGCACTCAGCGAGACTCAGATTCTTGCTGTAGTAAATCATTGAATGCAATGTTTCTTCATCATCATATTGAGAAAGTATATCATCATTAACGTAGTTGAATGAGTTTATTTCAAGAATAATCTTTCTATTCTGATCAAAATAACGAAGAATAGAGACTTCAATCATTCATTTCTTCATATGATCAAAGATCGTTTGACAAGCTTAATTTCATTCAAATATCATCTCTTTTTGAGTTAGTTGAATCAAAGAATGAACAATCTTCGAAAACTTCTTTATAAAACGTTGATAGAAATTGCAGAAGTCAATGAAGAACTGCATCTGAGTGAGATTTGTAGAAGTAAATCATTCAACTACTACTTATACTTTTCTGAGATTCATCTTTAGTTCTTCAATGAATAGCAATAATCTCAGAAAGAAGATCTTCTGAACATGAAACTTGCATTTGTTTATATTCATCTGAAGATCAGTCTCTTGTAGTCTATGTAAAATTAATCATACATGTTGCTTATGTTTCTTCAATATTTTACTGTAGATGATAATGTCATCTAGATAGATTTGACAAAACTGATGAAGATAGTCAAATAGCATGTTGTTCATATAGTGTTGATAGAAAGTCAAGTCGTTGATTAATTTAAAAGACATCACGTGATGTTTGTAGAAATCAAAAGAGATGATAAAGATAGTCAAATTTTCGCTGCTTAAATGCATACGCAGTTTGTTGAAGATAACAATGATGTTCAATCAAGTCAGATATTTGCTATCTTGAATACAAGCGAAAGTTTCATCTATTAGTAATAAGAAATAGCGATTTCATTTGATCAAAGCATTGAACTTTCTGTAGTTTATACAGAAACGCAAGCTATCATCTTTCTTTTCAATGAATAGTATGAACGAAGTGTATGAAGCTGAGCTAAAAGAAATAAAGTCTTTATTCAGATGCTTAATCAGATAATTCTTCATCTTTTGAAGCTTGTAGTCAAATATATGATAGAGATGACTTCAAGAAAATGTTTTCTCGTCAATCAACTTAATTTTATGATCATAGAAATGATGAGAAAATAGTTGATCAGTCATCACTTAATTAAACATGTTTAAATAGTCACGATATTTTGAAGAAAGCTTAGCTTTGACTTCTTTCAAGATTTCTTCATGTGAAAGCTCTTGTAGATTTACATCTTCAAGTTTATTTCTAGCTGTTTTTAAAAGTCGATCAATTTTCGTGATGATAATCATGAAAGTAATCACATTCAATCATTTGACTAGTGATTTATATGCTGCAATCTCTATCATTGCTATATTCATTGAATTGAAAGATAAAGAAAAGTTGATTAAATTAAATGATTTCACGATTTTACTGAATGAAAATGACTTCTCGCTGAGTTGAGTGACAACAAAAGAGATAGATCTCTTTAATATTTAAGTAAAGATTGAACTCTTCTGTTTTATCGCGATTTTCTTGCTTGAAAGAACAGTTGAATGAGCTTTGATAAAAGCTTTGATATAAGTTTCAAAACTAGAAAATTGAAAACAATCATCTTTCATATTAATAGTCACTTTGATCTTATTCATTCATGTTTTTTCAAGAATCATCTGATGTTGATTTAATCAAGTGATCAGCATAAAGATGAAACGTTTCATATGATCTTGAACAGTTAAATTCAAATAAATTGCATGAGTAATAAGCTTTTTTGCATAATGATCATTGAATTCTCTTATTGATTTGAGCTTGATTAAAGATAAAGATTTAATTTGCAAATAATCACAAACATTCTGCGTAATTAATTTATCAATGAATGAATAGTCAGCTGCTTCAATGTCAATCAATGACTTTAATGAGTAACTAATTTCATTGCTAAATAATACATATTCAGTAATCAAAGATTTCAAAGCAAAAAGATTATCTGAGCTGCTCATTGTTGAAGAAATTAATACATCTTTCACTGCATCTTTGATGAAAGTCACTAGTTTTTTTTCTCATTTTTCGATTTCTTTGTAAATAATTTCTTCTCTTCTTTTGACATGATGATCTTATTGAGACAAGAGATGAATGCACAAGATGTTGAAGTACTAGTCTTCAGCTGAAAGCAGTTTTTTGAAAGATGACTCGATACTTTGCAGTTAAAGCAGATGATTGACATTCTTGATCATTCAGATTCAAGAGTGAAAAAAGTAACAAGTTGAACATAGCTAGTAGTCAAGACTGAAGCTGATGTTGATGAAGAAACAAAATGTTTTTTTGAAGCTGCTATTAATTTGACTGTTCATTACTCATCACGTAGCTGATAATTAACTCATTATTTGTTATTCACATCTTGAAGAAAGATCTTGAGCTTATTAAGTGAGCTAAACTTTATAAGATAAACTGACAACATGTTTTAAAGATGATTATTGATTTTATTCTGAATGTTGTTCATCAGAATGACATCATCATAGTTCAGAAAGCTGAATATTTTAGTGAATTCTGAATAGAAAGAGTTGAAGAGCTTGTTGAGTTGCTTCAGAGCAATGTATTTGCAATGACACTTTTGAATCAGATTCTGATCTTCATAAATTTCTTTCAGATGTTTCAATAGTTTTGATAGTGATTGATAGAATGAGAAAGCATCAATATGATGCTTTGCAAAAATTTGCTGATCAGCATCATCTGCTAGTCTGAAAATCACATAAACAATACAAATCTTTTCAGTAGAGTAATGATTCACGTTGACATCAAGCTTGTCAATTATTTTGATGTTTCATGTCTTTCAGATAGAATCATCTGTTTTAATGATAAATTGATTACATCAAGTTAAGTACTTAAGTTCAAGTCAAGTACTTGACTCGTCAAGACTCAATTCAAGTCAGAATTCTTAATTTGAGTATTTGAGTTGAGTCAAGATGTTCAATTTGAGTATTTAAGTTGAATCAGAGAATTGAAATTAAGTATTGATTCAAAATTTTCAACTCGATTCATCAAGACATGAAGATCAATAAATAGATATTTTATTATGACTTTCTATTATGACTTTCTATCATAGCTTTTCTTCATAACTTTTCTTCATGACTTTTCTTCATGACTTTCTATTAAACAATCATCATAGTTTCTTGTCATGACTTTTTATCAAAGCTCTCTATCAAATGATCTTCATGTTTCTCTTTATGTTTTTCTTTATGTTTCTCTTTATGACTTTCTATCAAAAAGATAATGCAAAAAAATAATGCAAAGATGAAAAATTGAAAAAATTTCTATATTTAACTCTTTTAACGTCATATTCAATTTCTTGATGAGTTAAGTTGAAAACTCAAATCAAGTATTAATTTAAAGTTGATATCAGATTGAATCAGAATGTTGAAATTGAGTATTCAAGTTAAGTTAAAAGATTGATATCAAGTACTCAAGTTGAATCAGAAGATTAATATTGAAACTCAACTCAACAATCAGTCTATTCAATGAAGATGAGTGAATTCAAAAGCTTGATGAACTTGTGATGATCATTCTCATTTTTGTTATCAGATAAAGTAGAAGATTTTCATTGAAAGTAAGCTTTAAAAATTGAGCTTCATTCAACTTCAGAATGATGAATCAAAACTGAGATCATAGAAGCTTTTTTCTGATTGACTTGTTGCTCAACTGACTGAGTATTTTAACAAGACATAGATTGATCAGCTTAATGTTGTTTTGCTTTGAAGTTCAATTGCTCATCTTGTAACTGATTGATCTTTTTCTTTAATTCATCATTTTTATCAAAAGTGACTTCTAGTTGTTTCACTCTCTTTTTGTGATCATCTTGTACAAAAAGTCAGTGTTCATTGAGTTGTAAAGTCAAGTCTCACTGACTTTGAAACTCATTCAGCATATTGATGACTTCGTTGAATTGATTGCTGACTCAATAAAACAGTTGTTTTTTGATGTTTATGTTTCATGAGATGACAGCTTTCTTAACTTCAACTGAAGCATCAATAAGTAGAAGTGAAACTTTTTTATTGACAATGCTTTTAAGCAGATGAGTTGTTCAAGACTCAACTGACTCAACATTGCATGTCATGATAAGAGAAGATAAAAGTTGTTGAGATAAAAGTAAATGAAAGATTGATGTTTTGAATTGATGTTTTTTAATGAGTGAAAATTCAAAGAATTTCTTGTGAATTTCAGATAATAATTGAGTGCTTTATTCAAAGAATCTCTTGTGAATAAAATGATGAAAATGAATGTAAAATTGAAGAATTTCTTGCAAATTTTTCTTACTGAATAGATTGTTTTGTATCATTTATTCATCAATAGCAGAGTAATAAATGATGAACATTTATCTAATGTTAAAGATCTGTCTAGAGTGAGTCAGATAAAAGTGTTATTTAACTAAAAGATAAATGTTAAGAAAGAAAGATAGTTACAGAAAAGAAGCTGATTACATATGTGTATTTCTCAATTGATGCTAAACTCGATAGAAACTAATCAAGATAACGAAGTGAGAATAAATTTAACAAGACTAGAAGATTGAGTTTGACAAGATTATGATTATGACATATATAAAAGTGAAAACTTTTATTCAGAAAGAACGTTGACTGTTTAATTGATGATAAAATAGCATTGTTATCAATAAATTTAATCATGAATAATCAAATGAATTAATCATCTTGCATATATGAGCAGTAACTTCGTAGATATCATTCTACATTTTAATTCGCTTTTTCTGTTTAATCATTGATTTGAGAATGATAATCAATGAATAATTTCATTTTGATATTTAGTTTTAAACATAAAGACTTTCAAACAATTAATATAAATTGTAAATCATGATTAAACACTATTGATCTTGATAGTTCATGAGTTCTGAAGACTCATATTAACAGTAGCTTGACTGTTTATTCTGCGAAGATTTCTTTGTTATCTGATTAACATGATATATAATGTCATTTCTTAAACAATCGATTTATGACTGTCAGAATCATATTGTTTTCATCACTTTCTAATAAATTGATAATGAAGTTTAATGATATGTTTTGTTATTACTGCTTAAGTATAAGCAATGACTTCAGCAGTTCATTGATTCAATCTTTCAATACTTTTGATCTATGATAAACATAACAGTTTTGAATGTAATGCTTGATTATCATTCTCATCTTCAATCAGCAATATGATCATCTCAGTAAATTCAACATTTAATTCATGTCAAAATGTTCATTGATCAAAAGATTATATACTTCTTTTATTAATCAAGTGATCATTGACTGAGAAACTCATAGTCTATCATCTTTTCAAAGTACTTCATTAAGTACTTTGCAATTGTCTAAATCAATATCTTGACAAGTTCTTTTATTTTGTTTCATGATTATTTGAATATTGAAATACAGTTAATTTGTTTGATTTTCTGCTATAATTTGATTCTGAATAGAAATCATCTTTTCTACCTCGTATTCCCGACCGTCACCGCTGGGGTGACGCTCTCAACCCCCCCCGGCGGCGATCCGCTTGGCACGTCGATTCGTCACCTCACCCCCGGTCAATCCGTCACCCCACCCGAACGCCCCCTAAACGCGCTCGAGCCCGATACTTTCTATGACACGAATTGTCG
>JAABUS010004292.1_pt1 | contig 20858 bp, 25 predicted proteins | sample 5560161 | NCBI WGS metagenome assembly JAABUS01 (sample SAMN10711885, study PRJNA513376) | rock metagenome | isolation source: Antarctica rocks | place: Antarctica: Victoria Land, Trio Nunatak nord | collected 2016-01-04
GATGAAGGACCCAAAGTCGTTCTTGAGCTTTGTTTTGGAGCGAGGACCACCCCAGCCGCAACCGTCCAAACACAATCAAGGCATGCACATGCTGCTTCGCATCTTCATCGACTGGATGTCGTACGACCACTCAGGGTGGGGATCTCCGTTTGTGCTAGCACATCCTGACTTCGCGCTTCAGAACGTGTTGGTCTCTGATGATGGTACCCTTCATGGAATCATCGACTGGGATGGAGTTGCAGCAGTTCCGCGCTGTTTTGGGCAGTATCCGCTCTGGCTTATGCGCGACTGGGAACCCGTAACATACAATTGGGACTTCGCGACGTCAAAGCTTCACGACGAGTTCGGACCACCTGAAGACTCGCCAGAGAAGCTCAAGTGTTATCGAACAATGTACGCGCAGTTTGTGAAGCAATGTCGCCTGACAGTGGAAGGTTCCCAGGACACAGACCATACAAAGGGGTTCTCAGAGAGCGACACCGTCTCAAAGGTGTCTGTGGATATTGTAAACCCAAAATCTCTCGTATTTCGGACCTTGGCCCTAGCAGCAGAAGATCCAATGTCCACCACTCGGAATATGCGATTCATCTTTGATGAGATTGACCGGCTTACTGCTGCTGACTGGGATGATGCATGTTCAGACTCAGAGTCTCTGGTATCCAGCAATCATAATGTTGAATGTGGCAAGGAGAGCGATTGCGCCCCGCAAGTCTCTGCTGGTCTGGATGAGCAATCCTGCGACAACAGCCTAAAAGATTATGTTGAAGTTGGAGTGAACATGAATAGCACTCAACAAGAACATATACATGGAACAGAGACAGGAGTTGCAGGAATTTCAAAGAATGCTCAGCTAAGTGACCATACGAATCATTCGATGGGAATTAGAGGTGGCTCAGACAACTATGTCCAGCCTCTTTGTTACCGGATTCAAGAGAGTCTCCGTCCTGTGGCAGAGTTCATCCATCAGAAAAAGGGGGGGAAACGGTTTAACGCTACTCCCCAGCCAGCAATTACTAGGACTTTTCCGACCAGCAGTATCAAGCCTTGCATTCGAAATCTGTTCAGTACTCATACAGGAGTACCTCGTAACGCGAATATAAAAATCACTGGCAAGGATACTGAGCCCCAGCCAGCAATCGTGCAGCAAGCGAACGTTGAAGCTTGTCCAAATGGACCCGTCAGCAATCATCATGGTTGGCTCAAGAACGCTCTCAGTACAGTGGGACTTTTGCGCGAGACGAAGATAAAGCAGCTTGAGAAGAACGGAAAATCCCGTTCGAGACTCGACGCGGCTCGCTCCAGCAAAGACTTCAAGCCCCGTGGTGGCCGGATTCGAAACGCGTGTCAACACGCCATCGCGGTCCTGTATAAGAAAAAAATTGGTAGCTCTTCCAAAGATCCTGGGCCAAAACCAGCAGTCGTAAAAACTTCCGCAAATGAGGATACTAAGCCTCGTAGTAGTCGAGTACCGAGCATTCTCCAGCGAACTTTCCCATGTTTGCGGAAGAGCAAATCGGATCAGCATAATGCGCACGCAAGTATTAGCCCGGCTCAGACAGAGGCAATCCTTATCCCGGCTCAGGTAGAGGATGATAAGATTTGGGACCAATTCCGACGTGATCTAGAGGATGTTGGGATATATGCGGCCGTGGTTAAAGAACGCCATGCCGACTTCATGGCCACTCTTGAACAAGCCGCACAGAACAAGCTGGCTCCAGAGTGCGGATCTCAAGCAGTGCTAGAGGCTCCTCAGTCTACCGAAACCGCAGAGGACAAGGGAAAAGTCAGTCTGCAGGAGACCGCCAAGAAAGAACCGTATGATCTGGATTTGTTCGCCCTGTACAGCATTACGAATGCTCTTGCGAACAAGAAACTGCCGAGCGAGGTGATGGTGCGCTTGAGGGAGGGGTTTACTGCTCTAGTGGCTTCAGCTTCATAGTGCGCAAGGGCACGTATCTTCATTGCCGGCTTCTCTGCAGTGCTTATCAAGGCTAAATAAGAGCAGAAGGGTGGACGCGAAAGTGTTGATGGATAGCCGTTCCATGGGACGAAGACACACGGAGAGATCATATCGCGTGCATAGACGCCGAGGCAGAAAGGGTGTGGCCGAACTGTCAAGTGAAAGATAGGGGAGACCTGGTGACATTGCTAGAAAAGAACGCCTGGAGACCATGTACGGGTAAGGAGGGCTATACCCCCTCCGACGCACAAAGGGGTTTTGCTTGCGAAACAGAGATCAGAGCCTCGTTTTGCAGCAGTGCGAAGACCAGACCCATATCCTACCAGACGAACCCATGCCGTAGACAGAAGAAGCGAAAGTAAGGATACGGCTGAGGTGCGAAGAGCTTGAAGGATTCGACAGATTGGGAGAGGTACGGGGGGGATCTTTAGGTAACCCTCTACTATTATTATTGTAGGTTATGAACGGATGTATGGTGTGTGACTTACCTAGTCATCTTGCGCCTCTCTATTCCGTACTTGCATAGCATGTTACTTCCATGGAGTGGGTTTCCAAATACTCCTTGCTCTAAGTAAAAGTCTCAGCACAATGCCACACGTCCGAAGGTAGCACAAAGGCCCACCAATCCCAAGGTATAGATAGAGCGGCCTATCGCGCAGCTGGGCATACTCGGGGACGTACGAAAAGAGGTCAGCTCAATTATGATTTCAAGTGTTGTGGAGCCTGATACGCTTTGGTGGAGCCTGGATATCACAAGTGTGAAGACCGACTGTTCTCTGCTCACGTCCACATCCCAGGAGGTCCTTCGCCACAGATCGATGGGTACCTCGATACTGCAAGTGGTGCAGGACACAATGCTGAACGGGGAATGGCTCCTGAAAAAGGACTGCATTATTCACAAGAATCCGTCAGTCTGGGGAATCGGCGTGGACAGCTTAAATCCGAGGCGCTTCATGAAGGACGAGGTTCAATAGACACAAAACCGCAAGCGTCCGAACACAGCAGCGTTTCGCGCTTTCGGAGGTGGCACCACGTTATGCCTGGGGGGTTACTTTGCGACGAACGAGATGCTTGCGGTAGTTATAATGTTCTCCATACGGTATGACATAGCTCCCGTATTGGGAAATTGGAGCATGCCAAAAACACATAAGACGAGCCTGGCCGCGGTCGTTCTGGAGCCACATTCAGACATCGAGGTCGAAGCGACTCCGAGAAAGGGGTATGAAGTCGGGCATTGGGCCTTCAGTCTCAAGGACTCCGGAAAGATCAGGATCGCGAGTGGCGTTGCGTTGTCATTATCACGAAGCGGAATGAGGTTCAAATTTTGACAAGCAGGCCTAACCGGTAGCTCTGCCACCATTGAGCTTGTAGCTCTAAACTGTGAATCAAGTTCATGAATATGAATAGATCTTGACGTGTTTCAGCAATCGATCTATCTATGTCACAAATGGCTGCCGCCATAATTTCTAAAGTGATGAGAGCTTTGTTTATACCAATCAGTCGTATAATTTGGCACTTGGGTTTTGATTGAGAACTGTGAGGTATTGCTAAAGTAGTCATAGACTGACGGCCCCCAGAATAGTTCGAGAACGGTCACTATTGACTGTGGAAAGAGTGATTGTTCCACACTTCCCTTTCAGAAACCACTTTACGCGTGAGACCCCTGCACATGTCGCGTTTCGACGCGTCTCCTAGAACATTAACTTCTCCAACGGCGCCTCTCATCCTCTCCTACTCCACGAAACGCTACACTGCCTACTTTAATCATTGAGTAGATTTTCAACATGGATCGCCAATCGGTTTACTCGTTGAGCGTACTTCCACCAGATCCAGATGCCAGCGAAAATTCTAGGAGTCAGATCCAGGCCTTGCTGCGCGAGTTCATCCTCGAGTTCCGGCTGGACAATGCATTCATCTATCGGTACGTTCATCGCCTTTATGTCTGGTGCAATGGCTGATCAATCATGATTGCAGTGACCAGATTCGCGAGAACGTCCTTGTGAAGCAGTTCTACTGCGACGTCGATATAGCACATTTGATATCGTACAACGAAGAGTTGGCACACAAGCTTACGACTGAGCCAGCCGAAATCATTCCTCTGGTATGCAAAGATTGGATGTAGTACTCCAATAGCTCGCTGATAGGGTGCAGTTTGAAGCAGCCCTAAAGGAATGCACTAAACGCATCGTCTACCCTTCACAGAAATCCAATATCATCCACATCCCCGAGCACCAGCTACTCCTCCGCTCCTCCGTCTCCCAAATTTCCATCCGAGATCTTGACTCGACAAACATCTCTCACCTCGTCCGCATTCCCGGAATCGTTATCGGCGCTTCCACCTTGTCTTCGAAAGCCACTGCGTTGTACATACAATGTCGGAATTGCGAGCATTCAGAAACGCTGCCCATATCAGGTGGTATTGCAGGAGTCACTCTTCCCCGAGTATGCTCAGGGAAAAGGACTGAGGGCGACCCAGCGGACAAATGCTCGCTCGATCCTTATTTTGTGGTGCATGAGAAATGTCAATTTATCGATCAACAAATCCTTAAGCTGCAGGAAGCGCCTGATCAAGTACCTGTTGGGGAGTTACCGAGGCATATCAAGGTCTCGGCTGATCGGTATTTGACGAATCGTGTGGTTCCTGGTTCCAGGTGCACCCTCATGGGCGTGTTCTCAATACACCAGACCAAGGAGTCAAAGGGCTCTGGAAATTCAGCAGTCGCTATAAGAACTCCATACCTTCGCGCGGTGGGAATAACTAGTGACGTGGATCATACGGCGAAGGGTAACGCAATTTTCTCGGAAGAGGAGGAGCAAGAGTTCCTAGAGATGAGCAGGAAACCAGACTTGTATGACGTGTTTGCCAGATGCATTGCGCCTTCAATCTACGGTAACGCGGATATCAAAAAAGCGATTGCCTGTTTACTGCTCGGTGGTTCGAAGAAAATATTACCCGACGGGATGAAGCTCAGGGGGGATATCAACGTGCTCTTACTAGGTGATCCCGGTACAGCCAAGTCCCAACTGCTCAAGTTCGTAGAAAAAGTTGCACCAATTGCTATCTACACGTCTGGAAAAGGATCTTCAGCAGCTGGCCTGACGGCATCTGTGCAAAGAGATACAAATACTCGTGAATTCTACCTTGAGGGTGGTGCCATGGTGCTTGCAGATGGAGGTGTCGTCTGTATCGACGAATTTGACAAAATGCGAGACGAAGACCGCGTAGCCATCCATGAAGCAATGGAGCAGCAAACAATATCAATCGCCAAAGCTGGCATCACAACTATCCTCAACGCCAGAACGTCGGTGCTTGCTGCGGCCAATCCCATTTTTGGCCGATACGACGATCTCAAGACACCAGGAGAAAACATTGATTTCCAAACCACAATCCTGTCCCGTTTCGACATGATCTTCATCGTCCGTGACGAGCACGAGAAAGGCCGAGACGAACGGATCGCCAGACACGTAATGGGCATCCAAATGGGCGGACGAGGTATCGAAGACCAAGCCGAAGCCGAGATTTCTATCGAAAGAATGAAGAGATACATCAGCTACTGCAAATCGTAAGCCCCGTTCTCCAACCTCATATGCCGAACAACAAAGAACCTCTAACCCCAACCCAGCCGCTGCGCCCCCCGCCTTTCCCCCTCCGCGGCCGAAAAGCTCTCCTCCCACTTCGTCTCCATCCGCCGGCAAGTCCACAGCGCCGAACTCTCCGCCAACGCCCGCTCCTCCATCCCCATCACCGTGCGCCAGCTCGAAGCCATCATCCGCATCTCCGAATCCCTCGCCAAACTGTCCCTCTCCGCCATCGCCACCGAAGCCCACGTCGACGAAGCCATCCGCCTCTTCCTCGCCTCGACCATGGACGCCGTCACGCAGGGCGAGGGCCAGGGCAGCAAGGAGCTGATGGAGGAGGTTGGGAAGGTGGAGGAGGAGCTGCGGAGGCGGTTGCCCATCGGGTGGAGTACGAGTCTGGCGACGCTGCGCAGGGAGTTTGTGGAGGGGAGGGGGTATAGCGAACAAGCGCTGAATCGGGCGTTGGTGGTGTTGCAGCGGAGGGAGACGGTGCAGATGAGGTCGGGTGGGGGGCAGGTCCACAGGAGTGGGGTTTGATTGTGTTGTGTTTAAGGGGTGGGGGATGGGAGTTTTGGTGTAGGATATGGCAAGATGGGGGGATACCATGGGGTTAAGATAATTGGAACTTTTATGAATGCATCAATGGCGTTGTGATGGTGGGCTCAACTTTGGCTTTCCCGGCCATGTTCTTATGTTATGAGATTTTATCTTCAGGATTGGTCGAAGGTTCGGCTAACAGTAATCAGTTCCCTTGAAAACATCCGAATGAACAAGTAGCTCAACATTCACTGAAAATCGTACGGTGGTAGGTGGCGATTAAGGGAGAGGACCCCCAAGCAACAATAATATCTAAAAACCGCACTAAACCCCATCCCTCTACCCCCTTCTCACCGATCCCCAGCCATCATCGCCAACCCTTCTAGCGGTCTCTCATCCCCCCTGACTACCTTCGGCAATAAAATCGCAAATACTAACTCCGCCCACACACCCAACGCCCCCTTCCACCCCATCTCCCCCACCTCCCCAGCCCTCCACCCCGTTTCCCAAACCGGAACCACCCACTTCCCCTCCTCGGCACTAAAATCCTCCAGCACCTTCTCATCCGCACTAATAAAAATCCCCCACTCATACCCCTCCCCCACCTTGCCCTCCCTGACCAGCCCAGCGTAGTAGGCTAGTAAGCCCGCTTGTTCTGCGCCTGCTAGGGCGGACTCGTCATCGATGTAGTTGATGCTGAAGTTGGTGTCGATGAGCGGTGGGGCTATGCGAGCGAGTTCACGCGCTGCGATGGAGGAAAACCGGGTTTTGAAGGTCAGCCAGGCGGCGGGGTCGTTGTAGGCTGTGCGGAGGACTGGCAGGCCCCAGGATGGGTAATTCTTTTCGCGGATGAGGGTGATCCAGTCTGTACGTTCCCAGGGGAAGACGACGGGTTTGCGGTAGTGAGTGGGAGGTTGTCCGGGTCGGGGAATCGCCTCAGCTGGTGGTTGGAGCGAGGACGTAGCGGCCGTGGAGATTAATTTATCGCGCGCCTTCTCCTCCGCTTTCGCGCTCTGCAGCATTCGGTACGCCACGTTCCTAGCCTTCTTCTCCTCCTTGTCCGCCACCGCGTCACTCGCACGATCCAACAAGCTTCTGCGCTCGGGCGTCAACGCGTGGTACGCTTGCATTCGGGCGGCTTTCTCGGTGGGCGTGCGTTGAACGGGGCCGTGGACGAGAGCTTGGGCCTCTTGTGGTGAAAGGGAGGGTGGGGTAGCGAGGGCTTTAGCTACGAGGGCGGAGAGAGGGAGGGAGGTTGAACTGATGTAGAGTTCGTTTTCCGTGACGGGGTCGGGGCGCGCGAGGATGAGCGCGCGTTCGGAGGCTGTGATTGATGAGGGGGAAGAGAGTGCGCGGGTGCATAGATCTTGGAGGGGAAAGGAAGGAGGGGGAGCGGCGGAGGTCATGGTATGTGGGGTTGGGTATTTGAGGGTGTGGGAGGTCGATGACTTGTTTGTTGGGAGAGGTAGATGGTGGGGCACTTGTTGTGGGATGGAAGATGGTGAGAAGGAAATTGAGGAGACGAAATAAGGAGATATCTGAATAGCTGAATCTGAAGGGTGCGGTGAGGTGAAAGTTGACGGGCAGGAGGCGGAGGGGGAGGGGGAGGGGGAAAGACAGAAGGAGGTCTGTAACTCGAGGGATGAGCAGTGTGACAGTTGAGGTGGCCAGCCTCATTAACAAGGTCTTTGTTAGTACTAACGTCGTTCAAGAATATAGTTACAGTAAGCGTCTGCTGAGCTGTTATGAATCGTTTCTGATGTGTGTCAAGTAGGGGAGCGTCTTAATGGTTTCAATGGACAACGACCCTCGGACTAGAGTAATCATCGACTAAGGGCAGTAGTGAACTATTCTATATACAGTACCACGCATTCCACGCATTCCTGCACAAAGAAGTCGAACACTTTCCATTTACGCTCATGCGCTATCAGATCTGGGGTCGAAGCTGCAACATAGGCTCGTTTTGGCCTGTGGAACAGAAAGTCTCGTGCAAGCTCTAGCAGGGAAATGATTGTATCGTTATCACGTCCTAAACAATTCAACGATCTACGGAGCAAGTCCAACGCAATAGGCGTACCCAACAAACAACCCGCTACAATCGCTTTTCAGCGCCGGGTTCAGGGTATATAGTCGTTGCACAGATATCCCTACTACCGCTGCCATATCTGCACAGTATTTGCCGGTCTGCTGCTTAACCCAACTATTGCACTTGCACGAGATGCCGGCTTGAACTTGTTCTGGCGCCGGCAATCCTCCTGCACAAGCAGTATCGGTAGATACTGGTGCAACGCAGTATGCATAGCCTTTAAAGAGACCCGAGCAATCATTCTTGAGCGGAGGATTTAACGCGTAGAGCCGATCGAGAGTGATGCCAGCAGCGGAAGCCATTTGGGCGCAATATTGACCGTCTACCTGCGACACCCATTTCTGGCACCAGCAAGGCTCGCCAGTTTGAGTTTGCTCTGGGGGTGAGACGCCGCCTGAGCAAGTACCAGTCAAAGCAGCTGTGGAGGTAGTTGTTGGAGGGACCGTAGTAGTCGGGGCGGCCGTGGTCGTAGGGACACTTGTTGTCGTAGCGCTCACTCCGGTCATAGATACACAGTAGCGGAAGCCTGGGGCTAAGACACATGAATCTGGATTATTGCTGTCAAAGGTTAAAGACGGGTTCCAGGCCACAAGCTGATCAGTGGTCGCTCCATGGAATCTGGCAACGGCGTAACAACTGTTAATATTGTAGGTCGTGCTATTGCCTGATGCAGAGGCATAGTGTTGATCATACGCAGTACAATTGCTCAAAGTCCCTGGAGCAAGAGGTAATGGCCCGGCGCCAGCAGTCGAGGTTGGAGTCGCCGCTTGGGTAGGCCATGCCCAGTCCGGGCCCGTCATATATGTCGTTGCGAAGCAGCTTGACGCAGCTGAAATTCCCTTGCAAGGATCTGGAGTTCCTGTGGCCGATGTACTACTAAACTTTCTGTTAGCGAGGGATCGAGGCACCAACAGGCCGACAGACATACCCATGTCCAGGATATGTAGAAATATCGCCAACAGGAGCTACGCAATAGCTTTCCCCCAGCAGCAGGTTATCACAATTCGTCGAGTTGATTTCGGGGTTTAAAAAGTAGAAGTCAGGCAGTGAAATGCCCTCCTGAATCGTCATGTACGAACAATAGTCCCCAGTCGATACGTTGTAATAACGAGAACAATTCGTGTTTGTACCGACTGCCATGTTTGGCGGCACAGGCGCGATTGTGGTGGACGGGGTCGAAACTGGTGCGCTTCCTGATTCGCCGGGAAAAGAAATACAGATTTGCATTCCGAAAAGTTGGTTGATGTTCGAGCAATCTCTGTTGAGGTTTGCGTTCCAAGAGACCATTTGCGAGATAGAGAAGGCATTGCTTCTAGCTTGCGTGATTCCATAGCAGGTGTCATATTTTTGCACTGTATAGATGTCGCATTGATGCGGAAGACACAACTTCTTTCCCGCGGCGGGAAAGTTTGAGCAGTAACCTTCGAGACCATTTTCGTACAAGAGGTCAAACGTTGACACGTTTTGAGCGATACTAACCGTATTGCAAGTGTCACCAGCTTGAACAGTATATGAAGCAGAGCAGCTTGGCGTCGCTGCAGCTGTGGTGGAGGTTGTAGCTGCGGTTCTAGAGGCTGTGTACAAAGCTGGTGATGTAACCGGATAATTCGAGGCTTGACATCTAAAGCGGAGACATTAGAATATTATCGAACGCACCAGGACCTGCTTCCTCCCAAGCTTAGAACAAAGACCATGGCCGTATACGGCTGCAAACTTACGAGGATGTCATGGAAGTGAAATTAGCGGCCAAGTTTGCATCATATCCGAAAGGAGAATTGAGTTCAGTTTGAAGCGTTCCCAAGACGCAATCAGAACAGGTCTCGTTTGCGAGAGGCGACGCCTGATTGCCCCACAGGTCGACCAGTGGAGCACACCATGCGTTTGTAGTTCTGAGACATTCAGCTTCCTGGAGTAAAGGAACTCCAAGACGAAACATACCTATCAGTCCGACAAGTGTAGTTGTACGTGAAGATAAAGTAGTCGACATTGTAAGTCGCCGGATACTTTGATCCGGCCACTGTCTCAACGTCTGATCCACACGAGGCCAGCTGATTGTTGCGAAAACTCCCCAGAGACTGCAAGCAAGTGGTATTACACAGAGCACGGAGGTCGTTCACGGATGGAAAGTAGCCTTCCCAGGCGATCATGGGTAAGAGAGGGAAACAATGAATTGGAGCACTGAACGTTGCATTGCAAGCAGTTGAGAGGCCCACCGGCGGAGCATAGACAAGCGGAGGCACTCCATTCGAGCCGTCACCAAAAACCTGAGATAAGGCTTTACCGCAGAAGGCGAACGCTGCTAGAAATTCAAGTAGATACAGATGTTTCCCAGGAGACATTTTAGGCCAAAGTCAAGATGTGTATTGGAGTCGACGTGAAGAAATAGAGCTTGCAGTGCCTGTTGAGCGAATATATCAGCAGCATAGCATTAAGTTGCAGGCCAGTACGTGTGACAGAGATGAGGAAAAGAGATATTCTAAGCATCACAGGTCGATCAGACAGAAAGAAGACCAGGATGCCGAGCACCAACTTTTCGTCAGCACGAGGAGAACAGGAAGTGGCGGTCTGGCAGAGCTTTCCCGTCTGCAGGGCTGATCTGCGCAACTGATTACTAAGGTACGTACCTCCGTAGTATACCTATCGAAAAGATCGAAAAGTGATGCGTGTTGTTTGAAAGGCTGAAAGGGACGTGTGACACGTCCTTCTTCCTTGCTTCCTGCATAGAAGCTGACGGTGGTCGGGCACTTCTTCTTGTCTCCTTTCCGCCGTCGCCGCAAAGAGACTTTGGCTTATCCAGGCACCAGTCAGCCTCACTCGAAGAATCCTTCAGGATCGTCGATTCCTCCTTCCTCGCCGCCCTGGATCTCCGACATGCTTGTGCGTCCGGTGACACACGGTATACTCACCGCTGCATGCTTTACATGCCACATTAGCTCAGCATGTTTGGAGCTCCATGCCGACCGCTGGAAATCCCCCACACTTTCTTCTGCTTGTCCTTTGTTTTCTCCCAATGTTCTACTTTGCCCTTTCGCTCTGTTTCCTTCTTATTATCGCTGTGCGCTCCCATCTCATCGTTATAGGTTCATAGCACTGTTATAGGTATCACAGTCATGGCGGAATCGCCGTCACCACTTAGCAGTCTGCGATCTCGTTGGTGGTCTATGACGCTGTTCATACCTTTAAGCATCGCCTTACTTTGGTACATCTCGTGGTCTCATCATTCTGATTCTGTTGACCCTGCAACGAAGCGAAACACTGAACTCCGTCCGATACCCGTGTTGGAGCAGACAGCTCCTTTTACAGACATCCTCAAAGATGCTAATTTGACCTTGTCTCGGCGTGATGAGTACGCTTGCAAGAAAGGCACTCCCTGCAAACAGTTCGCTTGCTGTGGAGGATTCAATGGTGGAGATACGGGAGAGTGTGGTCTTGGGCCGACCTGGTGTGGAGCAGATTGTGATAGTCAATGTGATGCGCACGCTGAATGTACGTCTGCGCGACCGTTGCCGAGTACTGTCTAAGTATTTATGCAGGTGGTTCATGGGCCAATCCCCCGGGGAAGATGTGTCCTCTAAACACCTGCTGCAGTCAGTACGGATTCTGTGGGTCCACTTCCGGTTTCTGCACCAAAAGCTGTCAAAGCAATTGTGTTCTTAACCCTCCGGTCCCCGCGGGTGGGAGCTCATCTTCGGTTCTCAACAAGGTAATCGGGTATTACGAGAGCTGGTCTAGTCGAAGATCGTGCCATGCCTTTCCACCAAGCGCTCTTCCAGTCGATGGGTTGACGCATGTCAATTTCGCATTTGCCTCCATTGATCCTGGGAGTTTGAAGATTACCCCAATGGATTCCAGTACAGCGGAGGATTTGTTTACGCAAACTACAGACGTGCGGAACATGAAATCAGGGAACGCAGCCTTGGAAGTCTTCATTTCTGTAGGTGGATGGACGTTTTCAGACAATGGAACATCTACACAATGCGTGTTCCCCTCTATCGCAGGAGATGCGAGCAAACGTCAGAAGTTCGCGGATAACCTTATTTCGTTCATGAAACAGTATGGGTTCGACGGCATTGATATTGATTGGGAGTATGGTGCTATTATAACAGGTTGTCAAGCATGGATTGCTGATGATCACTAGATATCCTGGCGCTCCCGACCGTGGCGGCACCAGCGAAGATACCGCAAATTACGTGAAGCTTTTGCAAAGATTGAGGGACACATTCTCACGATCAGAGCGAGGTTCGTACGGCATTTCCTTTACGATTCCCAGCTCTTATTGGTACCTTCGGTGGTTTGATCTACCAGCAATGGCAAAGTATGCGGATTGGATTAATCTTATGAGCTATGATTTGCATGGTGTGTGGGACCGCAACAACCCGATCGGTAGCATCGTTCAAGGACACACAAATCTGACTGAGATCCAACTTTCTGTCGATTTGTTGTGGCGGGTGGGGATCGCCCCTGCCAAGATCGTGCTTGGATTAGGCTTCTACGGGCGATCATTCCAACTTGCCGATTCTGGCTGCGGTAAGCCAGGATGCCTGTTCAAGGGGGCTGCAGACGCAGGACCGTGTACAGCTTCTGCAGGAACCCTGGGCTATTTTGAGATCCTGGACATCATCAGTGCTCAGAAACCTAGCATCCAGTACGATAAAGATGCTGCTGTCAATTATTTCCAGTATGGTTCCGCCAAAGACCAGTGGGTCAGTTACGATGATTCGAAGACGTTCAAGCAAAAGATTGACTGGGCGAATAACATTGGACTTGGAGGTGTAATGATTTGGGCTGTTGATCTAGATGACAACGATTTTTCTGCTCTCACTGGGCTTGTTGGCAAAAGTCTCCCTTCATTTAACGACCAACTCAAGAAAATCCAGGTGACAGATGCGGGACACTGGGCCTCACAGAATGGGCAAAAGTGCATCATGACTGATTGTTTAGATTTTGCGGCGGGTCCTTCCGGCTACGCAATGGCTCCCGGTGGTGATTACTTCAAGGATACCTGTGGTGGATCCCAGAATCGATACGTTAGTACTCGAGTCTGATTTCGGTAATGGTCCAGACCTTGCTTATAATATTCCAGATCTACTGCCCCATTGACGCCATGCCGACTTCGTGCACCTGGAGAGGTAGTGGATCATGTCACGGGCAGTGTCATCCTGGCGAAGTCACGCTATTTCATTCACCAGACGGTTCGACTAAATGTTTGAAGCCTGGCATGCAAGCATTCTGCTGTGAAACAAACACCTGGGCGGACTTAATTAAGACTTGTGCTTGGCAGACCCCTGATCTCGGCTGTCCTACAGATAAACCATATGATCTTACATACAAGGATGTATATCAGGCAGACTGCCCTGATAGTGAGTGAAATGCTTTAGTCGCCCATCTTACCAGATTACTAACGTAGAAAAGTTGGTTGCGGCGTTGGCTGGAAGAAATCACAATTCTGTTGCGGATACAATTTCCAAGGATGTCATTGGGTTGGCCAGGGAACCTGTGACGATAATGAGTGCTCTGAGTAAGTTGCCGCAACGCCAAACCTGCTATATTACATGCTAAGCTGGGCAGTACCGACATCGAGCTCACATTGGATCCACGAGGTGCAACGGGCGAGACTTGCTGGTGGGGCCGGCAAAAGCCATATTGCTGTAACACGCCCAAAAGTCTGAATCCATTCCTGCCAGTATCACTCGACAAGCTCTTTCCGACCCTCCCACCGGTGTTGGATATTCCAGTCTTTGATATGCAGACGATTGCATCAGGTCTTTCACTTGTTGGCGGAGCCAATCCTCAAGCATTCGGTCTTGTAGTCATTGATGGACCTCAAGACGCAGTTACCAATCTCAACAAGCGTGATGGCTCTCATGTTGATTTTCTATCCTGCAACCAGAAACGTGACGATGGTCCGGGCATAGCGCAATTTGTGTGTATGGACGACTCCGAGAGTTCAAACTGTAATGACATGAACGCTGGAGGTCTAGCGGGAACAATTATGCGAATGCCGGAGGACTGCGGATTCGCTAAGTATGCCGTTGCACATTCTGTCGTTCCTTCTCTGGATCAGACCTTGCCAGATCATCTGAAGAAACGTGCACCTTCGAACGCTGCTGTGTATGATCTGGAATACAGCTATGATTTCACATTGGCCAAGCGTGATTCTGGCGATATCTACCTGCGAGTGGATTACTCAGACTCGCATGATTATTACAATCAAATTGTGGCAGCAGATCATCAAAAGCGGACACTTAAACCGAGATTCTGGAGCAGCTCTGCGAGTATCTGGAAGAACTGTACGTGTCGAGCTCTAGGAAAATGTCTAGTGAACTAACAGGTTCCGTGGCAGTGATCCGGAGCCTGCGAGTCAGGGCTGATCAGGACTTCAATCCGGTCATTGAGAACACGAATCTCGATGTCGTCTTATATGATAATGATGGATCCCGTAATAACTGCTCAATCAGCCAAGATGGGTTTCTGCAGCTGAAGCTCTCCGGGCAAGTGAGAAGCAGTATCAAATGGGGAGTTACTATGGTCGGCACTATTGCACCGTCACTCAAACTCGAAGAAGCATACAGTTACATTGATAGCAACCCTAAGCTTGCTGGCACCCTGTCTTTCAATGGGAAAGGTGTACTTGGCATCGATGGTGGTAGCCCACGGTTACCAATATTTTCGAGTCCTCTGACAGCGTACGAATTCAGCCATCCCGGAATCGTATCCTTCTCGCCGACAATGAATATTGAGGCAAGATTGCTTGGGTCTGGTCAGATAGATGGGTAAGTACGAAGTTACCAGACATGCTTACGAAAACATGTTAATGGAAGCAGGGACTTCACTGTCGATATCCAGCAGGGAAACCAGGCGACATTCCAAGTAAACCAGCCTCTGTCGGTCGGCACCTTCGGCGGAGGTGCAGCAGGTAATATCCCACACAACGCTTTCAAGGGTGACGTCGTAGTGGATACAATGCAGGCTGCGGCAACTTCAGATGGTACTGTCTTCGCTTTAGAGCTACTTCTCGAAACCTCGCTGTCAATGAAGGTCTTTCAGTATGATACCTCAGTTCTAAACGGAGGCGCATCACTTAATGCCAGGATCCCCCACACATTTCGTATCGCGAACGGTGCCAGTTCCCAGCTAACGGTCTATGACGGCGACCAACAAGCTTCGACAGATGTGACCATGAATGGCAGTATAGCAGACTGGGCTAGCACTGATACATTTAGTACTGGTCCGGCCTTACGGCCTGTGACGATCCATACGGGCTCGTCTACTCCAACCAGACGAGATTCGCCGAAAGAAAGCGGGTTTGCGATCTTTGGCGGCAGAGAGTACGTCCAGTGTTCTAAATCCCAACCCGCCAACATAACTTGCCCTCCTCTATCCGATTTAGGTGATATTGTTCCCGAGTTTAATGCCCCAGACGACGGGAGTGAACCACTCGCTCCACCAAAGAGAAGCTTGATAGGGCTGGCGAATTTGGAGAAACGAACCGGGGGTGAAAGAGATTTCAACGTTTACTTTAATCTGCGAGTTATCGCCATCCTTTTCAGCCACACTTATTGGACAGGGGGCCGTGAGCTCTTACAACATAACCCAAACGCAGGCTATAACGATTTGAACAATGCTAATTGCGTGGATCGTACATGGAATCCCAATGCACCTATACCTGCAGGAACCGCCCCAGCTGCCGAACACATTCTCGAGTTGCAAACTCATCCGCGCTTCCTGGAATTCGTCATGGGTGCAACTGTCGCTTTGTTGAACGGTCACACCTATCACACGACTCACCCAGTGATAGATCCCGGTGTCTTTGCAACCGGGAGTCGGTATGTGACCAGATGGTCGGTCTGGGACCCGGCCGGGCAGACAAACACTGTTGACGAGACCCCGGCCGATGATGTCTGGAGAGCTTACGGTGACACCAACAACGCTGGCCACATGGTCAACACTGAACCGCACTGGAACAACCTGAAAATGCAAATCTTCCGGGGGAACGACCCGATAGGAGATGACAGGTGGCAGGCGCGGAATCTAGACGACACCACCAACACAGCAACTGGCACCCGAGCCGTTGGCGCCATCAGGGACGTCATCGATATTTTCGACTACATGAATCGTCCTGACCTCCACACGGCTTGGACATCATCGGCCAACAGTATCCGTGAGGCCCTTGCCCATTTTCAAGATCGCTATAATCGGAACGTCCCTCAAGGCGGCCAGCCCCTGGCCAACCTCCCAGAGATGTGGGACGAATACATCCGCAACGTTTTAATTCCCCAGATTCAGAACAATGTCGCCACGTGGGTCGAGCGTCGGATTAACATTCTTATTGCGGCGTGGGACACGGCACGAGAAGGTGCGACGGGTCAACGAGAAGAAACGATTTTGGGGATCTTGGAGGCTCTTACTGTGCTCAAGGAGGCGGCGCAGAATGCGTTTATAGATACGGGGAATCTCACATGAGAGGAGAATTGATTTGTTGGTTGACCATGGCGTTGACAGAGACGGTGGCATCCAATTATCGGGAGATGAGACTCAATCAAGACAATGGTCGTTGGTCCACACACATGTTCTATCTTGAGAGGAGTTGCCCTTCTAGTGGGGAATCTGAGGCAAGATGTTCCTGTTGGATTCTGGCCGTGGCATTATTATCCCAACCTCTGGTGGGCGGGGTCGGAAGTCTTGGTATTGCCTCAATATGCTCTTTCTAACATCCCTCATCTCTCCATATGTATATATTGCAGCGCTGGCAACCCTATATGGACCTTCTCATTCTGGCTTCCGCTTTTTAGCCATCTTGGCAAGTCTTTCCACGTTTGGTTAATCAAGGCCTTATGCTTCAATATTTCTTCATTACCTGCCTTCCTACAAATTTATGTAATGCAGGTCTTCGGCTTCCGTCCCTAAGCCACAAATTGATACATACCTACCATTTCACTAACGACGCAATGGGTAGGAAGTTTCTGAATAATTAAGGGGCGTCCAAGTCGCTCTGAGTGTTCCGAAGGCCGCTGGCAAGCTTCGTCTTGAACTATCTATGCGCCCAAAATGACGTCTGCTCATGTCTCGGTGAAGGGCAACGATGCATCTTGTAGGCATTAGCAGCACTCGCTGCTCCCCCTGGCGACTGAATCACCGGTGGACTTTGACATGATATTAAGATTGACATAAATTAACCTAGTCTCTTATCTTTTATTGTCATACGCAAGCGATGACCATCTCATCCGTTCAACAGCCTACGTGATCGGTAGAGGGCGTAGTGGATGACCTTCAGCTATAGCGCCACCGTCGGCGAGCGATATACTGTCCTCGTAAATCAGAGCTTTCATGCAATCAACGATGGAGCGAATCCTGCAACAGTTTGTCGAGTGTGCTCGAGTATTGAGTAAAAGATGGACGGGAGGAGAATTCGCTGTTGAAGTTTATATGTACATCACACCAGGTTCCATTTCTGATAGCGCTGGTACGACAGTAGACTGGGTTACTTCGGATCAGAGATCGAAGGAAAAGTTAACAAGCGTCAAGTTTCACTGAGTTTAGATTTATTATAGAAAGTATGATGGGGGTCACAGGGAACTCGAGTAGGAAGGAGTTTACCACAAAAGGATTCGACTGTAAGATACAGAGATTCTTCAGCCAGAAAAGCATTGTAGATGGATCGTTGGGAATAAATTCTTTTGAAGGATTGTGAGCGAAATGAAGGAAGCAATCCTTAGGAACACGGCGCCTTTGAGAACGAAGCCTTGAGAAAAGGTGTAAATTGGAAAGGACACCATTCTTGGCGAAACGACTCCTTAGTCACCAGGAAAACCAAGAGAACATAATTCAAACCAAATTTTATAGCGGAAGATCTTTCAAAAGAGGATCTCAAGAGCAAAAGATTAGGACTGGCCGAAAAATTATTTATGATAATCGAACTTATCGGCGCGACGCCGGCTCAGCGGTCTCATCTGTCCAAAAAGACGGTGAAGATGCGCGAAGGCCTTCAGAGGGCCGAAAGCACTCTAGCGACTCACATCAGGACTGAACGCATAGGTCTAAATGCATATCTACACTCGAGGAACGTTCTGGGTGTGAATAACCCCCGATGCGCCTGCGGGTGGCAACGTCAGACAGCTAAACATATCCTGATGCACTGCCCGGATTGGACACAGCTTCGATCAAGAATGCTTCGCGAAGCCGGCGTTACGGACTACCGGATTATCGTTTCGACCGCGAAGGGTCTCAAGGCGGCAACGAGAATGATGATGGAAACGGAGCTTTTGGAGCAGTTTAGAGTGGCAAGGACACTCATTCTCTAACGTGCGGTCACCGCGAACAAATTTGGTATATAGTCTCAGCGTTATCGACTCGGCAGCGTGCAGCAGCCTCATAGTCAGCGAGCGGTTTTATACCCCAGAGGGTATTGTCCACTCGATACATAGCATAGTTATCCCCCATGGGTCGGCTTAACCGATGTCACAAGGGTGTATGAATTTATTATTATAATCGAACTTATAGTAGGTAAAATCAACACTTCCACTAGGTTCATAGCTATGCTTTGACAAAGACACAACAACTTTGAGGAAATACTGATGCACCCTTTCCCGCCTTCACAGCTCGTCTGTCGTTCTTCAACTGAAAGAAAAGTGAAAGTAAAGAAATCGTAGACGTGCGTACAAGTATTTGGTTAAGAAACACACATAGCAGCCAAACAAGTTAATTTTGGGACGCTGGGGTGATCACGACTGTAACAGAGATAGTGATTTAACACAACCTACTTTCTACAGGTGAAAGTGAAAATAAGAGCCGCGTAAGAGCAGGGCTGGAGCAGCCTCGGCAATTAGAATAGCCGCCAAGCCGCGCTGAAGCTAGCTTGTTCCGCCGCCGATTTTTGTGGTAAACACTGCCTGCTCTGAATAAAGCCTCGCTTTTGTGGATTTCAAACTGACGCTGACCCGAGAATACTTCAGGATGATATGATATATCAATAGCAGAGGCTGAAGCAAAGCACGAAGGTTCGCGCCGCTTTCAGTGGTGAACTCCACACAGTTTCCGGCGTTATGTCTACCATCACAGCTACCTCACTTCAAACATCGTATCCGTAAGCTGTTGATATTCATTGCCCTCAAGCTTTGTCGCTGACGGGAGGTAACTGAATGACAGACCAGTACTACCCAAGCGATTCTCTGCCAATCAACCAAAAACCATCCGCCTCTACCCTCTTAGTAACTACACATTCGGGACCAAGGAGAACCAGCCAGAGGAAGACCCATCGGTACTAGCTAGGTTAAAGAGGTTAGAAGAGCATTATGAACTGCATGGCATGCGGAGAACGTGTGAGGGAATCTTGGTCTGCCATGAGCATAACCACCCGCATATCTTGATGCTGCAAATCGCGAATGCTTTCTTCAAGCTGTACGCATTGGCCGTCGCAAATGAGTTCCTCCTTGTGATAGCTGACACGTCCAAGACCAGGCGACTATCTCCAAGCCGACGATGACGAAATCGAAGGCTTCAAACTCCGTCTTAACGAACGACTAGCCCCTGTAGGCAGCCAATTCTCCGGCGAAGGCGTCAACGATGAGTGGCAGATTGGCGATACATTGGCGCAGTGGTGGAGACCCAACTTTGAAACCTTCATGTATCCCTTCCTTCCGGCGCATGTCACAAGGCCAAAGGAATGCAAGAAGCTATACTTTATTCAACTACCCAAGAGCAGTACGTCTTACCTCCCTGGGCTCTTATGCGAGGCGCATTCGCTGACTGTAAGCAGAGGTCCTTAGTGTGCCGAAAAACATGAAGCTCCTAGCTGTACCGCTTTTCGAACTCTACGACAACACCGCCAGATACGGACCGCAATTATCAGCAATACCCCATCTCTTGTCGCGCTACAATTTTGAATTCGTGGACGACGATGGTAATGTTAGTGCACAAACGCCAGGGACAGAGCAGCCTTCTGGAGCCAGAGTAGTAGCTGGAGGGGATGAGAACGGTGAGGAGAAAGGTAATGGCGTAGTTAAACCCGAAGAGACTTCAGACATTAAAGAGGAGGCTGGACTGGAGAATGGAGCTTGATTTTGGGAAGTGATACCAATGCTTTAGGTCCATCTAGCGAGTGACTAGCGGGGGCCATCCAGATCTCATGAAACTGGTTTCCAAATATAGCGACATCAAAAGGTTCGTTTCGAGTGCGCAAGCTGTAGTTGCACGTTAAGTTAAATCTACTTGTAAGCTGTTACAATGGAAGATGTTTGACGAAAGATAGATTCGCACATATTCCGCCCCGAATCTGTGAAATTTACCGTGTATATACACTCCGCTAGTCTCCGCATCTCCACGTTTCCACCCCGCCTTTTTTCCCTACTTCCACATCAAATTCGCGATATTCACATTGCCACTCTTTTGAACTCGCTGGTCAACAAGATCTTGCCCCATCCATCTTACGACCTCAGATGCGCCTGCATTCAAAAGCAGCTCGCCCATTCCTACCACCTCGGCGACCGCCCGCCAACTTTCACCACCCACACCCACTATCCCCTATACCCACAACTTCTCCCCCGGCCCAACTCCATCTCCCACCCAACCCCTCAAAATGCTTCTCCTCGGCCTAACCGGCAGCATCGCCACCGGCAAATCCACCGTCTCCCGCCTCCTCTCCTCCCCCCCTCACTCCCTCCCCCTCATCGACGCCGACCTCCTCGCCCGCAAAGTCGT
>JAABUS010004293.1_pt1 | contig 20855 bp, 20 predicted proteins | sample 5560161 | NCBI WGS metagenome assembly JAABUS01 (sample SAMN10711885, study PRJNA513376) | rock metagenome | isolation source: Antarctica rocks | place: Antarctica: Victoria Land, Trio Nunatak nord | collected 2016-01-04
ATCGCATCGATCGGCCTCGCGAGCTGGGATCACTTTCTGGCCGTCGACCACTTCCCGGTGGTTGGAGCGTATCAAAAGGTGGTCGCCGAGCGGTCGGTTCCCGGTGGCCAGGGCGCCAATACGGCCGTGGCGCTGGCGCGGCTGGGTGCTGTGGTGCGCGTCGCATCGCTCGTCGGAGAGGATGATGAAGGGGCAAGGGTGCGTCAGGCGCTCACCGCCGAAGGGGTCGATACCACCTGGCTTGGAACTCGGAGCGGCGAAGCAACCGACCGGTCGACGATCGTTGTCTCTACAGACCCGCCCGACCGGACGATTTTCTGGCACCGCGGCGCGGAGCTACAGCGGGGAGACCAGCTCGATGTCGCCGCGATCTTCAACCATGACGTGGTGATCCTCGGTGTGGCGGATGCGGCGCTGCGGCGGTTTCTGGTTGATCTGCCTGCTCACACCGCGCCGCGGGCCCGCCTCCTGGGGCCGATGACGTTTCTCCTTGAGGACTCATTCCATGACGGCTTTGAGATCGCCCTGCGGCATGACGTGATCGTCGGCAGCGAGCGCGAGCTCCTCGCGCTCTCCGGGACCTGGACGCTGGCCGACGCTGTCACCGCGATACAGACGAGAATGCCAGGGAGCAATCTCCGCGGCTGCGTCGTCACCAGGGGTGCCGCGGGTTGCAGGGTCGTCACGCGCGAGGAACGGTGGCAACTTCCGGCGTTCCCGGTCACGGCCGTCGATCCAACGGGGGCCGGTGATGCCTTTGCGGCCGGTGTCGCCTACGGGCTGGCACGTCGTTGGGAGTGGCCGCGTATTGCCCAATTCGCCAACGCCATGGGTGCCCTGGCAACCCGAGCGCTCGGCGCACAGGCAGCCCTTCCGGGTCTCGATGAAGTGAACCATCTCATCGCATCAGCAGGTGATCGACCCGGTGTCGATGCCAACGAACCGCGCCACGAGTAACGGCTTTTCCATCGACCTCGGCCTGACTGCCATCTGGCGCCCGCCCCGCGTTGCTCCTGGCTTCAGCCGGTGTAACCGTTCGTCGTCGACCCCGATACCGCTACACTTTGCCCCATGATCGCCATCTCTCCGCTGCCTGTGCTACCCGGACCGACCGCGCGTCAGCGGCTCACACAACAGGTCAAGCGGCTCGCCGCCGAATGTGGTCTGGAGATCGCGCGAGTGACGACCGCCGAGCCGTTCCCGGCCCTTGAACCGGTATTGCTGAAGCATATCGAGCAAGGACACGTCGAGGGACTCGATTGGTTCACTCCCGACCGTGCCGCCTTTTCCACCACCCCTCGCAACCTGCATCCAGGCGCGCTGTCCATCCTTGCCGTCGGTGTCGCCTACTGGACGGTCGACGAAGGCAAGCCCACGGACGGCATTGCCCGTGGACGGATCGCGCGCTACGCCCGGGGAGTCGACTATCACGGTCTGCTCAAGCGACGGATGGAGCACCTGCACCGGGCGATCGAGGAGGAGGTTGGTTCACCAATCGAGGTGCGTCGCCTGGTCGATACCGCGAGGATCGTTGACCGGGCAGTCGCGGCCCGCGCCGGGCTGGGCTGGTACGGCAAGCATTCCTGTCTGATCGTTCCCGGGAGGGGGTCCGGCGTGCTGCTCGGCGAGATGCTGCTGAGCATCGAATTGGAGCCAGACGACCCAATCGACAAGAACTGCGGCCGCTGCACGATCTGCCTCGACCATTGCCCGACCGGCGCGATCGTCGCTCCCTATACGGTCGATTCGCCCCGCTGCCTCTCGTTCCAGACGATCGAGCAACGTGGCAGCATTCCCTGGGCGATCCGGCCGTCCCTCGGGGATTGGGTCTTCGGCTGTGATATCTGCCAGGAAGTCTGCCCCTATACGAGGGCGATCCGCCTCCCAGCCGACCCTGCATTCAACCCGCCCGGTGTCGATCAGGCCTATCCGTCGTTGCCATGGTTGCTCGAAATTTCCGAGGAAGCGTTCCGAGCCGCCTATCGAGGCACACCCGTGCTCCGCGCGAAGCGGAAGGGCATCGCCCGCAATGCCGCGGTCGCCCTGGGAAACATCGGCGACGAGACGGCTTTCTGGCCGTTGCGCCGTGCACTAGAAACTCACGACGAGACGCTGGTCCGGGGCCATGCTGCCTGGGCACTCGGCCGGCTGTCGGAACGAGGGCTCGGGCCGACGCGATCCGTGTTAACCAGACGGTATGAGGCTGAGAGCGATCCGAGCGTCCGCGCGGAACTCACCGCGGCGTTGGAATGGACCGCCTCTCCGGTCTAAGCGAGCAGCCTCTGCCGCGTCTCGCCCAACGAACGCGGAGCGTTTGACCGACACGAAAAACGTCTCTTGAACGGCGTTCAAGGGACGTGATCGATCGTGGTTGGAGTTCGCCATCAGGGACCGGCTCAACTGCCCAGTCGCTTAGCCCGACTTTAGCGCGGTCCGCATACAGCGGGTGCAGACATTGACCCGCTTGGTCACGCCTTTAATCGTCATCATTTTGTGCTGAACGTTCGGACCGAACTCACGATTCGTCCGACGTTTGGAAAAGCTCACATTGTGACCGAAGACTTTGACCTTCCCACAGACATCACATTTACCGGCCATTCTTCATACTCCTTGGGCAGGGCATCGAGATTCAGCAGACGAACGTCAATGGAGGTCAAACAGGACGCCACCGACGATCAATACGCCAAAATCGCTGGACGGCGCTCCAGCGACAACCTATGCTAGCACAGCACTCCCTGAGCATACAATCGGGCCCGGTTGGACCATTGAGGACGATCATGACCGACCGCTTGCAACTCGCCGGCACGGCCCGTGGTGACCCCGGCGCCGCTCTCACCCTTCCCGATGGTCATGTCGATGTCGCCGAGCATGCCATCGCATCGATCGTTCAGGAATCGGTGCTCTCGTGCTATGGCATTGTCGGTATGGCTCCACGGGGTTTAGGTTCTACCCTGGGAAAGCGCTTGGGTCTGACCCGACCGCGCCGCGGGATCGCGGTGAAGGTGGCAGATGGCCGAATCACCGTCGAGCTCTCCGTGATCATGGAATACGGCACGCCGATCTTTACGGTCGCCAGGAACGTGATGCAGACCGTGAAGTTTCAGGTGGAGCGAACGCTGGGTCTGCCGGTTGAGCGAGTCAACGTGACGGTTCACGGTCTGCGCGCGAGTGCGGAACCGAGCCCTGGTCGCCCGTGATCGACACGCCACCTCCCCCCGCTGTCATGGTGGCCGCCCCCGTTTGGGACGGAGCCGAGCTTCTCAACGCCATCGCCGCCGCCACCACCTGGCTGGAGGCGCACCGCGACGCCATTAATGCACTCAATGTATTTCCCGTGCCGGACGGTGATACCGGAACCAACATGACCTTGACGATGAGGGCGGCCGTGGAAGAAGGACGGTCGGCTCTCTCGGACGGCGCCACCGGCGCGGGCGAGATCGCCGCCAAAGTCGCCTACGGCGCGCTGATGGGCGCTCGGGGCAATTCGGGGGTGATTCTCTCGCAGATCTTCCGAGGCTTTTCCCGGGCGCTGGAGGGACGCGACGAAGTCGACGGTCGCGATATTGCAAAATCGCTGGAATCGGCGCGGACGATGGCCTACAAGGCAGTTATGCGGCCGGTTGAAGGGACGATGCTGACGGTGATCCGGGGCGCTGACGAGCGATCCCGGGCCGTGGCTGCTCGCACTCCCGCCCTCGCGACCGTCCTCGACGCGGCGGCAGCGGGAGCCAGGGACGCGCTCGCCACGACACCCGACCTCCTTGATATCTTGCGGCAGGCTGGCGTCGTTGATGCCGGGGGCCAGGGGGTGGTCCGCATTATCGAAGGGCTGGCTGCCCACGCTCATGGGGAATCAATGACGGCGGTTCCGACTACCGTCGACGATCTTCCGGTGATCGATATCGCGGGTGAGATGGCGTTTCTGGACCGCATCGGTGACATTCATGGCAGCGACGCCTTTGGGTATTGCACGAACTTCGTCGTGCAGGGCGACGGCATCGATATCGACCGGTGCCGTCTGGACCTTTCCGCCCTCGGCGAGTCGGCGGTGATCGTCGGCGACGCGCAGGTGCTAAAGGTTCATATCCACACGCTCTACCCTGGCAAGGTGCTCGAATACGCGACACATCTCGGCGACCTTGACCAGATCAAGATCGACAACATGCAATCGCAGACACGATCGCTCAGGCAGCAGCGGGCCAGCCAACAGCAGGCGTCAGTGGAAGCGCCAGCCGAACCTGAGCGCCTTTCCAGCGAAACTGTCGTCCTGGCCGTCGCCTCCGGCGACGGAATGGCGGCGGCGCTCACCGATATGGGCGCGGCGGGGATCATCAGTGGCGGCCAGACGATGAACCCGAGCATCCAGCAACTGCTGACGGCGGTACGGCAAACGCCGGCCTGGCGAGTGATCCTGCTCCCCAACAATCCCAACATCGTCCTCACCGCCAACCAGGTTCCGGCGCTCTCAGAGAAGCAGGTCATCGTGGTGCCAAGCCGGTCGATTCCACAGGGGATTGCCGCCCTATCAGCCTTCAATGCCAGTGTCGACCTGGAGACCAATGGTCGGGAGATGACGGCCGCGCTCGCCTCGGTACGGACGGTCGAGGTGACCCGCGCAGTCCGTGATGCGACGATCGATGGCATTTGCGTCCAGCAAGGGCAGACGATCGGCATCCTTGACGGCCAGCTCCTTGCCGCGGGCGACGACCCGATTGACGTTGGTTGTCAGACGCTGGAGCGAGTTGGTCTTGCTGAGGCAGAGCTGGTGACCATCTTTTCGGGAGCGGAGACCGATCCGGCTCAGCTTCGCGCCTTCGCGACCGCGCTCCGGAACGCGTACCCTACGCTCCAGATCGAAACGCACAACGGCGGACAATCTCACTACCGGTTCGTGATGGCCATCGAATAGAGGCGGGGGTTGAGGAGGATACGACGTGAAGCGCGTCGCCATCGTTGCCGACAGCACGGCGGACCTGTCCCAGGAGCTCCGAAAACGGTACCGAATCACGATGGTACCGCTCAACGTTCATTTTGGCAGCGAGACGTTCCGTGACCAGCTCGACCTGTCATCCCAGGACTTTATGTCTCGTCTTGCTGCCAGCTCCATCGTCCCGACGACCTCGCAACCCTCTCCCGGTCTCTTTGAGGAGACGTTTCGACGGCTGGCTGTCGATCACGATGAGATCGTCGCCGTACTCCTGTCATCCAAGCTGAGCGGAACGCTGCAATCCGCCCAGCTTGCCGCCGAGGCGGTGCGGGACACCATCCCGGTTGAGATCGTCGATTCGCTGAGTGGATCCCTGGGCGCGGGGCTGCAGGCGATTCGCGCGTCGGAGCTAGTTGATCAGGGAATCGGTGGATCGGAGATTGCCCGCCAGCTCCGTGTTGAGACCCAGGCCTACCACCTGCTCTTCTTGGTCGATACCTTGGAATATCTCCAGCGAAACGGGCGGATTGGACGCGCCGCCGGGTTGGTGGGAACGCTGATCCGTCTCAAGCCACTCCTTCGGGTCGATGAGGGACAGGTCGTCCCGTATGAGCGGACGCGGACTCGGGCAAGGGCGATCGAGGGACTCGTCGACTTCGTTACCGATCTGCCGCGAGTGGAACGCCTGGCCGTCATGTATGCAACATCAAAAGATGACGCCCATGCACTGGCAGATCGGTTGGCGTCACTCAAGGGTCTGGGGAGTGACCAGGTATTCATCGGAGCACTCGGTCCGGTAATCGGCTCACATATTGGCCCCGGCGGCATGGGGGTCGCTGTCTTCGACCATGACAGCGCCCCGGCGAACCATCCGGTGGCGGGGTAGCAGGAGAGGGACAGACATTGTGCCCAGGTTCGACTCGCCGGTCAGGACGACGGAGACCAGAGTCTCGTTCCGACGATGACTAGCACGCTGATGGGACACAGATCATGATGAGCTCTCTCGAAGCGGATCTCGACCGCGCTATCGCCGAGCGTCAGTTCGTTCTTCACTTTCAGCCCAAAGTCGCCTTGAGGACGGGCCAGCCTTTTGGCATGGAAGCATTGATACGCTGGCAGCACCCAGAGCATGGTCTTCTGTCACCCGGAGCCTTCATCCCACTCGCTGAGTCCACCGGGTCGATCGTCCGCATCGGATCGTTGGTGCTCGTCGAGGCGTGCCGGCAAATGCGGGAGTGGACTGACGCGCATGTCGCGGATTCGCTCTCATGGATGAGCGTCAATCTGTCACCACGACAGTTCGACCAGTCCGATCTCGTCGCACAGGTTGAGGCGGCACTCGGTCAGTCAGGGCTTGAGGCCCACTATCTCGACCTCGAGATCACGGAGACCGTCGCCATGAGCCAGGGGGAGACCGCCCGGCACAATCTTCGCGAGCTGAAGCAGCTCGGTGTGGAAATCTCGATCGACGACTTCGGGTCAGGCTACTCGTCACTGGCCTCGCTCAAACATCTCCCGGTCGACAATCTGAAGATCGACCGTGCCTTCGTGGAGCACGCCACGAGCGAGCCGGATGGCTCGATCATCAGCGCTATCGTGCAGCTTGCCCAGGCAATCGGGGTGAAGGCGACCGCAGAGGGCATCGAGACGACTGCCCAGCTCCAGAAGCTGCGCGGTCTGGACTGCCCCTTTGGTCAGGGGTTCCTCTTCTCCCGCCCCCTGACTGCCGATGACGCCTGGGCGTTTTTCAAGCGTGCTACGGCGCCAGGCTTCGCGGCGGTCCCGGACATCGTATAAGGGCGGTGGGTCGTGGCATCATCTGCTGGCCGGCGGAACACGGTACACTTGCGGTGATGAACCCCGCGCTCACCAGAAGATAGAGGGCCGTCCCATGCCTGGGCGTTGCCCAACCCCTGATCCTGATGAATGACCGGCGCGACACCGCGGCAGGTGAAATCACTCCCCAGAGTACGACGGAGATCGTCGAAGGCGCCTTAGAGGCGCTTCGCCGGGAATGGCGTCTCGGAGGTCGCGCCGGGATGCCGATGCGCTTTGCCTCCGCCCAGGTCAAACGACTGCGCAGTCATGCCGCGACACAGCAGGCCGCCGAGGCAGTGGATGCCGTCGAGCGGCTGATCTACGCGTATGGATCGCTGCCCCAACAGCAGCGAAAGGACGGTCTGACGAAGATCGCGTCGGCGTTGAACGCGGTCCGGCCGTTCATGTCAGATACCACCGCCGGCCCTCCGGTCGGGAAGCTACCGGGAGCCATCGCACCCGGACGAGCCGCTCATCGCGCCGCCGCGACAACCAGCCGGGTTCCGAAAAATGGTGCCGATCGTCCACTCCCGCAGCTCTCCCCGCATGCGCCGGTGACTGACCTTCCCCGTGTCGGACCGGCTCTCGCGAAAAAGCTGCGTCATCTCGGCATCGAGACCGTCGAGGATTTGCTCGTGACCGCGCCGCGCCGCCACATCGACTATTCCCACACCGAGCGCATCGGGTCGGTGCTCGGGTTTGTTCCCGGGCAAGAGGTGACGGTCCGGGGCGAGGTCATCGATCTCCGGGAGATGCGGGGAGCCGGTCCTCCCAGGGTCGTCATCAAGCTCGCCGATGAGACCGGCTGGGTGCGGGTGACATGGTTCAACCAGTACGTCGCGAAGCAAATGACGATTGGCGACCAGATCGCGATCAGTGGCAAGCTCGACGCGAACTACAGCCGACCGTCATTTACCTCCCCGGAGTGGGAACAGGTTGGCGCCTCCGCGCTCTCAACCGGTCGCCTGACGCCGGTCTACGGTTTGACCCAGGGGATCGCCCAGAAAACGATGCGAGGCCTGACCAGTGCCGCGCTGGATGCGACCCGATCGACGATCGGCGACTTCCTGCCAGACCAGGTGCGGCGGGGCAACGACGAGGCGCCGCTCGTTCCGCTACGCCAGGCGTACGCACAGGCACACTACCCCGATAGTGTCGCCAACCTGGAGCTCGCTCAACGCCGGCTCGCGTTCGATGACCTCTTTTTGCTGCAACTTGGCCTCGTTGGCAGGAAGCGGACCAGGCAGGCCTTCGGTGGGATCGCACTCGACATCGATCGAGCCGATCTCCGCCGCTTCCGGGCGACCCTACCGTTCAAGCTGACCGGATCTCAGGACCGGGCACTGGAGGAGATCCTTGGCGATCTCTCGTTGCCGCGTCCGATGACGCGCCTGTTGCAGGGAGATGTCGGTTCGGGAAAAACCGTTGTCGCCGCGGCCGCGTTGATGGTGGCCCAGCGGAACAGCTACCAGGGCGCGCTCATGGCGCCGACCGAGATCCTCGCCGAGCAGCATTACCACAACCTGCGGGGGTTATACGCGCGTCTCACCGAAGGTGAACGACCGCGGGTCGCGTTGTTGACCGGAAGCACGCGGGCCGCTCCGCGCCGCGAGACGCTTGGCATGGTCGGCCGGGGTGAAGTCGACGTCCTGGTTGGCACCCATGCGCTGATTCAGGGAAGCGTCGAATTCGCACGCCTGGCCCTCAGCGTCGTCGACGAGCAGCACCGTTTCGGCGTGCGGCAGCGGTCCGAGCTGTCGAACAAGGCGGTTGGTCTTGAGCCGCACGTACTCTCCATGACAGCAACGCCGATTCCGCGCACCCTCAACATGGTCCTCAACGGCGACCTTGATGTATCGATCATCGCCGAGAGACCTCCCGGTCGCGTTCCGGTTGAGACGCGCCGGTATGTCGGATTCGACCGTGCCGCGGCCTACGACCTCGTTCGCACTGAAGTCGCCGCCGGTCATCAGGTATTTGTCATCTGCCCCCTGGTCGAGGCCTCCGAGGTGAGTGACGCGAAAGCGGCGGTCGACGAGGCCGAGCGGCTCCAACGAGACGTCTTCCCCGATCTCCGTGTTGCCGTCCTGCACGGCCGGATGAGCGGTAAAGCAAAGGATGCCGTGATGACGGCGTTCCGTGACCATGAGGAGGACATCCTTGTCTCGACCTCGGTGATCGAAGTCGGAATCGACGTGCCCAACGCCACCGTCATGCTCATCGAGGGAGCTGACCGGTTTGGACTGGCGCAGCTTCATCAATTCCGCGGCCGCGTCGGTCGCGGTGGCGCACGATCGATTTGCCTGCTGCTCGCGGAGGAAGCCACCCCGGATGGAGAGGCGAGGTTGCAGATGATGGTCGATACCGACGACGGCTTTCTGCTGGCGGAGAAAGATCTTGAGCTCCGCGGCCCCGGCGATTTTATCGGAACCCGTCAGAGTGGACTGCCGGAGCTGAGCTGGATCGACGGCTCCTTTGACAGCCGGTTGCTCGACCGCGCCCGGCAGGCCGCGGAAACGTTGCTCGACGCCGACCCGGCACTGGCTGCCCCTGAACACGCCGCACTCTCGAAACGGCTCGCAAGTTTCTGGCAGCGAGCCTCCCCCGACGTGCCGTTCCAGGCGGCGACCGCCTGAATGCGCTCATCGGTGCTCACGGTCCTGGGCATCAGCGCGTACTGTCCGTCGCCGGGACGGGATCATCCTGCCGCCCTCGCCAGCAGCGTCCCTTTCCACACCGCGACGTCAATGCCGGCAGGCCATACTGGTAGCTGGCGGCCGAACGGTGGTCGTTGCACGGTCGAGATGCACGGGTCACATCGACAGCGTGAAGGGAGGATGAGACCGTGCGGGTGATCTCCGGTGACCGCCGCGGTTTTCGATTGAAGGGACCCGCCGGACCGGGCACGCGACCAATGGCCGACAAGATTAAGGGCTCGCTCTTCTCGATGCTCGATTCACTCGGGGTGGTCCCGGACCGCGTCCTCGATCTCTACGCCGGCACCGGAAGCATCGGCATCGAGGCGATGTCCAGAGGCGCCATCCATGCGGACTTCGTCGAGCAGAACGGCCCTGCCGTTGGTGTGATCCGTGACAACCTTCGCCACACGCGATTCACTGACGCGGCCCGGATCTACCAGGTGTCGGTTGCGGCCTTTCTTCATCATCCGCCGGTTGGGCCACCATATGACCTGATCATCCTCGACCCACCTTATGCCGATCCCGGTATTGTGACGACGCTCGAACTGCTCGGCTCCGCGCCACTGGTACAATCGAGCACGGTTATTGCCATCGGGCACTCGCCTCGGGCACTGTTGCCGGAGGTGGTGGGCCGGCTCCAGCGCCTGCGCGAGCGATGCCATGGGGATAGCTGCGTGTCGATCTACGAGCTGGGCAGCGATGGTGATGAGGGTGCGATGGCATCGGTCGAGGACGTGGCGGACGCATGAGGCGGGCGATTTACCCGGGGAGCTTCGATCCGATCACGCTGGGGCATGTCGATGTGGCCAGACGCGCTGCGCGCCTCTTCGATGAGTTGGTGGTTGCCATCTATGGCGGGTCCGAGAAGGGGCCGGGGCTCTTCGCGTTCGAGGAACGGCTCGCCCTCGCCCGGCAGGCCTTTCCGGCTGATACGAATATCCGGGTCGATCGCTTTTCCGGTCTCACGGTGGAGTACGCCCGCCAGATGGGCGCGACAACCATCGTTCGTGGCTTGCGGGCGGTGTCTGATTTTGAGTATGAGTTCAAACTCGCCCACATGAACGACCATCTAGCGCCTGAGATCGAAGTCGTCTGCTTGATGACCTCCTCTCGCCACTCCTTCATCAGTTCGAGCCTGATTCGGGAAGTCGCCTCGCTCGGTGGAGCGGTCGACGGGTTGGTCCCCGATCATGTTCGCGAGGCACTGCGGGTAAAGGTGGCGACGAGACGGGGGGCGGACGATGCGTGAGGATGGCGATGTGGTCGAATCTGGAGAGGAGGCAGTCGATATTCTCTACCTCGTCGACCGGCTCGAAGAGCTCGTCGGCATCGGCAAGCGCGTCCCTTTTAGTGGACGTGTGATGGTCGAGGAGGAGGAGTTCCTTGCCCTGGTCGATCAACTTCGGGTCGCCGTTCCGAACGAGATCAAACAGGCGCAGCGTGTGATCAAAGAGCGAGAGCAGGTGATCGGCGAGGCCCAGGCGGAAGCGTCGCGCATCCTCGAAACCGCGCGGGAACGCGCGGAGTATTCGGTCTCGCAGCAGGGTCTCCTGGCTGAGGCCCGGCAAAAAAGCGAGGAGCTCCTACGACAGGTCGAGGCCGAGCACAAGCGCTCCCTGGGGGAAATAGATGTCTACGCGCTGAAGCAAATTGGCCTGATCGAGGACGCGATGCGTGAGGGAATGGCCCTCATCCAGCAGACGATGGATGAGGCTTCCAGTCTGCTCCAGGGCGCGAAGGATCAGGTGGGCCGGTAGCCCGGGGTTTGCCTGGCGCCCGGTGAGGACGACCGAAGCAAGAGTCCGCACCCGTCGACGATGTGCTGGCCGGGTGGCGGAGAATGGGACCGTGCTCGTATACTGCGCTGTCCGCGCCGGGCTCCGTCCGGCGCTTATGCGTCCCAAGCCTCGCGAGGCTTGGGACGGGTGAAGAATCGGGTAATACCTTTGTCATGGACCTTTACAACGATACGGTGACGAATGTCGCTGGCCTGTTAAAAGAGCAGGTCGGCAGTAGTCGTCAGTACGAGTTCCATCTCGACCGGTTTCCGATGGATGATGGAGCCGACGCGAGCGAGATCGACGGGGCGGTCCAGCTCCGGCGACTCCGGCTCGGGATCATCGCGGATGTCCGCGCCCGTGGGACAGTCGAGATAGCATGCGTTCGTTGTTTGCAGCCATATGATCAGTCGTTCGCCACGGAGTTCAGTGAGGAATTCCGACAGACGGTCGATGTTCGCACCGGAGTCGAGGTCGGGGATCCGGAGCGCGAGGATGACGACACCTCAGTCATCGACGAGAATCACGAGCTCGATCTGGCAAACGTGCTTCGGCAGGAAATCGTCGTGGCGCTGCCGATGCGGCCCGATTGCGGCGAGCGATGTCCGGGGCCGGACTCACTCCTCGGCGAGCGGGAAACGACCGACATGGTGGTCGACGAACGGTTGGCCGCGCTGGGCCGGTTGCTCGATGACTAGTTGCTGAAAGCGGAATCTGGAATCGATCATGCGGCCGCTGGCCATTACGAGAAGGAACGGGAAAGGACAGGTTGAATGGGCGCTCTTCCGAAACAACGAATCAGCCGTCACCGGCAGGGCAATCGCCGCCGTCATCATTTCATCGCGCCGCTGAACCTCGTGGAGTGCACCAGCTGCCGCGAGATGAAACTGCCGCATCATGTCTGCCCGAACTGTGGCATGTATAACGGCCGTCAGGTCATTGAGATCGAGGAGCGCGAGCGTCGACCCGAGTAGGTCATGGTCGAGGCCGCGGCGGCGATGCGACACTCCGTGTCAACGACTGACGCTGCGTCTGGATCGTTCTTTGATAGGTCGGGCGGTCCAGCGGCTGATGAGTTGCACGCTCGAACTGGGTTGGGGGCGTCCCCAGCCAATCCGTGTCCCGTCGACGAGCCGTTATCGTCAGATGAGGATCGACTCATGCGTCATGCGGCGGTTACCGGCTGGGGCATGTCGGTCCCCGATCGCATCCTGACCAACGCGGACCTGACCCGTCTGGTTGAAACCTCCGACGAGTGGATCGTCTCGAGAACTGGCATCCGGGAGCGACGGATCGTCGGTCCCGAAGACAGCACGACGTCACTCGCCACCGCTGCCGCCCAAGAGGCGATCGACCGCGCCGGCATCCGGGCAGATCAGCTTGATCTGATCATCGTTGCGACCTGCACACCCGATCAATTTCTCGTCCCGCAGGCCTGCCTGGTGCAGGCGGAGCTCGGTGGGACCGCCGGAGCGTTCGATGTTGGCGCTGCCTGCTCGGGATTCGTCTACGCTCTCTCTACCGCCAATCAGTTCATTCGTGCCGGCGTCCACGACCGCATCCTCGTGATCGGAGTCGATACGCTGACGAGGTTCGTCGACTATACCGATCGCACCACCTGCATCCTTTTCGGTGACGGGGCGGGCGCCGTGGTGCTTGAAGCGACCCCGGAGCCGCGAGGGCTCCTCTCGACCGTGCTTGGTGCCGATGGCGGCGGGAACAAGCATCTCTATATTCCGGGCTGGGGAGCGGTGGTCCCTGAGTCTGCCGACCTCTTCCCGGAGTACCGGCCCTATCTCCAGATGAACGGGAACGAGGTCTTCCGCTTCGCCGTTCGCGTGATGGGCGACGCGGCCGCGGACGCCGTCGAACGAGCCGGTCTGTCTTTCAAAGATATCGACATGCTCATCCCCCACCAGGCCAATCTGCGGATTATCGATGCCGCGGCGCGGCGTCTCGATCTGCCCCGCGATCGGGTCTGGGTCAATCTGGATCGTTATGGCAACACGTCCGCCGCATCGATACCGATCGCGATCGTGGAAGCGGCGGCAGCTGGCCATCTCAGGGAAGGGAATAATGTCGTCGTCGTCGCCTTCGGCGGCGGCCTGACCTGGGCCGCTGGTGTGCTGCGGTGGGGAACGGCCGGCGTCTGCCAGGAACCAGGCTGTCGACGCACCGCGGGTCTGACATCGCGAGAAGCTTCAACGACCACGGTTGCCACGGGCAGGTGATACCCGGTTGAATGGGAGTTGCCGGTGCGAAAACGACGGTCAGCCGGCTGCTCCGCCCCGGCTCTTCCAGCTAGCCGCGTGGGCCAGGTGAAAAGCACGCGCGAACGGAGGTTGTCATGACGAACGATAGCCACCATGACTGACCCAGCCCCGGCGCCGGTCGCGGTCGTCACCGGCGGCACCAGAGGGATCGGTCTCGCCATTGCCCAGCGGCTGGCGATCGATGGCTACAACCTGATCCTCAACTATCGGGGCGACGACGCGGTTGCCAACAATGCGCGTCACGCCCTCAAGGGGTCCGGACGCCGGGTGGAGTTGGTCGCCGCCGATGTCTCGACCGCTGACGGGGCTGGTGCGGTGATCGAAGCGGCCGTGCAACGTCTCGGCCGGATCGATGTCCTGGTGAATAACGCGGGGATCACTCGCGACACCCTGCTCATGCGAATGACTGAGGATGATTGGGACGCCGTCCTGACGACGAACCTTAAAGGGGCCTTTCTGTGCGCCAAAGCGGCGGTCCGACCGATGCTCCGCCAGCGGTCGGGACGCATTGTCAATATGACATCGGTCGTCGGTCTGGTTGGAAACGCCGGTCAGGCGAACTACGCGGCGGCGAAGGCCGGGCTGGTCGGCTTCACGAAATCATTGGCAAAAGAGGTCGGCTCGCGCGGCATCACGGTCAATGCCGTTGCTCCAGGCTTCATCGAAACCCGTCTGACCGATGTGCTTTCCGACGAGGTCACGTCGACGTTGCTCGGCCAGACCCCGCTGGGTCGTCTCGGGACCCCCGAGGATGTGGCCGGAGCGGTGGCGTTCCTCATCTCTCCAGATGCCAGCTTCGTGACCGGCCACGTTCTGACCGTCGACGGCGGCCTCTTCATGCCCTAGCGGATGCTCCTGATCCCCCGCCCGAATCGCCAGGAGTCCGCGTCGCCTTGATGGCTGGCAGCAACGCCGCTCGCCCGCTCAACGTCCCTGGTCGACCTGCCGGCTAGTCCCTGGGTTGATCCCTCCGACAGCATTGAGGCCGAGACCGACGGCGACCAGATCCTCCAGGATGGCGCCGATCTGGTCGGGCAGCCCGGCCCTGGAGGAAAGATAGCCGCGCGCCCGGTTTCCGGCGATCGAGCCGGCCGCTCCGCCCGCAATGCCCAGGATAACCGCTGGCACGGGCGGTTGACGGGCAACGACGGCGAGGCCCCCGGCGGCGAAACCTGCAACGACCAACCGGAAGATCAACGGACCCGGAGCGAGCCGGCTGGGGACGACTGGCAGTTTGTCGACGACCATCTCACCCGCGGCCGAAAGCCGCGCCACATCGAGCAAGGGCCGGGAGTTCAGCCAATTGAAGGGACCAGGAAGCGGAACTGCCGCGGGAGATGATTGAACCGCGCCCGCTACGAGTGCCAGGGGCAGCTGCGACCGCAGACCGGTCACGACACCAAGTTGAATGGCTCGCCGGGCGACGGACGTCGTGATGGACCAACCCTGTTGCATTGACGTCTCCTCATGCTCTCCCAACCAGCGCGCATCCGGCGCCGGATCGATCACAAACTCACGTCCTCTGCAACCTTGATGCCCAGCCTCGGAGATGAGAAGCCCTGGATACGCCCAACGCCCGCTGACGCTCTCGGCTATTCTTAGATCATCCGCCTCTCCTGACCTTACGGCTCCTTTCCGGTGGTCCATCACGGTCCCGCGATGCTCCAGCCTCTTCACCGTACCGCCGCGACAGCTCCACCCGCGCTCGTGGGGAGACAATGAGTCAGACAACGTTTCGAAAAGTACTGGTCGCCAACCGGGGCGAGATTGCTCTGCGCATCCTCAGAGCATGTCGCGATCTCGGGTTGCCAGCGGTAATCGCCTATAGCGATGCCGACCGTGACTCGCTGGCGGTTCGGCTCGCCGACGAGGCTGTCTGCGTCGGACCCGCAGCGGTCGCCCGCTCGTACAACAACATTCCGGCGATCATCAGCGCGGCGCTCGTGACTGGCTGCGACGCGGTTCATCCCGGCTATGGCTTTCTTGCGGAGAACGCTTACCTGGCTGAGATATGCCAGCAGGTTGGGGTCACCTTTATTGGTCCGCGGCCAGACGTGATCGAACGGATGGGCAATAAGTCCGAAGCGCGACGTCTGATGCGCGATGCGGGCGTTCCGCTCGTCCCCGGCACAGATGGGCCGGTCGAGAACCTTGGTGAGGCGCGCCAGGCGGCCCGCCGAATCGGGTACCCGATCGTCATCAAAGCCGTGGCGGGAGGCGGCGGCCGCGGGATGCGAGTGGCGGAGGACGACGCACAGCTGACACGCGCCATGCCCCTCGCGAAAGCCGAGGCGGAGGCAGCGTTTGGCAACGGTGACGTCTACCTTGAGCGATACCTGCAACGACCGCGGCACGTTGAGGTACAGATTCTCGCGGATCACCACGGACATGTGATTGCGGTTGGAGACCGCGATTGTTCGTTGCAGCGGCGCCATCAAAAGGTCATCGAGGAAGCTCCGGCGCCGCTTCTCCCGCGCAGGGTACGCGAGGCGTTGCACCGCACCGCCATCCGGGGCGCCAAAGCGGCCCACTACACCAACGCCGGGACACTTGAGTTCCTGATGGATCGCGAGGGTCACTTCTTCTTTATGGAGATGAACACGCGAATCCAGGTGGAGCACCCGGTCACCGAAGCCATCACCGGGATCGATCTGGTCGCATGGCAGATTCGGATCGCCGCGGGTGATCGGCTGACGTTGGACGACCGGCTTGGCGACCCGAAGGGGCACGCGATCGAGTGCCGGATCACCGCCGAAGATGCGAACGCCGATTTTGCCCCCGGCGTCGGCATGGTCGAGACGTATGTCGCTCCTGGGGGGCCTGGAGTGAGGGTCGATTCGCACCTCTACGCCGGCTATCAGGTTCCCCCGTACTACGATTCACTGCTCGCCAAGGTCATCACCTGGGGGAAGGATCGCCCGGAGGCGATCGCGCGTATGGATCGGGCACTGCGGGAAACCGTCATCACCGGGATTCCCACCACGGTCCCGTTTCTCCGGCACCTGATCGCCGATGGTGCCTTTCAACGGGGTGAGGTTCACACCGATCTCCTCCGCGAACGACTTGCCTCCAACCTCATCAAGCGCCCTGATCCCGTACCGGCTGACGACGATGACGGCCGAATGCATCCCGCGACCCCTCTCGCCGGATCGTCAACGCCCCACGGGGAACGAGCATGATCGACGGCCAGCCAGGGCGGCCAGCCGCGGCCGATGACCGGCCACCCGGCGCGGGGCAAGTGTCATACCCGGCCGCCGCCCGCACCGAACCAGCATCCGGCCCGATACGGGGGACAGTGCGCATCCTTCCGGAAGCACTGATCGAGCTGATCGAGTTGACGGTTCGCGACACTCCGGGCATAACGGCCTTCTCGACGTCACGAGGAGCTCATTACGCGTTCTCCCGGCCGTTTGCCGCCGATCGGGATGCGCTCCTATTCAGAAGCGGCGGGATTCGAGTCGGCGTCCACATGGACCGGTTATGGGTGGATGTCGCCGTTATCGTCGAGCGGAATGCCAACATCCTGAGGGTCAGTCAGTGCGTTCGCCGGCGGGTCGGTCGTGTCGCCGGGCATATGCTTGGCCTGACGGTGACCGACGTCAATGTCCACGTTGCCGATATTAACGGCTCAAGCACAGCAGAAGGGTTATAGACCGGCATGACCGAAGGAAAGGGCCAATCACCGCCACCACCGCAACGAAAGCAGCCGAGAAGGACCGCCGCATCCCCGGCGGACCGTCGTCCCAAGGTCGGGGGCCGGCGTCACCAGGGACGCATCCTGGCCATGCAGATCCTGTACGAGGTTGATGTCACGGGTCATCCATTGGATGACGTGCTGGCGCGCACGCTTGACGACCAGACGGTCGCGTGTTCGCTTCGAGACCACGTCGAGCGATTGACGACCGGGGTTCTTGAAGCGGGCGCGGATGTCGACAGGCGCATCGCAAGTGCCGCGACGGCGTTCCCTGTGGCGCAGCTGGCGGCGATTGACCGAACGGTTCTTCGCCTGGCAATCTTCGAGCTGCTGCACGAACCGGGTGTACCACCACGCGCCGTCATCAATGAAGCCATCGAGCTAGCAAAGCGGTTCGGCGGAGACAACTCGGGTCGCTTCGTTAATGGCGTCCTCGGCACGGTGTCGACCAGGATTACGGAGGAGCGCCCTCCGGAGCTACCGCTCCCTGCCGAGAAGGATCTCCGCGAGGACGACCGGTCAGTTCAACCGGCGGAGGAGCAACGCTTCACGCCGGGCAGGTGACGACCCGCCGGCCCCTTGGCGGACGCCGTTGGTCGCCTGAAGAGGTCTCGTGTATTATCCGGGACGTTCACGGGCTGTCTCCAGGGCCGGGTTGGGCGAGAGTCTGCCACCTGGCACGGCACCGAACATGAGCCTGAGTGACGAGAGAATCGCGGCACCGTGACGGTGGCGATGCGGGAGGGGGACGGCGTGGCGTCGGTGTACGATCGGGTTCGAAGCATCGTGGCCGAGCGACTTGGAGTCGATGAAGATAAGGTGACCATGGATGCCGAATTCATCGGCGACCTGAACGCCGACTCACTCGATCTCGTTGAAGTCATTATGGCGATGGAGCAGGAATTCAACGTCGAGATCAAGGACGACGAGGCCGAAAACATTCGCAGTGTCTCGGATGCAGTCGAGTACATTACGGAGCACGCCACCTGAGCCGTGCTGCTCCGATAATCCGACTGGCGTGATCAGGAGAGCATTCGCGGAGCGTCCTTGCCGTGATCAGTCCTGCTAGGACGCCGTGGGGCGCCGTCTAATCGGACGATGCCGCGGTGATGGATAGCACTAGGGCCCGTTGGGCCAGGTCGCCGTCCAATGAGTCGCCTGGTGGATAACCGGTTGACCATGGACGACGGCAGCGCACGAGTTGTCTCAGAGGAAGGAATCATGGCCCGCGCAGTTAAGCGACCGTCGCTTCCGGCACTCCGGGTGCCGAAGATGCCGCATCTTCCAAAATCCAACGAGCCGGATGTCTTCGAGGAGATGACGCTCCAGGAACACCTGGAAGAGCTGCGCGTCAGGATCGTTCGCTCGTGTTTCGCCATCGGCGCGGCGTTCATCATCGGCTTCTTCCTGTCGGACAATCTGCTTCGGCTTATCCGGGACAAGGCTCAGGTTGATGGTGGGCTCGACATCATCAGCCCAACCGAGCCAATTGTCCTGACCTTCAAGATCGCTCTCTACCTCGCGATTGGCATGTCGGCACCGGTCCTCGTCTGGCAACTCTTTGGCTTCCTCGCACCGGGTCTCACTGGTCGCGAGAAGCGCTTCGTTCTGATGTCGTTGCCCTTCGTCTCGATCCTCTTTGTCGCCGGTGCCGCATTCTCCTTTTTCTTCGCCGCGCCACGAGCGTTCGACTTCCTCTCCAATTGGAACTCTGACATCTTCGAGTGGTCTCCGCAGGGAAACGAGATCGTTAACTTCTATCTCCAGCTCATGATTGGGATGGGGCTCGCCTTTCAGCTTCCGATCGTAATGTTCGTTCTCTCCGCGCTTAACATCGTCAGTCCGCAGCGCATGACCGGTTTCCGGAAATATGCGGCGATGGCCATCATGGTCGTCGCGGCGATCATCACGCCGACACCCGACCCCTTCAACATGTTCTTCGTCGCCATCCCGATCTTCGTTCTCTGGGAAGTCGGCTTGATCCTGGCGCGGGTGGCCTCGCGACGCCGCGCCACCGTATAGGGTCGGTTCTTATCCCGCGGCGGGCGTCAGCACGTCGACGAGCTCGGTGTCATTGGCTGGTCGGACCGCGATCGTTCGCTCATTGCGATAGGTGACCATGCCTGGGCCGGAGCCCTTAATCTTGCGGACGTAGCGGCGGCGCGTCACGTCAACCTCGACCGACGTGCCGCCACGACTCGCGCTGTAGAAGGCGGCCAGCCTGGCCGCCGCCTCGACGGTCCGCTCGGCTTCATCTCCGCTCGCCCGCCGCCAGCGAACGATGACGTGCGATCCGGGCACCCCTCTGGCATGTAGCCAGGTGTCGTTCACTCCGGCAATATTGAAGGTCACCAGGTCATTCTGCGTCCCGCTGCGACCAATGAACACGGCGTTTCCATCGTCATCGACGAGTGGTTGTGGTCGCCGCTCGGCGGGGCGTCGCCGCGGCGAGCGCCTGCGATCGAGCTCGCTGGTGCCGCCATGAGCCTCCCACTCCGAGGTCAGCGCCTCGATCTCGGCAAATCCGTCCGCCTGCTCCACCATAATCCGGAGCTGATCGAGATAGGCGAGCTCCGCCTCGACATCGGCCAGGAGAGCCGGCAGATGTTCACCCGCGCTTCGCGCCTTCCGATAACGTTCAAAATAGGCCTGGGCGTTGGCTTTTGGATCAAGGGTCGGATCGAGCGGCACCTTCATGTCGTGGGCCACTAACTCCGTGTCCCCGGGCTGGATCTGCCACAGGAATGCGTAAATGCGTTCACCCCACTCACGGAGCCGGTCGGCCTCGGCGGCGACCACCTGTTGTTGATGGATCGACGCCAAGCGACGCTCCTGGCGCCCCCGGACCTGCCCGATCGCCTGCAGCAGACGATCTCGGCGTTGCGTATGCCTGCCCGGCTGGTGCTCCGAGTTGCTGCTGGCCGCCATCTCGGCGGCCACGGAGATTGACCCGACGGCCTCTTCAGTGAAGGCGGCGGCAAGCGAGGCGAATGGGACCGGCGCGAAGGCGACGATTCCATCATCGTCGCGGTAGATCCGCGGTGACCAGGCCGACGTGAGCAACGGCTCGAAGAGCGCCCGCGTCTCGCGGGCGATCGAGACGGCGGCGTCCGGCGTCAGGGTCACGAGCCGGACCGCGCTATCGCCGGAGACCCGGAACGCGATTTCGCGTGCCATCTGCGGGCTGACCGCGCGAAGCATCCGGACGAGAAGCGACGACAGCGTGCTGGTTGCCGGCTCACCCTCCAGGAGGCGCGACGCCCCGTCGGCCGTCAGTTGGCGCGGATCACTCTTATCGACCGGGGGCGGGTCCGTGTAGGTAAGACGAGGCAGGATTGGCCGAACCCGGCTCATGCTTGAGGTGACTCTCTTGGCACTTTCCATGATCTTCCCTGCGTCGTCGACCAGGATCATATTGCTGTGCCGCCCCATGATCTCGACGAACAGGTGAACGTGGGTCGCCTCCCATTCGCCGTCCAGATCGTCCTCATCCTGGGGCTCGTCTTCGACCTCGGACTCATCTTGGACGGCGGCTCGGCGGTCGTTGTGGCGGGTTAACCGCTTGGCTATACTGAGCCGCACGAGTCGCTCAAGTGGCGGCTGATCGACGCCGACAAGGAGTCCACCGCGGACATACTTCCTGAGGAGTAACCCGAACGGGGTAAT
>JAABUS010004294.1_pt1 | contig 20855 bp, 22 predicted proteins | sample 5560161 | NCBI WGS metagenome assembly JAABUS01 (sample SAMN10711885, study PRJNA513376) | rock metagenome | isolation source: Antarctica rocks | place: Antarctica: Victoria Land, Trio Nunatak nord | collected 2016-01-04
ATTAGTTCTAATCATTACGCAGAGAACTCGCTAGCGTTCACTGTGAATTGATTAAAGCTTCAGCCTTGTTCAGTCTTGATACGCTCGTAACAAAATTTCACATTTAATTTGTTGTAAATAATGAGAACGTGAATTTGAATGATTTCAAGCGACGTTGATTTGATGACTTGAATCATCATCTGAGCATATTTTTTAAATTCATGATGACTTCTTACGTCTTTCATAATATATTTGCTCTTTAAAATGATCATTATTGCTGTAATAAACAGTTCTTGAAAACGTCAAGTCAAAGTCTTTATTCACTCATTGACATCAGTATTGTAAATGAGAAGACGTTTCTCGACATTTGTAAGAATAGTCATATATCATGTTAAAGCATCTTTGCGAAGACAAGTTCATAAATTATCTCATATCAGTTGTGATTTCTTGACATAAGCAAGATTCTTAATTCGATTCTTGAACATATGTACATCTTTAAAGTAAATGTTCTTATCAGTGTGCTTTATTAATTTACTCATGAACGTGAATTCATCATTGTAAAATGAGTCAAAAAAGTCTAGCTTAAATGAATATCATTTGCTTTGATTTGTAAAATCATCTTGTGATCTCTGAGATTCAATAAAATTGACTGACTTCAAAAATAGTTCATCTTGAGTAATTAAATTTTTGATGACTTGTGTAATAATATTTGTCATTAAAACGTCAATGACTATCTTTTGAGTCTCAGTAAAAGCAGTCATTGCTGAACTTTTCACAAGAGACACTTTCTCAGTGAAGTTGATTCTTGAACTAAATTCAATAAAGTCATCATTTCTTAAGATAGATTCAATGAATTTCATTATTCTTGCTTTAAATCTTTAATCAATCTGAGTAAAATGAGTTCTTTGATGTCAGACAAGATAAATTTCAAACAGTTGAAAGTCATTGATTAAATCAGCAAAACTCTTCATGCTTGCTTGAAAAACTGATTTATTAATGACTTAATCTTGTGAATAATTTATGAGTTCAGTCGACGAGAATACTCTGATATCACGATGCTGATTTATATCAAAGTCGTTTCTTGATATTATTGATATAAAATAAAGCGAAATGATGATCTTGATGACTTTAAGATTTGCTTCAAAAAGTAATTTCTGATCTCAAGCGTATTGATGATCAGTATTGATAAACACTTGCAGTTGTCACGCTCGATTTTTGATCTCGTCGTCAAGCTGAAATTTCGATTGATTCAAGAATAATGAGAATCTCGAAGTCAGTTTGACTAAATCATAGTGACTGTTTATGAAAGATTAAAGAACAGCGTAAATAAAAACAAGACAAGAAATAAGAATTTATCGTGAATAAATCAACAATTATAAAGTGTAAACTGAAAAAGCAAGCGAAAGAATCAGCTGCTATCACGAAGAAACTTAATAATGTTGACTAAATATCATCAAGTCAATGAATTGCTTAAGATATTGCTATCATTTTGATGTCAAAGACACGAATTATTGATTGTGTAAAAAGCTTGATTTCTTTTAAAAAGCAATCTCAGCTATTTAAGAATAAAAGCTAGTTTACATTAAAGTGTTGAGACGATTTAGTCTTAACACTCGTGAAACAATCATATTAAAAAGTCAAAAAGTCATAAATTACAACACTTTAGTCAAGAATTAAATAATGAGTTTATCATTGCACTTTTTAACACTTTCAATTGATGCTTGCAAGTTTTTTAACTCTTACTGCTTTTCAGTCTTAATTGTTTTATGAATCTTTTAAAGCTGTGATTGAGCAATGACTTGATCAATTCATTTGTTATCATGTCTTGATTGAGCACAAAGTTCATTAATATCTGATTCTTTTTATGCAAATCTTGAATGTGATAATAAACAACATGAATGAGCTTTGATTTTTCGTGAATGCAAGCATTTTTAATCAACATAAGAAATGCTTGATTGTTTTTTTTGAGCTGTGTGAATGAGACAAATTAATGAGTAACTTTCTCAACAATATTAACATGATTATGATTATTGCTTAAGTACTTTGTCAGATTCATATTCTTAAGCACTTGATTAATTCATAAATCTTTTTTAATGCAAGTCAATAAAATCATGTATTTTGCTTTAATGATTGATGTGACAACAAACTTTTGTTTTCAACTCATTTAAAAGACTAATTTCTCATCAAGCATGTAAATATAAATGAGAATTGACTTGCAATTAAATCTGTTTGAGATGTAATCTGAGTCTGAGTATTTTATTAATTTTATGCTTTCACTGACTTCGTACGTGATGTTTAAATTAAGAATGAAACAAATGTATCACATTAACTTCTTTAGCGTGTGTTCATGATGTTCTGCAAAGTTATCAAGATATTGACTTAATTGATTAAAAGCAAAAACGATGTTTGAACAAGTGTGAATTGCAGCGTACATGAGACTTTTAATGACTTGCTGATATTCATGTTGATTAATTCTTACGTCTTCAAGTTTAGTTAAGCGAAGAGCATCATATTCATTCATTAAAAGATTTGTTGTCTTATGCTTATTTTGTCTCATATTGAGTCTCTTAAGAACGTCGTGAAGATAATGAATTTAATTCATTCGTAAGATTCGCTTCTTTCTATTATGAGTGATTTGAATGTCAAGAATCTTCTTCATTTTTTTTAAATTCTTGATCTTGAAAAGATTTTGAAATTCGTGTTTAAATCACTTAATGCTGCTCAGTGATTTAAAGATGATCATTATGTCATCAACATACAGTAACAGCGTAATTTTCTTTGATTGATGCATTAATAAACATGAGTCTGCAGCGCATTGCTTAAAGTCAAGTTTGTGAAACGTTGTTATACAGCGATCATATTAATCTTATGCAGCTTGCTTGAGATCATAAAGATTTTAAAGAATTCTCAAAACACAGTTAAATTTGACTTTCATCTTTAATGAAGAGAACATGTAAATAATTTCTTTGAGAAAAAATTCAGTGAACGCATTATTCACATCAACTTAATGAAGTTCAAGATCTTTCATTACTGCAATAATCAAAAAGACTCGAAGAATGTTAAATTTAACAGTTGATGCAAAGATGTTTTCATAATCAATGTCATGAATTTAAGAAAAGTCTTTGATTATCAGTCTTGTTTTAAGCTTGTTAAAAGAATTGTTAACATGCGTTTTTAATTTAAAGATTGATTTGCTCATCACGATGTTAATCTTCTTTAATGACACTTTTTTCTGTCAATTTTCATTAATGATTAACGTCATACATTCTGCATTAATTGTTTCTTTTTAAAGTTTTCTTCATATTGAATTCTGCATCATCTTCTCATAAGTGTTTAACGTAAAAATTTTTATTGTCTTAAAGAAGTTGAATTCATCAACGTCAAATAATACTCATGACATCTTTGCATCAAAGTCATTATCAACATCATCAATCTCTTTCTTGATTAATCAAATTATCATTACTTGTAAAATCTGAAACATGCGTTCTTTTAAATGTTAATCTTCGTTATTTTTTTTTCTTTTGAGAATAGTTACATACAGAAATGTCTGAGCTGCTGCTGATTTAAACATGCTTGATGCAGAAGCATTTTAAGCATCTTGATTATTTGCTTGACTCTTGAGTTCATTTGACAAGTGTAGCTTAAAGTTGACTGCAATCAACTTCGAGATATCAGTTGATTCAAATGAGACATCAATCATGAAAGCATCAGATGTGAGAACGTTCTTTGAAACGTTAATCTTTAATAATCTTCTCACAAATTTTCGCTTAAGAAGAATGTTGAAAATCTGTTTACGAAGTTTTAAGTTCATATCTTTATTTTTTTCATCTTCAGCAAACTTGACAGCGTGATTTTTAATAATTCGTTCAAGATTTAAGATTCATAAACGATATTGCTTGTCAATGTTCTTCACATATCTCATGAAGACGTTGACTTTGTCTCTGTTCATGAACTTGTCTTGTCTGTCTTTTGTTAACAATAACTTAAGATTAACATGTGCATAACATTTGCATTCTTATACTCGTACATGATTAATTGAGAACTTGATTTCAATAAATGTCTTTTTTAAAGTCGTGAAATCTTCATTAATTAAGAGTTTTATGACAGTTCAATTTCGCAAATAAACATTTGTCTTTGCAGTTTCTGCTCAAAATTCAATGAAAAGTTCAACATTCTTAATCATGACTTGCACTAAGTTCTTTGTGATGTGTATGATTCTCTTAATTATTTCATTATGAATCAACATATGTAAAACAATGTATTAAAAAGCGATGTCAACTGATAAACATCATTTATTTAACGTGATCTTAAATTTTGTGACATTGTCACTGCGTATTGAGAGAAATTTGACTTCATTATGAAGTTTTATGCTAAGTTTTTATTTTCGCAGAGCATTTGATGCATCAAATCGTTGTTTCAGAGAAATGCATCAAGTTTTTTTAAAGTGATTATTAATTATCTTCAAAAAATACGATTGATCATTGAAAGATGATGACAGTAATTCATAAATATTTATGAAAACAAGAGCTAAAATGCTTGTCTTTCAATCACTGACATTGTGTTCTCGCTTGTTGATGAACTTAATGAGTGCACATATTTCACACACATTTTCATGATTATCATTAATGAAAATAAATCTTTCAAGAATGATGATTTTATGAAGATGACAAAGTTTAAATGATTCAAGATGAGCGAGACGATGATGTTATAACTTGTATAACTTGAGATTTTTGTCACTTGCAAGATTAAGTTGATCATGATTAACTTCAATTTATAACTCAGTCTCATGATAATTCACTTCAGTATGAGACGCAATGTGATCGAGATTCATTGAATTCTTAAGAAGATTCATTGAATCATTGAGATTCATTAAACTTTGCATCGCTGAGAATGTTGATAAGACGTCACACTACATAACTGATAATAATGTAAATTCATCAAGATCGTTTGCAATTCTTTTTATTATGTAAACATTTTTACATTTTAAAGTCTCAATTATTTGTTTTCTTTGCTTGTTGTGCATGTACAAATCTTTATTATCAAAGTTTTTTTGCAGATTTTTTTGACATATTCTTCTTTTAAACAGAAGATTCATCTCAAGTTTAAAAACATGAAGAACAAAGAATAACTTTACAAAGTTTCTTTGATGATTTCACATGATTGTTGTGTCACAATGATTGACATACAATTTTCTTTCTTTAACTTTGATAATGCATCTTTTAATTCAAGTTAAAGAATTGTTAAAGAGTTGAAGTTGATTAGTCATGTGTGAAGAAACGTTGAAATTCGCAACTTAGTGTGTTTTAAAGATCTTATTAATAATTTTCTTTGACAGAACTGAAATCTCTTTGATGTTCTTATCTTTTTTATTCTTATTAAAGAAGAAATCAGATTCTGTATTCTCTGCATTGTAAACTTAATGCTTCTTGCGCTTGTTTTTTAAAAGCGCAGCAAGAGTTTAAATGTTATCAAAGTTTCTGCTTTTAGCTTTTCTCTTGCTTTTGCGTTTCTTGACAAGTTTTTGAGCTGTAAGCAGATGAAAGCATTCAATCAAGCGATGTTTATCATCACATAAAAAGCATCTGAGAAAATAATTTTGATAACATGATTTGCGATCGCTGTTAAAGCTTAAAACACTTCAAAGATGATGATCAAATTTGCGCTCTTTTGATTCATAATTGATACGTTTATTTTCTTGCTTAGCTCATAACGCTGTCTTAATTGTCTTTAGCTGTGTCTTTTTCTCTTGCAGCTTTTGTATTTCTCACTTCATATTTAATTAATTTTGAACATGAATGATGTCTTAAATGATGATATACTTCTCTGATAATGTTTGAAGTAAAGCTTGAAAGCATTGTTTTGACTTGAACAAATCACTTACGTTCTGCTGAGTTGCAGCAATCTTTCGAGTTAACTTCTTGAGATGTGTTCATGTCTTCTCAATAAAAATCTCAGTTGTCATTCTATAACTGATGAAATTTGTTAAATACTGTCTTTCATTTGTTTGCAGCTTTTCTTTGTACTTAAAGCGAAAAGTGTTTCAGACTTGCTTTGCTGATGTTTTGTGTGTAGTGTGCTTTTGATCGTTGACGTTGATGCAAATGATTAGTTAATAATGAGTCTTTGCGTCAACTTTTTGATTCTTGAAGTCGAGAAATGAAGTTACACTAATTGTGCTGCTTGATGTGTTCGCGTTTAAATTGTTGTTCTTAATGACAAATTATAAATTTTCTTCAATAAGTCATCTCTTCATGAAAGAGAATCATTGTTCGCTGTTCTTGTAAGTGAGAATGAAAACAAGTCATCTTTTGACAAAGATGTTGTTGAAATTTATTGCATGTAATGTGTGATCACAAATTGTTGTTACAATTGAAGTAAAAGAAAAGATATTAATAATAAGTTGATGAGTAAAGTAAAAGAAATAAAGTCTCGTTGAAGTTAATGAATTGATGCGTTCTCTGACGCGATTAAGTGTGTATGCTTATATGTCTTCTCATAAGACGCGTATTAAGCTGTTGTAAGTTTACTGCACTTCTTTGAGTCAGTGTACTTATTTGTCTTCTTGTGAGACGCATAGTAAATAATCGCAGATTGCTTGTTTTGTTTCTTCGTAACAAGTCATTAAGCATTAATTGTTAAGATTGTTTCGTTTTAATTACAATGAAAGCTTCTTGTTATTTGAGCTCATAATTTATTTAAAGAGTAAAATCAAACATGAAATCTATAAAGATTGTGTATTAACTACAGAGAAAGCATGTCTCTTATACTATCTCAAAGACAATGCTAATTTAAACTTGATACAATCAAGAGATTTCTCTGACGCTATCTTTAATCAAGAACTAAATAATGAGTCTATCATTGCACTTTTCAACAAAAATGATTGATATCTTTGCACTGATGCTATTGTCAAGAAGCTTTCAACATGAGAATATTGAAGAGACAACATCTCGAATTTTTCAAGATTGACTTAAATGATTAAAGATGTTCTTTCATGTTTAATATTCTTTGTAAACATTGAATAAACATTCAATCTTGCAAGAAGAGTTTATGTATAAAATCAAGCACAAATGAGTTCAAAAACAATGAAATAAATAATGCTTCTTAAATATTATAATCGTATCATTGACTTGAATTTTGAGAAAACTCTCATTGAATCATGAAATATTTATCGCAGAGAAGAAATTTAAAACAGCGCGATTAATGAATATGATAATTCTTTCAAAGCAGATTTGCAAAGCATTATACTTTTTATCATTACAATTGTTTCAATGTTCAATATTATTATTATCTTTTAACTTAATTATTTATGCATTGTCAACGTATGTAGTAAGACAACATATTTATAAAATAATGTAATAAGATAATGCATTAAATGAATTCATTATAAACTATAATATTAATCTTTAAAAAAAACGTTTAATATCATTTATTATTCTTGTGAAAGTACACTATCATCATTGAGTAGAGAAGCAAATCATTCAAGCATGATGAGAAGATGCTTTAATGATAAAATGTCAGCGAGAATGATCATTGTTGATTGAAGATCAACAGATGAAGCAATCACGAAACGCGTAAAAAAACACGTGAGCGAAGAGAAGACAATAATCATACTATAAGTGATTAATAAAGCATGAAGATTCTTTGAATCTGAGCATACGAAAAATAATCGATTGATAAAATGAAAATGAGTACGCGATTTATTGAACGACTTGAAAGAGAAAACAAAGCGCATAACTTGTCACTCAAATCTGAAGACAGCGATGACAAAACTGAAAATGATAACAAAGTAATTGAAAAAGACAAAGAAAACATAAACAAATGCGCATTTAAATGAACAAATCTTGTGAAACTATGCGAAGATAACATCAACGTTGAGCAACAGATCATCAGCAGAGACATCATTAATGAAATGAACAAGAAAAGATATTGAAGTAATCATAAGACTAAGAAAAGAAGAGAACATAAAGAAGATAAAATGATTGAGAACTCAAGACATTATAGCAAGAGCAAGAGCTGAAAATACGAAGAAACACTCAAGAAAAAGAATAATGATGACATGAACTTACAACGAAGAAGTGATTACGCTGAACGTGATCAAAGAGAAGAACAAACAATGACTAGAAAACAATCAAAAGTGAGTTCAAAACATAAGCAAAGAGACGAAACTCAAAAGAAAGATATTCAAAATAATAACTTACGACGTTAAAATAAACGCAATAAAACTCACGTAAGATGAATATAAAAAAATAAAAGAAGACAACAAAAGATTTTACTCAAACATACACATTCTGAGAACTAAATGAATGATCAGAGAGAAAACTTGAAAAGATTACTTCTCACTGCTGCTTGAACTTAATAATGAAGCAAAGATGAATCATTTGATAAATAAAAACATATTGCATGAAAATGACAACAAAACAATGAAATATTATGAACTCGCAAGCAAGATTAAACACTGCTTCAAGTGTCAAAGATATGATCATATCAGTCACTTCAGCAAAAAAGATCAAAAATGCGAATTTTGCAAAGATAAACATAAATCAAAAGATTATGAATACAAAGAGCAATTGAATCGAAAGCGTTATGTGATCTGCAAAGAAGCACATACAATTTGATCATTCAAATGTTCGAAAAGAAAAAAGAACATCATCAAAGCAAAAGATGCTCTGAGACAAAAGTCAAGATATCACGCTGAAGATTCATTGAAAGATGAAAATACAGAAAAAGCGATGAGTATACAATTCAAGAAAGTAATCAGATTCTTAAAGTCGAGTAATAAAAAAAGACGTATAATAAACACTTTGAGCAGACTTAAAGAATTCATCAACAGAATTCTCAATGAAGAAGATGAGTAGAGTGAATTAAATCAAAACATACAAATGTTATTAAGCAGTCAAAAACACGTTACAAAAGAGTCAAGAAAGTAGCTTTTCAGAATGATTGTAAGAAAAATTCTATCACAGATGCACATATGACATTTTTCATTCTCTGTCATAGTAATGCTTTTATAGCTCTGTGCTGAATGCATATCTGACTCAACTCTTGATGAAGACTCTCATCAAAAGAAAATGAATGATGTGCGCATGATATGCTAACTCACTATGTTATTAGCGCTTAACACATTTTTCAATTGAACACACTTTTATGCATTCATAATCTTGTTTTTTGCCAGCAGTTGTCTCACTTCGCTTTTCATGTCAAAAAGTGTATTCATCTCTAATTCATGAATTTCGCGAACATCAGAGCATGTTTCATACATCTGATCACTGAAACGTTAAGATCTCATCTCTTCATCACTTTATTAATCTATTTGATTCACAGCAGTATGATGAAAGTAGATCATGAAACATAGAATAGAAATTTAGAAACTTATCATCTCACATAGAATCAAGAGACTTTTGTGTCTTCACTGTGAGTAAAGTGATCAACGATCATTGATCATTGTCTGCATGTGTCAATCTTTCTCATTTATCTTCACACTGAGCTCGACTTTTCGTCTTAAAATCTTGCAGCAGTTTCTGTGTATTTTCTAATTTGCATTCGTGCAGTCATGTTTTCTTTCAGCACATTTTGTATTCATAATTCTTTTCTCTTCATCTCTTGTCAACGATTCTTACAATCTCTCACTTTTCTTCATGCAATGCTAAACCTTCTTGATTCTGATGCTGCTCAAGAAGAGATAAAGAGACTGTGATGACGTAAGAGAAATGAATGATCGTCGCTGCTTCGCGATCATTTTCACTGATAGTCTGCTCAACTGAATCACAGAATAATGCAACACTGAGAGAGATGAGACGATGAAAGAAGTTGGTGAGAGATTCAATGAAAGATTCAATGATAGCAGCAGAACTCAGACAATCATATGTCTTTGACTGTTTTCTCGAATGAAAGCTTTTGAGATGTACGATGTCAATCTTCATGCTCGTAATCTTGATAGAATCGTCAGTTTCACTAGTTTTTTCTTCGTCATTCTTCATCATCAGAGAATCATCTGAGATATGTCAGAAAAACTTTCAAGTGCTGGTCAAAAATGTATAAAAAAGCACATCTTGACTGTCATCAACTTCATTGAATTGATTTGAGCTTATTGTTTTCTCGCGTTGCTGAAAGCTTCGCGAAGAGAAAGACTGTCTGAAAACAGACGAAGATTGTGACTGAATCTGACTTCAAAGTCATCATCACTATCATCTGTGTTGTTGATCATAATGAGATCTTTCAAGAGTCATTAGACGCGTTCACTGAACTGAAAGCTGCGTACTGATCTGCGCGTTGAACTTTCTCTAACCTGTGTTCACTTTTCTCACCCTTGTTCAAATCTGCACTGTCTGCTTTGCGCTTGAAGAAATCTTGAATGTTAATGACGTCTGTAATTATCTCAGACTTGACGTTTGTAGAGTGTGTTGAACTCAATATCACAATAGTCAATCGAAAAGAGTGAGAGATAATATCATCTGTACTGTAGCTTGCTTCTTTGTTCTTTTTCTCTTTTACTTCACAGAACTGATGAGACTCGATATTACTGAAGCAGGTTTGTGTATCATGTCTCAACAAGAGAGAGATATCAGAGAGTGAAGAAGAATCAGAGATGAAGTCTTCTGTCTTCTGATAGAGAATGAAACATCTAGATAGACGTCATCAATCAGTGTAAGAATCAGCGAGCGAAGTTTCAAGAATCATACTCAGTTTCTGAGTCTGTCACAGAAGTTGATGAAGTGCTAAAAGAGTATTGCTTTTCAACTTGCTCATTAGAAGTCAAGTCATCACTTCTGAGATGAACGCTGCTGCTGTCAACAATATTCTCAATCTGATCTTCATCTTGTCTCGATTTCAAAGTGAAAGCGTTATCATAATCTTCTAGAGTGAAATGTTCAAAGACGTTGTCAGATCTTTCAACTTCGTGTTCAACACTTGATCTCGCTCGCTGCAACTTTGAGACTTCTTCAGCATTGAACAGCAATTTCTCGAGAGATAAAGAAGTATCATCATTCTCGTGATCGCTCTCAGTATGATCTATATTCGAGAAATCTGAAGTCAATGATTAGCGCTCATCAAGTTTTAATGATAGAAAACTGTATCTCTGACATCTTTTTCGATGCAGAGATTTGATGCTAATATGTGAAGTGAATCTGTAGATTCTTTCGTCGACGATTCAATCATGTTTAGAAATTCAATCAAGTTGAAATCTTGAAGACTTTCACTCACTTTCTTATTCTTTTCATAAGCTGTGAGAACATGAAAGCTGAAGACTGTAGATCGCTCGTCGCTGCAAAAGCTTATCGTGATTGAAAGTTGATAGAATTGAACGAAATTCATGTATTCAGATGAAGTCTGATCTTTTTTTCGCGAGGAAATTTAAGAGAGAAATTTCAGTTAAAGTGAGATGAGAAGAGTCTGATTATTTGTACACAAAGACTGATAAATCATTCACTGCAGTTTTTCCCACTCAAAATCTCACTTCTTTTCCTTCACTTAAAGATCATTAATCGTCGATCTTCAATCATTTGTCTCACATCAAGTTGTATGCTCTGACGCAGCAGCTTTCAGTCGCTGAAAACTCATTTTCAATAGACATTTCATGTAGCTTGATTCTCACTGCGTCTCTTGCAAACGTTCACATTCAGCTGAAAAGATCAGCTGCAGCGACTTACATCTTTGAGCTGAGACAATCATGATGCATCAACTGCATCGCTCACTTCACTATGCTTGACGAAGAAGAGATTCACGTCTGAAGACTTTGTCTGAGTGAATCTTTTCTAAAATCTCGTCTTTCAACACTCAATCATTTTCTGTCACCTTCTTGACCTTGTGCCGTCATTGAGTCTCATTGCAACAGCTAGCTGAGTAATCTCAGCGTTTCGCCTGACAGAATGTCTCGCTCTCAATGATGCATGACTCAGCCTCGACACAGCTGAGATCATCACGATCACAAGCTCGAAACCTGGCATTGTAACTGACGCGAGTGAAGAGAGCTCGATCGATGAATACATGAAAGCATCACATCTTCAGAATTCTAATGTTGATCAAGTCTTCACAGCGTCTCTTGAAGATGTTCATCTGTGAAGTCACGTCAGCTGCTGCTGCTGCTGCCTGAATCTTCGCGCTGAGATTTCTGCAACAAGTCAGAGACACTGCGTTCTTTTTGATTCACAGCGAAAAGAAAGATCATCATATTCAGATCACGTTATCAGAATGACACTATTGCAAGATTTTTGTGAGCGCAGTCAGACAGACATGTAATGATCGCTGTTGATCAAGATCAGACTCACGCTTCTTTGATTTCATTGACTGATTTTGCTGTTCTGCTGCTGTTTAACGTCACGCTCAGATTACAGCTGAGATGCAATCTCTGTCAGTGTGACCAGGCAGATATGTGAGACGTTCGAGTCATCATCACGAGAAATGAGACATTTCTTTCATTGATTGTGTAAAGCATCAAGAGAGAAGTCAGAGTTTTGCAAGCTGAAAGTTCTCAGTCAGTATCATGATAGAATTGCAGATCAGCTGAGCAGTGATGAAACGATGATGAGCAAGAAAAGAAAAAAAGCAAGAGATTTCAGAACGACAGAGTTGAGCAAAGAGATGATTCAGTGTGTTTTGAAAAAGAGTCATCTCAAGCTAATCTGTGAGACAAAGAAGAATACACAAGACGACGAATCAAATAAGACGTCTGTATCACTGACTTCAGTCGTAGAACAATGTAGATAGATTGAGAGTCGCAGCGATGTAATCTCTAAGAGAAAGATCATCAACACAATGTCTCACTCAAAGATTCAAGCAGAAGAATCAATAATGATTGATAGAAATCAGCTAGACAGCAAAGTGATGACGCAGACTCTTGCAATATGAGAAAGAGCGAGAAAACGACAAATAAAAGTGAAAGAAAGATGAAAGAAAGTGAGAAAACAGCGAATGATACAAATCTTTATATCTTGAGAAAGCGACGAATGAGATGATGTCAAATGTTTTGCTTGAAGAAATTACATTAAACTTGACGAGATCACGTCTTGACTGAAAGCAGAAAAGAATCACTCTTTCGTTGTTCACTTCTTTATAAATTAAAAAAGATTATCACTAAACATATATTTCTTTTTAATACACATACATTTCTTTTTACTATATATACATTTCTTTTTACTACACATACATTTCTCTCAGATAAATTTAGCGATTACTTAACTAGATTTAGCAAATACTCAACTGAATCTAGCAGCTCAATAATCATAACAACGTGCACATGTTCTTTCATCAATCAACTATTTATCACTCATTTTATCTCATCATCATCATAAATCTTGCACTCTTCTCGATGAGTGAGCTCTATGTGAGTCATGAGAAGCTCATCATCATCATCAATACATGAGCTGAAGCTCACGATTACGCGCTCAATATCAAACGCTTAAACATAAACAAGCGAAAAATTAAGAATAAAATTTGATTGAAGTGTGATAAAGATGATAAATGTATAAGTTCTGTCAAGCAAAAGAGACTACACATTGATTCAAAACTCATTGAATGTCTCTTTAAAACAATAACTAAATGATTGTATGATGAGATTGATTGATTGCTCAGAATCAAAGATTCAGCTCATAATCATGATTCTATTCTATCTGAATCTCATTCAGCATTATGAAAACTGACTCTGATCAATCAGATCAAAAATGATATAGCTAATTAAAATCATGCAAGAATTATGCTTCAACAAATTCTTACTGCTCTATGACTAGATAGTGATTCAAATAATTCAATGTTCAAAGCAGCAGATATCTACAATGTCAAGACTGCTCTTCATCACAATGCATTAAAATCTTTTACATTTATACAAGTGTTAATTCAGAATCTTCATCGTGATGTTTAACACTGTAAATATCTGAAGAATCAACTGAATGTTACAAGCGTATTAAGACTGAACAAGGCTGAAGCTTTAATCAATTTGCAGTGAACATTAGTGAGTTCTCTGCATAATAATTAGAACTAGTCAGAATCTAGTCGAGATCTGATCTGAATCTGACTCAGATTTAACTCAGATATGACTCAACATCTTTTCTCTTTTCTAGCATCTTCTAATCAGCTTTTATTGTCTTCTATGACAAACACACTTCTTTGTATTACTAGTAATTAACAGATGTTTATGATAAACACATTTCTTTGTGTCACATGTAATGATTGTTTCTTTAACAACACAAGGTATATACAGAGATCAAACAGTAATCACTATTACTAGACTTGAGATCTGAAAATAGCTGAGACAATAATATGTATTGACTACTTACATGAGTTGAGCACGAAGCTTCTATCTAAGAGAACGACCATCGTTATATAAACAAAGAAGATTCGTGCAATTGTCTGAGTCGCTGAGTGATCTCATCAACTCAGACTTTGAATCATGAGAGTCGCTTCATGATCTCAATGATCTCATATAATGAATTATTAGCACGTGATCATGATCTTACTAGCTCAGAGTTTACCATGCTGTGAACTACGTCTTATTCGTTGTAGTTTCTATTTCAACTCAAGCTGTGTTCTAACATCACAAACATTTTTTGAATCAACATTTTTCTTGTGTTTCAACATGTTCTCTTTAAGACTAACGTCAATCTGAATAACTACTATATAAAGCATATTCTTCTTGCTTTTTGTATCTTCTTTCTTCTGTATTCTTAAAGTCTTAGTTATAATTATCTCTATAAATCAAACATTTTAGTCATGCATGCACTCTGATTAGTTTCTAGACATGATTTCAACATTACTTTAAGAATTTGTTAATCACATAATACTGATTTCATTATTCATTCAAGTTCACTTAATTAACAAGAAGATGAATATAAAGAAATTTGTGTATCTGATGATTGATGACATCGAAAGACAGAACAACATCAAGAAATCAATAAAAACAATGAGAACATACAATTATGTGATTGCTAGAGAATTTATCGCTCAGTCAGTAGCATCAGTTCAAATCAATTAATAGAATCAACGATAAAGAATCTTCATTGATTGCTTGAAAATCACAAAAAACTCTTTCAAATCAGCAACACTCTTCTTTAAAGACTAAACACTTTAACAAATGATTTCTTTACATACTATTGAACATCATTCTTCGCTCAATCATCAATTTTTCGCTATGACTTGATCATCTGTGAACAATTTCTTCAAGAATAATCAAAGCTCTATTTCTTCTGACATTACAGATTCAATCATTTATTCTGAGCTATCACTTTGCATATTGAAATATCTTAGAATTGATGTTGTATGAAAACATCAATACTCTTTGCCTCATTCTCAGATTCTCAATGAATCTCATGAAGCTTCTACTTTATGAGATATAAAAAATGTAAAGCAACTACAACATTGAGTCAAACAAAACTCAGAAGTTTTTCTAGAAGATTTGAACAGTCTTTAAACTCAACAAGATTTAAACATAAAAGCTTGTGAATTATTTGACAAGATATCAAGTGAACAAATATGAAAGACTCATTTCAAGAAAATGAATAAAGTCAAAGAATGCTTGAATTAATTAAATCAGATGTTTCAAAACCAAGTGACTGAATTGCAACATCAACTGCAATCATTTAAAGAAGTTACTTCTTTCTCTTTTACTTTGTTCAATTTCTTCAAGTGATCTCAAAAGCTTTCAAATTTATCTTTGTTTACTGATGAAAAAGAATTTATTTGAGATGATTGACAAGAAAAGATTCGTGACAAGCTAAAATCAACGTTGATCATTTCAATATCAATAAAACTATTCTGATCTACATTCACTTCAGAATCAAAGAAGATGCAGTCAAAGTTATTCTAGCTTGACATTAACAAGATTCATTGAATTTTTATGTCATCATTGATGATCTGTTACATGAACTTGCTCAGCTTTACAATAATCTCGACAAAGAGACAAACTTTCAAAGAAAATATGCTAGTCTTTCTTAAGAAAAGAGCAAATTCAGCAACTTTTATTTGATGTTTCAACGTCTGTTCTTTTATCTAGAGTATCACGAAAAGCAATTGATCATTGATTTATGAGATAAGATAGTTTATTGTCTTCATGCAGCTTGAAGTAGTCAATTAATTCAGTCAGAATCTCTGAACAAAATTCATAGTTATCTGATTCATTTGAACAATGAGCATCAAGTCATGAGTAACATCAAAGAAAAGAAATCTCTGAACAAAGTCAGAAAGCAAGTCATCTTTGCTAAGAAACGAGATTCATTGAATCTTTATAAAAAGATTGAAGTCACTACTCTCATTGATCATTCAAAATCACATGACGCGATTTTAATGAATGTCAAAGACATTGATTTACAAGCTGAAATCTGTTTCATCTATCACAAATCAGATCATACTTCTAGAGAATGCTCTGATTGAACTTCAAAAGTTAATGCATTAAAAAATGATGAGTTTGATCAATTTACATCAAACTCTGAGTCAGATTCTGATTTAAAAAACTAGTTATTTCTTTCAAAGTTATTAAAGAAGTAAAGATCATATCTTTGTGCAGTCAAATCAAAGTTCTATCAAAAGAAAATTATTTTGAGAAGTCACTTCTGATCAATGCTTCTTTTATCTTTCAAAGCAATTCTTTCAATCTTTGTTCTTTGATAAATAGTGATTTCGTCGTTTACATGCTGATACATGATAAGCTAGTCAATAAAATCTGTCAGAAATTGAAATACAATTTATATCATTAGCAAAAGAGAAGTTAATACGAGAATATGATGAGAAGTTAGCTAGAAAGACTATTACTCATAAGATTCTACTTAATCTTATGATTAAAAGTCATAAGAAATTGACTGTATCAATGCTGATAGCTGATATCGAGCATTATGAAGCTATATTGAGCAAATTCTGAATGAACAAAAATGAAATATTATTGAACATGAAACATGATACTATTGTATTCTCTGATCAATTAAATATTTCTATTTCGATTTTTTTGATCTCATTAAATACAAAGCACTCAAGTTGATCGCGATCAATTTTGATCTTTGCAGCAGCTCACAGCAAGATCTTTAAGATGCTCAAGCACTCAGTTTCAATCATTCAGAAAGAGTCATTTTCGATTCAAAACATAGATATTGTCTCTTTTCAAGCATTAGTAAAACGAAAAAAGAAGAATCAGATCAAGATTTTTGCTATGTTCATCAAAAACATCGATAGAAAAATCATCTACAATACTCAATGCGAACTAAATGTCGTAAATGTCTTCTCAGTCAATGAAACGACTCAGAATCTAGAGAATATTAAAGTTAAGCTATTATTGAAGTATCAAGATTTTCTAGATGTTTTTGATTGAGCTCAGACAGATAAGCTATCGTCTCATCATTCATATGATCATAAGATAAAGCTTACTAATGATGTAACGTCATTTTGCTGTCGAGCATATTGAATGTCTTTTTACAAGCTTCAGAAAGTAAAGAAATATCTGAACGAGAATCTTTTCAAAGAATTTATAACTTCTAGCAAAGCTTTGTATTTCTCATTCATTCTGTTCGCTTTAAAATAGATTGACTGCGTCAAGTCAAGTATTTGAGTTCAAGTCAAGTACTTGACTTGAAAAGTGTTGAGTTAAGTTGAAATTTTTTTGAAAAAGTGTCGAGTTGAATTGAGAAGTTGAATTCAAGCACTTGAATTGAGTTGAGAAGCTTGACTTAATAACTCGACTCAAAAACTCAACTTAATTCAACAAGATATTAGATAAATGTAAATAACTTGATTGAACAGTCTTCATGATTCTCTTCATGACTTTCTATCATGTTTTCTCGTCATGACTTTCTATCAAAGTCAAACGATCTTCATGTTTTCTCTTCATATTTCTCTTCATGTTTCTCATCATGACTTTCTTCATGTTTTTCTTCATGTTTTTCTTCATGTTTCTCTTCATGTTTCTCTTTATGACTTTCTATCAAATGCTCTTCATATTTCTCTTTATGACTTTCTATCAAACAATCTTTATGTTTCTCTTCATGTTTTTCTTTACGACTTTTGTCATGATGTCAGATTGTCATTTCAGCTCAGAGCATAGAATATGTCGTCAATTCAATCTAGTATCATCGATATCTTAGAAAGTCTTGATTCATTGAACTAAGTCATTAATTTAGTCATCATCATCTTAGTCTAGTCACATCAAAATCTGTTTCGTGTCTTTGCAATCTTAAGTCATAAAACTGCTGCTCAGTTCTGACATTACTTGATTCATGTATATAAAAGTTGAGTTCTCATTCTTTTCTTTCATTTCTTGTCTTTTATCTTGTACATTATCTGATGTATTATTCTGTATCTAGTTCAAGTAATATAATAATCAATTCTCTATATTGATAGAATCTTTAGTCTAGTCTAGTTTCTAACATTATGAAAGATTTACACTTCTTGCAATGTTTTCATATGTTGAAATCTCGTTTAGTTATCTTCTTGCTTAAATGAAGCAATCTCATCATTTCTTGATCAACGACAAGCGTGTTGTTGAACAGTTTGCTCAAAGTATGATCAAAAACTCAGTTGAAGTCTTTCGCGCAATGCGTAAGCTTCAAAATCAAGTTCAACAACATGACATCATCATTTCATTCTCATTCATCGCTTTTAGTTCTTCAGTCTATCAAGAATTGAATTCTCAGTTTCTTGTGATGATAGCTCAGATCATTGCACAAACTCTGTGCAATTAATCTCTCTTCAACATTCAAGTCTCTGCAAATTCTGTTGCTGTCTCAATCTTCATTAGATTCAAAAAGCTTCTCGACATATCTGAGTATAAAAGAAACAAAGATCATTTGAATGTCTGAGAGCAGAGTCTGATACAGCGCATAAATGTGAATGATGATCGTTATCTCTTTCATCAAGCTAAGATCATCTATGTCGAGTCACGACTCATCATAGATAAGAAGACTCACAATCTAATGAATCAATATCAAGTCAATGATCTTTGTATCATTTTCATCTTTGCAGATTGACAACATAAATTGCATCATTGCTGCAACAATTCTTTCAAGACAGAAGATGCTCATCTATATCTTCGCGAAATTCTGAAGCAAGACATGAATAGTTTTGTTGACTATTACAATCTTTTTTATCAAAAGAAAGAACATTCTTTGATGAAAGATTTCTTGTTGATTGACTGTCTGAAGCGCAATGTCAATTATTTCACTCAAGTCGTTGCTCTCTTCTGACGAAATCTCGATGAAACTCAATCATTCATCTTTCATCAATGAATTCAAGCATTCTCTGACATTGATGAATAGCTTCAGCAGCTTAAACATCGTCAATCTCACTTCATCTTTGTCATCATTTCATTTGTCAAAGTCAAGAACATCTCTGCGTTAACTAGTAACTCTTTGAATTCAAAGATCATCATTTCTGTGACTGTTGTTTCAACAGTATCTTCATCTCTTTCTCTTTCATTTCTTAATGAGTCAATGAATTTAAGCTTTGTCATTATCATCATTCAAGATAAGACTCTGATCGTTTCTGAAATCAAGAAAATCTGCAACAAGTGAAAGCTGTACTACTACTGCAAGTTGCAACATTCAAACAAAATTGCTAAAGAATGCTCAAATAAAAAGCTCTTCATTCTGCATATTATGAATGTTTACGACAGTGATATCATTAATATAAATGAAGAAATCTTGCTGTCTGCAAGAAAAGTTTAGTCTTTGAGCTAAGTTGCGCTTAGAAATCTGTATACATATCATCTTGTCTACTAGTTTCAGTCTTCTTACTCTCACTTCAATTATATAGAAAGTTTTCTGCTAAATCTGTCTTAAAACTCTTTGAATTCAATTCAACATTCAAAGATAATCACATGATAGTATTCTGTATTTTACGTCAAGCTCAATCTAAAGTTCTCACTCTTACTCTGATTGATAGTGAAGTCTTTGCTTATGTCTTTATGAATAAATTCTTTGCGCAACAACATCATCTTTTCTTGCATTAATTAACTCACTTTTGCAGACTTCAAGAATTTAATGATTAAGTCGTTTTAATCAATAATATTACTCATGTTGTTAAAATCATAATGATTCTCAATGAACACATCAAAAGACTATTCTTTTATGTCACTGAATTAAGTCAATACTTCATCATCATGAGTCTGTCATGACTTCATCATCACGTCATTGATGTCAATTTTAAGCACAATATTCTCATCTTGTCTTTCTTCTTTTGTCTTAATCATTGTTGCTCATTTCTCATCAAGATCTATGATCTTAATCAACAAGAAGAAAATTTCTCATTTGAAGTTAACAAAGTAGCTTTCTTTCAGCCTCACTCTCAATTCACTTACAAGAAGCAACTCAGTTCACGAATCGCTCACAAGAAGCAATTCAGCACTCAGTTCGCTCACAAGAAGCAATTTAGTCTCTCATTCACTTGAAAGAAGCAATTCAGTTTTCAGTTTGCTTGCAAGAAGCAACTCAGTTTCTCATCTGCTTACAAGAAGCAATCTAACTTCTCATTTGCTCACAAGAAGTCAACTAATATTCAGCTTGTTCACAAGAAACAAACTTTGTTCAGTCTTGTTTCTCATCTGAAACAAGAAGTTTCTAGTTGTATTCTTCAAGTCATTCAAAAAGAATACTCATCAAAAATCAAGTGTCAAAATTCTTCTTTCTTTAAAACTTCTGTTGTTCTTCAAGCAGATCAATTCAATCAATCTTTTATACAACTTGACATAGTCAAGTTAAGAGCTCGAAGCTTTGATCATGCTGCTCATGTCAAAAACATTGAAGTGTTTAGCGTTATTTTAAAAGAAATTGATGTCTTCTTGAATCTTGAATCAATCTCATCTTCTAGTCTAGACTCTGACGAGTCAAAATCACGTCATGCAACTTTAACTGTTCATTCAAAGAACAGTTCAACTCTTGCTCAGTTTTCATCTCACTCTCAAGACAGTA
>JAABUS010004296.1_pt1 | contig 20852 bp, 21 predicted proteins | sample 5560161 | NCBI WGS metagenome assembly JAABUS01 (sample SAMN10711885, study PRJNA513376) | rock metagenome | isolation source: Antarctica rocks | place: Antarctica: Victoria Land, Trio Nunatak nord | collected 2016-01-04
AGAGGGGTTGGAAGGGTGGGGGGGAGGTGGAAGGGGGGTCTTGAGGGGTGGAAGGGGAAGTGGGCATTGTGGTCTGGGGTCTGGGTTGGGGGTGGTTCACATTGTGAGGGGTGGAGAGGTGGGGAGGGAGGTGGGGGGGGTGAGGTGGTTGTACTTTAGGAGATGTTGTGGGGAGGGGGGTGTTCCTAAGAGTGAAGGGGTCCGGAGTGATGAATAGGGACATGTCTAGGGCTGGATTTAGGTTTGAAAGTACCTTTTCAACGATTTCTTATTCCTGCTCGAGGTAAAGTATCCGAAGACTGTCCTTTGGACCTGGAGAAGTGCATAGGAAAAGTCCGAATGAGTCAAAGGCTGCAGCTCTTGCCGCTGGCTTCAGTCTGTTCCCTCCTTTACACACCAGACCATGCTTTCACCACCATGTACAGGAGAGACGAACTTCAAAGGGGTATTCGGATGCCACGAACGCCATGTAACGCCTTCGTCACAGAGTTATAAACCGCAGGAATAGGGCCTACTGTACTAGCAAAGGCGAAGGTGAAGTGCCTCGTCATTCTCCGCTCTGCTTCCATTCGAACTCTGGGGTTCAATCAACATCTTAGATACAGATATTAGGCTTAGGAACCTACTCTGTCGGCACATCGGGCACAATCCTTTCGAGGCGTCTTGCTGAATCCAGGTAAGAAGGCAATGCTAGCATAAATCAGCCCCTCGAATCTCAGGATAGCGAGGGCAGTGCCTTACCATATGGAACGAGTGCCCGCATTTGCCGATTACTGATTCGTTTAGTCTTGAGCTCGCCCTAACAGTAGTGTGGATGAAGGCATACACAGTGTGCAATCATCGCCCGGGTATTTGCAGGTGGGACAAGTGCCATCGAACTGTACTCTGCATATTCCACAGACATCATCCTCTGGCATGTCCCATCGCCATGAAGCGACGGCGTTCCATTCTTCGATGGTGACCTTCATCCTGACCTGCACTAGAGGAGCTGCTGTGTTGTACTTTAGATTGCATGGAAGATGCGGGGTGCAGGCGATCGACGGTGTTAGTGCAAGCTTGCGAGCGGATTCTCTGCAGAGGTGAATACAAGCCTGTGGAAAGGACGAACGGATTATTGACCTGGTCGCCGCCGGCGCCGGTCAAATCTTATCGATAAGAGCTTCACATGAAGCCAAGTCCGACTCTTCACTGAAGGGTCAACACTAGAGGATCTCAATCTCGCTTCTTGGTGCCGAAAGCTGCCATGAGGGGCCTCGAACTGGATGTCTCTTCTTCTATGCCATTGCCGTCATTTTTGAATGATGTTACATGTACCCAAAGCTTCCGCGAGATAGAAACTTTTACATACAAGGACTATGGCACTAGCGCAACGTCTACTCACCAATCCAAATCTACGTGCCAGAGTTCGCGCTTTTCCCGCTTGCAAACAAGCTCCTATGTCACACACACGCAATGTCTCTCTGAATTCATACATTGTCACGCCCAAGGAGCTTTCTGACGCCTTGACGAAGAATGTTCATACCAAGATCTCCACAGCGCCGCGCGTAATTCCCATTTGCGCAGCGTGGTTCCTACCCAATGACCCCCAAGGTCGAACCGGTCATCAAGTCTTCAAGGAGCAGCGCATACCTTCCGCCCGCTTCTTCGATCTGGATGCTGTCAAGGATCATGACTCACCTTACCCGCACATGCTGCCCCCGGCAGAGGGGTTTGCCGAAGCCATGCGAAAGTTGGGAATAAGGCGAGATGACGCGGTCGTGGTTTACGACACAAAGGAGCTGGGCATATTCAGTGCGCCGCGGGTCGGATGGACATTTCAGGTTTTCGGTCATTCAGGCGTTCATCTCCTAAAAAATTTCCGCTTATGGGCTGAGGAAGGGTATCCAACAGAAAGCGGAGAGATCGCAGCAGTGGTTAAAGAAGGAAGCAATTACCCTGTGCCAACCATTGATCCGTCGAAAGTGGTCAAGTTCGCAGAGATGAAGGATCTAGCAGAAGATCACAATAAGGAGGGAGCGGAGGAAGTGCAAGTACTGGATGCGAGGAGCAGGGGCCGCTGGGCAGGCACTGATCCTGAACCGAGACCGGGACTTTCGAGTGGACATATGCCAGGAAGTATCAGCATGCCGCATTCCGAGCTGCTGGACGCAAAGACTGGTGCGCTGTTGTCCGGAGATGAGCTGAGAAGGGTGTTCCAGAGCAAGGGCGTCAAGGAGGATAAACCCATCATCAGCAGTTGTGGCACTGGCGTCACAGCAGCACTTATTGATGCTGCTCTGGGCGAAGCCCAGTATGGCAGAGAAGATCTCAGACGGCTTTATGATGGAAGTTGGACCGAATGGGCACAACGAGTTTCGGATCGTGGACGACTTATACGAAAGGAGCTATAGTTCGGACACCCCTACGTCCTCAGAAAACTCACATCCTATTGCTGTCGATTGTGTTTGTGAGATGCTTGCTGCTCATGCCGATACTTTGAAAATCTAGATGGGTTTGCTGGGAGTGCCTGCTCTCCGCAAGAGATTTTCCCTTGCACGCAGAAGAGTAGCATATGTGTATTGAGAGAAGAGACTTGCAAGAGTCACCCATCGGTGACTTCGTCCTATCGAAGAGATGCTCTCATTGGGTCAACAAAGTGCTTTACCTTAGATCAGCACGAGTAGATGAGTGTTGAGAAAAATGGGCCAAGCCAAGCTAAGCCACAACCGGCACAGGCCGGCTCCCGCCACTGGTCTTATAATGGCTGTGACCACACATTTCAATGCTTGTTCATCTCCATCTCACTCAACCATCTCATGAATTCGTTACTCACTTCGCACTCTCTTTCCTCGGTTCTTGAGCGCTCCTCATCTCTCTCATGTTTTCGGTAGCTCGCTACCGGACCTCTTCTGAATTTCTCACATCATCCTTCGATGAAAATGTACCGAGACGCGCCTTCCCAAGGAAGACTTGACTCCGGTTCGTCCCACGCGCCCTCTGTCTGATTTCTTCTACTACGACACTCCGCCGGCAGTGTGCTTCATTCATCACAATCTATCATTTACCGTCTTTCTCCCACCATTCTTTGACAATTACTGACGTATCTTTTAAAGGCCCAATCCTTGGGTCCACTCAGATTGACATACCGTCCCCATGAAGTAGAGAACGCTCTACTCGTTGCTTTCGCCATGAACATGCACACTCAAACATGCGTCATCGACGCTGGTACACTCATTGACCACATCCACCAGATCAAGGCTCTGGTCTACGATGGTCACATCCGCCTGGCTGTGCCAGTGAGCAGTACGTCCTACGTCCGATCGGTCGCGCTCGAACCCCACTGACATCAATCTAGCTGTTGACCGTGTCGACCAGATCTACCGAAAACCCATCGAACCAAAATCGGAGCCTGAAAAGGCTGCCCGCCCCAAGTCCGGTGGGAAACCGGCAAAGATATACCCGACCTTCGACATCAGCCCCTGCGTGGCGAAGGAGTTCCTGGAGAGGTCGAAACAGGAAGAGAGCAAGCTTTTTGTGGACTTCCAAATGGAAGAGGAACAGTATACGACGTGGAAGAACTTGGAGATCCAGGAAGAGCAGGAAAAGCAGAAGAATGCTGAAGGCAAACCAGCAACTTTTGCAGCAGCTCTCCTAGCGAAACTGAACATTGCCGAAGCTCCGGCACAAGTACCAAAGGGTTAGTATCTCTGCTTCAACGCCGCACTAAGCTCACGTATTGCGCCCAGGCCCAGTAAAACCCAAGCTCGTTGCTCGGGGTCCTGGAGCCACCAGCTCAGCGTGGAAACGAGCTGCCCCAACAATCGCGGCTGATGGGGTTCCGTCTAATTTGAGGGCCGTTCTGGGCTACTTACTCTGGCGACTGCACGAACGAGAGACCTACAGCTTCGTCAAGGATTCTTCAATTTTGGTGAGCGATGACAAAGAGACTAGGTCAATCGCTCAGAAGCTTGGCATCGCCGTAAAAACCTTTCAGGCCTTGAGCTCGGAGATGCTAGTGCAGAAAAAACCTGAGACTGACGTGAGCATTTGGGGAGAGTTGGAGCGCGAGTTTGGGAGAGGCTTGAAGAGTGCACCAGCCCACAAGAATGGGATAGCTCATGACATTTTGACCATCCCTCAAATTACAGATGTCAAGTTGGACAATCATACTGCTGCAGTATCTGATATGGAGAAGCGAGGAACTGTAGAGGCAGTCAAAAAGGACGAAGAGCTTGACAAGCCGCAAGTTGAAGAGAAGCAGCAAGGAAAGAGGGTTCTGGAGACCCCGCAAGACGGTGCATTGGAGCCTAACAACAGCATAGCAGGCGGGACCGTGACAAAGGAGAATGTTCCGGTCACACCAAGAGCATGGGCTGACGTTGTTTCCAATCGGACACGTCCCGTCCCGGCGAAGGTGGTACCACCAGCTCCCAAGAGTCAAAACTTGTCCCTGCCTACAGACGTCAGTGTGAACAAACCAAAAGACGCTCTCATGGATGGAGCATCGCAGGAGAAAGCTAGCACCATCGCAGATTGGGTACAAAAGGTCAAGGCGGCGGGTAGCGAACCTGAATCTCAACGCAGCCCTCCAAGTCCGCACAGGAAACCAAAGGCTCGTAAAGCCAAGGAGCTTACACCCCCAACTGAAGAGCCGCCGAAGCCCTTCCGACCGATTCTCATGCAGCGAAATCCCAACGGTGTGCAAAACGTCACTGAGAGAGTCCCTTCTCCCATCCCAACACTTTTTGTCGAGCACCGTAAGAATGGCGAGAGCAATCACACACCAAGTGTTTCGATGACCTCCGCGCACTCAGTGGCTGCCAAAGCAGAATCATCAAAACCTCCTTCTGAGCGCCGTAAGAACGGCGAGAGCAATCACACTCCAAGTGTTTCACTTTCCTCCGCTCACTCAATGGCTGCCAAAGCTGAATCATCAAACACTCCACCGTCTGCGAAGTCTCCGTCGTCTAAAGGCCAGCATGACGAAACGCCATGTGTCAAAGAAGTAGCGGTCAAGGAAGCATCGGCTAAAACATCTTCTCGTAAGGACTCCATCACCAACGAGCTTGAAGATAGTGATGAGGAGGTTGTTGTCTTCGAACCAAGAGCAAAACGCATTTCGGCACAACAGGCGCCTAAAGAGGCATCTCAAGACAAACCATCCATCCTCGAAGAGCCGCCTAAGCCCGTCCAGCTACCCACAGAGGGCTCTAGGGTGATTCAGCAGGAGAGGCTCCAGCAGCCGTCTCCGAATCGCGCTGGCACCCCGCGAAACCGTCAACAGCCGAAGCCACGAGCACCTGTCGTCATTGATCCTGATGCGTTCGGGCGAGACTTTGCGAGCAATCCTCGCCCCAATCATCCAATAGCTCACTCCCGATCCCATCCCCGTCCAAGCTCCCAGCATGGCCCCGTTCAACCACGTCCGATATTTCAGCATGGCCCGCCTCCAAACGGTTCACCTATGCAACGCCCTACCTCCCAGCATGGTCCACCTCGCGGACATGCACGAGGCGGGCGATATCACAATGGTCACATCCCAATGAACAACCAAGCTGCGCCAAATGGGCATAATGGCTATGTCCCAAGCATGGTCAACGGACAGAAGAAGCCGAATGTGTACATCGCAAACGCTGAGAATGGCAACACCACAAATGGGAATACTACGAACGGTATCAACGGAGTACCTCGTCTCGTCGCCAACGGCAGTCCGTCGCAGGAGCCCCAGCCTGACACCGCCGGACCAGACGTTGACTACGTCCTGAAGTCCGGCTCTACACGTGGAGCTCCACGGGGACGAGGCCGAGGCAAACTCTTCATTCCCTAGACCGATGTTGCTAATGTAAGAACTCTTACGGCGTGTGGACATATCTTGATCGGACTGTCATGCTCAGAGGTTGGAAAAACCCAAGGCGAAATGAACATCAGTGGGCGATCTACCATGATTTGCGGAAGAACAGTGGCAGAAGTGCCATCACTGTCATTTCTCTATCGAACGGGGAGCCATTACGCGCCCTGAAAGCAGGAAGGTGAGCGAATTCATCAAAGCATATGGGCTCCAGAGGACGGAGGCATATATAAGCGTGTCGGGGAGGCTACCAGATTGTCACAGGCCTCCCTTGCGCTGGTACTGGGTGGTGGATGAGGGGGGGATATCAGATTGTCAAACATTTTCCTTCATTTCTTTTGCGCGAATCTTTTCCGTGGAGATTACTCAAGGGGACGTCAGACTGTCAAAAACTGTATGCATGCGAGTTGATCTCAAAAGTCACGATGTCAGATCACATAGTCGTCTTCGTGAGTGATGAGTGAAGTCCAATTTACCAGCGTAGAACCAAAAAGGGGCTGCCTATCCGGGGGTATCTACCTATGAGCTCCAAAAACTCCCCCACTCTGCGCCAACGATTGCCCCTCCTAGTAGCCATGTCTCGCGATAATTCCCCAACCTACCAATGCAATATTACCTCCAGCCCATCCCCGCCCCCTCACTCCTCCGCAAAAACCCGTGCTCGCAAAGCCCCTATCATGACCTCCCACTCCCACTCCCTCCAGCAATCAAGCCGCCAAACCCGCCCCCCAAGCTCTGCAGATACCCACCCAGCCCCAATCCAGCCACGCCACGCAGCCCGTCGGGCGTCTTGACGTCTGCTTTGATCGCGTCCCAGCCTGTTTTTGAGGGGCTGGTTGGTGAGGACGAGGGGAGCGGGAGAGGGAGGGGGATGTGTTTGGGGGGTGGGGGCGAGGTCGTTGGAGGGGTGGGTTCTGGAATTGAAGGCGTGTCCGGGGGGACGGTGATGGTGGCGTCGGGGTCGCCTATGCCTTCGTCCTCCCACGTCTGGGGTTCATCGGTGTGAGGAAGGCCTGATAGGGAACAATCCCATGGGTTCGAGAGACTGGAATGCGATATCCCCGGACTGAGCAGCCCTTGTCTGAGTTCCTCGTCGTTGTCTTCGTGCTCGAGCACCCTGCCCCGAAGGATGGGCTGTTCGGTGCCTGCTTCTGGAGAGATCTGGACGCGGTACTCGAGCGCCTTCTTGCCTTCGCTGATGAGGGACTCGGTGGTGTCGAGACAGCGTTTCAAGGCTTGGTTGAGCTTCTGGCTGTCCACTAGAAGGGCGCGATGGCGCGAGAGATCGAGTTGGAGGCGCTTGGTGTCGCGGGCGAAGGAGCTGCGGGTGGGGGGTGGAGAGGAGGTGCTGGTTGTTGGGGAGTGGGCGTCGTCTTCGTCGTCGAAGCCTCCGAGAGAGCTGAGCTCGTCACTGTACGGTTCTCCACCGTCGTCTGTCGTTGCGGTCCCCGAAAGCATGGAGGATCTTCCTGTCAAGTTCGTGGCGCCAGAGACGACCCTGCTGTCTGCTGTGCGTTGGGAGGCGCGCCGCAGTCGGCGGAGTTCGTCCTTTTGCTTGCGCATTTCGCGCTCGAGCGTGCGATTTATGGCTAGGAGAGAGGAGTTGCTGATTTCGAGATCGAGGACTTTGCGCTCGCGGCGGGCGTTGGCGGCGAGCTCATTGAGGTGTTCGAGCTTGCTTTGGGCGGCGGGGCGGGTGGGACTGAGGGGCGGTGTGGCAGCTGGAGCGGGCGCGGTCGAGGGATGGGGATTGGGTAGGTGGATTGGTGGATTGGTGGAGGGCGAGGAGGCGGCTTGCGCTCCTGACGAAGATCGAGGCGGATCTGCGATGGGAGTGAAGGCGGGTTGTGCTGCTGATGAAGGTCTGGGGGCAGTTGTAGCAGAGACTTTGGATCTGGCCGGTGGGGAAATGTCTGAGAAGGCGAGGCTGTTCCTTCGCTTCGGAGGAGAATCTAAAGCGCCAACGCTGGTAGTCTTTGCGTGGTTTGACCTGCGCGGCGACGGAGTGTTGAGACTTGCTCGTCTAGAAACGCTCGTTGTAAGGACTTCTGGTGCCTCGATTGTGTTTGAACTGTTCGAGACTAGACGGGTATGCCGTCTTGGGGAGCTCAAGGAGGTCTTTCGCGATGGTATGCCACCCTTCGAAGGAACACTTGATGAAGGCTTGCGCGAGACAGTGCCACCCTTGGGAGTGTCATTCAGAGAAGAGTTCCTAGAAGTAATCTCGTCTTTTAGGGGCGAGGCCGCTCGTTGCTGGCCGTTGGCGGCCTGTCCCTGAAAGATCGCTTGATGGGGCGACCGGCGTGTTGGCAGCCCCACTGCAAGTTTTAAGGAAGGAGATATCGCGTCGTTCGAACTGTTCGCTCGAAGGAACTTCGGCCGACCGTTTTCAGGCGGCGGGCTTGTGCTAAACGACGATCGGCTCACTTCATCCTCTTCCCGACCGTCCTGTGTATACCCTGAGAAAACCGTACGCAAGATAGGTCGCTGCTGCTCAGACTTCGATGGCACTCGAGGCTTCACATCATCGGCGCGGAAGAACATCGGTGACCCTTCGGGGCTTGCCACACTCGACCGCTCGTCAGCGAGGCTAGATTGAGCTGACAACGGCCGCGTGTAGGATCTTCGGCCAGGGCCATCACTAACAACGCTTTGCGCTCGCTGATTTCGTCCGACGTCGATGCCATGGACCCCATGCGCAGAAGCGCCCACTGTCCTCTCAGTCAGTCCATCGTCCCAGCTTTCTATCATCGACACCGGTCGCGCTCTTGCCGGTGGTCCATCTGGCGCTACGTTCGATATTGGCGATGCTGGTGACGTGCTTTCGAATCTTGACCTTCTTGAGCCAGACCTGGGGGTGATGTTCGAGCTCAAGAACGCTTTGACAGGGGTTGACACCACTTCCTTGGAAAAATCGTTCGATTTATTAGGTCCAATTCCGACGGTTTTCCGTAAGCTGGGAGATGCGTCCGACGCAGGTGATCCGGAAGCTCTTGGAGTTGATGCGCCTCGACCGGCAAGTTGGGTCGTACTCGATCTTGCGGCTGGTCTTCCATTTGAGATTGTTTGTTTATCGAGAGCCATTCCTACATCGTCTTTCTCCTTTGGTCCTCGAGAGTAGATCTTCCATCCATGATTTGCTCACTCATCAGGCGGAATTCCGCAGTGTTTTCCCAAAGACTTTGGCTGTTGCGCTTTACTCTCGATGATGGCTGCTCAAGCAGCAAGGGTTAGATCATCATGCGGCCCTAGTGTCAACTAGTTAGGCGCGGCTTGGCAGCAACGCCAAGCGCCACAGACTCCTTTACTTTAACAGCAGAGAGACTTTGGCCACCGAAACGTTTGTATGAATTTCACGTGAATCAGGCAACAATCTTATGTTCACCCATTCGACGGTTAAGCGGCAGTTGGTTTTGCAGTCTGGGGCTTAATCCAAGACTGTTGGCGGTACTCGAGGATGTTTTCGAGCTACTTGTCAGGGACAGACTAATAAGGCATTGGTGTCTTTGATGCCCTGCATTAAGGACCTCGGACAACTCAAGCAATTGTGATCATTGGTCGCGTAGTTGGCACTATTTGCTCATCCTTCCACTTTAGCAGCTTGTATCTGGTCGCAACTATCTTGTTGCGCTTTCATCAAGAGACATTTCTGCCCAGCCCATAATAGGTTAGCGCAATGTCACGATTTCGTGAACACGCGGAATATCCGCGTCAAACTTTGATCCTGAATAAATGTTCCTGTATCGCGGCACTTAAATAACAGAGACGACCCTTCGGAATGCGAATCATCTGTCACCTGAACCATGAGCGATCCATCGGCTTTGAGATTTCACGCTTGCTTGGGCTTAGGGTTTCGATGTCGAAAGCAAAGATCCATATTGCATTACCGACGAGATGAGCTCTGATGAGAAGCAGTCGTCCCTCACGGAAGATGCTGCGATTGCGAATGCAATTGAGAACGCTAAGTCTGCTGAACATGAAACGCTCAAATATCATCTTCTGGGACCCTCCTTGACCAAAGCCGGTCAGGACTCTGTTGATCAGCATAAGGTATCGTGACCATCAAGAGTGTTCAAGTGGGTTCGACTGAACCTTATTCTAGGTATCGGAGATAATTTACAATGCCTCCAAAGGCTCAAAATTCTTTAACAACGAGGAACACAAGGACAAGAACCTCACCCAAAAGATCGAGAAAGTTCTGTCTCGCAAGAAGCAACTCGAAAAGGTTGATTTGGCTTCCGATCTCCGCCGCGCAGATGAGTACATCGCCGAGTTAGAAGTTTCTCGTGACCTGTCCCAAACCATTGTGCACATTGATTGTGATGCCTTCTACGCAGCGGTTGAGGAGCTAGACAGGCCAGAGCTCAAGCATGTGCCAATGGCTGTAGGACAAGGAGTTCTCACTACTTGCAATTACCATGCCAGGAAGTACGGCTGCCGGAGTGCTATGGCAGGCTTTGTGGCTATGAAACTTTGCCCACAGCTTATTTGCGTACCGTTGAATTTCGAAAAGTATACAGCGAAGGCTCAAGAAGTCAGGGCAATCCTAGCAGCCTATGATCCTCGATTCGAGAGCGCAAGTATCGACGAGGCCTACCTGAACATTACGGAGTACTGCCAAGATCAACAGATGGACCCCGATGATGCTGTGACTCAGCTACGGAGAGAGGTCGAGGAAAAGACGAAGATCACCATATCGGCTGGCATCGCCGCTAACGCCAAGATCGCAAAGATAGCCTCTAATAGAAACAAGCCAAATGGTCAATTCCGAGTAGCCAGCGACCGAGCCACGATCCTAGCTTTCATGCGGGATCTCCCCACTCGCAAAGTCAACGGCGTTGGCCGAGTCTTCGAACGAGAGCTAGATGCCATCGGCGTCAAGACTTGCGGGGACGTCTACGCGCACAGAGCCTATCTCGCCAAGCTCTTCGGCCACAAAGCATTCCAGTTCCTAATGCAAAGCTACCTCGGTCTCGGACGGACCAATGTTCAACCCGCCGAAGAGCATGAGCGCAAGAGCGTCGGCACTGAAAGTACTTTCCGCGAAATGAGCGGCAAAGCCGAACTCCGAGCCAAACTGCGCCGGATTGCCGAGGAACTGGAAAAGGACCTCGATCGAACGCAGTTCAAGGGACGAACGCTCGTTCTCAAGATCAAGCTGCATACGTACGAAGTCTTGACTCGCCAGGTGGCGCCACCCAAAGCCATCAATAGCGCCGACGATATTTACACGTTCGCCCTACCTATGTTCTCGAAGCTTGAGCGGGAGATTCCAGGCATGAGGCTTCGGCTTATGGGGCTGCGATGTACGCATCTGGTCAGCACCAAGAAAGGTGATGTTGACTTTTTCGGCGTGCGCAGACTAGCGTCGATAGAAGGGAGAAGTCCTGTCAAACGGGCAAACACCGACGAAGAAGGATGGCAGATCTGGCCAGAAGAGGAATTCGAGCAAGCGGCGCGGCAAGAACGGCAAGAAGAGATGGAAGAGGCAGAGCGCCTCAGCCAGGAGCAGCAGAATGACGAGGTGGTCTCTCGGACCAATCTCAGTCAAGAGGACATGGAAGAGCGAAACCGACGGCTCAAGCATGGACGGGAAATAAGACCCAACCCAAAGACGAACGACGAGCTCCAAAAGTCGCCGACGATGAAGCCCGAGGCCTGGGCATGTCCAATATGTGGGCTGCCACAGCCGGCACAGGACCGGGAGTTCAACGATCATATTGACTACTGCCTCTCGAAGCAGACCATCAAGGAGGCTGCCAAGGCTTCTTCGACACCAGCAGAGAGCCCGATCAACGGTAACAAAGATACGAGGAATGGGAAGCGGAAAGGTCCGACGGGCGACGGAGCGGAGGCGAAAAAGAAGTTATTCTTTGGAAGGTAGTGGTATTAACACTCAGCATGTGCATGAGTCACGGTGACGAACCGCGCATTACGACCTGCAATCCGGACGATCAAGAAGCCAAGTAAGCCTTCTTCACCACCGGAGCAATCCAAGACCAACGGCCACAGCGGCATGTAGGATGGCAAATGGCAGGGCGTAGACCACTAAATCCATCAGCAGACTGCGTCGCTGCCGTCGTGCACGATGAGTAATGATTACCGAGCTGAGGCGTCCAAAAAGGAAGAACCGACTTGGAAAATGGGAAAGGCTAAGAAGAAGCTGCTCCTTGGAAGATAGATCACTAATTGCATAGCGATAACGGCGCGAAGTCTCTGGATGGTAAATCCATACGCATAATGGCGTTATTCATGCATAGCGAGGACCGGCGGGATTGGAATAGAAAGATATTACTGCTCTCTGATCGACCTACCACTATCAAGCTCTTTCCTAAGGGAGAGCCGCCTCAAACAAAACATTGACCTTGACCTTGACCTTCCCACGCCGCTTTCAAATCCTACGCTATTTCCAACCACTAAAAAAGCACCCACAACCCCAGCTCAGCACCAAAAATACCACAGTCACAGCCACTTTATCCATCCACCATCTCACCCCGCCTGACTACTCCTCAACCTCCTCGACGCCCCCAAGCCCTCCCGATTCTCCTTCTCCCCCACCCCACCACCCCTCAACATCCCCTTCCCACCCCCAAACTTCGTCGGCAACCTACTCTCCCCACTCGCGGTATTATGTCTTTTCAACGGCGGCGGTCCCATGCCTCCGCTCACGCTCTTCGAGAGATCGACTGCTTCCCCGTCGCTTGCTGGCTTTGTGCTTACGAGCGCAGGGTCGCTGTGACGAGCCACGGAAGAGGAGCCGAGCGCGACGTTCATGTCCAGTTCGCGGAGGCCGGGGGGTCCTTTGGTGGGGGAGGAAGGGGCGGAGGTGGTGCTGGGTGGGGTGTCGGTGTAGATAAGGGATTTGCTGGGGGAGGTGGAGGTTGTGATGGTGGAGGGTTGGCGGAGGGAGTGTTTGATGAGGAGTTTTTCGTGGGGGTCGGTGTGCGGGAGGGCGGTGGGGAATTGGTATTGTGTCTTCTGGGGGGTTTCGCCTGTTGGGATGTATTCTTTGAGAGGAGCGTTGGTCATGTTCGAGCGGAGCTCTGAGAGGGGCTGTTGGATTGTGGTTGTGAGGGGGGGGAGGGACGCTTGGATGGAGGAGGTTCGGGAGGAGATGTCCGTGCCTACGTCGCGGACTCGGTCGTAGGTCGATACGAAGTGGTCGCCTATGCTGGTGTAGGAGTGGTTCACGGTCGAGGCCAGGCCTTGGAGAGATTGAAGGTGTGATGCGTGATGTTGCTCATTCTGGGAACGAGCTCGAGAGACGAAGTCGTCCAAGGCTTGCATTTGCGTGGCCATGTCCTTCATTTGTTCGTCGACGATGCGGATCGTCTCTTCGTGGACGGACTTCGTCGTGGTTTGTATAGAAGTGTTGCGCTCGTTAATAGCCTAGAGGCGAGTCGATTAGCTCATGCAAGTGCTTCAAGTAATGTAAATGCACGTACCGTCCAGTCATTCTTAATCTTGCCCTTAAGGGTATCCCTCGATTTAAGAACCTCTTCAACGACCGAAGTTTCTTTCTTAGACCACACGTCCATGTTATCATTGTAATCCTTGTCGGCTTGTTGGAGGGCCGATCTTGAAGTGGCAATGTCTGCTTGTACTGCGTTGATCTTCGATTCCCACCTGGCATCTTTGGCATCTCCTGACTTGTTGATTAGCGTTGTGATTTGAGAGAGCAGCTCTTGGCGATCTTTAGCTGCTTGGCTACGCTCTTCAGCAAGGCATGACTCTAGACGGCTGGATGCGTCTGCGTCTGCTTGCAGGGCTGCTTTGGCCGCAGATGAGACCTTCGTCTTCAATTCCTCGGCCTCGCTTCTTTGACTTTTTAGATGCTTTACAAGCTCTTCGAAGATGTTCTTGAAATCTCTTCCAAGCGAGCTGTAGGAGGTGTGCAGCTGCTCAGTCATTAGTAAAGCTAAAGGCAAAATAAGTCTATACCACCGCAGACTTACTTGTGTATGGAAGCCACCAAGCTCGTTGATCACTTCAGCTGATATACGTCCTGCAGCTGCTGATAACCCATTTAGACCCTCGCCAACTTTGTGCTTGACGTCTTCACGGAGCACCTTGATTTCTTCAAGAACGTCATTCATGTCGTTCTTAGCCCGAGATGTCTGTGAAACAACTTCTTTCTCAGACATCCCAAAGGAGCAAACCTTCTCCTGCAGCAGCTCTTGAGTACTCTGCAGCTTCTCTAGCTCCTCTTGCACGAAACTTTCCATACGGATAGCCATACTTGAAATGAGGTCGTCTTGTCTGGCCTGGTATTCGGCCAATCTGGACTCGACGAGATGCGTCACATTCTGAACCTGCGTTTGCGAATAGAGCCAACCATCTCGGTTGAGGCTCTGCAGATCTGACTTTCGGCTTATCTTTGCATGCAAGCCTCCTACGTCGCTGACAGTCTTTTCCAGCGTTGAGAGAAGCTCGCTGCCCACACCCTGCAGCTGTTCTTCGGTTGACTGATGAGCCTTCCGGAGTACCGTTTCTTCGGCGAGGTCCTGCTTCGTGTCGGCTAGAACAAATTCAGTCTTTCCAAGTAAACCTTTGGTGTCGTCAAGCAACTGCCTGGTTGCTTCCTGGTCTTTCTTGAGAGCTGTAAATTTGTTGGTAAGCGTGAACAACTCCTGCACCTTGTTCCGAAGATTGGCCTCCATAGTCTCAATCTTGGCCTGTTGCTCTTCGCTCAGAATTCGTCGAGACTCGCTTTCACACGTGAGCTCTTCATATGTTTCGCTTGTCAGATAGACTCCATTCCGCTGCCTAGCGGCTATGAGTTCGCCTTTCAGCTTCTCGATCTCCGACGTAAACTCTTTGAGCAGAGTTTTCTTGGAGATTGTTTGGTTCACCTGTGGCTTGTTCTTGATGTTCTTTGCCCGGAATGCGTAATCAAGAGTAGAGATGGTCTCTTCTAGATTGCTCTTTGCAGGCGATACGGTTGCGATGATGCAGGTCTTAGTCCGACCGCCTAACGAGTCTTGTAATAATCTGGTAAGCTTCGACTCCCTGTACATTGTAAGTTTGCTTTCGTCCAGTGTATGCAGTGTGACAAGACGCACCTATAAGGGATATGTGAGCCTCTCTCGACGAGAGCATTAATGACCCGCCCGAGGGTGAGCAAACTCTTGTTAATCAGGCCTGCTTCGGCAGCACGCTTGTTCTCGGCGCCACTACGTTGAATGTTCTCGCTCCCTGCGAGATCCACTAGATTCAATTTTCCAGCACTCACGAAGTCTTCACCGTTCTCGGCAGTTCGCTTGATATATACTGTGATAGTAAAAACTGTGTGGCTTCGAGAACTAAGGTCATTACACTTCGTCGCTGCCACTTGCCGTTTGTGGCTGCCCCCTTGCAATAACTTGATACCAGCATTGGCGTTCTTTATGTGCGATTCCTCCATACCCTGAACAATCGTAGCGCTATGGCTCTTTCTTTGGCCATCCTCGAAAATCTTCAATTTGGTGTTCTCGTCTACAGCCAAGAGGTCGCGCAGCTCTTCGTTGTACAATTCGATGAACGAGCATTTGACGGAGCTCTCAGCCTCGTCAGCCTCAAGCTTTCCGAATAGCGAATGAAGGACCCTCGGAATGATACCAGCGGCGTCCGAGAGCAGCCCTAGAGTATCAGACATGTCGCCTGACATTGTATATGTTTTGCCAGTTCCGGTCTGACCATATGCGAAAATCGTGCAATTATAGCCTTGGAGCATCTGTCCATCGGGTCAGAGAACCATACTATCGCGTGATTTGAGTGCGTACCTCATCTAGAATTGGAGTGACCACATCTTCGTAGATCATAACTTGATCTGCGGCGGGTGAAAACACCTTGTCGAAGTGATACGTCTTGTTGCTGAGAGCACTCGCTCCCATTGATAGATCGACATTCCTGCCTTTGACCCCATCCGTAGATACCACCACTCCACTATTTTCGCGCACCTCGCGATCGTTGCGCCCTCGACAGCGGACGACTACATGGATGTTCGTCTCCTCCGCCCCATCACCGTCAAAGTCTCGCGCCTTGCGCTTCGTTCCTCCCGCTGGTCGTGTAGGCGATCTCGATTGCGAGGTACTCGTTGCGACCGAAACAAGGCTGTCAGCAGGCGAGATAGCACCTGATTGAGTCCGAGCATTGAGCGTTGGAGCGCTGGATTGGGATCTTGCACTTGAAGGCCTAGAAAGTGGTGGTCGCATCGTCTGTTTCTTGTGTGGACCGACAACACCAGTTCTGAGTACTGCTGCCATTCTAACCCGCGCCTTTCGCTCAAATGCCGTGAGAAATGGTGAAATTTTCAAGATGTTAGGTTATGTTTACAGCCGTAAACACGTCGGCGAAACCTCGGTCAAAATCAGCCCTGTCTAACCCTGGACGTCCGCTGACTTCAGCTTGTGATTTCTGCCAATGACTTACCAACTGGCTGGCATTGTAGCTGAATCAATGGTGCAGACTGCCCAGGGCTTCCTATTTCCTTTGCGTATCTAAGAATGTGTGTCTTCCCACTCTTACAACAATATTGAAGATGCTTTCATTGCAGGTTCACCCAGGAAGAGGGCTTGGATTTCTCGGTAAGTCACCTAACAAAAGCCCAGCAGCAGCTCGACTGATGTAGGATATAGCTCTGGGAACTTCTCTGCACGAAGTAGTCACGAAACTCAAATCTCAGCCTCATGTGTTCAATCAAATCGACATCTCCTACTCACCACGGAGACCGCTCACCAAACCCGTAGTATTGAACCTTCCTGCTAATGGCATTCGCCTACGCTTCGATGGTCCAGAGCAGAGGCTTCGACTAATAGAAATCTTGGATTTCAGGAGAACCCAGCTCAGCTACAAGAATGTCGACTTCGTCAAGATCGCCGATTGGGACATCACAGCAACGGCTCGACCTACCTCGAACCCCAACGGACCTGCTTTCCGACATGTCTACAACATGATGGGCCCTACATTTCCAGGAGAATATGTACCGCCCGAAGGCCGTTCGAAGTCTGATCTAGGTCTCTATGTCCTATCGTACCCTGGCATAGCTTTTACATTTCCACTGCAGCATTCCATGTGGAAGCCTGATAAAGACCACGTCTCCCTACTGTCTTCGCCTGCAGCTCTACAGGTCAAGTCGCTGGCAATATTTGATGGCTCATCGTGGCATTCTACCCGCCATACTCTGTTCAGTGCAGACGCTCCTAATCCTCGATCGCTCTCGTCACCACCCCGCAGTAAGGATCACCGAGCGGACGAAATTGAATGTGTCAGAATATTGGGCAACGGTAAGCTAGACGTTTGTCGGCGTACCTCGCCGCCATTCCGGATGATGCTCTGTGAGACCACTGCACAGGATCTTGTCGCCGAGCTTGGACCGCCAGACGCAATCTATCGTAAGAACGATCGCAGGCTGTCCATTCACAGATCACGCGGTCGCCACACCAGGAAATCTCAACGCTATGGATCACCCACTACCATCGATGGTTACTCTACGGACACCGATAAGTCATCTACGAATACTACCACTGATGAGTCGGACCAAGAAGAAACTTCCCGTAGCCCTTCCGAAGACCATGAAAGCGCTGCTTCGGCTGAATGCTTTTTCAACTACTTCCGCCATGGCCTTGATGTGTTTATATCGTATCCGGTTCCTCTATCGCCCGCCTTTCCACCTCTGACAAATCATGATGTGGAGCACGCACACGCCAGGACTGTCGATTACCTTGTTGCGACGAAAGTACTGCTTCACGCCAATGTCCCTGGCTCGTACCCCTTTAACCGTTATCGTCGACTGCGCTGGGAGATTGATACGGGCAAGCCCGAGTTTGAACTTCAATCCTTGAACTCAGAAAGTGCGTTCTCGGAGCTATCCGATTCTCTTCAGCAAATATGGAAGGGCAACTGCGGAAGCGAAAGCGAGGAATTGTCGCTGCAGAAGGGCATGGTGCTCAACCGAGGCTGGGGAGACAGTCCAGGAAGCAGTTGCGAACTTCTCGGAGGCTGGGAGGAGAGCGCCGACCACAGGAGTAAAGGGAACAGCTTCGCGGAAGGGCCAGGCTCGGGCAATACAGAGCTATTCGGGTTCCCCGGAATGGTTTTCGAGGTCTTGAAGAACAACGCTGTGAGCTGTCTGACGATCTATTGACCTTGGATTTTAATATCATTGCATTCACCCTTAGGAGTAGGCTGCTCCGGCAGTTGTCACCTCTTGTGATACCTTGCTGCACCTGTTTTGGCATTCAGCGCCCTCGCCTGGGGCCCTTAGCCCAGCTGACCATCTAGCCCATGCCTTTTTTGGTGCACTCTTCAATATTGAACCACGTCAACGGTACACTCGGTTTGTAAGTGAGCCTTTCGATTGGGTCCGACAATTGTGTAAGTGAAATCCCTTGATCATTTGCCTACTATGTTATGGACTTTGACTGGTCCTTCAGTCCATCATCATTCCGTGATGTCGTTTATCCATAGTTACTTTCATCAAAAAAAATCTGTTCATTCACATCTTCACATGCATAAGCCATGTTTCTGCGTCGACTCAGCTGCATCTTGCAAGGTTGAGCTCCCGGCCAAAATAGATTCTTGGCTGATTGACCTCTTGTCAACCATCTCTTCACAATGGCTGAGATCATACAGTTGACCACGCTGCTGGTGCTTTTAGCAAGTCTTGCAGCAGTCTATGTCATTGCAGCCTGTGTGGTGAGCCTCAAGCACCATACAAGAGAGCCCCCACTGCTCCCACACAGCGTTCCTTTCTTCGGCCATCTCATTAGCATGATCCGACATGGTCCACACTATCTCGTTGCTTTAAGGTAGGGAATTCTGCATTGCCCGAACCACTCGTCCCTGAAAACAAAATACCATGATCTGACTAAGACCCTATAGCAAGAAGCATCGTCTTCCAATATCCACCCTTCCCATACTTCAAGGGAAGATGTACGTCATCAACTCTCCCCACCTCATCCAGCAGGTTCATAAAAACCCTAAATCACTTCCATTCGGGCCCGCGGCCAGCAAAGCAACAGCCCGTGTCTGTGGTTGCAGTGAGGAGAGTATCAATATTCTCATGGCCAACATCGACCTCAGTCAAGGGAACCAGAGTTTTGTGAACGATGTTACAAAAGCCATCCATGCGGCGCTAGCTCCAGGAGCCATTAAATACATGAACCGCGCGATGGCCGAGAACATGTCTCGAGCTCTTGATGGCTTGCACACGAAGGATGGGTCGAGTAAGATTAAACTGTGGCAATGGCTTCAGCACGCGATCACGCTAGCCACATCTTATGCTGCGTACGGACCTAAAAATCCATTCGAGGATACAGATGTGGAGAACGCCTTTTGGTTAGTCCATGGGATACCGCACTCATGCAATACCGTAGCAAACGATGATGTCCGCATGATCTTCGTTGCTAACTATGATTTTAATCCTAGGGATTTCAAAGATGGCATTCTGCTGCTCCTGCTTGACATTGTCCCGTCCCTCACGGCTCGTAAAGCATATCAAGGGCGTCATGTCTATGTCACGGCTTTCGAGAAATACTTCCGCAATGGAGACCACGAAAACGCTTCCGCCGTGGTCAAAGCACGTGACGTGTTTTGGCGTAAATACAAGCTACCATTCGAAGCAATCGCGCGCTTCGAGATCGCCTTCTCCTTCGGTATCCTGGCAAACACCGTCCCGGCCACTTTTTGGATGCTGTACCACGTTTTCACGCGTCCTGACATCCTTTTCGCTCTCCATAAAGAGCTACATCGGGTCCTCCGCACGACGATCGACTTCGAGAGCGGCGTCCGTCAGCACACGCTCGACATCACGAAACTCAAAACCGAATGCCCACTACTGCTAGCCGCCTTCCAAGAAGCCCTCCGCCTCTACGCCAGTGGTACCTCGACACGCATGGTGCTCAAAGACACGCTTCTCAACGACCAATACCTCCTCAAAGCCGGATCCGTCATCCAAATGCCCGCAGCCGTCGTGCACGCCGACTCCGCGTTCTGGGGTCCCGACACCGACGACTTCAATCCCTACCGTTTCCTGAAACCTGATATCAAGGAGAAACAGCATCCAGCGGCTTTTCAAGCTTGGGGCGGAGGCCACTCGCTGTGCCCAGGACGACATTTCGCGTCCACTGAGATCTTGGCAGTGGTTGCGATGTTTGTGTTGAGGTATGAGATGGAACCCGTGGATGGGGTGTGGCCGCTGGTGGAGAGTAAGGGTAATTTGATGAGTGGGATCACGGATCCGAAGCGTGATGTTGAGGTTTATGTGAGCACGAGGAAGGGCTTCGAAGGGGATGTATGGGCTTATGAGATCTCCGACTCGACCAATGTCACGGCGACGGAATAAGAAAGCAGGAACGAGATAGAGAGGTTATGGCAGGCTGCTGCGAAAATGTAACGGTAAGTAGCAATAGCGGTTGCATAAGCTAGATCGAGATTGCAGTAATAGACGGTTTCGAACATGGCCATCAATGGCGATGCAGCTTGCGATATCCCCATTGAGACCACATGAATCGCGGCTCGAAATTCATCTACTCAACGTCTTTCCATCCATGCATTTCCCATCCCATCAGCCCCATCCCAAACCGCAAGATCTCCCTCCCCCTTATCAGGTAAGCAAACCCTTATAACCGCCAATCAGCTCAAACGCAACCCCAATCCAACACTGGCTAAGCAATCACATCCCCGCAGAACTGCCGTGCATCCTGACCATCACAGTCAGGATCCCCTCGATACAAGCCTGACCCGTATAACATGCTCGCATCCCGGCACCGACCTATCGCCGTCTAGCTTCCGCCACCGTATCTTGCCGCAGATTCCACAAACGTAATGATAACGGGAGCAGTTGTGGTTATGATAACGGGAGCCATCGTGATTACGATCCCTCACCACGATTTTCAAGGACCGGAACCTAGCCTCTTGGTCGCGACGCAGCAGTGCGGCAGGCGCTGCGAAGGGCAAGCTGGAGAATGTGGCTTTGGAGGTGAGGTTGAGTGACATGGCGGACTCGGGGGGGGAGGAGGTGGGCGGTTTGCTGGAGGGGCTCGGG
>JAABUS010004297.1_pt1 | contig 20838 bp, 26 predicted proteins | sample 5560161 | NCBI WGS metagenome assembly JAABUS01 (sample SAMN10711885, study PRJNA513376) | rock metagenome | isolation source: Antarctica rocks | place: Antarctica: Victoria Land, Trio Nunatak nord | collected 2016-01-04
GGGAGCGGGGAGGAGGGAGCGGGGAGGGTGGAGTTGATGGTGAGGTCGTGTTGGTCGTGGTAGTGGAAGAGGGCGTGCTGCAGGGAGGTGCAGTGCGTGTTTATGGAGTGGGAGCGGTTGGGGAGGTAGTGCCCGCAGGGGACGTGGTAGGTGATGTGGTGGATGCACATGGTCTTTGTGCGGGTGCCACGGAGGGTTGGTAGGCAGGGTTGGTTGTAGGTGAGGATTGGCGGGTTGGTGATTGCCTGGAGGGTCTTGTAGAGGTGGCTTTGGGGATTGGAGGTGTGGAAGGTTGACGTTGCAAGCTCTGTAAAGTTGAATTTGCAAGCTCTAGAAGATCGAGTTTAGAAGCTCTGGAAGTAAGAAGTGGCAAGCTGGAAGGTAGAAGGTAAGAAGGATGTAGAAGAAGAGGTTAAGGAGTGGGAGGAACAAAGCCTTTATATACCCGTTGGCAAGGGATGTGTTGTTGACCCAGAAAAGGTGTTGCCAGATACTCAGCGCGACTATTCAACACTGCTTTTGACTTGGTGATGTGTGAAACCGTGATGTTGCCGGCGTGGGATCTCTAGCTTGCTATACCTACTCCTGTGCTATTTTATATCTATAGAGAGTGGTCGAGCGAAAACATATATATTTTATATGGCGTCTGTGCTCTTTGACGAGTCCTTCTCCTCCCTTCATTCGTGACGACGGAGTCATGGTGACCACGAGGGATAAGGTCGATGTGTCAAGGAAAGAATGAGAGGGATGGTTTGCCTATGAGTAAAGGAGATGTATGGATTTGAGGAGATTGGATGTGGTGTATGACTCTTGGAAGACATGACTTTACAGGGTAAAGCTGACGATGGTTGTAACATTCCTGAGGCCTTGCTGAGCCATTCTGGCATAGGAAAGATTGTTGCAAGCCGTCAAGAGAGTACGATCGTAGAGAGTCGAATGAGCCAGTCAGGCATAGAGAAAATTGCTGTAGATCGTCAAGAGAGTACGATCGCGGAGAGCCGAAAGAGCAGTTCAGTGGACAAAGACCTTGATAAGCGAAAGACTTGACAATCTATCTCGTCTCTACGGTCATTGCGAGCTGCCGGATGATTCCATGTCCTCCTTGCGCGTCACATCGCTCAGGCGAAGGTCGTCGCGAGGAGAAGCTTTGTCGGTATCGTCAGGGATTCTGTCTGAGATCGCGGTATGAGCCATGCAATAGTCGAGCAGGTGACGAGCAGCAAAAGTGAAGCATCAGGTATTCACCATATGAGAATAGCTATCCCTGTGCAAGATCACATCTCCGTGAATTGGTGCCTGACGACTAGATGACTAATTGAGGCTGCACAAGACAGACACTGGAAGCATTAGTGCGCGAAATTATCTTAGATATAGCAAGGAGCACTCACGACGGGAAAATCGGAACTGCAGGGAGGTGTCATTCATGACCTTGGACCTGATAGGCGGTTGAGCAGAGCTTCAGACAAGTCAGACAATGCGTCTTGATCCGCTAGAGCGTTGGATGGACAGCCTTGGGCACTTACGACCTGACCTTGTGTTTGGTAGGAGGCTGTGGAGAGATTGTCAGTAATTTTTCGGATGCTAAAGATTTGTAGCTTGACTTGCCCGCTAGTTGAAACGTTGCCAATCCGTGCAAGTCCAGGTCGTGTATTCGGTCATTGGTAGGCAAAAGTCGCAGCCCAGTGAATGATACTGGACACCCTCGAGACCCACCAGTTCGAACGGGCACCTCAAGGCCCATGTAGGCGGAATGCCTGCGTTGCGATACTGCTGAATCAAGAAATTGACCAGAGCACAGGTGCCCATGAAGAATTTGCGGCTGCAGCCGCACTGCCAAATGATTAAGCCCCAGCGGCACATATTGGTGATTTCCTAATTCGAAGTCGATCAATTGGTCGATGTCAAAGCATCTCGCAGACACCGATCAGAGGTAGAGCATGTTCGAGGGGTGCTGGCCATAGCTAGGGGAGAAGCTTACCACAGGTTGGAGTAGATCGGAATACTGAGCTGTCTGTGGTAGACTTATGTGGCAAAGTTGGTATGTATGACAGCTGTGTTGAGAGCTGTGTTGAGAGCTGTGCAGCAGTAGGTAATATTGTCAGCCACTCTTCACGAACCAAAAGTCGGGATCCGGGGAATATTGAGGAAGTTTTGAGGGGCTTTGGATAAGATTTCAAGGAACAGGACAGTGGGTCTGCTTACCTGGCTTGAAGTTTGTCAGGAGCCGTGACACGTTGAGAAGGAATGGGAGAGGAAGAGGAAGAGGTTGAAGTAATAAAAGCTGCTAGTTCATAAAATTATAGCCAGATCTCGCAGCGTTGTTGCATAGCTCCGGAACTTTCTGTCAAAAATTTTGGTGGCGTGAACGCTTTCCATACATACAAGTACCAGTGCCTCATAGGTTATGCCACAAGACTTTTGATAAACCTAGCCCATCCTATGGAACCCAAGAACGGACTGGATCGACAGCGGAGAGTAGCAGGTCGTCTAAGGCTGTCAGTAGCTGATGTACAGCCCACCTGAGACGAGATATTAAAGCATGATATGGCCCACCCTATGCGCATTGCCTCTTGCATAGACCCTGGAAACCAGTCTAAGTCGAGCAGCAAAGTACAGTTGATTCAGTGCCCGCTACCTAAGAACGAAAGGCACTCCAATAAAAGATCTACACAGCCTTGGGATGTGAGCATCTAACCAAAGCTCCTCCGACACAAAGCAGACAAGCCATCCCCAAACAATGCATGATCCGCCGCTAGGCCAGAGAAACCTCGCCATAAAAATGGTGCAGAATCCGGGAGGCATAGATGACCGATGAGAGCCCTCTGCGACCGTGGACGACATTCTCTTTTATGTCCAATGCCCGTTTGCAAACCCTCTGAAGTGCCAAGAACGCAGCTGCTGACAGCCCTCACACAGTCCTCTGTGATAGCGTCGGCGGACCGTATTGCGTGCGTGCGGCAAACATCGGTTTGTGATATTGAAGCAGATGCCATGCTCTCTCGGGTTGTTGATGCGCATAAGCTGACGGTGTAACCACGCGCATTCGGGTCCGTTGAGGAGCTTGTGATGGTCGCAGGCGGCGTAGGAGTCCAAGTAGTACTGGCACATGGCGTGAAGGGGATTTTGCTCGCTCCGCGCTGAGTGTTGAGAGACCGATGGAGGCTTGGGAAGAGGAGTCGATGGTTGATGGGGGCTGGAAGGTATCGGACTGCTGTGAGATGAAAGAGACCGTTCACAAGAATGCAGTGGTCTTCGCACTATCTGCAAGGAAAGCCATGCCGTAACGTGGAGGAGAGCAAGCAGGCAAGGTCCGGGTGAGCACGAGATAGGGGCATATGGAGAAAGCAAAGGACGATGAAGATCAAGCAGCCAAAGTATTATAAACCCCAGGAGTTTGATGGAAGAGATGACACTGTCACAGGTACAAACATGCCCAAGGCACAGCCCTGCGATAACAATGTATACTGAACTCTCATCGTCAGAGATGACACATTCGCTCCTACCAAGGATGTACTCCGACCGCCCCGATCGATCTATCAGCTGAAGCGTTGGAGCACTGCCCATCACGAACGTGTCGCTGTCGTCAGTGACCGGGTCAAACTGACGATGCGAGGCAAATAAGCTGAACGATCCATAAACGCGCGCAATCACCTCAGGCTAGGGGGCTGCCTCATGAGCCAGCAAGCATTATCATCACTACATCCCCTGGCGTCAAACTATTCCGAGCTTAAAAGCCTAACGAAAACAATGATCGCGATAGATGGATATCCCGAATAGGATCGGCAGAATGGAGGCTGAGGGAGCGTCAGACAGGCCGAACCTTTGAATACACAAGTCAAAGCGTAGCCCTTCCGACCGGTACGGTAGGATAAGATCTATTCGGGCCGATGAACAATATCAAAGAAACATCGATCAAAACGAGCCTTTTCAAAATCGGCAGTGGTGAGCTCGAGCCAACTTATCTGAGCTACGGCCATCTGCAGCCTGCAGGGTTTGCCAGCTTTCTGTGGTTCGGCAACTTTCGCGTGAGCATCAAACCGTGGCGGCTACGACATCCGCCGGGTCAATGCGTTGCTGGAATCTGGATGGACGACGAACCGTCCGTTCATGTTCGCCTACATCTCATCCGCTAATGAACCCGCGCTCCTTTCATGGCTCGCATGTGTTAGAAGTGCCCAGGGGCTGCGATTAGAAGGTTTCCATTTAGGTATAGTATCCAAAGCTTACAATTGATCAAGTTGACCGATGGTTTTCCAAGCCCATGCAACCGGTGAACGCTCAGTCAGCATCAAGTATGTGCACGAAAGCATAATGTCGCTCAACTCCCCCAATGCCCCGATCCGATGCAGATCTCATTACAGCACGAGCATACCGGCGATAGCCACCAGAGCCGCAAAGATTGATCCCCGGAGTATCCTTTCGCCCTTTAGCGGAGCATCGCTGCCGGGTTTGCCTCCGTTTCCTTGCGAGAAGCCGCCGATGCCGGTTTGGGATGATCCAGATGCGCTCGATACGCCGCTACCGCCGCTTCCAGACGATCCACTTGATCCTGTGTTCCCACCACCTCCACGCGTCCCATCCGTGCCCGGACCAGCGCCACTCAATCCTGGCACAGTGGCCACGCTGTTTGAAGAGGCAGCAGATCCGCTTGCTGAAGCTGCAGCGCTCGGGAAGTCTTTGCCCATGTCAGTGCCCGATCCCAGGAGAGACTTCAGTATCGTTGGATCGTCGGTAACCGAGATAGAGCTTTCCACGCCGTCTTTGAAAGTGTAGGTGTATGACTTGGTTCCGGTACTATTCGCGTCTTGCGGAGGGTTGTAACATTCGACCTTCACGTCCTGAAACATAGCGTAGTAGTACCCATTCGCCTGTACGTCCGTGCTGTGCCAATCGACTAATCCTCCTGCCCAGGCTACTGTCCCTTGCCCGTTTTTCGATAAGCCTGCAGGCCATAATGACAGCTCTACACGGGCGGGGGTTTGCGGGTAGTGGTATTTGTTGTCGGTCTTGTTGAAAGTATCGCTCTTCTTCAACGTCCGCATTAATTTGCCGTCAACCGCCCATGTCAAATGATCTGGTTGCCAATCGATCTCGTATATATGATAGTCCAAGAATGTATTGCTACCGCTCACTGGGAGATTCTTCTCGTTGTTATCTAGAGCAATCAGCAGGGCCACAACCTGAGTAAGACTGTCTGCTTACAATCAGTAATACCCTGGAAGTAGTAGTTAGACTGGACGTTAGTCAAGTCTGCCCCAATGAACTCGAAGTCGATCTCATCCTTGACGTCGGACAGCAGAATGAAAGCTGAGACGACGCCAGCACCGCGTGAGGACGTAAGATTGGCTGTCACTTTCCCATACCAGACATAGGAAGTGCTAGCAAGCAATGTCCCTGATGCGCTTGTCCCGTCTTCAGACAATGTCAGGAGCACCTGATCGTTGTGAGCTTTTGGTGTTCCACTATACACCCAATTCGACGACGATGCATCTCCTAAGTATTCTGTGTTCTCCTTCATACCATCGAGTGACTGAAATTGGTAGTCTTTACTATTGCAGATAGGGGCGGGGACGCAGGAATTGAGAGAGTTGGAGTGTAGAGGATCGCATCCTCCCAAGCAGTATGCTCCGAGGCCGCATTCACCGTATTCTGTAAGCCGTGTGTCAGTATAAGACAATTCTTTACTTGGCTATGAATACCCACGGGAGCAGCATGGTGAATTCTGAGGACATGGTTTGCCGGGACCACACTGAATGCCATTACCGGTCTGGGCGTAGGCTACGGAAGCAGCACCAAAGGCCAGAGCAGCGGAAGCCAGGATCCCGACCATGATGGATACCTTATTAATATGGAATATTGATAATGCGGAATTTCCGCCAAAAGAATATCGTTGTCGTTGCCAATGTAGAGGGATCGAACGATGGGGAGTGGTAGAGATTGAAGGGAGTGACAGCACTACACGTAATGAACAAGACGAAGACGCAAAATGCTGAACGAGTGTATGGAATGGGTGACGCCGATGAGAGATTCAAGAGACACGAGATAGAAAGTCGTCGCCATTGCCTCCACGCCAGCGTAGTTCTAAGGATACGAAAGGCCGGAAGGGGGGTGGCTGTTCGACGCTCTGATTGGAGACCTTACTCCGCCAGGCCTTGGCAAGAGCTAGTCCCACGGCCATCTTTAGATCGGCCATCTTCTTCGTACTTTCTCCAAAGAAGCCTCATGATCAAATTCGCTACCAAGGCACGAAAAGCTCGGGAGACATGTCCTTGATCACGGTGCATGCAGCACTGCAGCTAAACTTGCAGCCTCTGCCGCGAGCCTCCTTTGCAGGTCCAAGGTCAGGAAGTGAAGTACCTAGGTCGTCAAGAGAGGCATCAGTATCACGCGGGCTTGGTTGATTACTGGGCCTAGAAGTCGGCAAAGACGAGGCATTTGTGAGGACTGAGGTTGAATTGGCCTTGGTGAAGTTTACTTTTGCAATACGTTGACCTAGAGGGTTTGGATGGAATAGACCCGGCGCGGTTTGGATTCGCAGTATTTTAGGCAGTCATACCATCGCTTTCATGCTGTTAGCATGCGATTTTGGAGTGTGGAATAGATTTGCATTGAAGGGGTTACATGCTGATAATTGCAGGCTGAATGCGAGCGGCTGTATTTTGTTTCGGAACTCTTACGAAATTCTCCGACTTCAATTCTACTCAATCGTGTGGATCACAACCGTCAGCCATGAGCCCTTTCAGATTGTTCAACAGATATGTAGGAGCATTATGAGGAGTGGCGGCTCTATAGCTGTAACATCAACCATGACTAAGTATATCTGATTAAGCATCCGTTGAGATAGGAAAACATGACATCGACCACCCATCATTAAAGCTTTGTTACCAATTTAAACGTGCCATTATAAGCCCCAGCATTTTTCCATGAATCTCCAAGCGCCATAAGAAAGACCACTATCAATGGAAGAATAATGCTACCGCAAATGATAGCTCAGGCTGAACTTGCGCCCATTCGCCGGGCTACGCACCTCCTTATCTTCAGTTAAAAGCGAGGAAATGGCGAGTCCACTCAGGTGATTCCGTTCGATAGCGCTTCTTGCTAAGTCAGAGGTGCCCAAAGATTTTACGGGTATAAATCCTTTGCCGTACTCCGGCCCAGCCGTAGATGGCGACCCCAAAGAGCTGTCAGTAAAATCCTGAGGAATTGTACTCGGAGTAAGAGGGAGTTTCCCGCCACAGGCACAATGTGCACGTTTCCAGGCATCCTCAAGGACCGCGGGTGACAGATTGCAGCCGTAGCTGCGGGCGATCATTGACCAGAAATGAAGGCGGTGGGTGTCATGAATTCTGTCAAGATGCTCCATATCAATGATCTGCTGGGAACCGAAGCCGTCAATGTCTGCAGTGATCAGACAGAGCGACTTTGTGTGATCCGTTGCGCGTTGCGAGGTTGGGACAGGCTTGGGAAGGATTGGGATGTGGTTGTAGGGCGAGCGAGAGGCGCTCTCGTTGTTCCTGGAGGAGTCTTCTGGGCTAGGTGGAGGCGAATAGACGGGTAGTTGTCGCTGCGGTGTTGGTTCCCGGGTCCGGTCGAAAGGTGATATGGAGGCTCCACAGTCCGTTGACCCGGCTGAAGAGACGGAAGTACCGCGTCGGCGTCGGCTGCCGCCGAAAGAAAGTTGATGATAGTGCAGGCGGCAAGCGAGCTCGGTCTTTCTGAGCTGGGCAGCAATATGCTTGTAAGGCATCTTGCGCATGCGTGTCTCAGTGAGGTATGCCTCCTGCATTCTTCGTCAAGCGGTGACCATTGAGTTGGAATCTGTAAATGTACCTCTTCTTCAGACCACGCTCTACCTCCGCCGGTCGAAGCAGCTTTCCATTGACGTTGAGCAGCAGGTTTTTGGGCAACTGGTGCGAGATAGGGGCTGCACCTTGAGAAAGCCTCTCTTACAAGTGACTCGGTAGGTGCCAACGACATGTTTTGACTTGCCCGACAATGGAGGTAATTGCTGCAAAGGCTTGGTAGTAAGTAGTTGCTAGAACGGGCGCTTGGGGAGAACAACTGCTCCAGACAGAATGTATATATAGTCAATTAGAAATATCGAATATGAAGAATCCCAGCCAGCGGGAAATGAGCGAATGTACAGTCAAAGAACCTCTTATCGAAACAACAGCAACGCTGGAGGATGATAGATAATATCAGCGTGGGAGCGGAGGCATTATGTACATTGTTTGAGGCGAAAGAATATACCCGTTGCATGAATAGAATGATAAGTCTGATATCCTCCGTGTTTCTAAATTGGCCTAGTCCATCAGTCGGGTATCACCCTGAGTTGGAACAGGTAGTATAAGCCCTACTGCACCATGGTAGAAGAGCGATACTCCGTGCTCACGTTTGCAGACAGTGTAGCGAGATCCATGCGGGAAAGTGCCACAGGGCGCCGCATGCACGTCGAATCCTAGTGGAATGCATGAATCTTGAAGTGAGAGCTGCGACTATCTCCTCTTCCGGGAAGGATCTGGTTCGGAAACGGCCCCCCCTGCGATCCTGTCAGGCTGTCACACAAATTGTGAGGTATCAGGAAAACGTTCATTAAATACCAAGCGAAAGAACGCCAGTGTCTCTGAATGCTCGACGCTCGCATAATGTTTGAAGCGAACGGGCCACGATGGGCATTGTGCAAGCTTTCGCCACGAGCGCTGATATAGGAAGCTGCAGCATGCGACCTCTTGATTAAGGGCTTGAGCTGGTGAGAAAGCATTCCGACTCCACGAGTCGGGCATTCGGCCTTTCGGCCTCTACGCCAATCGAGCCAAAAAGCTGACCCTCCCTGCAGATTAAAGAAAAGAAAGGAACACTCAATTGCCCAGGCGCTTGCCAAGACCTGAAAGTCAGAAGCAGCATTGAAACATTCCAGTCTTTTCAGCATGTTGCATGCTTGTTTCATCCGCGAATCGGGCCACACCGAGGATATGTTTAAAATGGGTAACTTTTAGTCCACGCTTGTTTATAATGCTCACCCCTCAGAAATCATGTTTTTCGCACATCGCGCTCACACAGTTTATCAGGCTCCCTTATACGATAGTGCTGGTCGTCGCATTGTGGTTGCCATTGTGTGGTCTACACTTTGTAGACATTTGCGTACAATGCTACTCTAGATCTTGCGTCGAGATAAATAAAAATTGTTGTCAATCAAAGTAATGCGACAACAACAGTAACAGTTGTTGTAAGTCTTATCTCTATAATTGTAGACGCTCCTTGTTTAAATCGTTGTTTACTAGAAAGCTAGATAAAGTGAAGCGACGCGATGTGCGAATTCCAGGGCCTTTTGTTGGCTTCTTGGTTGACAAGGGGGGATGAGCATTATAAACAAGCGTGTACTAAAAGTCACCCATGTTAAACATGTCCTCCGCCCTCGCGCTGAACTGGTCGAAGAAGTGGCCCCCTGTTCAAGAAGCTCCTGATCGCATTAGCAATGTTGTTGAAGATCTGGCTGGCTTGTTTGGCGTTCCAGGAGAGAAAAGAAGTGAAGTCTCAGATGAAACCACCCTTTATTTGGCTAACCGTATCAGGTGATGGTGTAGAATCTGCCGACAGTTGTCCAGATGGCCAAAAACATGCGATGATGCGACTTGTCGTCAATCGTCACCCAACGTCAAGTGTGCCTCAAAAGCGAGCCGGCCCGGCTGCGATTGGATGGAAGAGCCTCAGACCTTGACCAAGACCAGCCTGTACCAATCCAGACAAGGCCACGGCCGCCCAGCCAATGGCCTGTGAACGAGCAGCAGCCATAAGGTAGACCCCGGACAACTGAACCAACAGGCTGCTTGGTCCTTCTCCGCTGGGTGTCGGCAAAGACGAAAACATAGTTATACCTTGCACTAGCACATGCCTAGAGAGGATAAGAGCTCGAGTAGCGATGACCAAGAGGCCTTGGAGACTGAACCCCGCTTTGCGTACGACAAGTCGCAAAATGTGTTCATGGTGCCGAGTACTCGATACTTGCCTGTAGACCATGAGTCTACCTTCGTTCATGTACTGCTACACGGTCGAGGTCACGTTGCCCAATGAGCTCGATAACGTTGCAATCTTCGACCCAAGATGTCAAATGTGATCGTTGTTGGGGTTCCGTCAAGACTGAACTCTCCTGTCCCTTCAACCCACCCAGGCTAATCTGGCCGAGTTTGACTTCACTTCGTCCCAATGAGCATGTGAGTCGGACGCTCGCCGATGCCCTTGAAACAATTCAGCATCGCCAAACGGTGTGATCCACCCGCCACCAACTCTATCTCGCTCGACCGTTTGACTACAGCCTAAGGTTGCACCTATGACGGCACAGGCCATACGGCTCCCAGACTATCGTTCCGCTGCATAGTACCTATCATGTCGTAAGTGCCGTGCTTTACTCGTCACTCTTAGCTCATTCCTGTCGTACCCTCACCTCGGTTTCACCTTGCATTGCACTTTGATCTCGATCCTATCTTCTTCCACTTGTCTTGAATCTTCGCTTGGCGCAGAGCCAGCCGTCATGGGATTCTGGAAGACCTTCTCACACGCGCAGGTCCTCTTCCACCTCCAGACGGCCTCTGAATGCGCCTACCACCACAGCCTCGCCTTCCCCTTCCACGCAGCAGCCGTATTTCTCGCAGAACCCCTCAGCCAGTTACGCGCAAGAGTCATTTCTTGCGCCGCAACCGGCGGCGAGTCCGCCGGCGTCAAGGAAGCGCAAAGCTCCTGGATCCTCGGTCACAGCGGGCACCTCCTTCGTGTCCGCACCAGGATCTGGGGATCCAGCGGATCTTGATGACCCAGGCCAATCTCAGCAGTCGCCCATCATAGCACCGGCACCGAAGAAGAGCAGGACAAATACACCATGGAGTCCTGCGGAAGAACAAAGACTGAAAATGATGCGAGATGCAGGGAATAGCTGGGGGGAGATTGCTAAGGTTCGGACGTCTTCAATCGCTGGTGATGGCCTCACTGATCCGTCGTTCCTCCAGACCTTCCCGACGCGGACGGAAGGCAGCGTTAAGAAGCATTGGTACAAAGTTCGTCTACCGATCAACGGCGACCGTGCCTTGAACTCCCGAGCGCAAACACTAATCCAAAAGCAGGACATGCATTATGCAGACTTTGCCGAAGATGAGGTGAACACGACAACGGACATAACATGAGAATTTACTAACCGAACTATAGAGCGCAGCTCTACTACAGGCAATCAAAGAGTATGAGGCCAGCAAGTGGAAGGTCATTGGGCAGAAAGTCGGCAAGCCCGCCAAGGTACCACTTTCGAAAGCTTTCCAGCCAGACGAAGCTGATGTATCCAGGCTTGCGAACAGTATGCTAAAGAGCATTTCGGAGGCAAGATCTAGGATAGCGCCTCCGTGCTTCCTCCATGGTTTCCATTCAAAGTAGATATTTGACGCACCCACCGGTGACGCCTCAGGAAGTCACTTTCCGAGCTGCGACCTCTGCCGACTTGGTAAGAGGGTTACTCCTGGAACGACCATCTGAGGCTCCCACGATATAAGGCCTTCGGCCTCGATCCAATCGCAGGATTTGCACAGCGGATGTGTGCCTAGTTGACTATGCGGCATATCTATGCTTCAAGAGAGCGTGGGTTCTCCCCAGAGCAATCTTGTTTGCAACTCGCGAAGCATGTTATGTATGCAGTAGTGTCAATATAATCTGTCTCTGGTAAGCTTGACTCCCCAATTCTGTGTTCTTCTCTCGTTGGTCTCGCAGCGTCCCTTCACTGCCCGTCCAAGCACACCGGACCGGTCTAGTGGCTCTTGGCAAGGATCTCGTTTGTTCACAAATGCCTCATTTAGCTTTATAATTGAGATTAAAATGCGCAATTTACCGATTGTAATCATTTGATTCTCGATAAGAGGTTCACGGCTCCGATCCAGAATGCTGGATGAGCCAGTTCAGCGCCCAAGTGGCATCTTTGATAGCGTGTCGGAGATATGAAGTTAAAGTATCGACCATAGACCCGAACACCGTCAGTGCGGGACCGGCGTCGCTTACTCTTGGTATCTGCACCACAACCATCTCTGCGCTTTCTTGACCTCTCGAGACATCTATGGTGCCATGATGGTGAAGCGTTTCCACACTTAGGATGGATGATGACACAGACGGCACCCGAAATACCTCCTTCATACCACGGAACCCTCCCTCCGTCTTCCCGGGAGTCCGCGGACTGCTACTTGTAGCAGGTATTTGAGACTGCTCTCGGTGCTGCAGGGCCTTCCTCCTCCATCGCGCCATCAAAATATGACTTTCCTGTCACCCTACTATGTTCGTTATAAGCACGAACAATAGCCCGTCCCATATACACCATTTTCCAATAGAAACGATGATAAGGACGAGTCGAGGAATCACCGAACATGAACAAGAGCTCGATGCCTCGATCTAATACTCGCTTGATTGCTCAAGTAGAAAAAAGCCTTTGCTTCGAGGAGCGATTGATAAGACGGCAATTTGCGCTGGTGCGCCTAGACTATCCTTCGTGATCAGCATCGAGGGAGCACAGATCGATACCACATTGACGAGCGAAGACCCCATGTTACCACGGATGGTGATGCCAAGAACACAAGAAAAACTACACAACCTCAGCACTGGTAAATCCCGTCCCTTCTTTCAGCTTGGTGCTGTATGTCAGCGACTGTCCTGACTTTGGGGAGCTACGAGAGATCAGTTTCATCATGGGAACTCTATGATATAATCAAACAAGGACACGATTCTCTGTATGGACTCTTCTAGAGGCATGCGTCTACCTGGAGCCAGTGGTCAAGCCGAAGTTATCACGCAATTACAACATTGTTCGGATACGTGTTCTCCAAGGTCTTAACGAAAGGAGAAGCATCAGCATTGAGGACAGTCGACGATGGCCAGGACACTGAGAGATGAAAATGTTACGATTTGGGGGCCTAAGTCATCAAAATTTGGAGGAGAAGGTTTATGCAAGACCGCGACACACAGAGAATGGTCTTTTATGCCGAGCTGAGCTTGCGACAGGTCAGTCGAGTTCTCATTCTTCACCTGCGTTTCGTGGAGACCTCAAACGCGCTGGCAAAACGTTAGCAAGATCTTCACGAGCGAAGTTCGTTTATGCAACTCTGAGACAAAGCTGATACCACGACTGCGCCTCAAACTCAACACGCAAAGGTCCTCGATCCTTTTCGCTCAAATTCGATGAAATTCAGGTCTGGATGTTCAAGTTGCTGCTACCTTATCTGGTAATTTCTTTGCGAGATTTCGATGGACCAAGGACTTGACTGGCGAAGATGGCGTGAGGTAGGCGCAACAGTGCAAATTGCTCGTACCGAGTTTTCTTGTGTAATTTCAATCTCTGCATCTTTAGACAGGTGTCCGAAGGCCATGTTTCGGCATATTGATGTTCGATCTTCGGTTGCTAAAAGGGCCCTCGAAATTCCTTTACCAAGCTTCATCTGGTCGGCACATGCGTCATACCTGTATGGATTCGTTCGTTTGTACCACTCTTTCCGAAATGACTATCCAACCGTACCAATTCGCTTCGCCATAGTCTCCATTACAGACACTGCCACAATGCACGACATCGCTATAACGGAAAGCCAAGAGAAGCGGAAAGGCTCTCTCAGCGCCGCTGGTCTGCAATAGCTCATGGGCCTCACTGCATAGACATCTGTTGTTTCTTACACGCATATGGCGTCTGTGAAGGTGCTACCGAGCAGCGGTCCGTCTACATTCAGCCTCGTCCTGGGTCTAATAATTGACCAACGCCAGCCGTCGCGGTCTCCGCTTGCCTGCAACGGCCTCGATATTGAAACGTTCATGTTCGCACCTCACAGCCAATTACAGATAGCGATGCGCTGCCATGGATATCAGTAATTTCGATTCGGCAACCGGTAAAGAAGTTAGACTAGTACCCATGCTGTAGAGCAGAATAATACTCAGCTCATTCCGCCGCATCCCCACCGATCCGTACTCTCGGCCTTTCGCGCACTTGCCCGAGATACCCTATCAGGTACACGTCACCCATGAGCATTGCACTCGCCAGTTTACCAACACCGGAATCCACGGAGAGAGGCTCAGAGATTACGAGAGATCTTACGCCGCCTGCAGCGTATGTACTTCAGAAGACGTTTCGCTCCCTGAGCAATCCTAACATACACAGTTGTCTCCGCCTTGAAACCTTGAAGACCTATCAGCTCTAATTCTAATCGGCAGGCAACCGAAGAGAGGTAGGTATATAAGACTTTCGATCGGGCGAGAAAGCTAGAAGGGAAAATGGAAGAGTCAGTAGTCAAGCACTTCCTCGAATTCAAACCGCTTCAGTCGCTCGAAGAGACTGAGCATACTCGCACACCCTCCTTCTTTGCAGGTCAGCAATCGTCAATATCACAGCACTACCTGTACCAGCACCATCACGCTACCCAAAACAACAACAACACGACCACCACTCCTTCCACCTCCACCCCCACCCCCTCCCCTCCCAAATTCCCCCGCGCCCCAGCGACATGGCATACCTCCCCTCGCCCGCCGCTCGCCCTGTGCGCAGTCACACCCCAAGCAGCACCGCCGAACCCTCAACCCACCACCATCTCCACCAACCCCACCAAACCCCCTACCAACCACAGCAGCCCTCATCCCCACCCCACCCGCGCCCGCATTCAGATCCCAAAGCCAAATTCACACTCCTCGACGACGCGCTGCTATCGGAGCTGAAGGAGCAGCACGAGATGACATGGAAGCAAATCGCGGAGTTCTTCCCCGGCAGGAGCAGTGGCACGCTGCAGGTGCGGTACTGCACGAAGCTGAAGGCGAAAGGGGGCGCGTGGACGGATGAGCTGGTGGGTTTTTCCCTCTCTCTCGTTTGCCTTGAGATGCTTGCATGGAGGGTAAGAACGGGTGGGGAAGCATGGGACTGATGGATTTTGTTGGGGGCAGGTCGGACGCTTGCGCCAGGCGCTTCACGAGTATGAGAGCGAGAGGTGGCGCGTTGTCAGCAGTAGAGTCGGGCATGGCTTTTCGGCGGCGGCGTGTAAGCTGAAGGCTGAGGAGCTGGAGCTTGCAGCGCTCGCGGCTTGAGCGCGGGGATCTGCGTCGACGGGTATACACAGCGGATGGAGTATGCTCTTTTTCTCTCATTTTCTCTCTTTTTCTTCTCGGCTTGTTTGGGATTTGTTGTACTATCATTGTGTTGCTTCTTCCCCTTGGGCATAGCGGCAGGCATCCCCGCTGGGTTAACGCAGTCCATGCTTGGGTTCGGTTTCCAGCATCGGGGTTTCGCATCGGGGCTGCGTATAGCGTTACAGCATTCGCTTGGGTATTATTATTACCTGGGTGTATCAACGATCTGTAACTGCATCCGAGCCTGCATTGTCTTTGCCTAATTGAAGACGGCACTGAGTGTATGAACAAAAAGGAGCCTTTACCAGTCTCTGGGTTGATGGAGGGATTGCATCCAGCCATCTGCATCAGTGTGAACTGGAATGCCCCGCAATAGCTCGTCATCTTCGTGTCATACTACGCTCAAAGAACCAAGACACCTGTAAAGACCTTCCATCTCTGCTTCTACACCCCTTAGCCATTCGAATACCCAGCCCCCAAAACGCGCAGACACGCCAGCAATATCCCCAGCCACGCGCACTGACCTCCTACGAGACATCTTGCAACACCGACCAAAAAGGCGTCGACTCCAAAAATCACCAAATCAATCTGTCCACCGCGAGTCCCCCCTTCACAGCTCCACGCATCGCTCTCCTCGATGGTGTTGCCGCCACCGAGGTTATAAAGTGATAATCTCATGCAGCGAGATTCGCGTGTTCTTTAGCATACAACGACGTCGGGGATGGGGTCGGATATGGTTCTTGAGGCTCGCTGGAGTTATCTTCTCGTTTACTTCTACAAGCTCGGTTCCTTCGTTGTCCTCGAGGCTCTCCAGATACATCTTCTCTTGCAAGCTCTCCTCCTCTGTTTCTGCTCACTCCTTTTTTCGGTTTTACCTTCTCATCACTCGCATAGCATTGGCATAAGTCTTCTCATCTTTTTCTACTTCTGATATCGTCGTACCTGGGCTCCGCTTGGCTGTACATTTGTCATATGGTGATGGGCCAAGCCTCTGCAGCCGCCACGAACAATCGCACGCAAGCAGTATGCTGTGCTAAACAATTTATTTGAGGATTGGCAATTGCGGCAACGCATTGCCATACTTTGAACCGCTCGTTCACGGCTTCTCCGCATTCTATTAAGTCTAACCGCAGAACGTGTTACAGGGAGAATTGCGCTCACATCGCCGTTTTCGGACACCATCCTTATGATAGCTCGCAATGGTAAGTAGTAGACTACTCACAGGTAGCAATAGTATCCGGACCACAGATACTGTGTTTAAACCCCTCTGAAGCGAAGGAGTTACTGTGTCCTTGACTGGTGCATCCATTACGATTACGGCTCGCCCTTCGTTGTCTGGCACAAGTGGGAACGTCACTCAACAAAGTCGACTGATCCGAGACCGGCTCTGCTTTTTTGCCCTGACCCAGCTCTCAGGTTATGGATGTAAGCTACCTTCGCCTGAGCGAATGAGGTTGAGGGCCATGTTAGCAGCTGCTCTATAATCCAATATGTATCAGCTTTCTCCAATGCGGTCGAAGCATTGATCTGGATCGAGAATGCTTGGGCACTGTATCTTGTTGTCTTCTACCAGTGTCTATGAAGTATGTCAGCTTGAACCAGATCGGGGCTGATCAGCCCCTTCCACAACTCACATTAACGGCCAACAACCGCCCCGAATGGACACTGTCTTTTTTTGTAGGGCAGAAGTGAAACATGATCCTCTGGATATGCAGAGACACTAACATGGCGTTTGCATACGCTTGCTCCTCACCCGCTGTAGGGCGTTCCTACCCAGGTACTCGAATCTTCGGTATGTTATGCCTTTGTGTGGGTACAGCCCGTATGCGATCATCTGGACTCCCGCCGCCCAATAGGAATCATGGCTGCTGCAACATTACCAACACCTCGCTCGGTAGCAAGTAAATTGAATTGTGCAGCTGCGTTGCGTGTGTCCTGCACCTCTATTCTGATACCTAGCGAATTGACATAAGTCCTTGTCGCAGGCGAGATCGGATGCATTGAAGGTCCAAGGCCGAGGATAAGTAGATCTGGAGGTAGTCGTCAACGTTTGAGCGCGAACCGCATTCAAGACATCTGCAGCTCGCACTCACCAGGCTTCGGCCAGATAAGGTCCAATAAGCCCCACCCCTCCTTTCCCACGTCCCACTGGCCCTTAGCGTTGAGCAGGCTCTTCTTGTTTTCACCAGCCTCCCAAGGCCGCCAGCTGAATGCCTCACCGCCCACTAACAAACACCCACTGCCGCCACTGATCTTGAGTCCATTGTCGAGATGGAACCCGTCGCTCAAGCAGGCATCGATGGCGGTGGTAGGAGCGGGCGCGGAAGAGAGCACATCCATACTGCCAAAGTCGGTCACCGTGTCTTCAGTGGACTTGGGACCTCTGTCGGTGGTGGTAGGAGAGTTTGACGGTGGTTCGCGGATTGATGAAGAAGTTGTGAAGGGACGTTTAATCTGAGTCGCTCTGGAAAATTGACAACGGAGGGTTGGACGGCCGTGAGGGCCATGAAGGGAAGAAAGGCATCTGTAATTAAGGGGCGTGGAGCGCAGGGGGCCGAGGAGATTGAAAGTGGATGAATAAACAGCACCTGCAGGAGACATGGCTGCTCAATATGGATGAAATACACTCTCGTTGTTGTAGATACTGCCCTTGGCAGTGAAACGGACTCCAAGATTAAGGTGCGTCTATGATAATTCTAGGTTTAGGTTCTGGGACGCCGGTAGTGCCATATGACTAACTGCCGATGTCATCATCCGCCTCCGGAGCTTCTACGTACTTAGCTCACTGTATGAATGTTCATCGGATCGTGATTCATCCCTCCACCATCTTCTTCAACAATCATGTCTTTACAATCATCTCACCCACACCGAGTCTTGTCACGCCACGAACGTGAAGGTCGGGTCGCTGAATCAGAGTGCAAGTAAGTGGAACATGGATCTTGCTCGTCTGGGCATCGACCCATGTTTTCTTACTCTTATACTCCAAGATTGACAACTACTTTATGTTTGCTATAAGCGTCGGCTCTACAATAGCTTCCATTGTCTTCCATAAACCTATCCTCTCATTAAAATGAAGGGATTGATTCTCTAGCTTGCACACAAAACAAAAAAATTCAGTAATCCACCCCTTGGGCTGCATTGCATGCTGCAAGTTGGAGCCGTTATGCCTTTCTTGCGGCTACAACTTCCTTATTCTTAGACCACTTCTTGGGCTGATCAGTAATATCTGCAGGAGCGGCCCGCAGGTCATGCATCCTCTTCAAGCTCAAGTACATCTCTCGCCTCCATCACGGTAGCAATGTCGAGTAGCACAGAATTTCTGTCTAATGGTCAAGGTAACTGTATGAAATCAGAGGCGTGAAACCGGTGTTCGTCGGCTTGCCTTTTGCTGCATCCAACCCCTTTGGTCGTCCGTCGACCACTTGCTGGTTCAACGAAGGGGAGATGCATCAGCTATAAAGCAGTCGTCGTTCTGAGATCATACGGTCGAACTTGATCTGGATAATTCCGGCGAAAGAATCATGCTGTCCTCTTCCTTGCACAGCGGAACCATACTGACTCCCACAAAGGGTGGAATGTCAAAGCTATCCCTCGATGCAGTGGATGTCGAGAAAGCACCCTCGGGCCAAGGCCACCCAGACGGTGATATTGATGGCGTACTTGATAGGCCTGGGGATTGGGGATCGCATTCGACGCCGGCGCATACAGCAACAGGCCCTGAATCGTACTTTCGACGTTTCGAAGACCAACTGATTAAGTACAACCTTGAAGCACGCGGCATTCAGCGTGTGGAGCCTCACGAGTGTCATGCTTTGACGTGGAAGAGCTATGTTCAGATATTCCTCATGTGGTTTTCCATCAATCTCGCTGCCGTGAACATCACGTTGGGAATGCTGGCGCCAGCTTTGTTCACTCTCAGCTTCAAAGACTCAGCTCTGTGCGCGACCTTCGGGGCTATGCTTGGAAGTGTAGCTGTCGCATACATCGCTACCTGGGGTCCAATATCGGGGAATCGTACCTTGGTAGAACCCTACAAGAATCTCATAGCGCTTTGGCTGACATGCTTCGTGATAGATTTTCGCTAGGTACACGATGGGTTGGTGGCCAAGCAAGTTGATCGTCATCTTAAACCTCATTGTCTTTTTGGGTTACTCAATGATTGGTCTGGTTGTTGCTGGTCAGATACTCTCCGCTGTATCTTCCAATGGTAGCATGTCTGTGGTCGTTGGTAAGTAGTATACAAGAGCCTGATCAATGTTGCTGACTGCTTAGGTATCGTGATTGTTGCAATCATCGTTTGGGTTGTGACTGCGTTTGGGATACAAATCTTCCACATATACGAACGGTATAAAAGTTCTCGCTGCAGGAGCACGAATGGACGACCATGCTGAAGCCAATGCAGTTACGCGTTTCTTCCACAGCTTATTGCCATCTGCGTTTTGTATGGTGTCGCGGGCTCCAAGTTCGACACCACTACACCCTCGACGGGAGACCCAAGAACAATCATCGGCAACAGGTAACAATTTGCTTTGCTACAGCCACATTGTTCGCTATTTACCTCGACTAACCAAAGCCTAGGATTTCATTTTTCTCTCTTTGTCTCGCAGCCGCCATCACCTACGCCGGTGGCGGTGCTGATTATTTCGTCTATTACCCTGCATCTACATCTCGCCTAGCGTTATTCTTTCTCACTCTCCTCGGTCTCACCGCGTCTTTCACCCTCGCCATCATTGTCGGTATCGGCCTTGCCTCCGCCATACCCTCCTACCCGACCTTCTCCTCCGCCTCCCAAATCAGCCTGGGGTCACTCATCGTCACCGCCCTAGATGAACCACTAGGTAACTTCGGCCGCTTCCTAGGTGTCGTCATCGCACTGGGCTTGATCGCCAATGCCGTGCCACCTACCTACAGCAGCGGCATCGACTTTCAGATCCTGGGCCGATACTTCGCGCGAGTCCCCCGTTTCATCTGGAATACCGTCGGGGTAATCATCTACACGGTCTGCGCGCTTGCCGGTCGTAACCATCTCAGCGATATCTTCACGAATTTCCTGGCGCTGATGGGTTACTGGCTCGCGATTTGGATTGCCATCACCCTCGAGGAACAGCTGATTTTCCGGCGGAAGAGTGGCTATGACTGGACGGCTTGGGATCAGAAGGGAGAACTACCCCATGGTCTCGCGGCGCTGGTGGCGTTCTTGGTGGGGTGGGCGGGTGCGATCCTGTGTATGGCGCAGAAGTGGTACACTGGTCCTATTGCGAGGCTGGTGGGGGAGTATGGTGCTGATGTGAGTATCCTTCCCCTCACAACAAGTCTCATGACTTGAAGTCTATGAAATGGAAAAGTATAGGCTGCTAATTATCGAATACAATAGATCGGGAACTACGTTGGCTTTTCGTGGGCTGCGCTCGTGTACCCTCCGCTCCGATGGCTCGAGCTGAGAAAGTATGGGCGATGATAGCTGAGAAGCAGACACGTTCAGGGGGATATGACGGTACATAGTAGGGAAACCAGAGAAGTGTTATTCAACGCCGCCAGCACCACCAGTACCTACATTGACAACGTAGATACGTTTCATTTATCTCTCTTCGAATAATATACAGGATATATAAGGAATTAAACCGCCTACCTACCAAATATCCAATCAACAGCCAGTGAACCTCCTCTCTACACTCCGTGCGCGACAACATCCCCCATCTCACTCCCCTCCATCCTTCCCCA
>JAABUS010004299.1_pt1 | contig 20832 bp, 24 predicted proteins | sample 5560161 | NCBI WGS metagenome assembly JAABUS01 (sample SAMN10711885, study PRJNA513376) | rock metagenome | isolation source: Antarctica rocks | place: Antarctica: Victoria Land, Trio Nunatak nord | collected 2016-01-04
CGCCACGCCGCCGGGTTATCGGGCGATCGCCTCCGGCGCTCGCGTGGCGGCTGCTCGCCTGGCGCTCGCCACGCCGCCGTAGCCTGACCGGCGGTGTCGGTCTGGTTCGCGTTCAAGGTGCTCGTGGCCCTCGGCGCCTCCCTGCTGCTGGTGCGGATGGGCTTCGCCTTCCTCGGGAGCTTGTCCCGCCCGGTGCCCGAGCCGCCGCCGCCCGGTGAGCTGCGCCGGGTCCGCCTCACCTACCGGTGCAGCATCTGCTCCACCGAGGTCCGCATGACCGCGGCCAACGACCAGGTGCCCGAACCGCCCCGGCACTGCCAGGAGGACATGGACCTGGTCACCCCGGTCGACGACCTCTGACCAGCTTCTGTCACGATCGATCGGCGACCCGGCGGTGAGCGCCGTCCCCAGGCTGTGGACAACCCTGGGGAGCGTCACACGGATGTAACTTCCAGGCCACCGCGCGGGAACCTACCGGTGACCTCAGTGGTATTGGGTGGCGGTGACGATGCCGGCGAGGATCAGGCCCAGGCCGATGAGCAGCCGCCAGTTGCTGGCGTCGCCGAACGGCCAGCCGATGTAGTTGAGGAAGATCACCACCATGCCCAGGCCGAGCAGGGCGAACATCGCCGCCGGCACGTACCACGGGCTCACCTTGGCGTACCGGGGCACGGGCGGGGTGTAGCGGCTCGACTCCGCCGGCGCCGCCTTGCGGGGGTTGCCGCTGCGGGCCGCCGCCTTCGGGTCGACCTTCTTGGCCGCCGCCTTGCCCGCCCGGCCGGCGCCCTTGGCCTGCGTGGGCGAGGATCCGGTGCCCTTGCTCGCCGTCCTCGCCGTCGGCTTGACCGGCGATGACTTGGATCCCGAGGGCCTGGCGCCCGCCGACCGGCCGGCGCCCGTCCGGGCCGGAGCCGGCGAGGTCGGCCGCTCAGGTGGCGTCGTCTCGTCGGACTTCGCCTTCGCCTTGGCTTTCGCCGTGTCGTCGGTCGGCTTACCCCGGGCCGGGGCGGTCGGAGGCGCCCCGGTCTTGCCCGCGGCCGCCGCCGCAGCCGCCTTGCGGGCCGCCGCCTTGGTGGCCGGGGGCTCGGCCGGTGGCGGGGTGGGCTTGTCGGCCATGGGCCGAGGTTAGGGGATGGGTGGCGAGCCGCAGGCCCGGTATCCTGCCGGGGCCATGGGCCCGCGCGTGCTGGTGATCGACAACTACGACTCGTTCGTCTACAACCTCGTGCAGTACCTGGGTGAGCTGGGCGCCGACCCGCTGGTGCACCGCAACGACGCCCTCACCCTCACCGAGATCGACGCCCTCGACCCCGACGCCGTGCTGATCTCCCCCGGGCCAGGGCGCCCCGACGACGCCGGGATCTCGAACGAGGTGATCTCCCACTTCGCCGGTCGACGGCCGGTGCTCGGAGTCTGCCTCGGCCTCCAGTGCATCGGGCAGGTGTTCGGCGGGGAGGTGGTCCGGGCGCCCCAGGTGATGCACGGGAAGACCTCGCTCGTGCGCCACTCTGGCGTCGGCGTGTTCGCCGGGCTCCCCGACCCGCTCGAGGCGACCCGCTACCACTCCCTCGTGGTCGACCGGGCCTCGGTCCCACCCGTCCTCGAGGTCACCGCCGAGACCGACGACGGCCTGGTGATGGGCCTGCGCCACCGGGACCTGGCGGTCGAGGGCGTGCAGTTCCACCCCGAGTCGGTTCTCACCGTGGCCGGCCACGACCTGTTGCGCACGTTCCTCGGACAGGTGGGCGCCCCGGCCTGACCCCCGGTCAGGGGCCGCTGGTCGGCGGCGGCACGGTGGAGGGCGGTTCGGTGGAGGGCGGTTCGGTGGGCGGCGGTTCGGTGGGCGGCGGTTCGGTGGGCGGCGGCTCGGTGGGCGGCGGCTCGGTGGGCGGCGGCAGGGTCGTCGGTGCCTCGGTGCTGGGCGGAGACGTGCTGGGCGGTGCCGTCGTCGGCGGCGGCCCGGACGACACCACCAGCTCGATGGGGGTGTCCACCGGCTGAAGACCGGGTGACGGGTTCTGGCGGATCACCGAACCCTTGGGAACGAGGAGGGCGTTCTCCTGGCGGCTGTTGACGAGCCGGAACCCGGCATCGTTGAGCTGCCGCCGGGCGTCCAGTTCGGGCAGGCCCCTTACGTCGGGGACCGGCTTGGTCTCGGGTGCGGGCGGACCGCTGCTCAGCACCAGGTTGACCGTGGAGCCCTCCTCGACCTCGGTGCCCGGCGCCGGGTCCTGGCTGATGACGATGTCCTCGGGCACGCTGGGGCTCGACTGCCTCGTCGTCTCGAAGCCCAGGTTCGCCTTCTTCAGGGCGCCGGCGGCGGCCATGCCGTTCTCGTTGACCACCGAGGGCACGGCCACCTTGTCGGTGCCGCCGACGATGCCGAGCGTGCGGGCGAAGGCGTACAGCAGGCCCCCGAGGACGAGCAGGAGCACCAGCAGCACGGCGATGAACCAGCCGGTGCGCCGGGGCGGGGTCGCCACCTCGGCGTACACCGGCGGGCGGGGCGAGGCGACGGTGGGAGCCGGGGCGGCCACGGGCTGAGGCACCCGGGGGGCGGGGGCGGCAGTGACCGGCTGGCCCCGCATGAACCGCCGCAGGTCGGTCCGCAGGTCCTCGGCCGAGGCGTAGCGGTCGGCAGGCTGCTTGGCGAGCAACTTGAGGGTGATGGCCTCGTAGGGCTCGGGCACGGCCGGGTTGACCAGGCGGGGCGGCACCGGCCGTTCCTGCACGTGCTTGTAGGCGATGGCCACCGGGCTGTCTCCGGTGAACGGCGTCTGGCCGGTGCCCATCTCGTACATCACCACGCCGAGCGAGTAGAGGTCGCTGCGGGGATCGACGGCATGGCCCTGGGCCTGCTCGGGCGAGAAGTAGGTGGCCGTGCCCATCACCGCACCGGTGCGGGTGAGGTTCTCCTCGGCGCCCCCGGCGATGGCCCGGGCGATTCCGAAGTCGGCCACCTTCACGTGACCGGTGCCGGTGATCATGATGTTGCCCGGCTTGATGTCGCGGTGGACGACGCCGCTGCGGTGGGCGAAGCCGAGGGCGGCGGCCACGTCGGCGGCGATGCCGGCGGCGGCGTCGGGCGGGGGGATGCCCTCGGAGCGCAGGATGTCCGAGAGGCTCTTGCCGTCCACGTACTCCATGACGATGTAGTAGGTGGAGCCCTCCTGGCCCCAGTCGTAGACGCCGACCACGTTCGGGTGGCTCAGGTTGGCGGCGGCCTGCGCCTCCCGGCGGAAGCGGGCCACGAAGGACGGGTCCCCGGCGAACTCGGGGAACAGCACCTTGAGCGCCACCGGGCGGGCCAGGAGCAGGTCACGGGCGAGGAACACCTCGGCCATGCCGCCCCGGGCGATGAGGTGCTGGAGCTCGTAGCGGTCGTTGTAGGTGAGGGTCTCGTGGTCGGTCATGGTCGCTTCAGCCGTGAGCCGGCCGTCGGGTCGGGGGCGGCGAGGTGCCGGCCGGTCGCCGTCACCTACCCACCGGGCCGGGGCGAGAGGATCTTGGTCATGACCGCCTGGGCGATGGGCGCCGCGATCCGGCCACCGGTCGCCTCGCTGGCGCCGGGCTGGCGCTCGACGATCACCGCCACCGCCACCTTGGCGTCCCCGGGCGGGCCGGCGAAGCCGATGATCCAGGTATGGGACTGGGGAGGCGTGGTGCCGAGCTGAGCCGTTCCCGTCTTGCCGCCCACCTCGAAGCCCGGGATGGCGAGCCGCTGCGCCGTCCCCTGCTGGACCACGCCGATCATGGCCCCCCGCATGGCCCCCGCGTTCTGCGGGCTCAGCGGGGTGCGCCACACCCGGGGCGTGTAGGAGGTGAGGACCCTGCCCTGTTCGTCGGTGACCTTGTCGAGCAGGTGGGGCGCCATGATCGTGCCGTTGTTGGCCACGGCCGCCGCGACCAGCGCCATCTGGAGCGGGGTGGCGGAGACGTCGCCCTGGCCGATGGCGGCCCGGGCGATGGGCCCGTTGCCCTGGTTCTGCGGGAACTCGGTGGGGAACCGGGACACCGCGGCGGCCGGGAGGTCGACCGGTGGCCGAGCGTTGAACCCGAACTTCTCGGCGCCGGCCAGCATGCCCAGCGCCCCGATGGTGTCGGCGCCCATGGCGGCGAACCCGCTGTTGCAGGACACCCGGAGGATCTCGGGCAGCGGCCCGCCGCAGCGCTCGCCGCCGAAGTTGTCCAGCTCGTTGTCGGTGAAGTCGATGTCGTAGTCGGTGGCCGGCGGGTAGACGGGCTGGTCCAGGGTGACCCTGCCGCTCTCCAGGCCGGCCGACGCGGTGACCACCTTGAAGGTGGACCCGGGGAAGAACGTCTCCCGGTATGCCTTCGGCAGCAGCGGCTTGCCCGGCGCCGCCTCGAGCATGGCCTTGGCCGTCCCTGCGCCCTGGTCGTGGACGGCGAGGCTGTTCGGGTCGAACGACGGCGTGCTCCAAAGGGCGAGGATCGCCCCGGTCTTGGGGTCGAGGGCCACGACGGAGCCGGCCCGTTCGCCCAGGGCGGCGCGGGCCGCCTCCTGCACGTCCTTGCGGATGGTGATGGCGACGTTGCCGACCCGGTCCCGGTCCACGAACAGGTCCGACATCGTGCTGAGGTCGATCTCGGCGGTGCGCCCGGCCAGCTCGTCGCCGTAGGTCTGCTCGAGGCCGGTGGCCCCGAAGCTGAAGTTCAGGTAGCCGGTCACGTGGGCGAACAGGTCGCGCTCGGGGTATTCCCGCTGGTACTTGAACTGGTCCCGGGACGCGGTCGAGCGGGCCAGCACGACGCCGTCGGCGCTGACGATGTTGCCCCGCGGCCGGCTGAAGGTGGAGACGACCTTGCGGGAGTTGCGGGGGTCGTCGTTCAGCTTGTCGGCCCGCAGCACCTGGATGTAGTTGAGCTGGGCGAACAGCGCGCTGAAGCAGACCAGCAGGGCGACGCCGAGGCGGCGGATCTGGCGGTTCACGCCGGCACCGCCACCCGTTCCCGCTCGACCTCGCGCGCCCGCTCGCGGCGGGACGTCTCGTGGGAGATGCGCAGCAGGAGCGCCAGAAGGACGTAGTTGGCCACCAGCGAGGAGCCGCCGTAGGACACGAACGGCAGGGTGACGCCGGTGAGCGGCAGCAGGCGGGTGACGCCGGCGACGATGATGAAGGTCTGGATGCCGAGCAGGGCGGTGAGCCCGGTGGCCAGCAGCTTGTCGAAGTTGGACTCGGTCTGGGTGGCGATGCGCAGCCCGGCGCCGACCATCAACAGGAACGCCACCAACAGCGCGGTGGCGCCGAAGAGGCCGAGCTCCTCGCCGATGGCGGCGAAGATGAAGTCGTTCTTCACCTCGGGGATCCGCGTGGGGGTGCCGAGGCCGAGTCCGGTGCCACCGATCCCGCCCCATGACAGCGCGTACCAGCCCTGGATGGGCTGGAAGCCCTTGTCGGCGGCGTCGGACCACGGGTTCAGCCAGTAGGTGACCCGGTCCTGCACGTGGGAGAACGACGACCACGCGAGGTAGGAGCCGGCGCCGAAGAGGCCCGCTCCCACCACCAGGTAGGCGGCCTTCTCGGTGGCCACCCACAGCAGCACCATGAACAGGGCGAAGAACAGCAGTGAGGAACCGAGGTCCTTCTCGGCGGTCATCACCACCAGTGACAGCCCCCACGCCAGCAGCACCGGCCCGAGGTGCTTGGGGTCGGGCAGCACGGGGCGGAAGCGGGGCCAGGTGGCCATGGCCAGCAGCTCGCGCTTCTCCACCAGGTAGGCGGCGAAGAACACGGCGAGGGTGATCTTGGCGAACTCGCCGGGCTGGAAGTTCACCGGTCCCAGGCTGACCCAGATGCGGGCCCCGTTGATGACCCTGCCCACGCCGGGCACGAGCGGCAGCATCAGCAGCACGATGCCCACCACCAGGAACGTGTAGCGGTAGCGCTCGAGGTCCCGGGGGCGACGGATGACGGCGAGGGTGAGGACGAACGCCCCGATGCCCACCGCCGTCCACAGCGCCTGGAGGCCGGCGAGGTCCTTGTCGAGGCGGGCGATGAACACGTACCCGATGCCGTTCAGGAGCCCGGCCAGTGGCAGCAGCATCCCGTCGGCCCCCGGAGCGAGGCGGCGGACGGCCAGGTGGGCGGCGAGGAACAGGCCGAGGATGATCCCGAGGAACGGCCCGATGTTCGCCGGGATGGACGCGGTCGTGCCCAGGGAGGCCAACGTGTAGGCCCCGCCGGTGATCACGGCGCCGAGCAGGATCAGGCTCAGTTCGGAGTTGCGGCGGAGCCGCTCGATCATGGCGCGGAGGTGGGGGTCGGCGGCGTGGTCGTGGTCGGCAGGGTGGTCGTCGTCGGCTGGGTCGTGGCGGTCGTGGTCGTAGCGGTCGTGGTCGTGGTCGTGCTGGCGGCTTGGCGGTCCTCGAGGTCGGAGCGGATGCGGTTGGCGAAGCTGCGGGCGTCGGCGAGGGACGCGAAGGTCTGCTTCGAGCGGACCGACTGCACCTGGGCGTCGGTGAGGTCCGACCGCTCGATTCCGGTGCGGGTCTGGACCTCGGGGTCGAAGAACAGCAGGCCTCCGGGCTGGCCCTGGTAGATGGCCACCTCGGTCCCGGCGAAGGCGACGTAGTACGTGCGCTTGGCGTACCAGCCGACGGCCCCGAACGCGACGGCCAGCACTACGAGCACGGCCAGCACGAAGGCCAGCACGCGCCAGGTGAGGTGGCGGGTCCGGGCCCGGTTCAGGTCGTCGTACACGTCGTCGTTGCTGCGACCGAAGGGCAGGGCTTCCTCGCTCGGCGACGGGGCACCGAAGCCGGCCAGGTCGGGCTCGGCCTCGGCGCCGGTCACCGCCGGCACCGCCCGGGTCGGGGCGTCGCCGTCGTGCGGGGGGGCGGCGGTCTGGCCGGCCAGGGCGGCCGATGCCGCCTCGGCACGGTCGTCGTCGACGATGTCGACCACCACGCACGTGATGTTGTCGCGGCCACCGTGGTCGTTGGCCTGGCGGACGAGGTCGTCGGCCGCCTCCTTCGGTTCCGCCAGTCGCCGGAGGGTGGCGGTGATCTGGTCGAGGGTGACCTCGTTGAAGAGGCCGTCGCTGCACAGGAGGAAGCGGTCGCCTTCGTAGGGCACGACCGTGCCGGTGTCGACCTTCACGTCGGCGTCGATGCCCAGGGCCCGGGTGATGATGTTGCGCTGCGGGTGGACCGCGGCCTCGGCGTCGGTGAGCTGGCCGTCGCGGCGCAGGTCCTCGACCAGGTTGTGGTCGGTGCTGAGCTGGAGGAGCTCGCCGTCGCGGTACAGGTAGACCCGCGAGTCGCCCACGTTCACCCAGGCGATCTCGGTGGCGCCGGTCTCGGTCTCGGAGTCGACGAGGGCGATGGCGCACAGGGTGGTGCCCATCCCCCGCAGCGCCGGCTCCTCGCCGGCCCGGGTGAAGACGGCGGCGTTGGCCCGCTTCACGGCGTCGACCAGGGCCTGGGAGGTGGGCTCGGTCGGTGGTGCCGCCTCGAGGGTCTCCACGGCCAGGGCCGAGGCGACCTCGCCGCCTTGGTGGCCGCCCATGCCGTCGGCCACCGCGTAGAGCTGGAGGCGGTCGGCGATCAGGTTCGAGTCCTGGTTGTTCGAGCGGACCCGGCCGGTGTCGGTGGCGGCGCCGACGCGGAAGCCCGTCATGCGAGCTCCATCACGGTGTTGCCCACCTGGAGGCGGTCACCCCGACCCATGACGGTGGGGGCGGTGACCTTCTCGCGGTTCAGCCATGTGCCGTTGGTCGAGCCGAGGTCCTCCACGAACAACCGACCGTCGCGGGCGTACACGCGGGCGTGGAGCTGGGACGCGTAGGTGTCGTCCACGATGACCTGGCACCCCGCCGCCCGCCCCACCGTGAGCTCCTGGCCGAGGGGGTAGGTGCGCCCCCGCTGCTCGGCCGGCTCGACGACGGTGAGGGCGGTGGTTGCGTCCCGCTTGGCCTTGCGTCCCTTGGGCGGTGGCGGGGGGGCGGGCGCCGCCGCCGGGGCCCGGCCCTGCGCCGCGGCCGCCGGTGTCGCTGCCCGTTCGAGCTGCTTGGGGCCCTTGATCTCCACCCAGACGGCCCGCAGCACGCGCAGGAAGAAGAGGTAGAGGAGCACCAGCAGGCACAGCTTGAGGATGGTGAGCAGTTGCTCGGACATCGTCGCAGGAGCCTACCGGCCGCCCACCGGCGACTCGGGCGCCCGGCCGTGGTGGGGGTGGGGTCCCCGGAGGGTCCCCCGGGGGCGTCGTGGTCAGCTCGCTTCGAACCGGATGGCGGTGCTGCCGAAGGTGACCTCGTCGCCGTCCTGGAGCACCTGGTTGGCCACCCGCACCCCGTTGACCCGGCTGCCGTTGGTGCTGTTGAGGTCGACCATCACGTAGCTGGTGCCGTGGGGGCGGATCTCGGCGTGGTTGCGGCTGACGTTCGGATCGCCCAGCACGATGGTCGACCCGGGGCGTCGGCCGATGGTGACGGTGCCCTCGCCGAGGGGGATGCGGTCACCGGTGGGCAGCAGCAGCGAGCCGGCCCCGGCCCCGCCCTGGCCCTCCCTGAGGCGCCCGGTGATCGAGAACGCGCCGGTGCGGATGCCGGGGTCGGCCTCGATGAGCACCACCACCGGCCCGAGGAAGTGGTACCCCTCGTCGCGGGCGTGCTCGCGGGCGGCCTCGGCCAGCTCCCGGCCGAGCGTGTCGGCGATGTCGGCGAACTGCTCGTGGTCCCCGGCGCTGAGCTCGACGGTGAAGTGGTTGGGCACCACCGTGCGGCCCCGCACGTCGACCGAGCGGTTGTCGTCCATCTCCCGGACCAGGCGTCGGCCCAGCTCGACGGGCCGCAGGCCCGAGCGGAACGCCATCGCGAACGTGCCCTCGATCATGCGCTCCAGGCGCCGCTCGACCCCCCTAAGACCCACGGCTGGCAACCCTACCCAGGGGTCTGCGCGGGAACCGCTGAGCTAGAGTCCCCGGGCTACTCGGGCGAGTGGCGGAATTGGCAGACGCGCAGGATTCAGGTTCCTGTGTCCGAAAGGATGTGGGGGTTCAAGTCCCCCCTCGCCCACAAGGTTGTCGGCGGCAACATGCTGGTAGCGGCGTTGGAGCGCCACGTGAGAGGGTGCTCGCGAGCGCCCGTGGTAACAGGTTGGCCGCCACGGTCTGAAAGCACAGGATGACTGGCCGACCGAGCAGGATGGGGTCGTACCGTCTGGCGAGCGACGATTCTGGGGCCAGGACCGCGCTGAAGACGTCGGTGTCGACGACGACTGGGCCGCGGTTGTCGGTCACTCGAGGACGGCTGCGAGGAAGGCTTCGCCTTCTTCGGGGGTGAGATCGTCGATCCCCATCTCGGGATAGGGCGGCAGGGGCCGGGCGCGCCGGAGGAGCTCCTCGACGGGCAACTCGAGGCACTCGGTGGCTGGGTGGTCCGGGTCGTGGTGGGCGGTCGACATCTCGTGGGCCAGTGTACGACGAGGTTCAGGCGTCGGTGCCGAAGATGAGGCGGGCGACGGTCTCGGCGGCGTCGGCCTGCATGGTGGGGGTGACGTGCTGGTAGATGTCCCAGGTGATCTTGGCGCTGGCGTGGCCGAGGCGTTGGGACACGATCTTCACGTCGACGCCAGCGGCGAGGGCGAGGGTGGCCCAGGTGTGCCTCAAGTCGTGCAGGCGGATGCGGGGGAGCCGGTAGCGGCGACGCGGCGCTCGAACGCGTTGGAGAAGTGCTCGGGGTGCTGGGGCTGGCCGTCCGGCCGGTCGAACACGAGGTCATGGTCGAGGTAGTCGGGGCCGAGGAGCAGCCGTTCCTGGGCCCGACGCTTGCGGACGGCGCGCAGGGTGGTGACGGTGGTGGCGTCGATCTCGATCGGTCGGGGCCTGCCCGACTTCGTACGGGGAGCGATTCGCAGCTCGTGGTTGATGGCCGAGACGGTCTGGTAGAGCACGGCCTTGCCACTGTCGAGGTCGACGTCGCCCCAGCGAAGTCCGAGGGCCTCACCGCGCCGGCATCCGGAGGTGGCGAGGAACAGCCACGCTGGCTGGTGCCGGTCGTCGCGGACGAGCTGCAGGAAGCGGGCGAGGGTGGGCGCATCCCAGGTGCGCATCGCCGGGGACTCGGCTTGCGCGGCGCCGGGCGGTTGTGCGGCCCGCGCGACGTTGCGGGCAAGGCGGTCCCAGGCGACGGCTTCGCGGAGGGCCCGGCCGATGATGGTGTGGATGTAGCGGACGGTGCGTGGCGCGAGGCCGCCGGGCTCGCCCGTGGTCGAGGAGATCGGCGTAGAGCCGGTTGAGCATCCGCGTTCCTGGGTGAGCGTCGCCCCAGTACGTGCTGGTGGCTCCGGTGGCTGCACCCGGACCGATCCCAGATCCGCCGTGGCAGAGGCTCAGCGTCAGGCGGCCAAGCGACGGCGGAGCAGGTAGATGTCCATGATCCAGCCGTGGGCTACCCGAGCCTCGGTCCGGGTGCGTTGGATCTGTTCGCTGACCTCGTGGAGCGGCCCGCTGATCAGCAGCTCATCGGGCGTGCCGAGGTAGGCGCCCCAGTAGATGTCGACTGGCTCGGTCACGGTCGTGAACGCGCAGGTGCCGTCGAGCATGACCACCACGTCCCCGCGCTCCGGGATCAGGCCGGCGGCAAGCTGACGCCCAGTGGTGATGTGGACGGCTTCGCCGACGCGGTTCAGGGCGATGCGGTGGCGAGCGGCGAGCACCTGGATGCTGCTGATGCCGGGGATCACCTCGAGGTCGAGGACGACGCGCCCGGTGGCGATGATCTGTTCGATGATGCGCAGCGTGCTGTCGTAGATGGCCGGGTCACCCCAGACCAGAAAGGCTCCGCACTCGTGGGCACCGAGTGCTTCGATGATCGCCTGCTCGTAGACCGCGGCTCGCTGGTCGTGCCACGTTTGCACGGCGGAGCGGTAGTCGTCCGGGCTGCGGTCTCGCTCGGGGTCGTGGAGCTCCACGGTGCGGTACCGGGAGTCGGTCCGGTGGCGGCGGCAGATCTCGGTGCGAAGGGCGGCGAGATCGGCCTTCTCCGGCCCCTTGCCGATCACGAAGAACACGTCGACCTGGTTCAGGGCGTTGATCGCCTGCACCGTGAGGTGGTCGGGGTCGCCGACGCCGATGCCGATGAGGAGCAGCTTCCTCACGTGCGTGCTCCGAGGAGGTGGCCGGTCATCGGACGGTTCCTCTGGGGGATCCGAGCGCGAGCGCGGCGGTGGCGTGGGCGGAACGGGTCGTGCCTACGAGCAACTCGGCCCCGGGCCCCGCGCCCGTCAGTGCACAGCCCTCGGCGACCCGGGCCGCGAAGCCGTCGCCGGGACGCTGCGGTGTGGGGTACTGGTCGAGGAGAGCACCGTCGTCGACGCCGAGGATCAGGGGACCGAACCGGGCGCGGTCGTCGTCCACGAAGCGCATCCTGGTGGCCACGAGGCTGACGGCGTCGAGGCGGACGGCGGCCTGTCCGATGACCTTGTCGACGAGTTCGCGGACTTCCTGTCGGGTTGCTTTCGATGACATCCCGATGCCGAGGACGAGGTGGGTCATGCGGGTCCCCAGCACACGAACACGGGGTTGAGCGGTTCCATGCGCACGCCGACCTCGCCGAGGGGCACGCACCGGTCGACGCGGACCTGGATCATGTTGCCGAGGCGGGCGTGGGCGACGAGCGCCCGGTCGAGGAGGACGTAGGTGGCGACGATGACGCCATCGGGCCGCAGACGGTTGAGGCACTCGTCGAGGACCTCGATGCCCCCTCCGCCGATGAAGACCCGGTCCGGGTCGGGGAGGTCGCCAAGCGCGTCGGGCGCGTGGCCGGTCACCACCGTGATGGTGGCGTCGTGGGCGGCGGCGTTGGCGGCGATCCGCTGGGCGTCCTGCGCCTTGCACTCGATCGAGAACACCTGGAGCCGGGGGGCCAGGGCGGCTGCCTCGATGCCGACGGAGCCGCTCCCGGCGCCGACGTCCCACAGGACGCCGGCGGGGTTGAGGGCGAGCTTGCCGAGCGCCACGGCTCGCACCTCGGCTTTGGTGATCATCCCGTCGCGGTGTGCGAAGGCATCCTCGTTGCGACCCCATCGGACGGTGGGTTCGACGGACACCGCGTGCGATGGAGCGCGCAGCAAGACCACCGACATCGGATCGAAGTGCCCGGTCGCGAGCCCGGTCACGTCGGTGTGGTGAACCGACTCGTCGTCTTCGCCGATGCGGCTCACCACCACGACGTCGCGCTCCTGGCTGTGTTGCAGGAGCGCGACGCCGACCGCCTCGGGAGGGTTGGTGGGATCGGTCAGCACTGCCGCCTTCGGGGCGGAGGTGATGGCAGCGATGGCCGGTTCGAGGGCGCGCCCGTGGGCGGAGACGACGGTGGCGTCGTCCCAGCTCCAACCCTGGGTGGCGAAGGCCAACGCCACCGAAGAGGGCGCCGGGTGGACGCTGACCGCCGTGGGTCCCAGATGATCTGCGAGGGAGCGGGTGATGCCGAAGAACCCGGGGTCGCCCGATGCCAGCACGCACACGCGTCGCCCCTGGCGCCGGTGCTCGTCGATCGTGTCGAAGAGGGCAGGGAGCGGGCCGGTCAGCTTCAGGCGCTCGGCGCTCGGCGCACCCTCGGTGTGGGCGAGGTGGCGCAACGAGCCGACGAGCACATCGGCAGCGGCGACCGCGTGGTGCGCCGCCTTGCCGAACACCTCGCCGCCGACCATGCCGACGATGTCGACCGCGCGCGGGTGGTCGTCAGCCATCGATGCCGGTGTGGGCTCCGGTGCGGAAGCGAGTGGTGTAGGTGGCGGCGTAGACGTGGCTGCGGCGGGGGGGAGCCTCCACGGCGAGCGCCGGCCCGATGAGCAGGATCGTGGTGGCATCGAACCCGGCGGCCTCGACGTCGGCGACGAGGTTGGTGAGCGTGGTGTGCAGGATCCGCTCGTCGGGCCACGACACGCGGTGGGCCGCGACGACGGGTGTCTCGGGGGCCATGTGCGAGGGTCCGTCGACGAGCTCGGTGACGATTGCCCGTACGTGACCGATGGACAGGAACAGCACCAGGGTGCCGCCGGCGGCCGCCGCGGTGGCGAGCGTCTCGGTCGGCGGCATCGACGCGCTGGTGCGCTTGGCGAGCCGGGTCATGACCACGGTCTGGGCGACTCCGGGAACCGTCAGCTCGCACCCTGCCGCCGCAGCGGCTGCCGCCATCGAGGTGACGCCGGGGACGATCTCGAAGTCCTGGTCGTTGCGGCGGCACCAGTCGATCTGCTCGGCGATGGCGCTGTAGATGGCCGTGTCGCCCGAGTGCAGGCGCACGATGGCGGCCTCGGGGTTGGCCTGGTAGACGGCGCAGACCTCGTCATGGGTCATCGTCTTGGAGTCGTGGAGCTCGACGTCGGGCCGGCAGTGGTCGAGGAGGGCCTCGGGGACGAGGGAGGCCGCCCAGATCACGATGTCGGCGGCGGCCAGGCGTTGCGCGCCGCGCAGGGTGATGAGGTCGGCGGCACCGGGTCCGGCGCCGACGAAGGCGATGGTCATCGGTGATCCTCGGCTGGGAGGATGACGGTCGCGAGGTAGGAGATCGGGCCGTCGGGGAGGTGGGCGAGCTCGTCGATCCGCTGGCCGGGCAACCCGATGAGCTCACCGACCCGGGCCTCCTCCAGGCGGCCGGCCGCCTTCGCCCGCGCACGCAGCGGTGCCGCGTCTGGGCTTCCCTTGTAGACCACGACGGTGGTGGCCGGGTCGTCGAGCGCGACGTCGGGCACATGGCCATCGACGACCACGAGGGTCTGCCCGGCGCGGGCCAGTGTGGTGCCGGTGGCGGCGGCCAACGACTGGTACGAGGTGATGCCCGGCACCATCTCGATCGGGACGTTCGGTCGTTGCGCGGCGACCTCGCTGGCGAGGTCGCCGAACACGGACCACATCGACGGGTCGCCCAGGGTCACGACCGCCACGACCTCGGTGGCATCGAGCGCGGCGATGATCGAGCCTGCGGCCGCCACGAGCGAGTCATGCCGGCCTGCCGCATCGGCTGCGATGTCATGGGTGAGGCGCTCGATGGGGACCGTTGGCGCGACACCTCGAGCCACGGTCTCTGCTCGACCGATCGAGCGGGGGGTCCAGGAGACGGCGAAGACCCGGTCGGCAGCGGTGAGCGTGTCCTTGGCCAGCTGGGTGACCTGGAGCGGATCGCCGGGACCGAGCCCGACGCCGATCAGCACGGGTCCCTGGCGGCGCGGTGGAGGAGCGGACCGCGAGGCGGGCTCGGCGCCGACGACTGCGAGGAGCCGCTCGATGGCCTGGCGTATCAGGTCGGCCTCGGCCCGCCCCGAGCGGACCGCGAGCGCAGTGAGGTCACCCTTGAGCTGGTCGGGGAGGTAGATCGATGACTTGTGCACCGCTGGGCAACCTACCGCACGTAGGGTGTACGTAGGGCAGGTGTGGTCTGCTGTTCCCGCCCGCTGCACGCTCGCACGATGTGCTCGGCGATGTCGGGGCGCGCGCCGAAGTGCAGGTGCAGGTAGGAGGCCAGCAGGCGCTCGTTGGCGAAGCCGGCCTGTGAGGAACCGTGGCGGCCGGTCAGGTCCAGGGCATCGCCTGGCGGTTCGACGGTCGAGTAGTGGAACTCGTGGCCCCGTAGCGAGGTGCCGGCAGGACCGAGTGGCGAGTCGACCCGGGTGGTCGCCTGCCGGTAGCCGAGGGTGACCCGGTCACGCACCACCGCGTGGGCGTCGACGACGCCGGCGAGCCGTCGACCTTCGAGGCCCTGGCCGAGCCACACCAGGCCGCCGCACTCGGCCCAGACCACAAGGCCGTCATCCACCCGCCGGCGGAGGTCGGCGAGCAGCGGGGCGTTGTCGCTGAGGGCGTCGACATACACCTCGGGGAACCCGCCGCCCGCGATCAGCCCGATGCAGCCATCGGGGAGGCGGTCGTCGGTGCAAGGATCGAACTCGACGAGCTCGGCGCCCGCGGAGCGCAGCATCTCGAGGTTGTCGGGGTAGCAGAAGCTGAAGGCAGGACCAGCGGCGACGGCGATGCGCGCGTCGCCCACCCATGTGGCCGCCGGCGGTGGTGTCGTGGCCGTGGCGGGAGCGCGGCGCGCAACGGCAAGGATCGCGTCGAGGTCGCAGTGCGCTTCGACCAGGGCAGCCAGCCGGGCCAGCGACGTGGCCACCTCGGCCGGACGCTCGATCACCGGCACCAGCCCGAGATGGCGGTCGCGCCAGGTGAGCCCGGGGTCGCGGCGGAGCACACCGACCACGGGGATGCCCAGCGGCGAGATCGCAGAGCGCAGCATGGCCTCGTGGCTGTCGGAGGCCACCCGGTTCAGGACCACGCCGGCGAGACGGACTCGCGGGTCGAACGTGGCGAAGCCGTGCACGACCGCAGCCACCGAGGTGCTCGCCGATGCGGCGTCGACCACCAGGACGACCGGCGCGTCGAGCCCGACGGCGACATCAGCGGTGGAGGCCGGCGTCGCGTCGGCGGCCCCGTCGAAGAGCCCCATCACCCCCTCGACCACGAGGATGTCGCAGCCCTCGCCCGCCCGCCCGGCCAGGGGTGCCACTGCGTCGGGGCCGCACATCCACGGGTCGAGGTTGCGCGAGGGCCTGCCGGTGGCCAGGGCGTGATAGCCGGGATCGATGAAGTCGGGGCCCACCTTGGCGGCACCGACCCGCAGCCCCCGGGCCCGCAGGGCCGCCATCAACCCGGTGGCGATCGTTGTCTTGCCGACGCCCGAGTGGGTGCCGGCGACCACCACCCGGGGTGCCAGGGTCGGCACTAGTACTCGATGCCCTTGCGGGCACCGATGCCCTGGTCCATGGCGTGCTTGACCTTCACCATCTCGGTCACGGTGTCGGCGATCTCGATCAGCTCCGGTGCCGCGTAGCGGCCCGTCATGACGACGTTGGTGCGCTCGGGGCGCTGGGCGATGACGGTCACCAAGGCCTCGACGGGCACCCAGCCGTACTTCACGATGTAGGTGGCCTCGTCGAGGATGACGAGGTCGTAGCGGCCGCTGGTGATGAGTTCGGCGGCGCGGTCCCAGGCGTGGCGGCCCTTGGCGGCCGTCTCGTCGAGGTCGTTCGACTCCCAGGTGAAGCCGTCGCCGAGGGTGTGCCACTCGATGCCGAGGTGGTCCGCCAGCTTGCGCTCGCCGACCTTCCACTTCTCGCTCTTCACGAACTGGACGACCGTCGCGTCCCAGCCTCGGGCCCAGGCCCGTCCCAGCACGCCCATGGCGGCTGAGCTCTTGCCCTTGCCCGTGCCGGTGTTGATCAGGAACCTCGACGGCTGCGGCATGCGGCGGACCGTACCACCGGTGTAGGGCATGGCACCCTACGTGGGTGGTACGGTCCGCCCCGTGCCCGCCCCCAGCCCGCCATCGGTCGTGCGCGGGGCCTGCCCCAGTGTGGTCGCACCGATGGAGACGGCCGACGGGATGCTGATGCGGGTCCGCCTGCCCGGCGGCGCCATCACACCGGCGGGGATGCGGGCGGTGGCTGACGTGGCGGAGCGGTTCGGTTCCGGCACGGTCGAGCTCACCGCCCGCGCCAACCTCCAGATCCGCGGTCTGCGCGAGGTGGACGTCCCGGCCGCCGCCGCCCACCTCGTCCGCCGCGGGCTGGCCGAGCCGGACCCGGCACGCGACGTGCGTCGAGATGTCATCGGGTCCCCACTGGCCGGTCACGATCCCACAGAGCTGGCCGACGTGGGCGCGGCCGTCGCGGACGTGGCCCGCCTCCTGGCTGCCGCGCCGGGCCTCGATGGCCTGCCACCCAAGTTCTGCGTCGTGCTCGACGGCGGTGGCGCGGCGTCGGTCCGCGGGGTGCCCGCCGACGTCGCCCTGGGGGCGGTCCGCACCGTCGCGGGCGACATCGTGGTGCAGCTGGAGCTCGGTCGACCCCTTGATGACGGCGACGGGCACGTGGTGTGCATCCCCATCGGCAACGTCGCGCCCGTCGTGGTGGCCGCGGCACACCGTTGCGCGCAAGAGGGCGAGCGCATGGCGGCGGTCGTCGAGCGGGTCGGACGGGCCGTCCTCCTCGGCAGCCTCACGAGCGGGATCGAGATCCGCCGCGCGTCAGCGCCCCGACCCCGCGTCGCCACGGCCCCGATCGGCGCGGTGGCGCACGCACGCTCCGACCAGGTGAACCTCGGCGCCGCCCCGCTGCTGGGCCGGACGTCGCCGGCCGCGCTGCGCTCGGTGGCGGCCCTCGTCGAGGTCACCAACGCCCGGGTCCGGTGCACACCGTGGCGGGGGATCGTGCTGCTCGGTGTCGCCCGGACCGACCAGGCAACGGCCATCGCAGAGCTGGCGCGGGCGGGCCTCTCGCCGGACCCCGCGGATCCCGCGCATCTCGTCTCGGCCTGCGTCGGACTCCCCGGCTGCTCATCGTCCCGAGCCGACACCGGGCGTGCCGCACGTGAGCTGCTCGACGCCCCCGGCCCGTTGACCGGTCGGATCCACCTGTCCGGCTGCGAGAAGCGCTGCGGCGCCAACGCCGAGCGCGTCGTGGTCGCCGACGACAACGGCACCTTCGAGATCGGGGCACCGTGAGGCTCGACTACGAGCGTGACGGCGCCGCCATCTACAGGGCGTCCTTCGCCACCATCCGAGCCGAGGCCGACCTCTCCACGACACCGGTTGACCTCGAGGCTGTCGTGGTGCGGATGATCCACGCCAGCGGGATGACCGACCTGCCACCGCTGGTGGCGGCGTCGGACGACTTCGGTTCGGCGGCCCGGGCCGCACTGCGAGCCGGTGCCCCGATCCTGGCCGACTCCCGGATGGTCGCCAACGGCATCACCCGCTCCCGGCTGCCGGCCGACAACCAGATCGTGTGCACCCTCGACCACCCCGACGTGCCAGCGGAGGCTCGGGCCGCAGGCACCACCCGCTCGGCGGCCGCCGTCGACCGCTGGCTTCCGATGGTCGACGGTGCGGTCGCCGTGTTCGGCAACGCGCCCACGGCCCTGTTCCGGCTCCTCGAGCTGGTGCTCGACGGACGGGCCCGTCCGGCTGCGATCATCGGGCTGCCGGTCGGGTTCGTCGGCGCGACGGAGTCCAAGGAGGCACTGGTGACGCTCGGCCACGGCGTGCCGTACCTGATCGTGCGGGGCCGCCGGGGTGGGAGCGCCATGGCCGCCGCGGCGGTCAACGCACTGGCGAGCGACGAGGAGTGACCATGGGGCGGCTGTTCGGCGTGGGTGTCGGTCCGGGCGACCCGGAGCTGATGACCCTCAAGGCACGCAGGGTCCTCGCGTCGTGCTCGGTCATCGCCTACTTCGCCGCCCGGCGCAGCCGGGGGAACGGGTTCACGGTGATCGAGGGCCTGGTCGAGGACCACCACGATCTGCTCAGGCTGACCTACCCGGTCACCACCGAGCCCGTGGATCGCGCCACCTACGAGCGCAGCATCGCCGCCTTCTACGACCGCTCGGCCCAGTCGATCGCGGTCCACCTCGAGGCGGGCCGCGACGTGGCGGTTGTGTGCGAGGGCGACCCGTTCTTCTACGGGAGCTACATGTACATCCATCAGCGCCTGGCCGACCGCTTCCCCACCGAGGTGATCCCGGGGGTCACGTCGGTGTCGGCGGCGGCCGCTGCCGCGGGCCGCCCCCTGGTCTCGATGAACGAGACGCTCACGGTCCTGCCCGGGGTGCTGCCGCCCGACGAGCTCAAGGAGGCCCTCGCCGGCGTCGATGCCGCGGTCGTCATGAAGGTGGGTCGCCGCCTTCCTGCCATCCGTGACGCTGTAGCGGCCTGCGGTCTCGTCGATGGCGCCGTGTACGTCGAGCGGGCCAGCTGCAGCGACGAGTGGGTGCTGCCGCTGGCCGACACCGAGGATGTCGAGGCCCCGTACTTCTCGCTGGTGCTCATCCCGGGCACCGGGATCAGCGAGCGATGATGGGGGAGCAGGGCGGCAGCCTGACCGTGGTCGGGATCGGCCCCGGACGCCTGGACTGGTGCCTCCCCGACGTGGCGGCACGGATCGCCTCGGCCACCGATCTCGTCGGCTACCGCAGCTACCTGGACCTCGTCGCCGTGGAGACGACGGCCCGCCGCCATCCCTCCAACAACCGGGTGGAGGCGGATCGCGCCGTCTTCGCCTTGGACCGTGCCGCCGAAGGCGGTGACGTGGTCGTCGTGTCCTCGGGTGACCCGGGGGTCTTCGCCATGGCCAGCGCGGTGGTCGAGCAGCTCGACCGGTGGCCCGACCGCTGGCGGAATGTCCGCCTGGAGGTGCTGCCCGGCGTGACCGCGGCGCAGGCCCTGGCGTCGCGGGTGGGGGCGCCGTTGGGCCATGACTTCTGCGTGATCTCGCTGTCCGATGTGCTCAAGCCGTGGGAGGTCATCGAGCGGCGTCTCGACGCGGCGGCCGGCGCCGACTTCGTGATCGCGCTGTACAACCCGACATCGCGGCACCGACCCTGGCAGCTGGGCCGTGCTGTCGAGGTGCTGGCCTCCCACCGTGACCCCACCACGCCCGTGGTGGTGGGCCGTGACGTCGGTCGACCCGGCGAGGAGGTCCGGGTCCTCACCCTTGACGAGCTGGCCGAGGCCGGTGCCGACATGCGCACGGTGATCCTGGTCGGGTCGTCCACGACCCGTGTCCTCGAGGGGCGGCCGCTGGGTGCGAGCGTGTACACCCCGCGCTGGTACGGGCTCCCCGCGGGTCAGAGGCCCATGGCCCCGTCCAACCACGCCACCGCGTGATCCACGCCCGACACGATCGTCACGTCGGGCGGGGCCGGACGAGCCACCATCACCACCGGGATCCCGAGCTCACGGGCGGCCACGAGCTTGGCGACGGTGGCCGTGCCACCGGCGTTCTTGGTGACCACCGCGTCGATCTGGTGGTGGCGCAGCAACGCCTGCTCCGAGGCCAGGTCGAACGGGCCCCGCTCGAGGAGGAGCTGATGACGGGCAGGCGCCACCTGAGGGGCGTCGATGGCCCGCACCAGGAACCAGGCATCAAGCTCCGCGAAGGCCCAGGTGCTTTGACGGCCGACCGTGAGCAGCACCCGCCTCGCACCCAGCGAACGCACGGCAGCCGCGGCGGCCGGGAGGTCAGGAACGTCGACCCAACGATCGCCAGGGGTCGGCTCCCAGGGTGGCCGCAGCAGCCGACACGATGGCGTGCCCGTCGCGGCGGCGGCTGCCGCCGCGTTGGAGGGCATGACGGCGGCGAAGGGGTGCGTGACGTCGATGAGGGCGTCGACCGGGTGGTGACGCAGGTGATCGGCGAGCCCCTGCGCGCCACCGAAGCCGCCGGTGCGGGTGCGGCCGGCCCGGCGGGCAGGGGCGGTGGTCACGCCGGCGAGGGAGCTGAGCACGTCCACGCCATGGACCCGCACCAAGAGGTCGGCGAGCCGGGTTGCCTCGGTGGTGCCGGCCAACAGCAGGACGCTCGTCACGTCCCGCATCGTAGAGACGGCCCCGCCCGTCCCCGCTGGTCGCCGCCGGCGAGGGGTCTCCGATGACCCGGCCGCTGCGCCCGCTCATGGTGCTGGGGTGCACGTCGAGCGCCGGCAAGAGCCTGCTCGTGACAGCGCTCGCCCGCTGGTTCGCCCGCCAGGGCGTCGACGTGGTGCCGTTCAAGGCGCAGAACATGTCGAACAACGCCCGCGTCGTCGCCGGCGGCGAGATCGGCGTGGCCCAGTGGCTCCAAGCCCGCGCCGCGGGGCTCGAGGCGACGACCGACATGAACCCCGTGCTCCTCAAGCCCGAGGCCGACACCCGCAGCCAGGTCGTGGTCACCGGCCAGGCCCGCCACGACCTCACCGCCATGCCGTGGCGCGACCGGGGACCGCACCTGTGGCCGGCGATGGCCGACGCCTTCGACCGCCTGCACGCGGCCCACGACCT
>JAABUS010004300.1_pt1 | contig 20830 bp, 20 predicted proteins | sample 5560161 | NCBI WGS metagenome assembly JAABUS01 (sample SAMN10711885, study PRJNA513376) | rock metagenome | isolation source: Antarctica rocks | place: Antarctica: Victoria Land, Trio Nunatak nord | collected 2016-01-04
TCGTTTGAGGACCGTTATGGGAAATCTGACAACCGAAGGTCAGGTACTTTCGGCAGTCTCTGCCAGGACAGAAGGCATGTCAATAGGTGGGACCAATGTCGCGTTATTCTGGTCGGGCACCTCGGAACGGGGTGATCGCACGCTATGGCTAGTGAGAACGACCGAGCGTGATAGACAGCGAGCCGTTGATCGGTCAGGGACACGGATCGCGCTGTCATCGCTACGAGCGCCGGTCGGCCAGCCATTGCTCTGGAATGCAGCCAGCCAGATCCGAAAGCGGGAGACAGCGTCCCCCCAGGGACCGGACTCCTTCTGGCTGCGCCTCGACGGGACGCGTCACAAGCACGGCCTCGTCGCTCCGGGCGCGAGCGGTGGCGGCCTCTCGGATCTGCCGATGCGCTACGCCGTTGGCAGAGTGCACGGCATCGTGGTCGCCGGCGCGGCGCCGTTCGATGTCCCTGGTCTGGTTGACACCTGTGAAAACCTCAACCAGATGGCTACTGGATGGTTTCGAAATGATGGAGAACGGGGGCGGATCAGCGGCGGACCCGCTCCTGAACGACTGCGGCGCATGAGTCGACGACGGCCGATCCGGAGCGTCCTGCGGATCGTGGTCGGTCGCACCAGCACCACCCAACCGTGCCATCCGTCCATGGTCGGGTTCGATCACGAGACGATCGGCCGTCTACGGCGAATCTTGGTCGGATGGCTTGGTCAAGGCCCAACGTCTGATCACGCCCCCGTCATCGAAACCGGTGAGAACGCGGCTATTCCGTGACGCCAGCCGCGGCGATGACGTGCGTTGGGCGCAGGCGAACCAGCAGTTCGCCCGGCTGGGCGTTGCGCCGGCCGAAAGCCTCCCCCTGATCGGCGCCCATGTACCGGCTACCGATCCGGATCGCCCAGGGCAGCATCTCATCGAGGTCGTCGCTGAGCTCGACGGTCCCCTCGACCAGGACGAAGGCGAAGGGTGGGCGCTCGTCGTCGACCGCGAGCATGACCCGGTGGTCGCGACGCATCGTCCGGCCCTTGATCGTCTCCGCGCCGGTGTTCAGGATCAGGTCGAACCCCCACTCGTTGTCGACCTCGTCCAGGACGTACCAGACGGGCGCGACGTGGGGCCGGCCGTCGGCGCGGACGGTTGCCAGCTTGGCGGTTCGGGTGCCAGCGCTGAGAAAGGCCCGGATCTCGTCCGGTGACATCGCGTGGGACATGCTACTTCCCTCCACCATCCAACGACGACGAACCGCCCTTTGGTCGACGGACCAGCACGATCCGGGCCGAACCTCCCGGTTGAATGGGAGAGATCCACCAATGGGTCGCGAGCGGCAGGAGCCCCGCTGACGATCCATCGGCTGGAGGCACCATCAGCCTGTGTACGCCATCCATCCGGCCGACCAGAAAGGCTTGCGTTGGGGCTGCCTGCTCATGGATGCCGACGCGGCTCCCTTCCCTGGGCACCGGCGAGCCGAAGCCGCCGGAGCGGCTGAGTGAGTGGGTGAGCCGGCGGGTGCCCTCTGGGCGCGGCTGGGGATGGGGTCTGCTTGGCAACCAAGCGGCTCCCGCGTCACCCGCTCTAGTCGGCGACCGCGGCCAGCGCCACCCGGCGCTCGGTCGCGAGGCGGAGCCGCTCGATCCGCTCGGCGATCTGGACTGGCGTCGGCTTGACGACGTCGGTGATCAGCCCACGGGCCTCGGCCCAGCGCAGGACGTAGGCGGTCAGATCGTACTCCCGCCAGCCAATGCCGTGGTAGGCCATCTTCGGGAAGGCGTGATGTTTGTTGTGATTGCCTTCCCCCTGGGTAAGCAGGGCGATGAACGTGTTGTTCCGGCTCTCGTCGTCGGTCTCGAACCGGCGCTGCCCGTACATGTGACAGATGGAGTTGACCGCGAAGGTCGCGTGGTTGACCAGCAGCATCCGCACGACGCCTCCCCAGACCACGCCCTGCCAGCCGGCGACCAGGCCCGGCGCCAGCAGCCCCGCGCCGAGGATCGCGAGGTAGTGATCATCGATCCACCGGACGGTCGCGCTGCCGGCCCGGATCCGTTCGACGTGCTTCGTGGTGGTTGGCGACGGCTCCTCGTAGAGCCAGCCCACCTGGGCGTGGACGAACCCCCGGAGCACGCCGCGCCAGTCGTCGTCGAAATCCACGTGCGGCGAGTGGGGATCCCCCGGTTTGTCGGTGTGGCTGTGGTGCGTCGTATGGGTCCCGGCCCACTGGCTCGGTGGTCCCTGACCGGCCATCGCCCCCGCCAGCAGCACGATGGCTTCGAGACGTGGGGACGTCGTGCGATAGGACCGGTGGGTCAGGAGCCGGTGGTAACCCGCCGTGACACCGAGACCGGCGATAACGTAGCCGCCAGCCAGCGCCGCGACTGCCCGTGGGTCGATGGATCGCCGGTGGACGGCGTAGCCCAGCGCGACGGGAAGGGTAACCATCGGTCCGACCATCCAGACGGTGATCGCCGACCGTTTGATCGCGCCCCGGTCGGGCATGCTCCAGGAGCGGTGCGTGATGGAGGTCAGGACGGTCCGACGGACTCCCTGGAAGCGCTGGCCAATCGACGCCCACGAGCGGCCAGTGGTCGGAGCGGATGGGGTCATCAACAGACTTTCCGGTGCAAGGGTGTACCTGATCGCGGTCAGGCTTCGTTGGGGGAAGCACGTCCGGGTCCACGATGAACCAGGCCACTGTCTTCGTTTTACCAGGCAGACGACGACATGATGTCGTGATCGCACGATTGCAATGGAATTGGAGGCCGACGTGACTTCCGGTTGCGCGATCGCGTCGCTGACCCTGCCGGGCCGCTGGATGCGCGTCAGCCGGTCACTCAGCCACCGGTCGTGACGGCCCGCAGGTCGAGGACGGCATCGGTCAGCCAGGCCGAGAGGACGCAACAGATCAGCAGCAGCACGACGACCAATACCCAGCACCCCGCTCGCAGACGCCGGCCGGCCGGTGGTCGGTGGCCCGCCAGCCCGCTCGGACCCGGATCCGCTCGCCACCGGGGCGCGAGAGGGGCCGGCCCCCCGGTCTCCAACTGCTCGTCGATGGATGCCGCCGGAGTCGGCTCAACGGGATCCATCGAGGCGTCAGGCCCGCCGGTGCGGGTCACTGGCGGGCCCCCGAACGCGCAACGCGGGCTTCCGGGGGTGGCGAAGCGCACGGCTCGACATGCCAGATCACCTCGGCTCCACCGGACAGCGCCATCTCCGCGACGAAGTCGGTGAGTTCATCTGGCGTCACGTAGTAGTCGTTCTCGTGCGGGATCAACTCGTCCGATTCCAGCCGGGTCCGGATCAGGTAGAACGCTGGACGCGCCGCCCGCGCCTGGGCCAGCGGAGCCCCGTGCCGGTAATGGTAGCGGCTTCCGCGGGCGGCACTGACCCAGTCGACGTCGGCCCAGCCGCTGCCGTCGGGGTTGTCCGGCACCCAAAGCCGGTCGCTGATCGCGCGCTTCTGCTCCGGGGTCATCCGCTCGTCCCGTTGGTGCCGTCCGGTCGGTTGCGCATCGTCACTCCAGCCGGTCGATCACGGGCTGGGCCAGCCCGACGATCAGCTCGACGGCTTCATTGAAGGCATCGCTGTTGGCGCCGGCCGGCTGGACCCGGATGTGGAGCTCGATGTCGTCGTGCAGCGTGATTCGGCGCCAGGTGTCCGTCGGCGGAGCGACCTGGATGCCGAGCGCCGCCTCGACGTCGCTATCGGACATCTCGCCAAGCCGGTCACGGATCTCCTCGAGCGGGTGACGCTCGTCCTTGAGCCGGGCGATCAGCCGGAGCCGGAGCAGGTGTCCGAGATCATACGTCGCCGATGGCCCGCGGCCATAGGCGGGCGCCAGCAACCCACGGCTGATGTAGTAGCGGATCGTCCGGATCGGGATGCCAGTCTCCTCTTCCAGTTCCGAGATCTCGTAGCGGTACCGCGGAACTCGGGCGGGCGGGCGGCTGGTCCGGCCGATCGGTGGTGTCCGGCCGCTGGTCGATGCCGCCCTCCGGTTGCCTCCGGCCCCGGACGGTTCTGGCCGCAGCGGAGCGGGTCCGGGGCGATCGTCGTCGTAGCTCGCCATGGCCTCTCCAGTCCTGTTGCCTGCCCGAGCGCCGGCCAGTGACCAGCCGTTCGCACCGTCATGGTGGAGCATCGAGTGGGTCATCGCAATGTTCGGTCGTCTGGACGCCATGGCGGGATCGACGACGTCGGGCGAACGGGCGGGATCGGCACCGCAAATGCGTAGAAAGGTCGCGAAGCAAGGGACTTCCGCCAGGCGACTCCGCGGCGGGATGCCAGCCACCACCCGCCGTGATGACGGACGACGGGGATTCAGGAGAGACGCAATGACCGACACGAGCAGCAATCAGACCCGCGACGCGCTGGCCGACCTCGACCGCGACCTCGACGCGGCTGAGCTCGCCGTCGCCACCGAGATCCGCGACGGCGAGATCGTCCTGAGCGGCATGGTCGGGTCGGACGAGGATGTGCAAGCCGCGGTCGATCTCGCCCAGCCCTACGCGGACGAGCTCGGGCTGCGGGTCAACCCCGGGCTGGAGGTCGAGGTCGTCGGGCCGGAGGACGCCTTCGAGGACGACGATCGGGCCGCCCAGGGGTTCGGCGATCTCAACGCCATCCGGGCCGACGGCGATGATACCGTCCGGATCGACGCCGGCAACGACGATGACGAGCGGGCAGGCAGCGACGAGTCCGCCGGGTACGACGGCGAACTCGAGGCGGAGGATGTCATCTCGCTCGACGCGAACTTCACCGACGATCCCGGCACGACCAACGTCATCGACGTCGTCGAGAACGGAGCGACGTACTTCCCGCCGACCGACCCGCCGACGGCCCGGGTGGATGACAACGATGGTTTCGCGATCCTGAACGGATTCTCGAATTCTTCGACCGATGTCATCGACGCTGATGCCACCCTGCCGGAGGACGACACCCTTCGCGTCCTGACCGACGACGAGCTGGCCGACTACGTCCGGCGCGAGTTGCGCGAGGACGCCATCACCACCGACCTGCCGATCCACGTCACCGCGCGGGGGAGCACGGTCACGCTTCGTGGCGAGGTCGACACGCTCGAGGATGCCGAGAATGCCGAAGCGGTCGCCTACGAAGTGCCGGCCGTCGTCGAGGTCCGGGAGGAACTGACGATCCGCGGAATCGCCGAGAGCGACCCACCCGACCGTCTCTAACACCTCGCCGGGCAATCGGGTCCCCGGATCAGGGCGTGGCCCGTCGGCTCCGGCCGGACCATCGTGGGAGATGGCCGACGCCGTTTGGTAGCGTGCTCGCGCCCGTCACGCTGGTCCGCGTGCTACGCTCCCGGAAGTCCAAGCTCGATGACGAGCCCGTAAGGGGTGCAGGTAATGGAACAGACTCACGTGCCGGTCGCCAATCCGTTCGAGGATCTGGCGCTGGATCGGCTTCGCAGCCGGACCAGCGCCAAGTGGCGGTACTATCCCGACGACGTCCTCCCGCTCTGGGTTGCCGAGATGGACGCGGCCGTCGCGCCGCCGATCGTCGATGCAGTCCATGAGGCCCTGGCCAACGGGGACACGGGCTATCCCGCCGGGCACGCCTACGCCGAGGCGATGGCCGGGTTCGCCGCCGACCGCTGGGGCTGGACCTTCGACCCGGAAACGACCGCGAAGGTCACGGATGTCATGACCGGAATCCTCGAGGTGATTCGGGTCATCAGTCCCGACGACGAGGCGATCGTCCTGACGCCGCCGGTCTACCCACCGTTCTACGGCGTAGCCAGGACGCTCGGCCGGACCGTCGTCGAGGCCCGGCTGGACGCCGACGACCGGCTCGACCCGGCGACGCTGGAGTCAGCATTCGCGGAGGCGACCGCGGGCGGCCGTCGGGCGATCCTGATCCTGTCCAATCCCCATAACCCAACCGGGACGGTTCACACGCGGGCCGAACTCGAGGACGTCGCCCGGCTCGCCCGGCAGTACGGTGTCCGTGTGATCGCCGACGAGATCCACGCCCCACTGCAGATGCCGACTTCGACCTTCACGCCGTACCTGACGGCCGCGAATACGGAGCCGGACTTCGCCGTCTCGTCGGCGTCCAAGGGCTGGAACCTCGCCGGCTTCAAGGCCGCCCTGATCGTTCCCGGCGCCGATTCCGCCGCCGATCTCGAGACGCTCTCGACGCGGATGGGCAACCACCCTGGCCACATCGGTCTGATCGCTCACACCGCCGCCTACGATCACGCCCGGCCGTGGCTGGGAGCGGCCGTCGCTGGGATCGACGCGAACCGGCACGCGCTGACGGGGCTGCTGCGTGAGCACCTGCCCAACGCCCGCTACCGCCCGCCGGAGAGCACCTACCTCGCCTGGATCGACTGCCGGGCGCTCGGTCTCGGGGACGACCCGGCGGAGGCGTTCCTCGATCGGGGCCGGGTCGCGCTCAGTTCCGGCATGGGCTTCGGCGCTGGCGGGGCCGGTTTCGTCCGGCTCAATCTCGCGACGTCGCCCGCGATCATGACCGAGGCGGTGACCCGCATGGCTTCGGTCCGGACGACGACGGCGGACTAAGGGCCCGACGCCGAGACGCCGTGCCCCCGAGGCCGCCGCTCCTCGGCCGGCCGGCCGGCCGCGACCTGCCGGGACTACCCCCGGACCACACCGAGCGTCCGGCGGACCTCGCCCAGGTGGTAGGCGCAGTGGCCGGCCATCGCGATCCCGCCCTGGAGTGCCTGGGGATGTGACCAACTGGATGGCTGCGCGACCAGTTCCTGGAGTGCGTCGTACGATGAGCGGAGTTTCTCCCGCAGGGCCTTCCACTCAGCCTCATCGACCGCGCCGACCCGCCAGCTTCCGTCCCAGTCGACCTTGCCCGGGTTCTCATCACGCAGGTACTGCAGCGCCACATCGATGTAGAAGGCCGTGACCTCGGCGGCGATGTTGGAGATCCCGTTGGCGGCTGGCCGTGACGCTTCCTCGGCCGAGATCGTCGGCAGGGTCTCGAAGAACGCGTCACCCGCGTCCAGCATTGTGCTGGGGCGAGGGACCGTCTCGAACAGCTCGCGCAGCGTCGCGGACAGGGCATCGGTGAATGTCTTCAGTGGGACCGTCTGTTGCTCGCTCATGCCCGATGATCCTTCTCGTGCGAACGCTCGTGCGGCCGGCTGCCGGTACGACTGGCACCGCCCACGGTAGCCGGCAATGCGGCCAGTCGATGGCCTGATTTCGACGGCGTTCCCCACGGCCAATAATGAGCGGCGATCTCTCCGTAATCCTGCGGATAGACGCCCAGTCGGCATTCACGTAGATTGTCGCGGGAGTGGCATCGCGACGCTCGACGCAGTGGTCGCCCGGCCCACGCGCCTTGGTCAGATCATAGTGGGGTACCCCAATGAACATCAGCAGGTTCGATTCCCTGAGCCGTTCGTTCTCCGCCCGGCTGTCCCGCCGCGCGGCGATCCAGGCCTCGGGCGTCGCCGCCGGCTTTGCCACCGCGTCGCCGTTCCGCGCCGCCGCCCAGGACATTCCGGCGACGCCCGATCCCCTGACCAATGATGCGACCTTCCTCTTCGTCCAGTCCGCCACGAGCGGCACCTTCGCCGCCAATCCCGCCGCCGGGACGCCTTCGGCTGGCGGCACCCCGACAGCCGGCGGTGGGGCCGACTACCTGCTCACGCTCAGCGGACACACCGGCAATACGATCTTCTTCTCCGACCGTCCCGAGCGAATCTTCGGCGAGGCACCGACGGAGCGGTTCCTCGACGGCCTCGGCTTCGCGGCTACTAACCCGCCCAATGCCGCCCTGGTCACCAACGACGAGAACGGCAACGAGGACGTGCTCGTCGTCGAGCTCTTTGACCCCAGCTACGACGCCGACGCCGGGACCGTTACCTACGGGGTGAATCTGCTCAGCGACTACGAGGGTGGGCTGGACTTCGTCGCCAGCCGGCAGCGGGACCTGGCACCAGAGTTTGGGGCGGTCAGCCTGTTCATCGACGACTGCTCCGATGTCTCCGGCTGCCTCGACTATCCGGCCAATGCCAAGGACTCCGTCTACGTCGGTCCGCTGCCGGATGGTACGCCAAGCGGCCAGTGCTGGTCATGGAGCTCGTTCAGCTGCAACCCCTGCTCGGGCTGGAGTCAGCAGGACTACGACAACGCCTGTAACAACGCCTACCCCGACCAGTGCAACGGCCTCTGTTTCGTCGACCTGGGGTAGGAATCGGGTCGCATCCCCTCAGGCTCTTCAGTGGCTGGCGACCCCATCATCCATCGCGAGTCATGCCCTGGGCCGCTATCAGTCGCCGGAGCCGTCCGAGTTGGACATGCTTTGGAGACCGGCCGGGCTTCGGCATGACAGGGCCGGCCAACCCGGCACTCATGACCAGGGACGACGAAGGCAACGTGGTCGTCGGGCTACCCCTATCGAGCTACGACAGGGGCCGGCGGTGATGTGCGGGATCGGCCGGACGTCGTTGCCGGATGGCAGCGGGGCAAGGATCCGGGGTAGTGCTTGCGGGAGATGAGTCTGCTCATCCCCTAGTTCCAACTGGGCAGTTCCGTACCCGACTGATCCGTCCATGGCTGGCGACTGGCAGACCGAGCCAGCGTCAGCCTCACGTCGTGTCTACAGGACACGGTGCGACAACCTGGTGCCGCCGTCTGGCACCGCTTTGCGCTGCCTGGCTCCGTTTGGGACGCTGTCCTGAGCCGTTAGCAGCGCAACCTCATATCATCCGTGGAATCTCAGTCGCTGCGCCTTGAAGATCAGAATGTCTGTCGGCTGATCAGGAGTCATGCCCGTGGATCTCGTCTTGCTCCTTGCTCGCCTACTTCTCACCGGCGTCTTCGTCGTTGCCGGGCTGGCCAAGCTCGCCGACCTTTCGGGGTCGCGCAAGGCCGTCCGCGACTTCGGCGTTCCGGAGCGGGTGGCGCCGGTGTTCGGCGTGCTGCTCCCAATCATGGAGCTCGTCGCCGCCGTCGCGCTGCTGCCGCTCCCAACGGCCCGGTGGGGGGCGCTCCTGGCGCTGGCCCTGCTGTTGGCCTTCATCGGTGGGATCGGCTACAACCTCGCCCGTGGCCGCACCCCGGATTGCCACTGCTTCGGCCAGATCCACTCGGCCCCGGCTGGCTGGCCGACCATCGCCCGGAACGGCACCCTGGCGCTGGTGGCGCTGTTCATCGTTCTGGGCGGATGGGGCGACCCGGGCTACAGCACCGTCGCCTGGCTGACGGACCTCTCAGCGGCGGGAACCACGCTGGTGATCGGCGGGCTGGCCGCCGTCGCGGTCCTCGCCCTGATGGCCTGGGTCTGCGTGAACCTGATCGGCCAGAACGGGCGCCTACTGCTGCGCGTCGAGGCCATCGAGGAAGCGATGGCCTCGGGTGGTTCGGCCCCGTTCGCCCCCGCGGCTCCGCCGACTCGAACCGCCGCCACGCCGCGGCCCGCCAGCCTGGGCCTGCCGCTCGGCACGCCGGCGCCCGCCTTCACCCTGACCGATCTCGATGACCGGCCGGTGTCGCTGGAGACGCTGCGCGCGGGAGGGAAGGCGGCGCTGCTGCTCTTCACCGATCCGAATTGCGGTCCCTGCAACCAGGTCATGCGGGAGGTCGCTCGCTGGGAACAGGCTTTCGCGGGGCGAATGTCGATCGTGGTGTTGAGCCGGGGTTCGCGGGAGGCTAACCTCGCCAAGCGGGACGAGCACGGCCTGACCACCCTGCTGATCCAGCCCAACCGGGAAACCGCCGACGCCTACCGGGTGCAAGGCACGCCCGCCGCGGTCTTCATCGCGGCCAACGGCACTATCGGGGCGCCGGCTGCCGGTGGGATCGACGCCGTGCGGGCGTTGGTCGCGAGTCTGGCTCAGGACGCTGCCACCCCTTCACCGGCGCCGGCTTCGCCCGTCGCTCCACGGGCCGTTCCATCGAACGATGCCCCGGAGTTCCGGCTCCCGGACCTCGCGGGCAAGTCAGTCTCACTGACCGATCTTCGAGCACTCGGGTTACCGGTGATCCTGTACTTCACCGACCCGCAGTGCGACCCCTGCGATGTCCTGCTCCCGGACCTCGGCCGCTGGCAGCGGGACTACGGCGACCGGATCACGGTTGCGCTGGTCAGCCGGGGCACGCCGGAGTCCAACCTCGCCAAGACCCAGGCCCAGGGGATCGTCAACGTCCTTCTGCAACAGGACATGGAACTGATCGAGGCGTATGGCATCACCCAGGCGCCCGCGGTCGTCGTCGTCCAGCCCGACGGCAGGCGGGAAGGCGCTCCCGCCTACGGCGAGCTGCCGATCCGGATTTGCGTCGCCCGGGCCGCCGACGCCCCGGAGCTCCGGCCCGAGGCGCCCCCGGCTCCCGCCGAGCCAGGGCCGAGGATCGCGATGGGGGACGTGGTCCCGTCGATCCAGCTCCCGGCCATTGGCGGCGAGCTGGCCGACCTCTCCAACGTCCGTGGAGCCGAGACGGTCCTGCTGTTCTGGAGCCCGACCTGCGGCTACTGCCGCCGGATGGTGGACGACCTCAAGGCCTGGGAGGCCGACCGCCCGGTGGGGGCGCCTCGTCTCGTGGTCGTCTCGACCGGGACGGCCGAGATGACCGCGGCTCACGGCTTCCGCTCCCCCGTCGTCCTCGACCACGGCATCGGGGTCGGCCGCCGGTTCGGGGCCAACGGGACTCCCGCCGCCGTCCGGATCGACGCCCAGGGCCGTGTCGCCTCGCCTGTCTCGCCCGGCGTCACGGCCGTCCTTGGCCTGCTGCGGGCGGGCGTGCCGGCTTCCGCGGGCACGGTGCCGTCCGCCGCCGTAGTCGCCAGCAATGGCCACGGCGGCCTGCCGACCTCGATCCGCGACTAGCCAGCCCCCTCGACCAGTCCGGCCCGGAGCGCGCCTTCAGGCCGGACTAGTGTGCCAGTTTTCGTCCCGCCAGCCGATCATCGGACCGGCGACCAACCGGCTATTGTGATCATGGGAACCCTGCGATAGATTGCGCGGCGTACGGTGCCGACAACGTTGGCGCATCATCCGCGCAATGCGTTCCAGGAAGGGATCTCCTCACCGATGGATGTTGCACGTCTCGATCGCATCACCCGCTCCCTGACGGCCCGTCTCTCCCGCCGGACGGCTCTCCGGGCGTCCGGGCTCGGCCTCGCCGCCGGGCTGGCAGGTGCCTCGCCGCTCCGCGCCAGCGCACAGGACGCGACCGCCACGCCCTCGACCGCCGAGGTGCTTACCAACGACGCCTTCCTCTTCGTCCAGTCAGCCACCAGCGGGACCTTCGCCGCCAATCCCGGCGCCGGCACGCCCACGGCCGATGGCACACCAGTCGCCGGTGGCGGCGCCGCCTACCTGCTCACCCTCAGCGGCCACACCGGCAGCACCGTCTTCTTCTCCGACCGCCCCGAGCGCATCTTCGGCGCGGCGCCGACGCAGCGATTCCTCGACGGCCTCGGCTTCGGCATCGCCAACCCGCCCAACGCGGCGCTGGTCACCAACGACGAGGACGGCAACGAGGACATCCTCGTCGCGGAGCTGGTCGACCCGACGTATGACGCCAGCGCCGGGACCGTCACCTACGGCGTGAACCTGCTCGGTGACTACGAGGGCGGCCTCGGATTCGCGGCGAGCCGGCAACGGGACCAGGACCTGGCGCCGAGCTTCGGGAACGCCAGTCTGTTCATCGACGACTGCCCGGATGCCGACCCGCTCGACTGCCTGCTCGACTGCGCCGTCGTTGGTGACCTGGGGGACCGGGGGAACTGCTGGTCCTGGTCGGATTTCCGCTGCGAGCCCTGCAGCGGCGGCTGGGACGGCACGGCGCAGGAGTGCAACCAGCAGATCGCGGCCTGCGACGGCAGTTGTGTCACCGACGGCCTCGGTTGTGTGGGCGCGGGGTAGCGGTCGATTCTCGACGAAGTGCGGGCATGGCCAGCGCTGGCGATCGATAGCCGGCGACAGGGCTGGCCACGCGCTACATGTCGTGCGGTCCGCGTTCCGCGGGCCAGGGTCACGGTTCCGTCCGTCATCGCCCGCGCAGGAAGGAAACCGATCGATGCGCCGTTCCCTTATCGCCGTTGCGTGCTTCCTCACGTTCGGTCCTGGTGTCTGGCTCCTGCCCGCCAACGCTCAGGACGCCACGCCCGCCGCGACACCGGGTGTCGCCTCCTCCCCGGCGGCGGGCTGCGTCGCGGGGACCGAGGAGCAGAACGTCGCCCTTGCCCGGCGGTGGTTCGCGGTCTGGGGCTCTCCGGACGCCGCCGGGTTCGAGGCCATCGCCCAGCCCGATATCGTCCATCACTGGGGTGTGGGCGAGGACACCACGAGCGTGGCGGACCTGCGGGCCCGAACCCAGGTCTTCACGTCGGCGTTCCCCGACCCCCGGATCACGCTCGATCAGGTCATTGCCGACGGCGACTACGTCGTCGTCCGCTGGACCCACACCGCCACCCAGACCGGCCAGTTCTTCGACCTCGAGCCGAGCGGCATCCAGGCGACCTGGACCGGAATCAACATCTTCCGGTTCGAGTGCGGCCGGATCGCCGAGAGCTGGAACGAGTTCGACGCCGTCGGGCTCAGGGCGCAGCTGACGGGGATGACGGACCCGATCGCCGGCGACCTCGCGACGCCCTCCGTACCCGCTACACCCGTCGCCGACTGCGCACCAACCAGTGAGCGGGATGCTGTCGATGTGGCTCTCCAGTGGGCCGGCGTCTGGGGATCCGGCGACGTCGACCTCTTCGACGAGCTGGCGGCTCCGGCATCCGTCCATCACTGGGGCCTGGGCCAGGACACGATGTCCCTCCAGGATTTCAAGGACCGGATCGGCGCCTTCTTCGCCGCCGTCCCGGACATGCACAGCACTACCGAGGCGCCCATCGTCGAGGGTAACCTGGTGGCGATTCGCTGGACCAACACTGGAACGCAGACCGGACCGCTCTTCGGCTTCGAGCCGACCGGCGCCTCGCTTACCTGGACGGGAATCAACATCTTCCGGGTGGAGTGCGGCCAGATCGTCGAGAGCTGGAGCGAGGCTGACGGTCTTGGGCTCCGGGCCCAGCTGGAGGCTGCTTCCGGCGCCGCGACGCCCGCCGCCTGACCTCGCCCATTGGAGGGCTGACCTAACGCCAAGCCGAGGCCAGCCGACAGCCGGCACCCCAGGGCGATGTCCTAGGTGCCGGCTGTTTTGTGTCCATTCACCGTGTCATGCTTCCGGGACGACGCGCTGACCGGTGACGGGCCGGGTGGCGGACCCTGGCCCGGTGCAAAGGAGATCGGCGATGGCGTTGCCCCGGACGATGAAGGCGATCCGCACCTGGGGACCACGGGACTACCGGCTGGAGGAAGTTGCCGTCCCCGAGGTCGGCCCTGGCGAGGTGCTGATCGAGGTCGAGGCGGTCGGCATCTGCGCGTCGGACGTGAAGTGCTGGCAGGGCGGCGGGCACTTCTGGCCGTCCGACGATGGGCCCGGCTACGTCGAAGCGCCCGCCATTGCCGGCCACGAGTTCAGCGGCTACATCGTCGCGCTCGGTGAACGCGCTGCCGAGCGCCACGGTGTCGCCCTTGGGGACCGCGTCGTCGCCGAGCAGATCGTTCCCTGTGAATCCTGCCGGTTCTGTCGTGACGGCCATTACTGGATGTGCCAGCGTTCGTGGATCTTCGGCTTCAAGCAGGTGCTCGACGGTGGAATGGCGCGGTACTGCCGCCTACCAAAGGAATCGCGCATCCATCAGGTGCCAGCGTCGCTCAGCGTCGAGGCGGCCGCCTACATCGAGCCGCTGGCCTGCGCCTGGCACGCCGTCGACCGCGGCGACATCCAGTCTGGCGACACGGTCGTCGTCTGCGGCGTCGGCAACATCGGCCTCTGCATGGTCCAGATCGCGAAGCGGCGGCTGGCCGGGACCGGCCGGATCGTGGCCCTGGGCACGCGCCAGAACCGCCTCGATCTCGCCCGGGACCTTGGCGCTGACGTCTGCATCGACGTGACGCGGGACGATTGCGTCGCCGCGGTGACCGCCCTGACCGATGGCTACGGCTGCGACGTCTACATCGAGACCAGCGGCAATCCGGACGGCGTGACGCAGGGCCTCGGCATGATCCGGAAGCTGGGGACGTTCGTCGAGTTCAGCGTGTTCAGCCGGCCGGCGACGGTCAACTGGACCGTGATCGGCGACACCAAGGAGCTCGACATCCGTGGCAGCCACCTCGGCCCCTACTGCTACCCCAAGGCGATCGCGGCGCTGGCCGACGGCACCGTCGACGTCAGCCGTCTCGTCAATGACGTCTTCCCGATGGACCGCTTCGACGAGGCAATCCGGGAAGCCGCGACGGGCACGGTCATGAAGAACCTCGTCCGCCCGGTCTGAACGCCTTGTCCGCATCGCCGATCTGCCAGCCGGACCACAGTCGTACGGTGGGAGCGGCGTAGTCAGCCTTACGCCGGGCCACGCTTCTTCTCTCGTCTCCAGCCGGTGATGACCGAAGGGACGCGGCGAGAGCGTGACCGAGAGGGGGAGGGGTCTCACCGCGCAGCGGTCCCAGTGCTTCCCCACCCACATGGTGGACGGGGACCATGCCGGTCCCGAGTTATCGCCTTACGGCGATGGCCGCCGCGGCGGCCCGGTCGGGGCAAGCCCCGACAGAAGCGGCGCCGTCCAGGATTCGAGATCGAACGACCTTCCAGACAGACCGCATGCCGCGGTGGGCCGATCGCGCCGATCGGCCCTGCGTTGCCCGCTCAGTCGGCGACGGAGGCCAGTTCGCGGCCGGCTGACGCGGCACTCGTGCCGAGGTGCTCGGCCATCAGTTCAAAGGTCCGGAGCCGGGCCGACAGTTCGGGCACGATCGTCATCAGCATGATCTCGTCGGCGGCTGTCTGGTCGGCAAAGGCGCGCACCTCCTCGGAGACGCGGTCCGGAGTGCCGACGAAGCGCCGCCCCGGCATCCGGTTCAGCATTGCCCGGTCGGCCTCGGTGAACTGGTAAGCCACCGCCTCGGCCCGGGTCGGGCGGACGCCGCGCTGCCCACGGATGATCATCAGGATCGCCAGGTCGGCGACGTGCCGGAGCTCTTCGACCTCGCGCTCGGTCTCGCCGACGACGACCCCGGCCGTCAGCACCGCGTACGGCGCCGGGTAACGCTCCGAGGGTGAGAAGGACGCGCGGTAGGTCGCCATGGCCGGCAGGGCGGTCGGGCCGCCGATGTGGGAGGCGAAGGCCAATCCGAGTCCGGCCTGGGCGGCCAGCTCGGCGCTGAACATGCTCGAACCCAGCAGGAAGATTGGCGGCAATCGGATGTCGCCAGGGACCGGCGTGATCGCCCGGAAGGGGTGGTCGTCCGGGAACGAGCCGTCGTCGAAGGCGAGCAGCTCCGCCATCAGTTGCGGATAGTCGTCGCCACTAAGGGCCTCCTGCGTGCGCCGCAGGGCGTAGGCGGTCAGGGTATCGGTGCCGGGCGCCCGGCCGAGCCCCAGGTCGATCCGGCCCGGGTGAAGCGCCTCCAACAGGCGGAACCCCTCGACGATCCGGAGCGGCGGGTGGTTGGGCAGCATGATCCCGCCGGCTCCGAGCCTGATGCGATCGGTGTGGGCGCCGAGGTGGGCGATCAGGATCTCCGGGCTGCCAGAGGCAAGCCCCGGGGAGTTGTGGTGCTCGGCTACCCAGAACCGGTGGTAGCCGAGGCGGTCGGCCAGTTGCGCGACGGCGGTCGTGGCGGCGAGGGCCTCGCCCGCGGTCTGGCCGGCCTCGATGGGGGAGAGGTCGAGAATCGAGAGGGGTCGCGTCATGGTCATGCCTCCTGGTCGCCGCCGGGTAGCAGCTTACGAATAGGAAGTATAACCCGACGGTCCTGGTGCCATGATCCTCTTCGGGGACCGCTGGTCTGCGACTCAGACGGCCCAGGGCAGTTCGCCGTGGTGGCTTCCCGAGGGCGTCGAGACGTGGGCGCCGGCCGGCATCGACACGAGCGCCACGACTGGCTCCGCTCCGGCCGTCGCGATCTGGCGGAGGGCGCTAGCCGGGATGAAGACCGAGTCACCCGGTCCAGCGGTCTCGTCCGTCCCCGCGATCGTCGCGGTCAGACTGCCGGAGAGCACCACGTAGACCTGGTCGGCGTCCATCGTGTGCTCAGGATTAGACGCGCCGGGCTGCAGCGTGACCTGCCAGACGGCGAGCGCCGAGCCCAACCGGGTCGGACTGGCCAGCGTCTTCATCGAACCGTTCGGTGTCTCGATGATCGGCGCTGTCACTCCCTGAGTGATCGACATCGTTATCCTCCGCATCTCATACATCTCATTTGTCGTCAAGAAGGTTGACGATCTGGCGAGAGTCTATGGCCTGTGGGATAATCTGTCAATCCCGTTGACGAATAACCGGTCGGACAGGTTTAGGAGCGGCCGTGGAACTGGTGACCCTGGTCGTCCTGACCTCCCGCGTGATGACCGAGGAGATCCACCGCAAGCTGGCCGAAGCCGGCTTCGCCGATCTGCGCCCCGCCTATGGGTTCGCGTTCCAGTTGCTGGCCAGCACGGGCGGGGCGACGGGCGTCGAGCTGGCGGAGCATCTGGGCGTGAGCCGCCAGGCCGCCAACCAGATGGTGGACGAGCTCGAAGGGCGGAACTACGTCGTCCGCCGGTTGGACCCGCACGACGCCCGCCTGCGCCGCATCGTGCTGACCGACCGCGGCCACGAAGTGATCGCGATCGCGCAGAATCTCTGGGCTGCCCAGGAGCGGGAGTGGGAGCGGCTGATCGGGGCCCCGGCGATGTCGACGTTGAAGCGGGGGCTGCGCGCCTTCGTCGACGAGCGCGATGGTTTCGCCGCGCCCCTGCGGCTCCGGCCGACGTGGTAATGCCACTCGGTCCTGTGGCCGTCTCAGGACCGGGTGGCGACCGCCTCCAGGTAGGATGCCGGCGCCAGCATGGTGCCGTCGGTCGCCGTGTTCCACCGCTCGACCAGGGCGATGAAGTCGACCCGTAGCTGGTCCGCGGCCTGGCTGTCGATCGCGGCGAACGTTCGTTCCATGGGGCCGTAGGTGGTTCGGAAGTACTCCACGAAGTGTTCCGGGGAGCGATGGCGGAACACGTGCTCGCGTCGGGTCACGCGGAGACTCACCCGGTCACCGAAGAGTTCCCGCAGCCCCTCCTCGGTTCCCCACCTGGTCGGCGGCTGGAGTCCGGCCGGCGGCGGGACGTAGCGTCCGACCAGACGAAGCAGCTCGCCGATCATGCCGTCGGGTGTCCAGTTCGCCAGACCGATGACGCCGCCGGGCCGGCAGACGCGCACGAGCTCGTCTGCCGCCAGGGGCTGGTTCGGGGCGAACATTACCCCGACGACCGACAGGACGGCGTCGAAGGATTCATCGTCGAACGGCAGCGACTCGGCGTCGCCCTCCACGAGGGTGACGGGAAGGTCCTCCGCCTCGGCTCGCCGGGCCGCCCGCTCCAGCAGGGCCGGAACGTAGTCGAGACCAACGACCTCGGCGAACCGGCGTGCCGCGGCCAGCGCCGCGTTGCCGGCACCGCAGGCCACGTCCAGGACGCGCCAGCCCGCGTGGAGCTGGACGGACTCGGCGAGCTGCTCGCTCATGAGCTGGAGCGTCACCCCGACCGCCGAGTAGTCCCCGCTACTCCACATCTTCTGTTGACGTTGCTTGATCGCCGTGTAGTCCGGGGTCGGATCAGACGACGACCTGACCGCCACGCGCTGCGCCATTCGCCCGCCTCCATGTCGCCGGTCGAAGCTCCAGCAGGACGTTGGAGCGTTCGCCTGGCTCCAGCCTATGTGGTCCTCAGGGTAGTTCCATGGGCAATCTCACCCATTCACCGGCGCGAGACGTCATCATTGACTGAGCAGCGTCTGTGATGGGGGTCTAGCTTTGGGTCGCCTGAGCGCGGCGTCCGATGTCGCCGCGATTGACGGGAGAGGACCACCGTCGCCCGTCGCGACGGTGGTCCTCTCTGTCGGGGTCGTTGAGCGACGCTGGAGCGACTAGAGCAGGCGCATCACGATCGGGCAGTTGATGACGATGCCGGACGATCCGAAGGGCGCCCCGTTCGGGCCGGTGATCCAGCCAAGGTTGGCCAGACCGAGGATCTCGAACTCCTGGATGTTGCGGGCACGGTAGCCGCTGTCGATCGCTTCCTGAGTCCAGCTGTAGATGTTGGCATCCCAGATCGGGCTGTAGTCGGTCGCGACGGTCGGGATCCCGCCCAGGACGTTGAGCGGCCCATCGCCGTCGACGATGGCACTGTTGAGCCCCTGGCGCTGCGGGTTGTCGGCGCCAGTCGGCCCGTTGGTGGCAATGAAGATCCGCTCGACCGCGCTGAAGGCGCCATCATCGGTTCCGACCTGAACATCCGACAGGGCCGGGGCGAGCGTCGCGCTCTCCAGCGCCGCGACCGACTCGACGTTGGCATCGGTGCTGAGGTAGAGGACCGGGCGGCCGAAGCTGAACCCCTTGGTCAGGGCCAGCGTGACCGTGCCCTCGCTGGGGCAGAACGAGAGGACGTCGTCATGGACGATGCTGTAGTTGGGACTGCCGCCACAGAAGTTCAACTGATCGGCATCGGTGCCGAAGGCGACGATCGGCGCATTGTAGATCGCGTCGCCGGCGTTGGTCAGCCGCACCAGTGGCGTGTAGGCGTCATCGCCGACCGAGCCGGGCGTGGCCACAGAGGGTGGGAACGCGTTGTCGCCCTCGCCGGGCTTGACGGCCAGCTCCGGGCTGAAGTCGACTGTGCCGCTCTCGAACGTCAGCTTCGCGTCGGTCCCGAGCGTGGCGTTTCTGACCGCCTGACCAGTCCCGGCGTAGCCCAGCTTGGCGGAGTAATTCAGGCCGAGGGCGTCGGCGTTGCCCTTATCGTTGGTGTCGGTCAGGATGTACCAAACGTTGGTGCCGTCCGGCATGTGGCCGAGGTAGAGGGGCAGTGTGACCGTGCTGTTCGCGGTATCGACCGGGCCGGACTTGAGGAGCTGGAACGGGCCGATCAGCTCGCGCTGGACGGAGGACGGCACTGGTCCAAAGTAGGTGCCCGGCACGCCAGCGCCGGTCTCCGCCGGGGCGGACTGCGAGTTGTCGGCCGGGACGGCCGGGGTCGCGTCGTCCTGAGCGAAGACCGGGGCGGCGGACGACAGCATGAGGACGAGCGCCGCCACGAGCAAGGCAAGGCGATGACGGGCGAGGACGGCGGTGGGCAGAAGGGACATGGGCGTTCCTTTCGCTACGTGGGTCGAGACCGGGTCGAACCGACGGTGACCGTCGTGGTCGATGCGCGAACGTCGCTTCCTCCGTCGTAGGCCGGCGGTGATGGCGAGCGAACCATTCGCTGCCTCGCTCCACCGTAGCGGGAAGGGGGAAACGTCCTGGTGACAGCGGCGTATCGGATCCATGAACAGTGGTGACGATCTGGTGAACACGGGCCGTGACGAGCTGGGCGGCAGGCCGGCCCAACCGACTCTTGACTTACGTGAGATAAGCGTGGCACGTTACAGGGAGAACAGGCGGAAGCGTCGCCGACGCGATCCGATCCGGCGGTCATCCAGCGGGATGGCTGTGGGATCGGAGCAGGAGAGGGATCGTCGCCATGGAAACGTTCGAGGCTGTCCGGACCGTCCTCGCCGTACGGTCGTACACCGACCAGCCGGTCCCGCCGGAGATCGTTCAGCGGATCGTCGAGTCGGCGCACCTGACCGCGAGCTCCAGCAACAGCCAGCCGTGGCACTTCATCGCGGTGCGGGACCGGGACACGCTGCAGCGGCTGGGTGAGGCGCTCTCCCATGGTCCATACATCGCGGAGGCACCACTCGCGATCGCGGTGGTGATCGACCGCACCCCGCCGGCCGTCTCGGACGGGAGCCGGGCGATCCAGTCGATGCTGCTGACGGCCTGGTCCGAAGGGCTTGGTGGCAACTGGGTCGGCTTCGTCGGTCAGGCCGAGGAGGCCCGGCCGATCCTCGCGATCCCCGACGACCACGACATCCTCGCGATCGTGCCGATCGGCTACCCGACCAGTCCCGGCGGAATGGGCCGGAAGAACCGCAAGCCGTTCGACGAGGTCGTCTACGCCGAGCGGTGGGAGCAGCCGTTCACGCGGGGGTAGAGCGTCTATCCCGAACGGGGAGACCGCACAGGGCCGGGAGTCGTTCATCTCCCGGCTGCGTGCTACCGTCCCGCCAAACCGTCAGGCCGAACTGGCTGATTCGTGCCGCGTCGCTAGCCGGAGGTGGTTGCCAACCCAGGTCACCAGCCAGGTCATGACGATGGCGCCGACCGCGATCGCGATAGCGACCGCCGCGACCCCCGCGTAGCCGCCAGCCTCGTCCGGGTCAAGAAACGGGTAAGGGTACCAGTCGACGATCGGCCCGCGGATCAGCGAGTAGACGAGATAGGCGATCGGGAACGTCAGCCAGACCAGCGCTTCCCGGAAGGAGAATCGGACAGCCGGTGGCCGGATCAGCCAGTCGGCCAGCAGGACGACCGGGAAGATGCGGTGGACGACGTTGTTCACCCAGGGCGTCGCGGTCTGGAGCTCGTCGGTGTAGCCGCTCAGCAGCAAGCCGTAGACGATGCCGGTCGTGACCATGTAGAGCACGGCCGCGCCGCGGACCAGCTCGGCGGTCCGGGACGGCGGTGAGCCGACCAGATTCAGCCCGAAGGCGAGCAGGACGACGGCCGCGAAGATGTTGCTCTCGATGGTGAAGAAGCTGAAGAAGTTGCCGACGCGGAAGTCCGGGTTGATGTCGATCGAGTGGAACAGTTGGTAGATGATCGCGGCCAGCGTCAGCAGGGCGAAGAAGATCCGGTACGCGGCGACCCATGTCAGTTGAGGGGTCATGCATTGCCTTCCGCGAGCACCACGGCG